>ENA-OFCI01001156-OFCI01001156.1-metagenomes-genome-assembly--contig:-NODE-1156-length-12648-cov-4.543000_pt1 | contig 12648 bp, 10 predicted proteins | sample MGYA00153391_OFCI01 | MGnify analysis MGYA00153391
GCTTCATGGCCCACCACATGGCTTGTACCCATCCCGATCAGATCGCAGCAATCGTGAGTTTCTCGGGTGCAACCTTCAAAGAGCGGTCCTCGTGTAAACCTTTACAACCGATATCGATTTTACAAATTTGGGGTACCTCCGATGAGACGATCCTTTATAAGGGAGGGGCACTGGTGAATCCGTACCCCGGCGCTACGGAGACGATTTCTGATTGGGCCAGACTCGACAAATGCTCTTCAAAACCCATTTCACTCGGCAAAAGGATTGATATTGATAGAAATATTCCTGGGGCAGAGACGAAGGTAAGTCGTTACATCGGTTGCGCCGATCGAACGGTGGTCGAACTCTGGTCAGTCACCGGAGCTCCCCATGTTCCGGCACTAGTGCCTGATTTTGCGACGAAAATCGTTAATTTCCTCTTAGCTCATCCAAAGGTTCACATCTGAATTGAAAGGCTCCTTCTTGAGCACTTTCAGCGCCAGTGACCTTCCTGGAACTCGGCGTAGGTTATTGCTCGAATCCACCGTAGAGTGAGGCAACGATGTGACGCAGGTTAGTCAGGAGATTGAACATGGGAAATGTAGCGGTCATTGCACACACCGATAAAACTTTTGGCGGCGGTCTTGCAGAACTTCGTAAAACTTTGGCGAGAGAAGGTTACGAAGATCCGCTCTGGTATGAGGTTCAAACAAGTTCGCAAGCTCCCAAATTTGCACGGTTGGCTCTGGAAAAGGGCGCTGAGGTCATCTTCATTTGGGGAGGAGATGGAACCGTTCAACAATGTATCGATGCACTAGTCGACACCAAAGCCGTACTGGCAATCCTGCCGGCCGGTACCGCAAATCTCCTCGCTGGAAATCTAGAAGTCCCCAACGACCTTTCTAAGGCGGTCGCGGTGGGGTTACGAGGAACTCGCCGCGCGCTTGACACGGGCTCTTTCAATGGCGAGCACTTCGCCGTTATGGCCGGAACAGGATTTGATGCATTTATCATCAAAGATGCCAGTGTTAAATTAAAAGAGGTAGTGGGTCGGCTGGCATATTTCTATTCCGGAACAAAAAACCTCAGTGCTCGTCGAGTAAAGGCAGAGATTAAGGTTGATGGCAAAAAGTATTTTAAAGGCAAAGTTTCATGCGTCTTTGTGGGCAATGTAAGCAAAGGGATGGGGGGGCTAGTGGTCTTTAAGGCTGCAAAACCAGATGATGGAATACTTGAACTAGCGGTCGTTACCGCCAAAAATCCTTTTGACTGGGCCAGGACCCTCGGTCGTGTTACTCAAGGAAAGGCAGAGAAATCACCTTTCGTTCAATTAACTCACGGAAAGGAATTTCACTTCACATTCAAAACAAAGTTTCCGTATGAAATGGATGGAGGAGAGCGCAAGGCTGTTAAAAAAATGCATATCAAGGTTCATCCGTCGTCGATCACGATCTGCGTACCAATGGACGCGGCCACCGCTTCCTAATCGTTAAGACAACCGCCGCACTTGCAGATAGCCAAGTTAACGCATATAGCCAGCCACCAATTACATCGGTTGGCCAATGAACTCCTAACCAAATTCGAGAGAGTCCAACTGCAACCGCGTAGAACACTGCGGCGGTCCACAGTGCAATACGTGGCCACCCAACGTGAACTCGCGTTGCGATCACCCACGCACATGATGCGGCAAAGAGAGCGGCGACCGTCGTATGGCCAGATGGGAATGAGGGACCACCCGCCGTTCCCGCCCAATCAGATAGCGGTGGCCGAACTCGCCCTTCCAGATGATTGAGTTGTAGACCGAGATAAGCCCCGACGCTCGCCACTAAAGAGATCAACACTCCAGATTTGAGGCGCCTGGTTAGAGTTCCTCCGCCTTCCGTTGCTATGACTCCAACAATTATGAGGACAGGTAAAACAACTTGAGTTACTCCACCCCATGTCACGCCTCGAGAGAATTTTATATTCATCGAAGTTCGATGGGACATCACCCACCCATGGATACTCAGATCAAATTCCGGAACGGTAGCGCCTTGCCGCGAGATCCAAATAGCCAAAAGCGCAAAGGATATCCCAGCGATAATCGCTACGCGCGTGCAATTGACGGCGGTAAATACAGTGCGACCTGGAGCGACCTTGGGGGCGTCGTCTTTTATTGCAGTACCTTTGATCGATCTTTGCCGTACTCCGACCGTATGTTTTTAGGAATCAGTACTGAGATGACAAAAGCCATCCACACTCCCCCTCCCAAGGCCCCGGCAAGGACGTCCGTTGGGTAATGCATGCCACGGTAAAGGCGAGAGATACCAACCAGAATGGGAAGCGAGTAGAGCAGCACCGCCAGGATAATCGTCTTCCAATTACGGCCATGAATAAAAAATAACAAGACCGCTACTCCGCCATATAAAGCCAGAGCAGCCGCTGTATGCCCAGAAGGATAACTGAGCGTCGGAGGTGATTTATCCAATCGAACGACAGCTGGGCGCGAGCGTTGCACCGTGAATGTCACGGCCAAGAAAACAGTCACCTCCCCCACCATTACGATGAGAATCACCAGGGACTCATCCCATCTTCCCAATCGCCAGCGAAAAATAAGGAACACAAAGATAACTAGTCCAATGACCGAGAAGGTTCCGCCGAATGCATTTGCATAGCCGGTAAGAGTATTGAGAGATCCACGTCGGTGCGCGGCAAACCAGACTTCGACTTGCCGATCCCACGCGCCAACTCGCCCATAGAACAACACATGTCTAATCAGTAACCCAAGGAGGGAGAGCAGACCCCAGAGAGCAATAGCACCCCCAGTAAGTTTTAGGAAGACTTTTTTCTTATCTGACTTCTGTAGAACCATCTCTCATCCCTCCATTAGTGAATCAGTCATGAACCCTCTTGAGTTAGATGTGGCGAAAGCGAGCCTCGGATAATCCGTAGATCCCAAAAATTACTAAACCTGTTGCAACGAGCATGAGCAAAAAGCTCCCAAAGGGTTGATTTCTCAGGGTCTTTAAAGCACCATCCAACCCCGTTGCCTTTGTGGCATTGTGCGTCCAAGCAGCGAAGGCAAGTAACACTCCAACGATTACAAAGACGAATCCGCGGGCCGAAATTCCGATTTGGCCTAAGCGCCGAATCCAAATGCGTGTAGCGGGTGAAAGCTTCTCCCCCTGAAAGTAGCGCATAAACTTCAAATTTAGACCTTCGTAGATGCCAACGAATCCCACGATAATGACGATAAAACCTACGATTCCAAGTGCTACTCGACCGCCTGGTCGCGACATAAGATCATTTGCGTAACCTCGCTGTTGACTACTTTGGCGCTGACGTGAACCGTTATAAACAGATACCGCCGTAAAAGTGAGCGATAGGTAGATCAGCCCTCGGACAAATGAAATCAAACGATAGCCAGCTCCGCCCCTTTCACCCGTGACGCCGAAGCCAGCTTCAAAGAAGCGCCAGAGCGCATAGCAGGCGAAGCCAATCGCAATGAGGCCGACCAATAACCTTCCCCCTGGGCGCAGCAGTGCCTTGTCTAAAACGCTCCCCTGATCGACCTCAGCGTGGGAGCGACCTGCGAGGAGATAGGCAAGCAGGCCCATTAAAAGGTAGACAATTCCTCGAGCAGTAAGTCCAATCCGAGCGAAGAACACTTCCACTTTTTCGCCGCCGTTCTAACTCTCATTTTTTATTGGTTTAGACAATTAATAATATTTACCACCTAAATGAAATTGACAACTTATCGGCAAAAGATGATTTGGAAAACTACCAACTCATAAATTTTCCCTCTGGAAGCCTTACAAGAGTCTCACAGCTCTTTGGGCTTTCTAACTCACGTCTGCTCAATCCACCAAAGTGACTTCACTCTTAAGGATCAGGTTATTCGAGAACAGAAATAGATGGAATCAAAAAATACGCGCTAGGACTGGCTATTGACCAGGTCGTAGGAGAGGCATCGATACCGTGCCATCTAGTTGAGTTTAGTAGTGGATATGGAACATTCACCTTCCTTGTGGCCGAACCAATCAGCGGGCTAGTAAAAACGGTGAATATTTATGCAGATATTATTGCGTTCGCCAAAGTGAGATCACTTTACAATCTTATTTTTTCGACAACTTTTTCTTACGAACTGGTAATCGCAGCTTTTGTTTTGGGCGACCCGATGCGGTAGGTGTGGGACTTGCTCGAGTAGGTGTGGGACTTGCTCGGGTAGGTGTGGGACTTGCTCGGGTAGGCACAGGGGTGGCTGGGGTAACACCGGTTAGATCTATTGGGTGGGTAAAATCAAGTGGCGTCGGTCTAAATGACGGTAGAACAGCAGAGATCGCTTCACTAGATAGTCCACCACGATTCATTAAGACTTCCGCCAATACATGCCGATAGTCAGTCGTTACCGCCAGATCACCGTCATTGAGTTCTTCAGGTGCCAGCCCTGGCCATTTTGTAATGACTTGCCCGCCTTTGACTCCTCCACCCATAACGAACATCGCACTCGCCCATCCGTGATCAACTCCTGCGGAGGCATTCTCTTCTAATCGTCGGCCAAATTCAGTAAGGGTAACGATGGTCACTCTTTTCCATCGTGGGCCAAGATCAGCCTTGAAGGCCGCAATCGTCGCTGATAGATCGCTGAAGTTGTTCGCCATCGTACCTCCGCGCACTCCGGCAGAGCTATGCACATCAAACTCACCATCAAAATCAATACTGGCCGTCTTGATGGGTACTCCAGCGTTTATGAGGGAGGCCAACATCTTGAATCGCTCCGCTGAACCCGAATCAGGGTATACCACCGCGCTAGAAGTTGCCTTTATTTTTTTAAGAGACTCGACGGCATCTAGAGTTTCAATGGCTTGATGACTCCAGTGATTTTCAGATCTTGAATGTAATTTTTTAAGGGTATCAACATAAGTATTGTGGTCTGCTTCAATATCCGTTAAAAATATATCGTCTAAACTTGCAAATGCCATTGCGCTCGCGTCTCCATACATAGCGACTGGCATTTGATCGGATACGGCAAGCCCTGAAAGAACGCTAGTTGTTCCGGTCGCCTGCAAATATCGATTCTGCCACCCAGAAGCGGTTCCAGGGTTACCGTATGCCGCGAGTTCCAAAGAATTTTGATCATCAAAGTGGCTGCGTGTCCCAATGGGAGTGCCCGTTGCGTGGATTACCGCTAACTCACCCGCATCATAGAGCGACTTGAAAGTGGAAAGATTAGGGTGCAGTCCAAATGTGCGATCAAGTCTAAGTGCTTGAGAATCGATCACGGAGATTGTTGGTCTTAAACGTGCAAGATTAGGGTCACCAAGAATCGGTACCGCCATCAATCCATCCATTCCGCCACGCATTGATACTGTGATGATTACATCTGCACCAATATCTCCAGTGGCGGCGATCGCATAACGTAATCCCATCGTTTCACTAATGACTAGGCCACCACCAATTGCCAGCATTCCACCTAAAAATGCTCGACGCGATAGTCCCTCTGGAGTACTTTCAAAATCGGGGCATCCGCAGGGTTTAATGCTCATCGGAAATTCCACGTGGGCATGGAAAGAATTAAGGAGGTGGCGGTTTGAGCATATTGAGCCAATTTGGTCTTTGATGAAGAGGAGTCATATGCCATCTTTACAATAGGCAGGATATCGGCGCGATCATTGGAAGCTAGTCTGACTCCGAGTAAGCGCATAGATAGCGCATCCACTATCTTCTCGGGATCCGGCGCGACTCCCTCAAGCATTTGATCGTAATTCGGAGGCATGAAATCTTGATCATTAGATCCATGCGATAGTGCGACGCCGTAATTCCAACGTCGCATCTGACCATTTAGCGTTGTCCATGCATTTGACTTATCAGGAAAGCCATTGGGGAATGGCCAAGCCATAGGCTCATGTCCCTGGGCTACGAGATAATAATTAATATTGCCCATAACTGAATCGTGAAAGTAATCTTCGGGTTTCGTGGGGTCTCCTGGTTGAATAGGAGTAGCTAGTTGCAAATCAAGGTGACGGACAATCGAACTAAAGTGCTCCATCGGACGTTTAACTTTTTCACCAACCATATTTTTGAGTTCGGGGGACAATATCATTGCTTTAAAAGTGGTCGGAATTGAGCCTCGCGACTCTAGATATTTGGCGGACATGCGATCAATGAGGGAGGTAGGCGGATCGTCGCTGACGAAACGCCTAGCCATTCGAATACTAAATGCTTTGGCCGTCTCTGGTCGCATGCTTAAAAATCTAACCAAGGATTCCGCCACTGCTCGGATATCTTTAGGATCGGAGCTGCTATTCGGTTGAGTCCAACCAAAAACCGAAACAGTTCCCATCCAATGTTGGTCTGGATCGATCTCTAACTGATTTGTATCGTAGTTCCAGGACATTCCTGAAAAAACTCGCGAGGCATTGACCACATCATCCTGAGAGTAACCAGCGGTTGATGTGATGGTATGAAGTTCTTGCAGTTCACGACCATAGTTCTCATTTGGAGCATCTTTTGTATTGTCGTTGCCGTTGAGGTAGTCGAGCATTGCGGGATGAAGGGAAGATGCCACGAGAAGATCGGGAAAGGTGCCCAAAATGTTTGCTCGTAAAACATCGCGGTCAAACGCCATCCTAGATTGCCAGGAGGAGTGCAGGGCAATGTGGATGTAGTCATTGAAATGTTCGACCAACATTTCGAAAAGTTGACGCTTCGAATAGAGCCGCCCAATCAATGTAGTCATCCCTAGTTCGTCTCCCGCGAGATCATTATTCTTCACGAAAGGTTGATACGTTGACACTTGTCCTATTGTCATGCCACGAGAAACGAATCCGATTAACTTATTGGTGGCGTCGTTACCTGCATCTAGTCTTGGGTCAAGTTGCGAATCCACCCAGCTTGCAATACCAATAGATTTGATGTGGATTAAATCTGCGGGGGTGAATCCATAAGTCATGCGAGCCAGTGCGACCCATTCCGGATCGCTCGCATATGGAGTTCCAGCCACCGCTCACCTCCGTACGGGGAGACTTGAATCAGAGGACAATATCAGCGTAAAGACTCGCACACCCCCGCCACACTCCCTAGAATTTTCTTAGAATCTCCCTAGAATCTCGCTAAATATCACGATTATCAATGTAGCTAGCAAGATTAAATCTATGTGGTCAACTAAACCTTGCCTCACACAAGACCATCAAACTAAGTACAAAAATTCTAAAACCAAGAGCCACTCTTTCGGGGTTGCACCAACCTAGAAACCTCACCCCAGGGCGAATGGATTGTTAAGGGTCAGATCGTTGGCGCAGCCACTTCTTTGCCTCAAATTACATTAAAAAATTTAGGTACAGCTTGCTCAAATTCGTCTAACGGGTGTTAATAGCACTATCCCTCGCACATTTCATGCGAGGGATAGCACACTGTGGAGGTACTAAGAATCCCCCCATCCCTACTTACACGCTTATTTTGAGAGGGTTTTTAACGTTACCACTAAACATCACTACTAAACATCCCAATACTCTGATTATCTTTTTTAGAGGAGATTGTGTTCAGAAAACTGCATTGTTCAGCCTTTACAAAACAAGAATCACAGTTACGCTCTGAGACGAAGAAGCGAGACGCATTTTATCCATTAAATCTTTGGAGGTTTTCTTGAATTACCTAAACTCTCAAAGAACCTTGTCCATGAAATTGCAGTGCTTCGCGGGTATAAGCCTTACCATCCTCTCTCTGATAATTTCTGTTTTTTCATCCACATTTGCTATCGCATCTAATTCTCCTAATGACTTCTCTTTAACTGTGAGTCCATTTTTAGGCATGAGTTTCCTTGGCAATCCTGTTGTTTCCCCCGATTTGAAACAGATTTTATTATGTGGGAATCCCAATACAAGCAATTTGACCTCTCCCACTCTTAGAACCGTTGATTTTGGGCAAACATTTTTAGATATTACGGGGAGAGTGAGCAATCTCAGCGTTTGCCTCTACGGAACTTCTGCAACAAGTTCAGATTCATTAAATATCTACGGAGATAACTGGGGGTTAATCCAATCCCACGATGGAGGACTCACGTGGGACACCTCAGCTCAGAGTCTGATTGGTTGCCAAAACTTTGTGATCGGGACCGGCGCTCCGTGTCCTGATAAAAGTTATTACATAAACAGTATTTCCACCTCCACTGATGGTAAGGATGTTTACGTTAACACAATCGTCCGACCGCAGTCTCTTGGAGCTTCACAACCTCCTGGATCTGTCAACGGGAATTTTAGTGGTCCCCTGTACATATCCCATGATTTTGGAAAAACTTGGATTCGGCGCAATATCGATCCTTCAATGAATTTGTGGTCATTGGCAGTTACGGGTGATGGAAAAAATTTGATTGCAAACACCATTTCCGATGGATTTAACTTTTTTCACATACCTATTCATCTCTATTTTTCCCACGACGACGGGATGACATGGCAGGTATCGGCCAACCTGGAATCTGTGTTATCAAAAATGGGTAGTGAATTCGAAGGTTCGTCCTCTTTTACCATCTCGGCAAATGGTCAAATAATTTATTTTGCCGCCTCTCCAGTCTTATTTGTATCAACTGATGGAGGCTCTACTTGGGCGCTGAGAGGATCCGCGAGTTGGGGGCTGAGAGAATCCCGGAGTATGAACGATAGAATGACTTATCACAAACATCGCCTTCGTTGGTATGGGATAACTACGTCAGGCGACGGAAAAACTGCAGCGACTGCAGCTTCTTCAGATCGCCCTGGTAGCCCCGTGTATACCTGGTTCTCCAATGATTATGGAAAGACTTGGGTCGCTCCGATTGACCATAGTGTTCTTTCAAATCACCTCGGGACTTCCTGCAATCCAACGTATAAATATAGTCAAGAGCCACAGGATTACGTGCCTCAAATTTCTGCAGATGGAACCAAGGCGATTTTATTTTCAATAGAGGATGATGCACATTCTGGCCTTCCTGGAAAATTTGATCTTGCGACAATGGCTGGAATCTGTAATGAAATTTTCTATATAAATATCCCCTCTGTTTTCCCTACTCCTCCACCCAACCCCCTTAACGCAGATATGGACGGTGCAATGCCAGCGACAATCACAAAGCCAGGCCTTAAATCTATAATATGCATTAAAGGTTTGATTAGGGTGTTCCAGAGTGGGACTAAACCCTCTTGCCCCACAAGATATAAACTAATTGCAAAACCTTAATTAGTTAGCACGATTCCCGCATATTTTATGCAGGGAATCGTGACACGTGGAGGTGCCGGGAATCGCATACTCCCCTATTTACGCACATAAAACTACACGGCTGCCAACATTACTACTAATTATTACCACTAAACTTTTGCATAGATCCGACTCTGATGGTCGCCCTTGAAAGAGGATGGCCTTTACAAGGATCCAGACAGCATCTATCTTTTCTCAAGGTGAGCAATATGAGTCGCTCCATTAACTAGAGGCGAGGCCCGCGTGAATGCCAGAAGCTCACAGAAAATTTCACCTTTTAGGACATTACGACTTTTAGGTTATTTGCTCTCACTTTCTTCTTTAGCATTAGCTGTCTCGCTACCCTCTGCTGCTAATGCCGCAACTTCATCTGGCGGTTTTTCATTTACCGTGAGCCCCTTCTTAAGTACAAGTGTTTATGGTTTCGAAGTAGTCTCTCCAGATCTCAGCAAACTCTGGGTTTGTGGCACCCCTTCCTCGAGTCCAGCTTTCGCACCAACATTTAGGTCAACTGATTCCGGGCGCACATTCTCTGACGTGAGCATAACTACGAACGTTGGATCAAATTCACCCTTCACCCCATGCACAGCCGGGGTAAGTGCAACGAGTAGAGATGGATTAAATATTTATGTGGATGATGGTGGTCTCGTTCAATCTCATGACGGTGGGATAACCTGGGACTACTCCGAACAAAATAAGATTGGCTGCGAGGCTCTTGGTGCGCGTTTATGCGACGGGCCTCAGCTCTCAATCAGAAATATTGCCACATCCGGAAATGGCGGAAACATCTTTGTGGACACAAATCAGGTAGACCCATCTCATGAATCCTATTTTTCAACCTCTGGCCCACTCTTCGTCTCACATGACTTTGGAAAGAGCTGGATCGAAAGAGGCAGTCCTACGGCTTTGCCTTGGAGAGATTTGGCTACCACACAAGATGGTTCGGAACTTATCGGACTAACCACCGATAGTTTCCGTGAAGCATGCTGTACAAATATAAATGCCTTCGATAATGAAACTTTATATTTCTCAAAGGACGATGGAATTAGTTGGACAACTTCATCGGCTCTTCAATTGCTTATCACTAAAATTGGTAGTCAAAATTACGCTAATTTCACACCCGCTGGTCAAGCTCATTTTGCTTCACCTACGGGACAAATCTACAATCTGCACGACCGCAGGGCTGATCACCAAATAGAGCATCCCTTTGCTATTTCTGCCGGCGGTCAAATAATTTACTTAACTGTGTCGCCAGTTCTTCTTGTTTCGATTGATGGCGGAATTACATGGGCCGAACGAGGAAAAACACTTCGTCCAAAAACTTCGAATAGAGTCGCGGGCTATGGATACCTCGATTGGTACGGGGTTTCTACATCCGACGATGGGAAGGTGGTAGACACTGCTACATCCTTGCTCGGCTCTGGAAGCACCATTTACACCTACTTCTCGAACGATTATGGAAAGACATGGGTTGCCGCTATAAATCCGAAGGACCTTACGGTTCACTCGGGACCCACATGTGATCCTTCCCTAACCTATAGCTTTCCACCCGAATCACATATTCCCAGAATATCTTCGAATGGCACAGAAGCCCTTCTCTTTTCAACGTACGCATCTGGCCCGATCAACTTAACAACGATGGCGGGGCTGTGCAATGAAATCCTTACAATTAAGATTCCGGCAGTATTTTCGAATTCACCACCTAATCCATATCTTGCGTATATGAATGGTATTTCGGGCACCGTGGTTCCTATCCAAGTTTCCAAAACGATTGTTTGCGTTAAGGGCACAAAGACGTTATCCGTAAAAGGAATCAGTCCGTCATGCCCGACTGGTTATAGGCTAATTTCCAAACCCTAAAGAGGCACTATCCCCCGCACATTTTATGCGAGAGATAGTGCACTGTGGAGGTGCCGGGAATCGAACCCGGGTCCTCTAGCACTGACACAGAGCTTCTACGGGCGTAGTCCGCTAAACGTCTTCTCAGTCCTGACTCTCACGCGAACATGTAGTCAACGAACTCATTTGCAGTTAATTTCCCCGGATGCACCCGCAACATTGCATCAAGGTAAGCCTTCTAGCGACGCTAGGTTCCGAATCGAAGGCGCACTCGGTCTAACGGATTACTATCGCTTATGCAGCGATTGCGTAATCAGCGGCAGTTGTACTGGCGCTTATAGTTTTGCCAGGGTTATTGGTTAACGAGATCATCCCGGCTTCCTCGGCCCGCTTCCTCTGCCTCAACGTCTAAAGTCGAGACCGTTCACCCCCAGGGGTTAGGTTGCGCCCCAAGTGTAGGTCACGAGCGTGGAATAGAGGAAATCTGAGCTCTCTCACTTGGTTAGTTGGGGAAAATGGATATAACTAATTCTTACCCGAAGTTCGTCTGGAAAGTGCTCGTGTCATCTCCCGATTTGCTTCTTTCTCCTTCAAATCATTTCTCTTGTCGTAAGCCTTCTTACCCTTTCCTAAGGCGAGTTCAACCTTGGCCTTGCCATCTTTAAAGTAAAGGGAGAGTGGGACCAGGGTTAAGCCACCCTGCTTGATAATTCCAGCTATCTTGTCGATCTCTTTCTTGTGCATCAGTAATTTACGATCGCGCCTTGGCGTGTGGTTGTTCCAGGTGCCCTCGGTATATTCAGGAATATGAACGTTGCTCAGCCACAGCTCTCCATGATTCATCATGGCGAATCCGTCAATAATGGAGGCGCGACCGGCTCGAAGTGATTTAACCTCTGTCCCGGTCAGGATGATGCCGCACTCCCAGACATCCTCGATGAAATAGTCGTGCCGAGCGCTCTTATTTTGAGCAATTAACTTGCGGCCTAGCTCCTTAACCATTTCATCACCTACCTTTCAGAGCGGAAAATTTTAAATGGGAGCCTCATCCTACCCTGTGACTATTTTGTGACTTTCACTGCTTTCCCAGAATCAAGAGCAACTAGACCAGTCAGAATGGAAACCGCCTGGGCGATCTCATGAGTTTCCGAGGTTTTTAGGTCAGGAGTGATTCCAATCTGATCAATCGCCCTGCCTGAGGGTAGGTGATATTGACCAACGGTAATTTCTAGTTGAGATCCATCGCTCAAGGAACTGATCTCTTGCACAGTACCTTTTCCATAACTCTGCCCCCCAATCACTACAGCCCGATTTCGGTCCTGCAGTGCACCCGCAATGACTTCCGCTGAACTAGCCGTTGTAGCATTAATAAGCACCACCATAGGCGCAGTGTCGGGAAGTGAGTTCGACGAGCTCATGACCTGAGGAACACCGTCTTTACGGCTGTAAGAAACGATAAGGCCGGGGCTTAAAAAATTAGAAGCCAAAGTTACCGCCTGGCTCAAAACTCCGCCTGGATTATCACGTAGATCAAGAATTACACCGCGGGAGTGCGGATATTTATTTAGCGCCGTGAGTACATCATCTGCGGCGTGGAGAGAGATCGCTGCAATCTGAATGTAAAGA
>ENA-OFCI01001157-OFCI01001157.1-metagenomes-genome-assembly--contig:-NODE-1157-length-12642-cov-5.446095_pt1 | contig 12642 bp, 14 predicted proteins | sample MGYA00153391_OFCI01 | MGnify analysis MGYA00153391
AACCTGGAGTGCATATCTTCCTGATTTAGCAAGTAACCGCGCCACAGCAGGTTTTTTGGGTTGTCCGAAAAGTCCCTTGCCCACTCCATAAGCTTAGCTTCGCAGGCCTGTCCCCCACCGCCCATCCCTTCAAGAATGCCGTTGATTTGCATGTTCTCATCGGGGAAAAAATGGTGGCACTCAACATCGAAAAATCGCTTGTAGCCCTTTTCGTGGCGGCCCGCGATCTTTATCACCGCCGCGAGGTCTAATGCATGCGCAGCTATCCATCGAATGTCATCGACTTCGTCTTTAACGGGCTTTTGCTTGCTTGTTAGGCGTGCGCGAATGATAGCATCCATTCCTCATTCGTCTTGATCTGCCGACCGAGGAGTGCCCATGCGCGAACCAGGCTTTTATCGCTCAATAATTTACCAAGGAGTTGTGGTTCTCTGCCCTCTTTTCCGTGCATCAACTTGAGGTACTCAGGGGCTTCAATAATAAATTTCACGGTAGGCTTGGCGCTCATGCTTCCACCCTGCGCTTTATTGGAATAACGTTGGCAGGCTTGCCAGCCGTCTCGCAGAAGGTTGCCCAATCATCCATCAGTGGGCGTCGTTTTTCGAGCAAATCCCCACGCGCATATGACTGTTCAACTTGACCGCCAACAGCGTGCGCCAAAGCATGTTCCGCAAGCTCACGGGCGTAGTTTGTGTGCTCACCGCACCAATCGCGAAAGGTTGACCGGAATCCATGCGGCACACAATCAACGGTCATGCGCCGGAGTACCGCCGTCAACGTCATGTCGCTAAGCTGGCCGCCGCGCGGCGCGACAAACAAAAGATCGTTGCCATCAACACGCGGAATGCTTCGCAATAGTTTCAGCGTGGCCTCCGACAATGCAACTCGATGATCTTCGCCCGCCTTCATTCGTCCGCCGGGAATCGTCCACGTTTTCGAATCAAGATCAATTTCGGCCCAAGTCGCGCCACGTACCTCGCCGGAACGCGCAGCCGTCAAAATGGTGAATTCCAGCGCCCTCGCGCCGATTCCGGTCACAGAGCGCAAATCCTTCATGAATGCGCCCATTTCGCCAACAGGTAGCGCGCGGTGGTGTTCGCGTTTGTTGATCTTGCTGGGCTTTGCCAGCATCTTGTCGAGATAACCTTTCCAGCGCGCTGGATTTGGGCCTGCACGGTACTCGCGCGCAATTGACATGTCGATTACCAAATTGATGCGTTGTTGCAGCCGGGTCGCAGTTTCGGTTTTTTCTAACCAGATTGGCTCTATAACTTTCAAAATCGCGGGCGTGTCCACGTCGCGCACCAACATTTCGCCAATTACTGGGAATGCGTACTTTTCCAAGGTGTTGGCCCACTGTTGTCCGTGCTTGGCATTACGCCACCCGGCCTCATGCGCCGCGATATATTCGGCAGCGCACGCCTTGAATGTCCGCTCAGTGGCACGCGCCGCTGCCAGCGCGCTTTTAGCGGCTTTGTTTTCATGAATAGGGTCGATACCTTGCTTCACCTTGGCACGCGCCGCACGCGCTGCCTCATGAGCGCCCGCTAACGTTACATCCGGGAATCCACCTAAGCCCATGTCCCGCCTCTTACCGCCGATGGTCGCGCGCAAAACCCAGCTTCTCGCTTTGTTTGACGTGATCTGAAGCGCCAGGCCGTCAACGGTGCCGACGAAATGTAAGCCCGGAGCTTTCAATCGCGAAACGGCCAGCGGCGACATTGGGGCAGCTTTCTTTGGCATGTCATCAATCCTTTCGTCTATGCGCAGGAAACATCGCATCAACCTACCCATCTATAAATCTGAGATTTGATGATACGCCAAGATTTGGCTTGATGTAGTGTAAGTGCATAATCTGCTATATAAAATGGACGAAAAAAATCGCGCCTAGTGCGCGATTTCATTGAATTTGGCGGAGGAGGCGGGATTCGAACCCGCGGTAGGCTATTAACCTACGTACGCTTTCCAGGCGTATGACTTAAACCGCTCATCCACCCCTCCGGTAACGGAAATAACAACAACTTTTTGCTATCAAACACCCCAATAAAAAAATTCAGCACATGCTTTTTAGGCGGTTTCGCACTTGTTTTGCTTAATTTTTAAACAGTTAGTTCAACTGATAATGATAGCTGATTGACGCAGATTAGGCAAATTCAACTATTGGCAAAACACCTCATCCTGCTCGGCAATTTTCCGCGCGACTGGTTTTTTCCACTTCAATTCGTCACCAGAAAATAGGACAAGCCAAAAACTTCATTCTGATTTGATAACGTTGCCGCCTTTCATTACAAATTTTATTTTAGTGAACAGGTTAACGTCGGCCGAAGGGTCGCCGTCGATGGCGATACTATCCGCAAATTTGCCTGCCGAAATTGAACCTACTTTATCTTTTCAGCCCATTAAGTCGGCGGCATTGATGGTCGCAGCTTGAATAAACTGGATCGGTGTTATGCCGTATTTAACCCTGTAGAAAAACTGCTTTACATTATCGCCGTGAGGATAGATGCCTGCATCGCTGCCAAATGCCATGCGTGCTCCGCCTTGATGCGCTTTGCGAAAATTATTGCGCTTTAACTGGCCAATTTGACGTTCCTTTTTCCAGCGATTCCGGTAGAAATCCTGCTTTCTCTCCCGCCCGCAAAATATAATCGGCGTTATAAATATCCATCGCCAGATAAGTGCCTCGTTCGCGCGCCAGCTTAATTCCTTCGGTGTCGATCAAGCTGCCATGTTCAACCGAATCCGCGCCCGCCAGAATGGCATCGCGAATGTTGGTGGTGCGGTGTGCATGTTCTGCAACATGGCGGCCCGGCTTGTGCGCTTCTTCAACGATCGCTTTCATTTCTTCCAGCGTGAGCTGCTGAGCACCCGCCTCGTCGCCTTTGGACAGCCACCACCGGTAGCGCACATTTTGCTGAGGTCAGCTCCATATTCGACCATTTCGCGCACCTTGGTTCGTGCCGCCTGTGGCCCGTCGGCCACAACTTTGTTCACATTGTTATTCCGGGGGCAGCAAATTGTGATCGCAGTGTCAGCCCTGAATGCCAATGGCATCGGCGGAGATCAGCATACGCGGTCCAACAATATCGCCATCATTGATCGCATCGCGTAATGCGATATCCCCAAAGTCATCCGCGCCCATATTGCGCACGGTCGTAAAGCCCGCTTCAATAGTACGGCAGGCGGCACGCGCGCCATTAAGCGCCGCGCGAATGTTGGAAATACCCAATGATTTATACCCCGGTTGCCGCGGATCGCTCGTCAGATGGGTGTGCACATCGATCAATTCTGGCAACATCGTTGCGCGCGAAAGATCAATCAACTTTGCGCCTTCAGGAATTTCGGTGGAAAAGCTTGGCGTTATGGCCGTAATCCGATCACCCTTAATGAAAATAGTCTTATCGATAAGCGTTTGGTCGGGAGTCGTGTCAATTAAACTTCTGCCGTGCTGGCTAAACTAGGTACCACGAAAAAGGATACACACGATAAACAAATTGCGAAAGCAGCAGAAATGGTGGAGCAAGTAAAGGCGGCGGAAGTGGCAGCGGCGGGAGAAGTAAATAAAGCAGCGATCAAAGGTTTTATCAAGGTAAATACTTTTATGTGGAAACCCCGAATTTAATATGTGTCAAGTAATAGCTGTCCTCAGGATGAGCCGCTCTGTGCCATCAACGTCACTCGGGCTTCTAAGCCGCCGCCGTTGCGCGGTAAAAGCTGCAATGCGCCGCCATGAATTTTGGCGATGCGTTCAACAATCGCGAGCCCCAATCCTGCACCCGAAACGCCGCTGCGGGCGGCGTCAAGTCGCGTAAACGGTTGCTTTAGACGTTCAGTATCGGCAGCCGGAATACCCGCCCCGCGGTCTAGCACGCTGAGCGAAATTTGGTTGCCTGTCTTGGTGGTTCGCAGCGTAATGTCGGGGCCGGCATGCTTCATCGCATTGTCGATCAGGTTGCCCAGAACGCGGCGAATCGCCATCGCGCGCAGCTTAATAGCAGGCACCTCGGCCAGCTCAAGCGAAATTTTGGCACCGGATTTCTCAGCGCGGATTGCCGCATCACGCACTATTGCGTTTACATCAACAAGTGCCAGCAATTCGCGACTTTCGTCGCGAGCAAAATCCATGAACTGCTCAATGATATCGTTAATGTCTTCGATATCTTTTTCCAGATCATCGCGCGTTTCCTTGTCGGCGGGCAGCATCTCAATGCCCAGCCTTAAACGCGAAAGCGGGGTGCGCAAATCATGCGAAACGCCAGCTAAAAAAGTTGCCCGCTCGCGCTCAACGGTGGCCAGATCGTCGCGCATTTGATTGAATGCCACCGACACTGCACGCACCTCCACCGGCCCGATTTCGGTAACCGGCGGCGGGTTCTTGCCCTGACCAAATTCACGCGCCGCATCGGCGAGCTGCCGTAGCGGGCGATTCACGCGCCCCACCACAAACACCGCACCCGCAAGCGCCAGTAATGCACCAAACGCGCCCCAGCCTGCCCATGCCCAAGAGAAATCCTGTTGCACCAAATGGCTGCGTGGAAAGACCACCCAAAACGGTGATCCTGCGGCGTTGATTTTGGCGACAAATGTCTCGGGTAACTTGGGATTGTTGCGCGGCCTCACGAAGAAATCGGCATCCTCGCCAAAATCAGCTTTGAGTCGCTCGCGAACAATGTGCAGCACTGGCAGATCAGGAGCCAGCTCCAGCACCTCGTCTGTGCGTGGTCGCACCACACGAATACCTCGTTCTTCCCGCAGCCGTTGGATGAACTCCTGATGCTGCGCGGGTGGAATAGTCTCAAGCGCAGTACGGATGGTGCGTAGCTGCGTTATAAAGCCAATTGCAATTAACTGAACGCGCGGGGCATTGGTGTAATAGCGAAACAGCGCCACCGACACAATTTGGCTCGCAATAAGCGACACCATGATGACCAACACAATCCGCGCCAGCAATGATTTTGGAATCAGTGACAGTTTAGGAACGAACGACATTAAGCGTGTTTTTTTCCATCTGGTACAAACACATAGCCCAGACCCCAGACCGTTTGAATATAGCGCGGGTTGCTGGGATCTTCACCCAGCAGTCGGCGCAGCCGCGAAATCTGGACGTCAATCGCGCGATCAAAAGTGTCGTGTTCGCGGCCACGCGCCAATTCGGTGAGCTTGTCGCGCGACAGCGGCGCACGCGCGTGCTGAACCAAGACTTTCAATAAACCAAATTCTCCGGTTGTCATTCCCAGCGCCTCACGCTTGCCTTCAATCACCCTGGTGAGTTCGCGCGTACCGAGGTTTAATGTGAACGCTCCGAATTCAATAATTTCATCCGCATCGCTCGGCGCGCCGGGCGCCGCTAGCGGCGCTTGGCGGCGCAGCACGGCGTTAATCCTGGCCACCAACTCGCGTGGATTAAATGGCTTGGCTATATAGTCATCTGCACCCATTTCGAGGCCAATAATACGATCTACGTCGTCGCCCTTTGCGGTAAGCATGATGATCGGAATATTAGATTCCGCTGCGGCCGAACCACGCAGCCGCCGACAAACCGTGAAGCCATCTTCAGCCGGTAGCATCACATCCAGCACCACCAAATCATAGCGATTGCGGGTGAAGGCGCGATCCATCGCGGAGCCATCGGGCACCGTATCGGCCGCAAAACCCTGCTCGGTCAGGTAGCGCTTCAGCAAATCGCGAAGCCGTAAGTCATCATCAACCACAAGAATGCGATGGCGGGGATAAGTGTTATTAGTCATAGGTTGAATGTTATGTAAATTGTTGATGGCTAAGGCGCGTATGCGGTTATCAGTTGTAAGTAAATGTTATGAAAGTGCCGTTATCAGATGGTTTGGTTACACCGCGTTACGGTGCTCCTGTAACCGAAGTTCCTTTGCTTCGTTTATCTGGGTATCGTATCGTGGTCTTTCCGGATTTCAAAAAAATTTTGTGTCGTAGAAAAGTAAGCACGCAGCAAAGGAAAAACAGCGGATAGACAGGTAAATAAATGCACGTCACGAAAACGCACAACGACAGGTTGCCCCGAAGTCACAATAACGTCACAGCAAAGCAAAACGTTATTGCCATTAGCTGCTGCTATTCGATCTACTACTTATGGAGCGCACAATGAAATTTTCAAAACTTGGTTTCAGCATCTTAACCGTGTTGGGCATGACCGCGACAATCAATGTATTGGCCCAGACCAATCCTTCAACGTTGACTATGCCGAGCACCTCGACCGCTTTAGGCGCGCCATCTGCGCCCACAAAAGGCCACGGTTTCGCCGCGCTTGATAAAAACGGCGATGGATCGATCAGTCGTGATGAGGCGGCAGCCAGACCGATGTTGGCAAAGATGTTCGACAAGCTCGATACGAACAACGACGGCGTACTGTCGAAAGATGAAATGAAAGCCGCAAGAGAAAAAATGAGAGCGCGCCGCATTTCAAAAATCGATACTGACGGCGATGGCAGAATCAGCCGCGCGGAGGCCGCAGCTCACCCAAAGCTGGCGCAGAATTTTGATCGCATCGATACCAACGGCGACGGTTTTTTGAGTAAGGATGAATTACGCGCTGCCCATCACGCCCGCCACGCTCGTTAGGCTTGCTGACGACCCAGGTCATGCCGCGTGCTACCCCTGTGTCAATTCAGTATCCCGACTCAGGCTCACCGCTTTATTTTTGAATAAAAAACGCAGATATGAAAAAAGCATTTCCTGTTTTATGGCGCTATGCATTGGTGGTGATGACATCCTGCGCGCTGGCTTTTTTTATATCGCAAAACATTGCACACGCGGCAGAACATACCAATGCTGAAATTACAAAGCCCAGCATCTACGGCGTTGCCGGGCCATTTGTGGTTCAAACACTAGACTTGGCGTGGCGTGATGAATCGCAAAATCGCGATATTCCAATACGCGTGGAATTTCCTAGCGCAGAATCAAGTGCAAAAAAGACCTTTCCTTTGATCGTCTTTTCGCACGGCCTAGGAGGCTCGCGAGAAGGGGGCGTGATGTGGGGTCGGCATTGGGCGAGCCACGGTTTTATAGCAGTTCATGCGCAGCACGTCGGCAGTGACGAGACGCTTTGGAAGGGTTTGAAACTTCGCGAGATAATCCCGAACATGAAACGCGCCATGTCGCTTGAGAATGCAACAGCGCGCACGGCCGATATCAAGTGGATGCTCGATGAAATCACTCGCCAGCAACACGCCGGGCGCGCGCCATTCACGAACGTGGATCTCGGTCACATCGGTATGTCCGGGCATTCATTTGGCGGGCAGACGACGTTCGCCGTGATTGGTCAAACCAATCCGCTACTGCCCAATATGTTTGGTCGGGATGATCGGATTACTGCAGCGATTGCGTTCAGCCCAAACGCGCGCAGCAAGATGGCGTTGGACAAACAATATGGCAGCATCAGCCTGCCGGTGTTTAGCATTACCGGCAGTAACGATGGCAGCATTCTGGATGATGGCACCAAGCTGGAAGATCGATGGCTGCCTTATCAAACAATGACGGGCGGAAACTCAGGTCATAAATATTTGCTGTCATTTGTCGACGGTGATCACATGGTATTCGGCGGTCACCCCATCACGCGGCGCCCTGAAACCAATCGGGACCGGCAGATTCAAGCTGGCGTAAAAGCATCCACATTGGCGTTCTGGAAGGCAACATTAAACGACGATAGCGCCGCAAAAAAATGGCTGGAGCAGGGCGACTTTAAAGCCACGCTCGTTTTCGCTGATGTGTTCGAATTCAAATAAGCGCAGCTTAAAAACAAGATGAAAAAAATGAAAAAAAGCTCGCTAGCCAGAAATGGAACTAACCGCATCTCTCGATTTGCACTTGGGTTGGTGGGCACGGTCAGTTTGGTGCTGCTGGCAGCGCTCTCGACTGCGGGTGCCCAGAGTGCGCAAGCGGGTGAACAAAGCTTCGCCCAGCGCAACGTACAAACAAGTTCCATGGGCCTAGATGACGCGCGCCATTTGCTTAGCCGGGTAGGGTTCGCAGCCACTAGCGCGGACATTCAGGCGTTTGCAAAAATGACCCGGTTCGAGGCTGCTGATCAATTAGTAAAGGGTGCGACGTCAGTAGCAGTGACACCCGCGCTGCCGTGGGTGGATGAATTGCCGCTTTCGCCTGCGAAGCGACAAACCATGTCGCGCGAAGAAAACCAGGCTGAGCGGCGACGCAATAACGAGCGCACTTTCGAGCTGCGTGATTGGTGGTTTCGAGAAATGTTGAACACGCCATCGCCACTAACCGAAAAAATGACCTTGTTCTGGCATAACCACTTTGCCACCAGCCAGCAAAAGGTTCGCTTTGCGGCCTATATCTATCGCCAAAATACGTTGCTGCGTCGTAACGCGCTCGGCAATTTTGCCAACATGCTGCATGAAATGTCGCGCGATCCTGCAATGCTGATTTACCTAGACGGCGCGAATAGTCGCAAGCAGCAGCCAAATGAAAATTTCGGTCGCGAAGTGATGGAATTATTCACGCTGGGCGAGGGCAATTACACTGAGAAAGATATTAAGGAAGTGGCCCGCGCGTTTACGGGGTGGAGCGTTGATCGCGAAACGGGTCAGTTCATGTTTCGTAAAGCGATTCATGACCATAACGATAAAACCATATTTGGCAAGACTGGCAATTTCGAGGGCGATCAAGTGCTGGACATGATTTTGAATCGACCGGAAACGGCCCGGTTCATTACCGATAAATTATGGCGTGAATTTGTCTCACCGAAACCTGATGAGAAAGAAGTTAAACAACTCGCTGCAATTTTCCAGGCAAGTGGTTACAACATTGGCAAACTGATGCGGCTCATTTTGTCGAGTGATGCTTTTTACACGCTTGATAACCGCGCTACCTTGATCAAATCGCCGGTTGAATTTGTGGTGGGCACGTTGAAAACATTTGATATCGAAACTCCGAACTTGAGACCGTTTGTGCTTACTGCGGCGTTGTTGGGCCAAAACGTTTTTGCGCCACCCAATGTAAAAGGTTGGCCGGGTGGTGAGGCTTGGATCAACACGGCAACATTGCTGGGGCGCAAGCAATTGCTGGATCGTTTGTTTCGCAACGAAGACAGGATGGAAGTGACGATGCGTGCCATGGACGACATGGCTGCGCGCATGGGTGAGGGAGGGCAAGGGCAAATGCAAGGCCCAACCGGCAAAGAAGGCCGTATGGCGCAGCAGATGGGGCGCTCCATGGGCGGCATCAAGTGGAATCTGAATGCTTGGACGCAGCGCTTTGTAGATCAGCGCGGGCCCAACGCGATGCAAGACATGACTCGTCTGGTGCTGGCGATTCCACCGCAAACGGCTTCACCCGCGCCGATGCTGACATTGGCCAGTTCAGCCGTTGACCCTGCCATGAACAAACCTGCTGATTGGGCGCGCCAGTTGGTCGCGGACCCCGCATACCAATTGAAATAAAGTCGCTTGGCTCAACACGAATCTCAAGGAGAATAGCAATGAACAGGCGCAATTTTTTAACATCGAGTTTAATCGCCGCCGGTGTGCCATTGGTGGGGCAATATCATGGCGTGGCCTGGGCCGCACCTTCACCGGTATTAGCAGGCGCGGCGGGTGCCGACAGCAACATACTCAACAACACGCCGTATAAAAATTTGTTGTTGTTGATCGAGCTAAAAGGTGCGAACGACGGCCTGAATACCGTCATCCCCTACACCGATCCTGAATACGCGAAACTGCGGCCGCGAATCGCTATCGCCAGCGACCAGATGATTAAAATTTCTGATCGCGAAGGACTCCACCCCAGCCTTATTCCGCTGATGCCGCTGTGGCAAAACAACGAACTGGCGGTGGTGCAGAGCGTGGGTTACCCGGTGCCGAATCTATCGCATTTCAGATCGATCGATATCTGGGATACAGCCTCAAAAAGCGAGGAGTATCTCGATGCGGGCTGGCTGGCACGCACCTTCGCCGCCTCGCCCGTACCCAGGCAATTCGCGGCCGATGGCGTGGTGGTGGGCTCCGGCAATATGGGGCCGCTATCGGGGGTCGGCGTACGTTCAATTACGTTGGCTGATACGCAACAGTTCTTGCGTCAGGCAAAACTCGTGCAGCCGAAAGGCGATGAGCGTAACGCGGCGTTAAAGCACATCATGTTCGTTGAAAGCGAGATTGTTCACGCGGCTTCCAAGCTGAACACAAACTATCAATTTAAAACCGAATTCCCGAAAAGCGGATTCGGCAATCAAGTGCGGACTGCCGCGCAAATGGTGGCCAGTAATGCGGGAATGGCAACGATCCGCCTGACCCTTGGCAGCTTCGACACGCATGCGGGCCAGTTAGGGACGCATGCGAACCTGCTCAAGGAACTCGCAGAAGGAATCAGTGCATTCAAAGCGGCGATGCTCGAACTAAATCGCTGGGATTCGACGATGGTAATGACCTATTCCGAATTTGGCCGCCGCCCCAAAGAAAATCAGAGTGGCGGCACCGATCACGGCACCGCCAGTGCCCATTTTGTCACCGGTGGTCGCGTCAATGGCGGCCTTTACGGCCAGGCGCCGCAATTAAACCGTCTGGATGGCAGCGGCAATCTTGCCTTCGCGGTTGATTTCCGCAGCCTGTACGCCTCGGTCATTGACCAGTGGTGGACAGGGAATTCTACGAAAATTTTGCACGGCAAGTTCGAGAAATTACCGCTGCTCAAAACATAGGTACGTTCTATTTTAAGTATCTGTTTACGTCGACCAATTTATAGCCCGGCATCTGGTTCACAAAATGACGCAGCCAATAGTTATAGCCGGCACCAAAGACCACCAAAATTTTATCGCCGGGTTTCGCCGCCAGGTTTAATTAGGCGAAAATTTTTGCATTGCGCTGATACCCGCCCGCGTTCAATTTAGCAGCGGGCTGGTTTTTACTGTCATCGATAGCCAGCGCAGGATAGTAAAAGCTTTCCATTTCTTCCTTCGCCCGCTGAGGTGCATTAAGTCCGATCAGCAGCTAGCGCACGCTGCGGGGTTTTTGTGCGGTTTCAAACTCCGCCGTGATCTTTGTCCCTTACGCGCGCCCGGCTGTCAGGAGTGCTTCCTGCTGGTTCGCTTTGGCAAAGGCATCCACTTTGTCATACGGGAAATAGTCGATAGTCTCGCTCTGCTCATCAATCGCATAAACCAGTTTGTGACCTAATTGGTTTGCGAGCCGATACGCGATCTGAATTATTTCGTTGGCATCGGATTTGAGTGAATCCGGCGTAAATTTATCGAAATCGGTGGTCGTCATATCCGGCCCGTTCGCGCTCATTTTCACCGCGACTTTGTTTGGCTTGAATTTCGCCAGACGGTTGGCCACCCCTACCAACTGCTTTTGCTTCTCCGCCGTAAGCACGCTATCCACTTTTGCGTTGTCGATGTCACGGCCTGGGTTGCCCATATGATGTGCGCCCAGGATCATGACTTCGATGGGTCGCGGCCCTGTGCCGACAGCGGGCGCAGCGCCAATTGTAGTTAGGAAAAGAGCCGCAATGAACAGCCTTGTGTTACGCGCGGTCAGTGTTAATTTCACGTTTTGCATCATGTTCCCTTGCGGTTTGTTAGTTACGTCGCAGCGTGCGGTTCCAACAAATCTTGCCGTCCAAGACTTTGTTTCATTAATGTGCACCAGTGCTGATGAACTTGGCGGAAACTTGCGCGGCGATTAGTCATTAAATTCTAGCGAGTAACAACAACATGACAAATACAACAACGGCGATTATTTAGTGGTGCAGCCCGTTCTGGAGAAAGTGTATAAAAACCGTTCGTCGAAATTCTCAAAACAAAAATCGTAGGCCCGATCGGCTAAAAATGCTGGAATGCTCAGCAACGATAATCGCCAATTCCGAGCTAACAAGCCGCGGCGCGCGATTGCCGAAGGCTATGCGCTTGCCGAGGGAAAGTTTGTGCCCGAACCCAACATCGCAATTGAAAATTTCGGCGCTGCAGGTGCAATGTATTCGAACGCGAGCGATCGGGCCAAATTTGCGAGGGCCCTCATTCGCGGTAAATTGCTGTCTCCAGAATCCACCTAGACCATGCTGACCGGTGATAGCAAACTCGGCTGCATCGCAATTGGCGCCCGGGTATTTCCGCTGCAACTCGACAACGCGAAGTCAACACCGATCCAGCCCGCTCCTGAAATGCTCTCGCGCGATGGTGAAATCGGCACTTTCAAACTATTGCTCATGGTCGATACCAGACGGGCCCGTGTGATCATGCTGATGACGAATCAAGCGCCCAATCCGATTGTCGCGGTCTGGATCAAAGACGGTCTCATGTATGACTTATTGAAGGTTTGGTATCAGAAGGAATAGGATCCTGATCGCTGCCAGCTGGCTGAATTAAAGTGGCCAAGGATTCAACAGTTGCGGGCATCGCGCAAAAACCTGCCGCGTGCGCGTCGCAATGATAAGCCGTGGCATTGGGCGATAGCCGTAATAGTGCTGGTCATCACGGGCACGGGCCGCCTTGACAGCTTTGCGCGAGCGGCAGGTGTTTTAAGATGCCAACGACTGAATTCCAGCATTTCGGCATGGCCACCTTTCTGTGCGCAGTAATGAAGAAATTTTGAGGCTTCGAGAAGTTTTCCTACGCCGCACCAAATAGCGCCAGCGCCTCAAGGCACGCATCACGATGAT
>ENA-OFCI01001158-OFCI01001158.1-metagenomes-genome-assembly--contig:-NODE-1158-length-12637-cov-2.892465_pt1 | contig 12637 bp, 10 predicted proteins | sample MGYA00153391_OFCI01 | MGnify analysis MGYA00153391
AGAGGTCATCGAGGAACGTGCCGAAGTTCTCTCCATAGAGCCGCACCTCGCGTGCGTCCGTACGCTCGCCGAGCGACTCGAGGTCCAGGAAGTTGGTGACCTTGTCGCCGACAGGGCTCACGTAGATGAGACCGCACGTGCGGCAACGGACGAAGCGCACTCCCACTTTGTGAAAGAGGTATTCGGAGTTGTCTGCTCGACAAACGGCGCAATCGACATAGCGGTTACGCGCACGTGACGTCGCCACCGCAGCCGAAATCTGGAATACGAGTGCGCGCTCGTCGGGCTTGCGCGGCGGCGAATTCATAGCGTCGAGACGTTACCACAGAGCGTCGCGCGAGGACCCTGCTACGGAGAATGCATGAGGTCCCTGTCGATAGCGCTCTGCTGCGTCGCATGCGGCGGCGAGCTGCAGGCCAGCAACGCGGATGACTCGGGCGTTGGTGATACGCAGGCGGTGGGACCTGAAGCGGGTCCCACGAGCGTTCCGAGAGACGCTCTCGTCTGGCTCGAGAGCGACCAGGGCTTGTCGGGTGGTGGAGTGGTATTTCGTTGGAAGGACCAATCCGGCTCGAACAACGACGCGACCTCCGACGCGCCGACGCGCCCGATCCTCGTGGCGAACGGCCTCCACGGCATAGCCGTCGTCGGATTCGACGGGAACGCCTATCTTTCATTGCCAAGCGGCTTCTCCGACTTCACGAAGGGCCTCTCTGCGTTTGTCGTCGTCAAGGCGGGAACGGCGCCGCACCCGTCGAACCTCGCCGCACGTGTGTTCGATCTCGCGCCGAGCTTCGGCACCCTGACGGACTCGATCTTGTACGTTCGATATTGGCCCAATGGGCAAGATCTCTTGATGTATCAAGTGTACGCGGGCGGCTCACCTGGGCCGAACGTTGGTGCCGCAAACGCGTTCACGGATGGAGCGTGGCAAGAGCTCGCGGTCATCGCGCCCGGAGGGGACGCCGGTACGAGCGTGAACGCTTCGCTCTACAAGGGCGGGATGCCGGTCGCGACCTCCTCTGTCCTCGTGCCCAACTTGGCGACCCGTCAATCGAACTTCATCGGCAAGAGCAACCTGAGCGCTGACCCGCTTTTCGTCGGAGAGATCGCGGCGCTCATTCTGTTCAAGCGCGCGCTGCAGCCATCTGAGCGACTCGCGATGGACGACTATCTCAAGAGGAAATGGGCGTTCTAAGATTCGGACGCGATTCAGTCGTATCCGAACATGCACAAGCCGACCGCCGATCACGCGGCAGGCGCGAGCGCGCATGTACCTGCGTCGTCGTGAGACGCTCGAGATGCGGATGACGGAAACGAGATGACACCGAAGAGCAAACCCTGGCGCCCGAGCATGCAAGAATAGTTGTCGCGAACCTGCAAGAATAGTTGACGTCGATCAACCGTACCCCACCCCGCAAACCTCGCCGCACGCATATTCGACTTTGCGCCGAGTTATGGCTCGCTGACGGACTCGATTCTCTTTGTTCGATATTGGCCCAACGGACAAGATGTATTGATGTACCAGGTCTACGCGGGTGTAGCGCCAGGTCCGAATGTCGGAGCGAGTGGGGCTTTTGCGGACGACGCATGGCAAGAGCTCGCGGTCGTGGCTCCTGCAGGGATCGCGGGATCGAGCGTCACGGCGACCCTCTACAAGAACGGTTCGGCGCTTATCTCTTCAGCAGTTCTCGTAGCTGCGTTGGCGTCGCGGCAATCGAACATGATCGGCAAGAGCAACTTGAGCGCGGACCCGCTCTTCAAAGGAGACATCGCCGCGCTCATCGTGTTCGCTCGGGCCTTAGCGCCCGTCGAACGGCAGACGCTCGATGACCATCTGAAAAAGAAGTGGGCGTTCTAGCTCTAGACTCTTTCCGGTCACGCGAAGGGTACTATCTCATTGGCGTTCTCGCACGACGGAAAGAGCCTCCTCAGCGGCGGCGGTGACCAACGCGTCAGAGTGTGGCGAGGCTTCTAGATTGGCGTGCTTGGCCGCGAGTGCTAATCCGCCCCACAGAATGAGCACAAGCGCATCTGTACGCGACTACGAGAGCCGGACGCTCGAGGTCGCCGACGGGTTCCCCCGATACACCGAGTGGTTGATGCACGACTTCATGCCGTACCTGCGTGGGCGCGTCGTCGAGGTCGGCGCCGGGCTCGGGTCGATCTCCGCGCAGTGGGTCGATCAGGCAAAGGAGGCGATCTTGATCGAGCCCGCGGAGAACCTCGCCGCGCAGCTCGGCAAGCGATTCAGCGACAAGCGCAACGTCAAGACCTTCGCGGGCCTTCTGGACGAGGTGAAGTCGCGCCCCGAGGCCAAGCTCGCGCCCGGCTCGGTGGACACCGCGATCATGGTCAACGTGCTCGAGCACATCGAGGACGACGTGAGTGTATTGAAGAGCATCTTCGAGCTGCTCAAGCCCAACGGCAAGATGCTCATCTTCGTTCCCGCGCTGCAGGCCCTCTATAACGCGCTCGACAAACGCGTCCGCCACGTGCGCCGCTACGACAAGCGCGCTTTGACGAGCGTGATGACCCGAGCGGGCTTCGACATCGAGCGAATGCGCTATTTCGATTGGCTCGGAATGGGCCCGTGGATCATCACGGGCACCATCTTGCGACGCGAGACTGTGGGGGACGGCAGCGGACGCTTCTACGACAAGTTCATCATTCCGATCTGCAAACTGGCAGACGGTCCCAACGGGAGAGTGCTCGGCAAGAACCTGATCGCGATTGGGACCAAGGGCCAATGATCGACTGGAGCGGCAAGCGTGTTCTCGTCACGGGAGGCGCTGGATTCGTCGGTAGTCATTTGGTCGATTCGCTCGCGGCGGACGGCGCGCGCGTCACCATCTTCGACAATCTGTCGACTGGCTTCTTGGAGCTGGCCACGCGCAATCCCGCGGTGCAGTTCGTACGGGGAGATTTGCTCGACACCGACGCGCTCGGCAGAGCGATGCGCGGAGTGGAGTTCGTCTTTCACTTCGCCGCGAACGCCGACATCAAAGACAACCTGCTCTCACCGCGGCTCTGCACCGAGCAGAACATCATCGCCACGCAGAACGTTCTCGAGGCGATGCGCGCACATGGCTGCAAACAGGTCGCTTTCGCTTCCACAGGCTCGGTATACGGAGAGGCGACCGTCATCCCCACACCGGAGGACGCGCCGTTTCCGGTCCAGACCTCCCTCTACGCGACGAGCAAGTTGGCGGCCGAGGGCCTCATGAGCTCGTACGCGCTCGGATACCAATTCGAGACTTGGTCGTTTCGCTTCGTCTCGATGCTCGGTCCCCGTTACTCGCACGGGCATGTCATAGACTTCTATCGTCGACTCAAGTTGGACGCCACCGAGTTGCTAGTGCTCGGCAACGGGCTGCAGCAGAAGAGCTACTTGCATGTCAGTGACGCCGTGAACGGTGTATTGACCGCAATCGCCGCGGGCACCGGGCCAGGCGACGTCCACGTCTACAATGTCGGTCATACCGATTGGTTGCAGGTGAAAGACAGCATCGTCATCATCTGCAAGACTATGGGTGCCACACCCACCATCGTGTACGCGGGTGGCGAGCGCGGCTGGATCGGCGACTCTCCCAAACTCTTGCTGGACACGACGCGCCTTTGCGCGCTTGGCTGGGCGCCCAAACACACAATTGAAGAGTCCATCATCTCGACGATCCACTACATCGACGAGAATCCGTTCGTGCTGCGCTGACCACCAAAAGGGGTCAGTGACCACGCCCAATCGTTCTCTCCCGAACAGCAGAGTGAGACTTAGGGTTTGCGTGCCATTGGCTGCGCCGTCACGCCGACATGGCGATCCGCGAGGCGCGCCAGGATCGGCCACGGCAACACGGCCTCGACCACCGACCTCGATCGCACGTGGAGGTTCTTCAGTATCTTGAATCGCAGAATGTCGGTCCAGCCTGGACCGTAGTGGCCGGGTACGACGCGCAGACCGACTCTCTCGTAGGCGAGCGACAAGCTCCGCGGTGTGAAATACCCGACATGGATATCGGGGATGACATAGGCCCAAGAGAGGACATCGCGTTGCTTGGGGGCGACGTTTCCGGTGGTGACGAATAGCAGCCCGCCGGGCCGCAACACGCGCGCTACTTGTCGCAGCAGAGCGATAGGGTCGACGACGTGTTCGATGACCTCGATCATGGTGACGACGTCGAACGCGTTGGTCGACGCGTCGAGCTCGTCTGCCGAGATCATTGGCACTCCGCGCTCCCGCGCGCGCGGCGCGAACGCTCCAGTGTCGAAGCCCACGGCGTCCATACCGACGCCGCACGCGTAACGCACGAGCCCGCCCGCGCCGCTTCCGTGGTCTAGCCAGCGCAGCCCCTTGTCGCGACCGAGCTGGCCCCTCATCAGCGCGACGAGGCCACGCCACTCGTAGTGGCGAATCGTTTGATCGGGGTGATCGAGCTCTGCAGCGTAGTCTACGAGCGGGTCTGCGCCGAGGCCGCGATAGTAGTCTTCGTCATAGAGACGCGCGTAGTCGGTACAGGGATCGGCGACCGAGACGTAGCCGCAAGATTCGCAGCGCACGAGGTGAAAGTCGCGCTCGATCACTGCGCCCGACTTGACTCCGATCGCGACAGAGCGGCCTTCGCAGATCTTGCACGAGGAAGAGTCCATGACTCGCCGTCATAACGTACTCCTCCGCAGACCGCGATGCGTTACGGCGACTTTGCAGCGCATATGACCCTGGGGAGGCGAGGCGAGCTGCACTCGCTCTTACTGCGGAGTGAGCGGCGGCTTGTATTTGTAGACCGGAAAGGCGGCGCCGGGAACGTTCACCGGCTCCCAGTGCGCACGAATGTAGGCTGCGGCGTCTGGGCCGATCAATCCATAATAGGTGCCTATGATGACCACCGGTGGGTCCTCTCGGAGGATGCGCTCCACCTCCAGTTGGTCCTCTCGGACAAGCAGCTCGTGCGGTACGTCGAAGCGCGTCGGATTGCGGCGCCCGGTGAAGAAGTTGTATTCGCCGCCCTGGATGAAATCGATCGTAGAGAATACCGGGTCTCGCGGGCTGGTTACCTTGACCGTATAAGCCGCTAGTGCGTGCACCTCGGGTGGCACGTTGATGTCGCCCATTCGTGGCAAGTCGTCGTTCTGGTATCGCTCTCCATACGAGGGCTGGTCTTGGCCAGAGGCGATCAGGTGGAGCTTTTTCTGGAGAGGCGTCATCGTGTCTCCCCACCAGGCCCACGCGATCAAAAACGCCATTGAAGCGAGAGCGCCCATCGGCGCGGGCAATCGCAGCGGGAGAGCGCGCGGGACCAGAGCGATCGCCTCCTCCATGAGCGCGAGCCACAGCAACAGGCTGGGCGTGCCGTCGCTGCGCAGGTGATAGATCTCCCCGCGGAGGAGCGCGTGGCGCATCGCAGTGACGCTGAAGAGCGCGAGCGCGAAGATCAGGGTGGTTCGCGCGGTCCACCGACCACGAGCGGCGCTGGCCACGACCACGACTATCCCGATGGTGCAGGCCGCGAGCGGCATCGCGAACTCGAGTACGGGAGCGTCGCGGCCGCCGCCCGATAGCGCGAGCCCTGTGATGAGGGACTGTTCGGAGACTGGATACTGGATGCCGCTCCATGCGCCGCTCGCCAACAATCCAGTCCATAAAATAGCGTGTATCAAAGCGTGCAGTCTGCCCGCTAATGCATAGATGATGACGAACAGTATCAACGGGGCGAAGGTGCCTGCCGTGAACGCGCCCGCATTTCGGAGGATGGTCTTTGCGCGCGCGCGGAGCGGGCCGTCGGCACGTAGCAGTGCGTCGGCGCCGAGCGCTAGGCCCACTGAGCCGAACGCGCAGAGGCCGAAATCCTGGCTGTAGAGCACGGCGAGCCCCATCACGACGCCCCAGCCGAACAGCGGGCGCAGCTCGATCTTCCAAGACCTTTGGTCCTTGGGCCTGAGCGAGATCACCTGGACTGCGCCGACGAGCGCGACCGCCGCCCAGCCCACTCGCCAGAGGTCTGCCCAGCCGAAGCTGATCGCTTCTCTGTAATAGAGAAAGAACGACACCGCGGAGTGCATGACGAACAAGACGAGACCGATGAAATGCAGTGAGAGCCGGCCGCGCACGACGCGAAAACTCGCCGCCAGCATGAAGCCCAATCCGATCACGTTGACCAGGATCTGGGCGATGCGCACGTGCTCGGCCGTCATCCCCATGATCGCGGCGAACGCCGTGAGCGTGTATTCACGCAGTGGCCCATAGACGGTGCCGGCGTCCGCCATCATGAACTTGCCGAACGTGACGCTGTTGATCCAGCCGAGGTGAATGCCTTCGTGCGAGTAGCTGTTGATCGTGGTCAACTCGCGAAAGCGCGGGGGGATGATGAAGATCATACCTACCGAGAGCGGCGCGAGCGCGGAGACGAGGAGTGTCGGGATCTTCTGCGGACACCCCCACCCCCGAAGCCATCTTCCACTACATCTACGCCATCTTCCACTCCCCTACCTACCGCACCCGTTACGCCGAATTCCTCAAAATAGACTTCCCCCGCGTCCCACTCACCCGCGACAACACCCTATTCGCCCAACTCGCCACCCTCGGCGAACAGCTCGTGCAACTGCACCTGATGCAATCCCCTAAGCTCACCCAGAAGAAAGCCCAACCCAAATTTATCGACAACGGCGGTAACAGCATGGTTGATCCAGGACAACCAAAATTCATCAACGGCAACGTCATCATCAACAAAAAAGGCGACGCTTTCACCAACGTCCCCGAAACTGTCTGGAACTTCCACATCGGCGGCTACCAAGTCTGTCATAAATGGCTCAAAGACCGCAAAGGTCGTCAACTCAGCCCCGAAGACATCCAGCACTACCAACAAATCGTCGTCGCCCTTGGTCAGACGATTCAGGTGATGGCCGCGATTGATCAAGCCATTCCCGCATGGCCGATCGTCTAAGCAAAATGGTTAATCGATCGTTTAAGATGGAACCGATCGATTAACACCCCTACCCACAAAATGTCTGACCTCTACGGTGGAATTGATCCAAGAGACATTCCCACCTACGCCATCAGTGAAGCCGCTCGCTATCTCCGCATTCCAGCGGGGACAGTCCGATCGTGGGTCGCTGGACGCAGCTACAAAACCACACAAGGCGATCAATACTTCCAACCCCTCATCCTCACCAACGATCGAAAACCGCGCCTCCTTTCCTTCACCAATCTAATCGAGATCCACGTCCTCCGCGCGATCCGCAAAGACCACAAAATCCAACTCGACAAAGTTCGCGCCGCCCTTGACTACCTCGAATCCGAACTACAAGTCACCCATCCTCTCGCCCGTAGTGAATTCCGTACCGATGGCATAGACCTCTTCACCGAACACTACGGCACCCTAATCAACGCCTCCAAATCCGGTCAAACCAACCTCAAAGATGCGCTTAATGCCCACTTAGAGCGTATTGAACCCGATGACAATGGCCTCGCCATCAAGCTCTACCCCTTCACCCGCTCTCAAGAAGAAAACAATCCCCGTATCGTCGTCATCGATCCTCGCATTGCTTTCGGACGACTAATCATTGTGGGCACAGGCATCCCCACCCATATCGTCGCCGAACGTTACCAAGCAGGTGATTCGATCGACGATCTCGCCGACGATTACAACTGCCGTCATGACACCATAGAAGAAGCCATTCGCTGTGAAATGCACCCGCTAGCCGCATGAGTTCGCCACAATCCATTACATTTTTTATCGATCGATGCTTAGGCAGCAAAAAGATTGTCGCAGCGCTAAGAAAAGCTGGTATTGCCGTTGAGATTCATGACGATCACTTCGCGCCTGATGCCCCCGATGTCGATTGGCTTCCCCAAGTTGGTAAATGGGGCTGGGTTGTTCTGACCAAAGATGCCAATATTTCACGCCGCACCCTGGAAAAGATTGCCGTTACCCGTGCCAACGTCCAACTCTTCATCCTCACAGCCCAGCAACTCGCCAGCACCGACATGATTGCAATCCTTATCAAAGCGATCGTGCCGATGCAAAACTTTGTCCATAAGCATCCTGCTCCATTCATCGCCAAAATTTATCGGGATAGTCGTCTCGAAATGTGGCGCGATCGGGAAGCCTTGCTCGAAGAACTCAATCTTGCTGGAAATTAACTTTACCTTGCTTGAATAAGTCTGTGAGTGAGTAAAATAGCAGTTAGATCGATCTACTTCTAAACAAAGCTTTTCCAGCTTATTACCTCTAACCCTATGCTAGACAGCCTCATCCAAGACATCACCCGCCGCCAACGTCCTTACTACCTGCCCCAAGGCAACGCCATCAGGGGTCTCGACAACCAGACTTGGCTCATCTTCCAGCACCGCGACGGCGATAACCTCCTAAAAAACGTCGTCGCCTTCCTGGGGTTAAATAAAGGCAAAAAAGATGCTAGCCATCGTCTCATTCGCATCGACCCCAACCAAGCTAAAAGCCACACTTACATCCCCCGCAAATCGGGCAATCTTCCAACCATTGCCACAATTCGCACTAGCGGACTGAGCACTATTGAAGCATTCTTGATCCTTGAAGATAGTCACATTGAACAAGCACTGCTCCAAAATAGTCTGCGTGAAATCACGATCGATCGACGCTACAGCCTTCCAGCCGACCTCGATCGCTACAATGCCACCCTCACCGCTATCCTAGAACGCACCGCCATCTACCGTCGTTCTACGGGCTATTTCAATAGTGGCGTCCTAAAACTCTACGAAGAACCGCTCACCCAAATTGTCGAGACAGAGGGTCGGATTCAACTTCTGCTGGATTGGTGTGGCTTCACCAGTCGGCGAGATCTAGAAACCCTAGAAAAACTTCAAAGTGACCCTGAACGACAAGCCTCAGTCCAAAAGCATCTAACAAAACTGCTCAAGAAACTCAGCGATAAATCCTTCAACAGCACCCAACTCATGGCGGAGTTAGTCCGTCTTGGATTCCTCCAGATTAAGCTTATCAAAATGGATGACTCCCATGCCATCTACCATAAGAAAACCGGAATCTTCAGCGATCGGCTAGACCACCATATTCTCCATGAAGGATCAGATAATTTCACCCGCGCGGCCCATTCCCGCAATGCTGAGAGTGTCACCTTTTTCTCATCTTGGGATTCAGAAAAAGATAAGTTAGTGATTGAAAGAAGCATTCAGGAATTTGATGCTGAATGGGCCAGAGAAGATATCGCCTTTGACTTGACCCAAGACTTTCTCCAGCAAGTTCTCCAAGAACGCGATCGACGGACCCAAAAAAATCAACCTGTGATCGACTCCATCACACCCGATCTTCTCACCCCTGGCGAAACCACCGAAGTCACGATCGAAGGCGAGAACCTAGACCAAATTGATTCGATCGATATTCCTGGTAATGACCTAATTGATGTCACAATCACCCATCAGACTCCCCACGAAATTACCGCAGACGTCACCGTTGATCCCCTGTCTCCACCTCAATCCATCCCAGATTGGCGCGTTCGGAATCATTCAGGCAACACCTATAATGTCCAACCCAAGCGTCCGATCGAGATTAAACCGACTCAAACTGTCCCCGATTTTCCTGAAATTACAGGCTTTAAAGAAGCGATCGAACTGATCCTAAAAGGTCAACATGGCACCCCTGACGATTTCCTCTACTGGCTTGCCCATCAGCGTCCCCAACAATTTCGAGTCGAGCGCAGCCTTCTACTAGATGATTTAGTAGATCAAGGCATTCTATTTGAACATCAAAAATCCGGTGCGCAGCATTGTTTCCGAGTGATTCAAGATTTTGGAGTTGCCATCTGCGCCGATGCCGTGGGTTTAGGTAAAACTCGGCTTGCCGCTGCTGTCGCACGACTCTACCGACAGCAAAATCCTGACACCAAAATTGCGATCATTGCCGCCAAAAAACTCCTCTCCAACTGGGAGCGAGAAATGGCAGAATTGGGCTTTCAGTCCGATGACTATGAGCCTTATAACAAAAACCTCATGAGTCGGACTGGGAACGGGTTCCTCGATAATCTAAAACGCTACGGTGGACCGGATTTAGTCATTATTGATGAGGCGCATGAAGGCATTCGGAATTACAAGAGCCGCATTCACAAACTTTGCCAAACCCTGATCGCAGACGATCGGTCGAAAGGTCGCCAACGTCATTACCTTCTACTCACTGCTACCCCTTGGAATAACCGCCGCGAAGACATTTATAATATTCTACAACCCTTTATTACACGTCCCGAAGGCTTCAAAGACTGGAAGTTTCCCCCACAAATTGCCGACTGGTTTAAAGATCGCGAGGTTGGATTGGAGAACTTTATTGATGAGACTCCAATATTTCGCCAAGTCTACAAACAACTGTTTCTACAGCGTACAAGACAAGCCCTGCGGGATGCTACACCGGAGCTAAACGTTTACGCAAAGCGTCAAGCTGAATGGCTCCCAGTTGAATTTGAACCTGCGACAGAACAAGCGCTGGAGCGAATCTTCACCGAATTTGAAACGAATCTGTATATCCCTTTTGCAGATCCCATCCGCTATTTCAAAGACAGCCCCGAAAAACGATCGCTCCTCCAAAACCAACGGCGTTTCTTTTTGCAACGAGCCGAGTCCAGTATGTATGCTTTGCAACGGACGATCGTTAATTTCCGTCACCGTATTGAGCAAATGCAAACGACTTTAGAACAATGTGGTGCATCTAGAGAGGGGTTAGAGGAATTTTTGCTAACGCACTACAAATTCCAAAAACTCAAAAATATTGAACCCAGTTTCTTAAATCTAGAAGATTCAGAAGCTTGGGATGAAGATGATCTTGAAGAGGATGAAGATGAAAGCGATAACGACAACGCTAAAGAAGAAAAACGGCAACAGCTTAGAAAATCAATTCAAATTGCGATCGCTGCACTTGCGGAAGACTCAGCCAAAAAAGTCTATCAAATTATGATGGAGGCGTGCGACAACGATTTTCAGCAACTTCAATCTATTGAAAAACTGCTTGCCGATGAATTCATCAAAGATCATAAACGTGAACAAGTCACACGGAAGGTTGAGTCATTAGTGGCCCAGGGGCAAAAAGTACTTCTGATCTCCACATTTTCAGATACGGTTTTGGATTACTACCATCACATGAGTCAAAATCCGACTATTGCACAAGCAGGTCTTGGTATGGCAACAGGTGCTACAAAACGCTACCACCCCAGCGATAAAGCTCATCCTGTCACGATCGCACCCCACAATATCCATCAAGGCAAGTTCTCTCGTTCCGGCTTAAAACGCTTCGATCTGTTCCGGCTGTTTGCCCCGGCTGCTACCTGTCGGAATGTGGGCGATCGTCCTGCACCCCAAGACCAAATCCAAGTTCTCATCGGATCTGAAACACTATCCGTTGGACAAAATCTCCAGGATGCTGACTATCTAATTAATATCGATCTACCCTGGAATCCGATGATGCTAGAACAACGCATTGGACGCATTGACCGACCCAAACAACACAAAGTCGAAACACTTCATATCTACTATGCCAATAGCGAAAGCCAACTCCTACGCCAAGCCAGCCGCCTTGCTAACCTCAATCGAAAATTGGTTGGAAATTTAGCAACGGCTGAAGGAACCATCGACCAAGTTGTCGATATCACCGCTCTAGGAGCTTCTATCTATGGCGATACCCTTTTTGATGACCCAATCTTACCGGGTTACGTTAGTTTTCTTGAAAGCTTAGTCAAAGCTAGGAAAATGACTCAAGATAGTCTTCAAGAAAGTCAGTATAGCCAGCAGGATGTTAGCCGAGATCTCTATACTCAGCAAGAACTTCTTTTCAGTGAAGATGTTAGCCAACGTATCCGGGATCTAGGAGAAGATTATCAGGTAAATCCGATCGCATTGGGACAAGGAAGAGAGACCCCCACGGGACTCTTGGGGCTGACCATTCAATATTTTGGTCCAAATCAAGAAGAAATCGCCGATCGGCAAGAACTAATATTCTGGAATGACCGGACGGGCGAAAAAGATGGCTATGGAAATGCGATCGCCGTTACCGCCCAAACTCCAGCCATTCACCAAACCCTGAGCAGTCTCGTGATGCTGGATACGGCTAAGAGGCTTTATGAGCAGGCTCTTCAGGTTAAATTTCAGCGCGAACAAACTTTAGAAGATGCTGAGGTCTTAGAAAATATCACTGTAACTTCAGAGCGGCTCAATAAAATTCAGCAGATACTCAGGAATCTAGACGTCCTCCCAGAAGGCGTCAACAAGAAAGAAGTTCGCAACATGCTCGCCACCTTAAATCAATGGAAATCTAAAAAACAGGTTCAGCGAATTTTGAAGAAATATACTGAGGGTGACTTATTGCTACTTCAGCCTAAGGAATACCTTCTTCAGTTGCTAAAAGAGACTCAAAAATTGAATCTTCTCTCTTCCGATACGATTAGACCTGTATCACTCAAATTATCGGTAGCCGCAATGCTGCTCAGACCCAGTGAATAAGCGCAAAATGGCGGTGTTAATTTCACACGATGAAAGACCCTGGGATTTCAGTCAGAGTTGGACCACTTCCCCAGACTTCGATCTTCCCTAGGGTATGGGCTGAGATGGGATAGAAACGGATGTTATCTTCAGGCTTGACTCGGGGGTGTAGGCGGTCGCGGAGTTCTTGAT
>ENA-OFCI01001159-OFCI01001159.1-metagenomes-genome-assembly--contig:-NODE-1159-length-12632-cov-5.249901_pt1 | contig 12632 bp, 12 predicted proteins | sample MGYA00153391_OFCI01 | MGnify analysis MGYA00153391
TTGCTAACATATCCCCGACTCCGAGTTAGAACTCCAACTTCTGGGGTTCAGTTCACTAGTACCGGGGGTTTTTTATGGCCTTAATTTCTTAATTTTCTAAGCGAGCTTCTTCTGCAAGTTCTCATCGATAGCTGCCAAGAAGTCTTCAGTATTAAGCCAAGGCGCATCCTTTGAGATGAGGTGAGCCAAATCCTTGGTCATCTTTCCTGATTCAACTGTCTCGACGCAGACAGCCTCAAGGTTCTTAGCAAAGGTTGCCAGCGCTGCATTATCATCCAATTTAGCGCGGTGAGAAAGTCCTTGTGTCCAGGCAAAGATAGAGGCAATTGGATTAGTCGATGTCTGCTTCCCAGCTTGATGATCACGGAAGTGACGTGTAACAGTTCCATGAGCAGCCTCAGATTCAACGGTCTTTCCATCTGGGGTCATGAGTACAGAAGTCATAAGACCAAGGGAGCCGTAACCTTGTGCGACGGTATCTGACTGCACATCGCCGTCATAGTTCTTACACGCCCAGACATAACCGCCAGGCATACGCAGTGACATCGCGACCATGTCATCGATGAGGCGGTGTTCATACCAAATTCCAAGGGCATCAAATTGGCTCTTAAACTCCGCTTGGAAGATCTCTTCAAAGATATCTTTAAAACGACCGTCGTATGCTTTCAGGATTGTGTTCTTCGTAGAAAGATAGACCGGAAACTTGCGCAGTAACCCATAGTTTAGTGAGGCGCGTGCAAAGTCACGGATAGAGTCATCCAAGTTGTACATTGCAAGTGCTACTCCCGATGATGGAAAGTCGAAGACTTCATGTTCAATTGGCTCTCCGCCATCTTCTGGAACAAAGGTAAGGGTCAACTTTCCTTTTCCTGGAACGCGAAAATCAGTTGCACGATATTGATCACCAAAGGCGTGGCGGCCGATCACAATCGGCAAGGTCCAGTGCGGAACTAGGCGTGGCACATTCGAGATAATGATTGGCTCACGAAAGATCACTCCCCCCAATATGTTGCGGACCGTGCCATTTGGCGACTTCCACATTTTCTTGAGACCAAACTCCTCTACTCGTGCTTCATCTGGCGTGATCGTCGCACATTTAATTCCGACCCCGTGACGTTGGATGGCGTGCGCCGAATCAATTGTTACTTGATCATCTGTGGCATCGCGATTTTGAATGCTGAGGTCGTAGTACTCGAGATTGACGTCAAGGTAGGGAAGAATCAACTTCTCTTTAATAAACTGCCAAATGATCCGAGTCATCTCATCGCCATCTAACTCAACGACGGTCCCCGCTACCTTGATCTTCTCCATAATTTTCCTACTTTCTGCTGAGGTAGCGCTTAAAGGTCTTTTACGTCGGCTTGTTTTATACGAACTGCTTCCGCTGCTACTTTCAGAGCGGCAATCTCAGTTTCAGTCAGGGCAGTTTCAACTACCTCTTTGATACCGCGGCGGCCAATCTTCGCCTCAACCCCGAGGTAAACCCCGTTAATTCCATATTGACCCTCAACCCAGGCGCAGACTGGCATCACCTCGCCAGAATCTTCAATAACAGCCTTTGCCATGCGCGCTGCGGCAGCAGAAGGTGCGTAGTAAGCCGAACCTGTTTTCAGGAGCGCTACCACCTCAGCGCCACCATTACGAGTGCGGTCAACTAATTCATTGATGCCTTCTTCAGAGAGCAGTGCGGTTAATGGTTGACCATTTACCGTGCAACGGCTTGGAATTGGAACCATCGTCTCCCCGTGGGAACCTAACGTCAACGTCTTCACCGCCGCAACGGGGACGGCTAGTTTCTCTGCGACAAAGTTTGTGAAGCGAGCGGTATCGAGCATTCCCGCCTGACCCATCACTTGGTGGTGCGGGAATCCAGTTGCTAGTTGCGCGAGCGCTGTCATCTCATCGAGAGGGTTGGAGACAACAATGATGACCGCATTAGGGGAATGCTTCGCGATATTTTCTGCCACGCCACGAACGATTCCAGCATTGACACCGATCAAATCCATTCGTGACATACCTGGCTTACGAGGTAACCCCGCAGTGATTACAACGACATCTGAGTTGGCAGTAGCTTCATAGCCCGCGCCTTCGGGAGTTGTGGTTGCACCGATTACCTTTGTTTCAAAACCTTCAATAGCGCGGGACTGATTCATATCAAGCGCCAACCCCTCGGGCTTACCTTCAACGATATCTGTGAGAACTACCGTCTCAAAGATGTCGTATTCAGCTAAACGTAACGCGGTCGTTGAACCATAAAAACCGCTACCAACGACGGTAACTTTGCCAGATCTACTCATGGAACCCTCCTGAATGTGAACTAACCGAATCTTACTTTGCGTGCGGGAGAGTTAAAGACACTATAAATAAGAGCAGGGCGAGAGCCATCGGTATGAGTAGTTCAATAGTCCGTTTTGTCACACTGGAGGTATAGGAGCTGTAGGCATAGATCGAACCACCGATAGCGACCAAGATGGAACAGGTGCGCACGGCGCCAAATACCCCGACTGTGACCCCGATTACAACGAAGACGTTGGCAAAGATACGCCAAAGCAGCTCTGGTCCCTTAAGCAGAGGGAGTTTCTTACCGAGGGTTGCTAGCACGAGCAGCCATTTCAACAACATTAGAGAGCAGCATGGCGCGTGTCATCGGCCCGACCCCGCCGGGCATGGGGGCGATATAGGCAGCGATTTCTGCGACCCCAGGATGAATATCACCTAGTAGACCAGAATCGGTACGGGTAATGCCCACATCCAAGACGGTGGCGCCTATCTTGACCATATCTGGGGTAAGTATGTGCGCACTTCCTACCGCGGCCACGATGATATCTGCTCGCTTAGTGTGAAAGGCCAGATCCCTGGTGGAGGTGTGGGTGATGGTCACTGTCGCGTCATCACCCTTGCGAGTGAGCATGAGTGAGAGAGGCCGACCGACCGTAATCCCACGTCCCATAATGACGACCTCGGCGCCTCGAGTAGTGATGTTGTATCGGCGCAGTAATTCAAGAATTCCACGCGGCGTACAGGGCAGTGGCGCTGGTTCTCCTAACACCAATTTGCCCAGATTGAGCGGATGTAAACCGTCGGCATCTTTCTCAGGATCGATCGCTTCAAGAATGAGATTTGCAGAAATTGCTTTCGGCAAAGGGAGTTGAACTATGTAGCCAGTGCATTCAGGTGCGCTATTGAGATCTCTGATCGCCGCTAAAAGATCGCCCTGAGAGGAACTCTCCGGTAGATCAATGCGGATTGATGTAATCCCTACCTCGGCGCAATCGCGGTGTTTTCCCGCGACATAGGATTGCGATCCAGGATCCTGACCAACAAGCACCGTTCCCAAACCTGGTTTATTAGACAAGGTCGCGACTATTTGTGCGAGCTCTTGTTTGATGGTGAAGGCGGTTGCCTTGCCATCAAGAATCTGCGCGCTCATTCTGCAATCCTAACTATGCGTGGGAAAAGTGGCGAACACCCGTGAAGAACATCGCGATTCCCGCCGCCTTTGCCGCTGCAATGACCTCTTCATCGCGAACGCTGCCACCTGGTTGGGCCACAGCTCTAACACCAGCATCGATCAAAATTTGTAGTCCATCTGCAAAGGGAAAGAAGGCATCGCTTGCAGCGACTGAACCAGCAGCCCGCTCCCCAGCACGAGTAACCGCCAGGCGCGCAGAGTCGACACGATTTACCTGTCCCATACCTACCCCTACCGAGGCACCATCATGTGCCAAGAGAATGGCATTGCTCTTCACTGCGCGAACCGCTCGCCAAGCAAATTCTAGATCGGCAAGAACTTGTTGGCTTACCGGTTCACCGGAGACTTGGCTCCACTGTGCAGATGAATCGCCTGGTTCGTTCACGAGATCACTCTTTTGAACTAGTAACCCCCCAGAAATAGGTCGGCGCTCTAAGGTGGGATTTACATAGCGATCTAAAGTTAAAATTCTAATTGAAGGCTTCTTTGAGAGAACTTCAACTGCCCCTGTCTCATAACTGGGGGCGATGACTACCTCGGTGAAAACTTCGGAGAGTGCTTGTGCCATCGCCAACGAGAGGGGGCGATTGGTAGCAACAACTCCTCCAAATGCAGATGTCGGATCACAAGCATGCGCCTTCTGGTAGGCGGCTTCTATAGTGGCACCCACGGCGATTCCGCAGGGATTCGCGTGCTTAATTATCGCGACGCACGGTTCACTATGGTCATAAGCGCTTCTGACCGCCGCATCAGCATCGGTGTAATTATTAAATGACATCTCTTTTCCATGTAATTTCACCGCTTGAGCGATACCCGGTTCAATCCAAGATGCGACATTGGTGTATACGTCAGCCTCTTGATGTGGATTCTCTCCGTAGCGAAGTGAGGCAGTGCGATGAAAAATCGCCGCCTTCCACTCTTTCCCCGCCCCTTGTTGTTCACCCAGCCACGTTGCAATCGCGACATCGTATTCCGCCGTGGTGCGAAAAACTTCCATTGCTAGTCGTCTCCGCTCTTCAAGAGTAAATCCCCCCTGCGCGAGAGCGTTTTGCAGCAGAAGATATTGTGACGGGCTAGAAATTACCGCGACGGAGCCGTGATTTTTGGCAGCTCCCCGCAGCATTGAAGGTCCACCAATATCAATCTGTTCTATGCACTCTGCAAAATCATTGGTAGCCGCAATCGTCTTTGCAAAGGGGTACAGATTGATGATGACTAAATCAAAGGGGGCAATATCGTGAGAGGAGATCGAAGCCAGATGTTCTGGATTGTTTTGGTCAGCCAAAATTCCGCCATGAATTCTGGGATGCAAAGTCTTTACCCGTCCACCCATGATCTCTGGAAATCCTGTGTACTCCTCCACGGTGGTGACAGCAATACCTGCTGAAGAGAGCGTCTTTGCCGTTGAGCCAGTGGAGAGAATTTCCACACCTAAATCGGTCAGACTCCTTCCCAGTTCAACGAGCCCGGTCTTGTCGTACACGCTGATGAGAGCGCGGCGGATTGGCTTTCGATTGCTCACAGTGTTCCTGTCCGTCCATATGCGGCGAGCGTCTCTACAATGAGAGCCCGTTCGGTAATCTTAATGCGCTCGTGAAGCGTGGTTTCATCATCGCCTGGATGAACCTCGACCCTCTGCTGCGAGATCACCTGTCCCGTATCTAGTCCCGCATCCACATAGTGCACTGTTGTTCCCGTCTCGTGAACCCGCGCAGCAAGAGCATCTCGTACGGCGTGAGCGCCTGGGAATAATGGAAGGAGCGATGGATGAGTATTGATGACTTGGAAAGTTGAAACAAATTTTGGAGAGAGAATCCGCATAAAACCAACACTCACGATTAAATCTGGAGCAAGGCTTAGGGAACGCTCAAATATCGCGCGATCCCAGTCGGTCCGATCTGGGAGCATCGGGATATGAAAACTAGGAACTCCAAATGCACTCGCAACTTCTAGCGCTGGGGACGCTTTGTCACTAATCAGTCCGACACATTCAATACTTTCCCCGCCGGTCTGTATAGAGGCGAGAATCGCTCGTGCCAGCGAACCCGCACCGGAGGCAAGTAGGAGAACTCGTTTAGCCACGGTGAGCCACTCTGCGCAACACGGCTGGAAGGTAAAGCGCCAGAATTACAGCAATACCAAAGGCCGCACCTACGTGGGCGAGAAAGCGCCACCAGATAACCCCGACCGGATTCAAGGCGGCCACCAACAATTCTCCAGCGGAAAAATAGGCTACCGCTGCCAGCGCAAGAAAGAGACGTACCCCCTCCACAAGAATTTTTCTAGAGACACTTGGAATCGAAGCCGGGCGGAGTTGATGGAAGATCATAAGGAGAGCAAAGAGAAGAATCCAAAGACCAACTCCGTACTTCAGCTGGGGGTGCATTCCAGTTGGGAGGGCGGTTACAAATGGGAGGGCTGGAACCTGGCCAACCGCAACTTGGCTACCGCTGATGAGAGAGTGAGCGCCGAAAGAGAAACCAATTCCCGTTAGGTAAGAGATGGCGGCCAGGGCAATATTTGGAAGGTAGAGCAGCTGTAGGAGCACAAGTAAAATTCCACCAATAGTTCCCACGCCGAGTACCACCGAAACGCTCTTCATTTCGTTTAAATGCTCAGCTAGGGAGAAGGCGAATGCAAGAGCTCCAATCCCCAAGGTAATTGTGACAAGATAGAGAGCGAAGTAGAAGGAACGCAGCCTGCGGCGCTGATAATCCGCGGTAGCGAGCATTGCAATCACAAAGGTCATTAAGGGCGTTAAATATAAGTTTGCCGAGACCCCATGATGGATCGAAAGTAGCGCGAGCAGTTCGGAGAGCAATGCATACCAGAGGGAGTAAATAGTTCTAGCTCCATTGAGTTTAGTGAAGGCGGCGTTAACCGTTGGAAGCCCTCGGCGGATTGCCCACATGGGATAAATAACGGCCAACAAAGGCAGGACCGTAAGCCGTCCGCCAGGGACTGTAAATGGAATGAGATGAGCACCCAGATAGAGCCACGCCGAAGCGCGAACGGGATCACTTGTATTTCCTGCGGTACTACCGGCGCTGGCCCAAGTAAAAAGGGCGATAAACGCCAGAGGAAAAAGAGTTAAAGCGACGCTGCGAAGAGCCTGCCTGAATGAGATCCCCAGAGCGCGCGCAGCCATTTTTTAGCCGTTAAGGATCGCACGCATCAAAGCTGCGGTCTCACTTGGGGTCTTGCCAACTTTGACACCCGCTGCTTCTAGTGCGACTTTCTTTGCCTCAGCTGTTCCCGATGAGCCCGACACAATGGCTCCGGCGTGGCCCATCGTTTTACCTTCCGGAGCAGTAAATCCCGCAACGTAACCGACAACCGGTTTTGTGACATAGGAGGTGATAAATGCTGCAGCTCTCTCTTCAGCGTCTCCCCCAATTTCGCCAATAATCACTATGGCATCGGTCTCAGGATCATCTTGAAAAGCCTTCAAACAATCGATATGAGTAGTTCCGATGATTGGATCTCCCCCGATTCCTACAGCGGTGCTAAATCCAAAGTCACGCAGCTCGTACATCATTTGATAAGTGAGAGTTCCAGATTTAGACACGAGACCAATGCGACCTGGGCCTGTGATGTCTCCAGGGATAATCCCTATATTAGAAAGGCCAGGGCTGATTAATCCAGGACAATTCGGCCCGATCAGGCGGGTTGTGCCAGTCGCCTCTGCATGAGCATAGAAGGTGGCAGAGTCGTGAACAGGAATCCCCTCGGTGATGATGACGACGAGAGGAATGGCAGCATCAATCGCATCCATGACCGCCGCCTTAGCGAACTTAGGGGGCACGAAGACAACAGAGGCGTTTGCACCTGTTGCAGCAACTGCTTCTGCGACGTTGTTAAAGACCGGAAGGTTCTTTCCTTCGATCTCAACGCTCTGACCACCCTTACCCGGGGTAACTCCACCGACAATATTTGTACCGTACTTGAGCATTCGTCCGGTGTGCTTAGTTCCCTCCGAACCGGTCATCCCTTGAACGAGCACTTTCGTATCTTTATTAATAAAGATCGCCATTTACTTCGCCGCCAATTCTGCAGCCTTTGCAGCTGCCCCATCCATGGTGTCTAGTTGTTGCACCAATGGGTGCGCTGCTTCATTCAAAATTCTGCGCCCTTCGAGAACGTTATTTCCATCGAGACGAACCACGATCGGCTTTGTAGCCTTGTCACCTAAAATGGCGAGCGCTTGGACAATTCCGGTGGCAACCGCGTCACAAGCAGTGATACCTCCGAACACATTAACGAAGACACTACGCACATCGGTATCGCCCAAAATAATTGAAAGTCCATTGGCCATTACCTCCGCGGAGGCACCTCCACCAATATCTAGGAAGTTGGCTGGCTTCACACCATATTTCTCCCCTGCGTACGCGACTACATCGAGGGTACTCATTACTAGCCCCGCACCATTTCCAATAATGCCTACCTCGCCCTCAAGCTTCACATAGTTAAGGTTCTTCTCTTTGGCAGCGGCTTCAAGCGGATTAGTTGAAGCATGGTCAACGAGTGCCTGGTGGCCTGGATGGCGAAACTCCGCATTGTCATCGAGGGTGACCTTGCCATCAAGTGCGATGACACGACCATCCTCAGTCTTCACAAGCGGATTAATCTCCATCAGGGTCGCATCCTCCGAGACGAAGGCCGCCCATAATTTTAAAAGAACATCGGCAACATCATTCACAACGCTTTCGGGAAATTGGCCAGCCTTCACAATATCCAGCGCTTGTGCTTGCGATATTCCAACATTTGGATCGATACCGACGCGCGCCAACTTTTCAGGTTGGTTATGCGCTACTTCCTCGATCTCCATTCCTCCTGCAACGGAAGCCATCACTAAGAAATTACGATTAGCACGGTCGAGCAAAATTGCCATGTAATACTCTTCAGCGATCGGAGCTGCCTGGGCGATCATCACTGCATGTACCGTGTGACCCTTAATATCCATTCCCAGAATAGCTTCAGCCTTCACTCGAGCATCTGCCGCATCCTCTGCTAACTTCACCCCACCGGCCTTGCCACGGCCGCCAACTTTTACTTGCGCCTTAACGACAACTCTTCCACCCATCTTTGCAGCGGCTTGCTCCGCTTCATCCGCGGTAGTTGCTACTGCGCCGGCAAGTACTGGAATATTATGTCTCTCAAAGAGATCTCGAGCTTGGTACTCAAAGAGATCCACGCGCTACCCCGATCTATAGAATGTAAAAAAGTGTGAGTGAAGAACATGGCAAATCCTACTTGCCCGTACCCGGTGCTTTTGATGGTCTTAAAGACGCTCAACAGGGGCATAGCGCAACAGCAACCGCTTCTCGCCTAAGCTACCAAAATCGATAACTGCCTGGGCTTTCTCTCCCTCACCGGAGACTGCAGTGACCTTTCCTACTCCAAATGTGTCGTGTGATACCCGGTCTCCGACCTCAAGAAAGATAACCGCCTGGGCCTTCTTTCCAGTGGCCCGTGGAGGAGGCCCAAATGTTCGCGCCCCTTGGCGAGGAGCGAGGGAGGAGTTGCTGGTGTTCCACAAAATCACCGCCTCGGGGATTTCAGCGAGGAATCGCGAAGGTGGGTTGTACGTTGGAGCGCCCCAAGAGGAGCGGTATTCCGAGCGAGATAGATAGAGGCGTTTCCTGGCGCGAGTGACCCCGACATAGGCCAGGCGTCTCTCCTCTTCAATTTCAGAACGATCCCCTAAAGTCCGCGAATGGGGGAAGATTCCCTCCTCCATACCGGTCAGAAAGACAGTGGGGAATTCCAACCCTTTCGCGGTGTGCAGGGTCATCATCGTCACTACTCCGCCGTGGTCATCTCCGTCGGGGATCTGATCGGAATCAGCGACCAATGAGACGTCCTCGAGAAAGCCCAAAAGCGTGATCTCTTCACCATCATCAACTTCAGACTCCTCATATTCCGTCGCAACCGAGACCAACTCTTGCAAGTTTTCAACACGTCCTTCATCTTGGGGGTCTGTGCTATTAATAAGTTCGGCGAGCAGACCGCTCTGTTCTAAGACTGCCTGGGCAATAATTGAGGGCTTTGTCTTTGCCTCTACCAAAGTGCGCAGTGAATCCAAGAGGTGGATGAAATCGTTGATGGCGACCAGAGATCGACTTGGGATCCCTGCAGCGTTCTTGGCCTGGCAAAGAGCCCGCCAAAAAGAGATACCAGAACCTGCTGCGTGCAGATCAACGACATCTAGCGCACGATCTCCAATACCCCGTTTCGGAGTATTGATGATCCGTCGTAGGGAGATTTCATCTTCGGGGTTTACCAGTACTCGTAAATACCCCAGGAAATCCTTAACCTCTTTCCGTTCGTAAAATCGAACTCCACCAACGACCTTGTAAGGGATAGCAGATCGCAGGAAGGTCTCCTCAAAAACACGCGATTGGGCATTAGTTCGGTAGAAGATGGCGGTATCTCCTGGGTTTGATTCGCCAGTATCCCGCAAACGTCGGATCTCACTGACGACGAAACCGGCTTCATCATGTTCACTCTCTGCTACAAAGCCAGTAATCGCTTCTCCTGCACCCTCTTCCGACCACAACTTCTTATCTTTACGGCCCTCATTATTTGCTATGACCGCATTAGCAGCAGAAAGAATATTTTGGGTAGAACGGTAGTTCTGTTCCAGAAGTACCGTTCTCGCATTGGGGTAATCTTCCTCAAATTGCAAAATATTGCGGATATTTGCGCCACGAAAGGCATAAATGGATTGATCCGCATCACCCACCACGCAAAGTTCTGCGATAGGGAAACTTTCTTCAGGAATTCCAACAAGTTCGCGAATTAAAATGTATTGAGCATGATTGGTATCTTGGTATTCATCGACCAATATATGGCGAAATCTGGAGCGGTAGCGTGCCCGTGCCTCTGGAAAGCGCTGCAGTAGATCCACCGTCTTTCCAATCAAATCATCAAAGTCCATGGCATTTGCCGCAACTAAACGCCGTTGATAAAGCGCAAATATCTGAGCGATAATCTCTTCAAAGTGATTACTCGTCTGATTGGCATAATCCGCGGGTCCAATCAATTCATTCTTCGCAGCAGAGATCACGCCTTGTATGGCTCGAGCCGCATATTGTTTTGAATCTAAGTTGAGTTCGCGAATGATTACCGTGAGCAATCGCAAACTATCACTTGAGTCATAAATCGTAAAAGAGTTGGTGTACCCGATACGAGATGCCTCTTGGCGCAGAATGCGAACGCATGCCGAGTGGAAGGTGGAGACCCACATCGCTTTGGCTCGTTCACCCACCAAAGATGCCACCCTCTCCCTCATCTCGGCCGCCGCCTTATTAGTAAAGGTAATGGCGAGGACCTCATATGGGGCGATCTGGCGTTCACCTAGTAGATAGGCGATGCGCCGTGTAAGAACGCGAGTCTTGCCAGATCCGGCACCGGCAACCACCAACAATGGGGCGCCTTGATGCGTTACCGCCTCTCGCTGTTGTGGATTGAGGCCCTCGAGTACCGACATGGAGTGAAGTCTATCTATCAAGTAGAAATCGGTAGGATTGCTCCATGGAACCTATGCTTGATGATGACGTTGAACGCGTCCTTGTAGTTACTGCTCACCCTGACGATCTTGATTTCGGGGCAGGTGGAACAATCGCGCAATGGAGTGCTAAAGGAATCGCTATCTCTTATTGCATCTGCACCAATGGTGATCAAGGTGGAAATGATCCAACGATAACCCGTGATCAGATGAAAGAGATTCGCCGTAGGGAGCAGACAGAGGCGGGTAAAGTTCTTGGAGTTACAGATATCCACTTTTTAAATTACCGTGATGGGTGGCTTGCTCCTACCATCGAACTTCGCAAAGATATCGTGCGAGTAATCCGCAAAGTTCGCCCGCAACGTATGTTAATTCAAAGTCCCGAACGTAATTGGAATCGCTTGGGTGCTAGCCACCCTGACCATCTCGCCGCGGGTGAGGCAGCAATTCAGGCGATCTATCCAGACTCTGGTAACCCTTTCGCCTTTGAAGATTTGTTGCAGGATGAGCACTTAGAGCCTTGGGATATCAAGGAGGCCTGGGTCATGATGGCCGAAGGAAATGACCATCACGTTGATATCACCGATACCTTCGATCTGAAAATGAGAGCTCTGGTAGCTCACGCCAGCCAAACCTCTCATGTTGGAGGTTTTGAAGAGCGTATCCGCGAATGGGGAACGCGAAGCGGAGAAAGCGTTGGTCTTACCAACGGAAGAATGGCCGAAACGTTCAAAATCGTCACCCTAGGCTAGGTAAATTACTTAACGCTCACCGAATCAATGGCTATGGTCTCTTTTGGCGTGCCATCAGTTCCGCCTCCAACAACTCCGTCAGCCGCAACCTTCTTGACGATATCAAGACCCTGAGTAACCAGGCCCCAAACCGTATACGAGGGGGCCAGGTAGGTATCTTTATAGACGATAAAAAATTGGCTGCCGTTTGTGTTTGGTCCTGAATTAGCCAAAGCTATCGTTCCAGCAGGATAGTCATCTGCTTCATCACTCGGTAGATTTTCATCGCGGTAAGTAAAGGGCGGACCGCCAGAACCGCTAGCGGTTGGATCTCCACATTGAAGAACGAAGATTGAAGCGGTTGTGAGGCGATGACAGAGTGAGTGATCGAAGTAGCCGTTCTTGGCCAAAAATGTCATCGCTATAACAGTTGCAGTTGCTTTCTTTCCAAAGGCCTTGAAAACTATCTGTCCACAGTTTGTATTGAGAGTGAATACTCGATCGACCATCGCGACTTTAGGATCTGGATATCCAATCTTGACGGGATTATGAGCAATTGCATTTGTCTTGACGCAAGCGGCTTCAATAGATTTACTCAATGGCGAAGAATTAATCGTCGCGGAAGCACCCAGAGCTGCTAAATTGCGTTGCCGAGTTGCAGAGTGTTCTTGCGTTGAGGTGCGAGGCGAAGGGGCCTTATCTTTCGCGTAACTCGACTGCGCAAGTGACATGGAAGAAAGGATGAGGGCAGATACCGCGAATGTAGTCGCGACTGCTCTCTTGCTGAAACTCACTTGTTACTCCCATTCAATAGTTCCAGGTGGCTTACTCGTGATATCGAGTGTCACTCTGTTTACTTCACGAACCTCATTGGTAATTCTTGTCGAAATTTTCTCCAGAACGTCATACGGTAGACGAC
>ENA-OFCI01001160-OFCI01001160.1-metagenomes-genome-assembly--contig:-NODE-1160-length-12631-cov-2.912929_pt1 | contig 12631 bp, 20 predicted proteins | sample MGYA00153391_OFCI01 | MGnify analysis MGYA00153391
CCCCGCCGATTTGGCCGCTATTCAGCAGCAACTCGGCGGCAACTTTATTCCCAATGACAACCCGTCGACTGTGAACAACGTTCCTGACGTCCTGGAGGGCTGAGCGATATGGCTATCTACACCCCGCAGGACGCGCAACTATGCGCGCAAACAGAAACCACCTTCGGCGTGCGGACGGGCGGCGCCTGGGCAGGCGTCAAATCGTACGAATTTCTGACTGAGTCATTAGACTTCACAAAGAACATCAAGCAATCGGCAGGCTTGAGGTCCGGTGTCCGCGTGGCGCGTAGCGCGCGACGCTATATCCCAACCGCTGAGGGCACAGGTGATATCACCCTGGAGCTGCAAGATAGGCAGCTGGGGCAGCTGTTGCAGGCTGCGTTTGGGCTCGCCACAAGTGTCGGGATCACGGGCGCTTCACCGGCGTATCAGCAAATGTTCACCATCGGCAATCCTGCCACCAATGGCCCCGTGTTGCGTCCGTCGTTGACGATTCAGAAGGGCATTCCGAACGTTATCTCGCAGGCTGTTGAGCCTGTAACGTTCCTTGGGGCCACGATTGACAGCTTTATGCTGTCATTCCCTAACGCTGATATCGCCACCATGAAAATGACGGTCAACGCGCGTGACGTGGACACCACGACCCCCGTTGTGAGCCCGGTAAGTTACGTTATCACCCCGACGCTGTTTCACTTTGGGCAGGCCAATGGGCAGGTCTGCCTATTGTCGAACCTCACGGTCCCGACCTCGACGACCCCGACCGCAACCACGGGGCTTGCAGCAGTGGCCTCACCTGTTGCCAACGTGAACATTCGCTCCGCTGAGGTTCAGATCGACAACAAAGCGGATCAGGGCCGCTATAACCTTGGCGGCTCGGGCCGCAAATCGCAGCCCGTGGCTGGCATGTGGGACATCAAAGGCAAATTCACAGCGGAATACACGACGACGTTTTTCCGTGATGCTTACCTTAACGAGACTCCGTTCTCCCTGGTCCTCACCTATACGTCGCCGACACTGATCACCGGCTCGACGTATACAACAATGCAGCTAACTTTGCCTGAAATTAAGCTCGACAGTGCGGTGCCGCAGGTGAACGGAACAGGCCTCATCACCACTGATTTCAATTTCTCGGTGCTCGATTCGTTAAGCGTCACCACGCAGCCGATTTATTTCGTGCTGTATACCACTGATACCGGGCTCTGATGGGGTTGCGCGCGATCGACGTTAGTGTCGACGCCAAGGACTTCCATGACCTGCTCGGGAAATCGTCGAAAGTGCCGAAGAAGCTACGCGCCGAGCTCCGCAAACAGATCAAGCAAGCAGTGGTGGCATCAATTCTGCCTGAGGCGCGACAGCGCATTGGGCTATCGCCAGCGCGCAATCAGGTGGGGCTACGCCAAGGTATTGCAAGCTCGATCCGCGTATCCTTGGCGAGCTCGACTAATAGCGCCAAGGTCGGCGTGTTCCTGGTTACTGATGGTCGCAATGTACCGCCGAAGCTAAGCAAATCCGGCTCAGTGTCGGGTGATCCTCAGGCGCGGCAAAAGCTTGCTGTAATCTTTGAGAAGGGCCAGAAAAAAGACTACAGTGCTACGACGTTTCGTCATCCTGTGTTCGGCGATCGTCGTACGTGGCGCACGCAGGCGCGGACGCCGTATATGCAGGTGTCGATTGATGCGCACGCCACCACTATTGAGGTTGCTATACGCAAGGCGCTGCGAACCGCTTTCGATTCCCTACCGTGTGAGGTTGACTTGTGAAGCTGACCATCAAGGGTGTCACGTATGACGCTGTGAGCCCTGAGCAAGCGCCGCTGTCGCTGCTGATGCGGCTCAAGCTAGAATCCGGTATCGGTATGGCCGATATCGAGAAGTACAGCAGCGCAAGCAAACCGGCTGATGGTTCTGACGCTGGCGACCAGGACGCTGCGCTGATCATTCTTGGCATCACTATTTGGCTCAGCATGAATGTGGCAGGACACAAGGTGAGCTTCGCTGAAGCCACATCGTGCACCCTTGCTGATATTGAGATTGTGGAGGAACCGGGCGACCCGAGCGCGGCGGCAGCGGACCCTACGATTCCGGCAGCGGTCCTCCCATTGCCGGATTCCGTAGCGGCAGAAAGCAGCGCCCCGGTCCCCGCTGGTACCTGATCGACGAGGACCTGGAGCTGTCTGTGCAGAAGCGATTGCCCACGCTCTGCCATCTATTTCCAGGTGTGTCGCCGATGACGGCACGCTCGATGCGTTGGGATGACTGGAATATCCTCGCGCGCGCCATTGACGTCTATATAGCCGATCAGAAGGAGGCGAACAGTGGCTAACGGGCTGACTTTTAAGCTATTTGGTCACGACGTCAACGCCTCTAAGACTATTGAAGATGTCGGAAAGACAGCCGCGGGTGTTGGTGCTGGCCTCGCTGGTGCCGCTGTCCTCGGGAAAATCAAAGACTTTGCCGCCGAGTCAATGAATGCCTTTGCTAACGTCGGCGGCCAGGTATTGAAATTGCAGCGCTTCACTGGTGGCACGGCTGAGGCGATGTCGCACCTTGCCGCTGATGCGCGCGGCACGGGCACCGATATGGATTCGCTCACTAAGGGTATCCAGAAGCTCAGCATTCACGTGGCGGCTAATGACAAGGTCGCTAAGTCGATGGGCATTGCGTTTCGTGATTCCCACGGGCACATCAAGCCTATGGATCAGATCGTGGCAATGCTGTCGGACAAGTTCTCTAAAATGCCTAACGGTGTCGCTAAGACAGCACAGATCGTGGCCTTGTTTGGCAAATCAGGCATGGACCTGTTGCCGATGCTGAATAAGGGCTCTGAGGGCCTAGCCAAGATGAACGAGGAATCGGATAAGCTCGGCACCACCTTGTCACAGAAAGACCTCGACGCGCTCAAGGCCAACACGATTGCTAAGCGCAAATTCCACGAGGCTATCGAGGGCATTCAGATTGCCATCGGCAAGCAGCTTTACCCCGTGGTCACAGCGATAACTATCTGGTTTCAGACTAAATTGCTGCCCGCCATTATGAACTTGTCAAAGTTCCTCGGGGACCATAAAGAAATGGTGATGAAAGTTGTCGTCGCTATTGCTGCGATAATCACCGCAATGAAGGCGTGGAATATCTACCAGAAGATCAGCAGCGAACTCACGAAGGCTTGGACGGTCACGCAGAAAATCTTTAACGAGGTCATGAAGGACAACCCGCTTGGCAAGATTGTCCTAGTCCTCACGTTGGTTGCCGCTGGGCTCGTGTTGCTGTATCAGAAAAACGCCACGTTCCGCGCGTTTGTGCTCGATGCGTGGGCGCGTATTCAGGTCGCGGTCAAGGCATTCGTGAACTGGTTTATCACGACTGCGGTGCCGTGGCTGCAAATGGCGTGGAATAAGATCGTGCTCGCCGCGCAGGCTGCCGCTAAGTGGTTCACGACGTACCTCATGCCGACGATCATCCGCGTATTCCAAGGCATCTTTGCGGCCGTTAGCGCCGTGGTGACCTGGTTTATTACCTCTGTATGGCCGCACCTGATTACAGCGTTCAACATTGCGGTTGTGGTGGTCGGCGTGATGGCTAAGGGCATCGCGTTCTGGATCGGTGCAGTGATCACCGTCCTAGGTGCTCTCATCACTAAGGGCGTGGCTGTGTTTGCGTTCCTCAAGGATCACGTGTTTGACCCGATCGTGGGCGCCGCGCAAACGTTCTTTAGCATGATCAGCGGACCCATTAACGCAGTGCGGAACCTCATTGGTGGCATGTTCGACGGGGTCCTAGCGGGCGCCAAGGCAGCCTTTAATGGTCTAGCGTCGCTGTGGAATAACACGCTGGGCTCATTCAGTGTGACCCTGCCCGCGTTTGGCCCATTCGGCGGGGGAACCATTAGCCTGCCGAAGATCCCGATGCTGGTGGCTGGTGGCATCGCTATGCATCCAACGCTAGCGATGATTGGGGAGGCTGGGCCTGAGGCCATTGTGCCGCTCCACGGGCGCTCAGGGCTCGGCGGCGGGGACATCCACATTCACATCGCTGGCACGGTCATCTCCGAGCAGGATTTGGCGCGCACCGTGCGCGACTCACTGTCAGTGCTGATGCAGCGTAAGGGCCGCAATCCGGCCGCCGTGTTCGGCTAAAGCGCGGGGGCTGAGCGATGCCTATATCAGCGCCCGCGCCGATCCTCACCGGAGCGGGGCCGTACCACGACGGGATCCACTCGCCCTCGTGGACGGTCACCGTGTATTACTACGCGGTAGCAGGTGTGTTTATTCTTGACAGGTCGCTGCTCGATGGTACGGACGTGCTCAGCGGTACATGGGTGGCGCAGCAGGTCCTCACCACCGATGTCCTGGAGGCGCACGTGCGGCGCGGGCGAGCTCGGGAGAACCTGAGCGTCGACCCTGGCGAGCTGACCCTCGTCCTCGACAACGTGGCTGGCTGGTACGGTCCCGACGCCACAATGGGGCCGTGGATAAGCCCCTACGATAACCGGACGCTGCTCCGCGCAGGTGTCTATATCGAGCTAGCGGGCACGTGGGCAAGCACCACGTACCCTATTTACCGCGGCTACCTCAGCGACCTGGTACCGAACTACGATACCGAGGTTCCGACTGTCACCCTCGTTGCGATTGACGCGCTGGCACAGTATTTCGCCCGCACCTACCCTGCGATCAGCCCGCCCGCATATTACGGCGAAACGGGCAGCGCACGGGCCGCGCGCGTCGCCAACGCAGTCGGATTTGGGTTGCTGCCACTGGAAACGTTCAATATCGGCAGCGTGTCCCGGCCACTATTAGCTGATGCTGGCGGCGGCGGCACGGGCACCGGCGGCACAGGTAAAGACGTGGTCAGCGATATCGCCGCTGGTGAAGGTGGCCGCTACTACGTCGACAGGCTCGGCGCGTTCACAGTGCTGCCGCACAGCGACGTCTACACGCGCACACAGAAGCTTTATCTAGCCGACAATGACGTCACCGCTGATATCCAAATCGACGCGCTCACCATCGACCCGTCACTGAGAAGCTACGCCAACCAATCGCGCGTGCAGCGCAGCAGCCTCGTGGATATCACGGCCTCCGATGCAACCTCAGTCCTGACCATGCCAACGGTGGAGCTCGTCGTGCCGACCGCGCTGGCATCCGATGACGACGCTGCCCAAATCGCCACCTACTATGCGACACGGCGCTCACAACCGACACCGCGCGTCGCCTCGGTTGCGTTCGAGGCTTTAGGCAACGTGGGCAATTACGCTGCGCTGCTCAGCCTGGAGCTCGGGGACCGCTTCAAAGTCACCCAAACCTATGACGTGAGCCGCACCTGGATTTGCGCCACCGAGGGAATCCTCCACGATATCTTGCCCGATTCGTGGCAAGTGACGTTTAACGCTGCACCTGTTGACATTGTGTCCGCGTTTGGTGGGCAGTCAATCTTCACCCTGGATACGTCGCTGCTCGATGGCATGGACGTGCTCGGCGCATTCTAATTCCTGGAGGATTTCATGGCATCGCCTACCACGCCAGCCACATACACCGCGGGGACGCCGCTCACCGCAGCCCAAATGAACGCCATTCGGGACAATATGACCGCGGCGCAGAACCCCGCCACGGTCCAGTGTTACCAGGCGACCACAGGGCAATCCATCCCTGCCAGCGTGGCAACCGCGGTTACCTTCAACACAAACCTGTACGACCCGTACACGATGCACTCCACCGTGACCAATACATCACGGCTCACGATCCCCACAGGCTGGGGCGGCAAGTGGCGCTTCAACGCCGCTATCACCTGGCCTACCGCGCTGGCCGCAACGTATTTGCAGCTGCAAATCTATAAGAACGGCGCCCTATGGGCGCCTAGTGCGCGCGATGCTTACTTTGGCTCGGGCGGCGTCCAGCCTGTTTCGCGGCTTGCATGGGAAGGTACCGGCGCGGCTGCCGACTACTTCGAAGTATTCGTATTCCACAATCACTCAGCAGCAGCCACCCTTATCCCTGGCTCTAACGGTTGCGTGGTTGCCGGAACGTGGGTGTCGCTGTAATGGCGCGCCGACAATTTGGTGGGGCACCCACCGACTACGTCGTGAACGTCGCCACGGGCGCCCCGCTGCCGTCTGCTGTCGCTACGGTATGGACCGCAGCCACGGGCGGCTCGCAAATCACCGACCTGCAAACGTGGGCAGGCGCTACGATCACCAGTGTTACCCCCGACGCAGATTCGCATTACCGATTCCTCGGGCCAAATGACAATACCGCGCTAGTGTGGCTCGACACGGGCGGCGCGTACCGTTACGTGGCATTCGCCAATGACACAACCTCGCGCGTGTCCACCCTTGAGGGAACCTCTGCGCGGATCCCCACTGCGCCCTTGTCCGCCGACGTGGGGGACTACTGGAAAGCAACTGGGATAGGCGCGTTCTCGTGGCAGCCTGGTTCACCGCGGCCAGGTGATGCGATTGTGGCGACCACGAGCGCCGCCACCGGACCCACTACCGCTGCCGCAGCAAGCCTCGGCACGTGGTCGCCCGATTTCACCTGCACAGGCACCAACGACGACGTGCAAATCCAGGCCGCCATTGACTACGTTGCCAACACATCTGGCACGGCTCGCACGGGCGGCACTGTGTGGATTGCGCCTGGTTTCTATCGCCCAAGCGCGCCGATCCTGCTCCGTACGGGCGTCGTGCTGCGTGGCTTTGGCTGGTCCACCAATATTCGCGCCTCGGGCACCTTTGCGGGGAGCGCTGTCATCGCGTTGGCCGATGTAAACGTCCACGCCACAGGTATTCAGGATTTATTAGTCGACGGTGCTTTTACAACGGGCGTGAGCGGTATCCAATATAATAACTCGGGCGGCGCTTTCTCCACATGGCCGCAAACTAACCCCGACCCGATCCACTACATGCATAACGTGCTCGTGACCTCGGTCAAGGGCCACGGGGTCACCGCGTCGACCCTGTGGAATGGGGCAACGGGCACCGGCGGCTCAGGCAACGTGCGCGGCTTCCGCATGACGAATTGTGTCATTGCCACGTGCGGCCTCGATGGGCTGTTTTGGTGGGCGTCCGACTCGTTCTTTTTCGGTAACGTCATTCACAACACCACTGGCGCCGGATTCCACATTCACGGGGCAAACAACCACTTCGTTGCCAACAAAGCTTATTACACTGGCACGCAGGCTTGGTGGATCGAAACAGGCGAGGGTAACAAATTCGCCACATGTGAAGCGCAAGACGCCGGGTCGAACAGCTGGGAAGTGTGGTCAGATCACAACACGTTCAGTTCAATAACCGCTGACTCGTCCGGTGGTTTGCGCTATAACATATCCAACGGTGTCGGTTCGACAAACGGTAACACCAACTCGGTCCCCGCTTATAACGTACCAACCTCCACAATATCGGGCGAGGGTGACGGTTTCGTCCTCACCAGCAGCGCTAAGGGCAACACTGTCACCGGGCTGATGGCGTTCAGCCGCGGCGGCACAGGCGCAGGGCAAGGACAACGCCCATACTCCCTGCCGCGCTACGCGGTCCGCGTCGACGCGGGATGTGTCGACAACCGCATTGAGGGAATCGCCGACACCCAGCGCACCTACGTTTCCTATATCTGGACTAACACTAACGTCGGCGACCCGACCGCAGGGGCATTCAGCTCAACCGTTATTCCGCCCGTGATCCTCGACGCGGGCACCAACACCACCGGCTACCTCACCGACCCGTACACCGCTAACGCCAACGTCGACTGGCTATCACTCGGGCCGCAGAACCCGACCTCGTCACCGTGGATCGCTGGCAATAGCTACACGACCCCGGGTGGCGGCGTGTCGACGATCGCGCAGGTGCAGAACCTGCTCAGCATGGCCGCGATCTATATTCCGCGCGCTGTCACCGTGACGTCGCTTGCGGCCGAGGTCCAGACGCTACTTGCCGGGTCCACATTCCAGCTCGGGCTGTGGGCGCTGAACCCCGCCACGGGGCTACCAGGCAATCAGCTCATCACCAGCAATTCGATGTCAGGTGCCGCAACGGGTGTCATCGTGTCAACCGCTGTCAGTGTTGCGTTGCTCCCTGGGTGGTATTTCATTGGACACAAAGCAACCTCGGCCACGGTCGCCACGATGCGCGGCATATCGGGTGTTGCTCCCGGCTGCCCTGCGCCCGCATCAGGTAACACGGGGCTGTGCGCCTTGCAGCTCACCGGCGCGGGCGCATTCCCACTGAACTCCCCAGCAGTTGTCGCCACTGGCGGCGGTACCGGCGGCGGTACCGCTGTCCGCGTCTACGTGGGAGTCTGACCCCGTTGACCGGCGCCCGCAGGCAACGACTTGTACACGTCCTCGAGAAAAGTCGAACACTCTATATTCTGCTCCACCTCGAACCGAACGGGTTGCGTTACAGCCTCCTCGGGCACATCCTGATGCCACTCGCCATGGGGATACAGTTCATTGTTGTCCCTAACGAACGGTTCAACGCGCCGATCTACCAAGCCTTCACCAACGTGTTCCCGATCGACGTCATCGGTGTCGTATGGATCGTGTTCGGTTTATGGCAGTTATTCATTATGCGTTTCGTTCGGCGCACAATGATGGGCTATTTCTTGGTGTGGTCCGCGTCTTTCTACCTTTTTTGGGCAGCAGCGTTCGGTATCTCATCCTGGATGACAGGCGGCGCCGGTCTATTCTTCATCTTCTTCGGTTTCATGGCCTGGTCCCTACTCTCGCTTGCTCAATCATTCATATACCGGCAGATCAATGTGAACGGGCCACGCTCGATCGAGTTCCAATGAGCGGGGGCCACCATGGATAGCAGCTCCCTGTCTGTTCTCGGCGCCGCAATCATTGCGGCACTCGGTGCCCTCTATGCCACATTAGTAACTCGACGCGCAACCCAGCACGTCGAATTACGGCAGAACACTCTCGACCAACGCCAAACCGACCTCGATGAAGCGAAAGTCGACGGGGCCGCATACGACAGGGCGCGACTCACCTGGCAAGAAGTCCTCGACTCGCTACGCGGCGAGCTCGCGCGCACCCAACAGGCACGCATCAACGACGCTGTTGACGCCCAGCGCCGCATCACCGAGCTAGAAAAGCAAACGATTGTGATGCGTTCCGACATTCAGACGTTACGGAAAGCGCTGCTGGATGCGAATATTCCGATTCCCACGATCAACACTCCCACCTGATCGGAGCGCGCCTGATGACGTTCATTCAGTCACAGAACTACCGCCAGGGCCGCGGGGCGCCCATTCGGCTGATCGTCATCCACATCGCTGAGGCTGCCTGTGCCCCCGGGATGGCAAGGAACCTTGGCAACTATTTCGCGGGCAGCAACGCCCCTGTTGCCAGCCCGCATTACATCGTCGGCCCCGACGAGGTCATTCAGACTGTCAGCGAAGCTGATACTGCGTGGGCAGCGCCGCCGCTCAACGACTGTGGTATCCAGATTGAGCATGCGGCGCGCGCCGGATTCACGGCTACCGAGTGGGCTCCAACGTTCCGCCGAGCTCGTCACAGCACTATGTGCACGACACCAAGTCCCCGCCGAACGGATCAGCGACGCCGATGTGACCAAACTCCTGCGCGGCGATTATCAGGTGCGCGGCGGGATCATTGGTCACTTCGATATCAACCGCGTGGCCCGCGCGCTCGGCGTCTCGCAATCCGACCACTGGGACCCCGGACCGTCGTTCCCGTGGATGAATTATTTGGGAATGATCCACGGCGCATTCCCATCCACAAACCCATTAGGAGAACCCGACATGCCACTGACCCCAGCCGACCAAAGCCTCGTGCGCGCCGCTGTTGCCGACGCGCTCGCGGCCGCCATTCCCGTGATCGCCACCCAGGCCGCTGTGCAGGTGTGGACCAGGTACCGCATGGCTAACAACGGCGGCCTCGTGGACCTGCAGACGAGCCTGTCGCTGCTTCTAGCTGGTTTGCCATCTGATGCGGCGCGTGACGCCGCGGTGGCTGCTGCCGTGGCTGCGGTCCCCGCCGAGACTGTTGCGGCGTTCTCGACCGCACTCACCCCACCGGCCGCAGCATGAGCACCCTTGCGTTCTGGCAGGCCACCGGCGAACGGGCCGTGAAAACCCTCGCGCAGACACTCATCGCGCTCATTGGGGCCACGGCCATCAACCTGACCGCGATCTCATGGCTCGACGATTTGGGGATTGCGGCCACAGCAGCGCTGCTGTCTGTCCTCACCTCGATCGTGAGCGCCGGTGTCGGCAACCCCGGACCGTCACTCGCCAGCGAGACACTAACCCCACCAGGACCGCCCGTAGCGCCACCAGCACCGCCCGCCGCATGATGTAGCAGCCCCACACGAATCGCCCCGTAACGCGCCTCACAAGGGCCGCGTTACGGGGCGATTCGTCGTCTCCCTTACGCCATCGCCGCCACAGCGGCCGCATCACCGCGCGAACAGCCCACGTGCGCAGCTCAATCGTCGCAACGCTGCGCCCCTGCGCGCGGAGCAACTGCTCAAGCCCGGTGATGCAAATGCAGTCCATTGCCGAGTGCCCCCTGTGATCGTTCCAACGAAGATCATCTAGGCTGCCACGGGCACCATGTCACGGTCGAGCGACCAATCGGGTGCCGATCCATACGGGTCCGTAGGCTCGTCGCTGCTGCTCAGCGCGCTACGCGGCGAGAGCAAGTCGCCAATCGGAACGTCTAGCGCGCGTGCGATGTCGTCCAAATCGTCGAGTGTGATCCCGACGTGACCGGCGAGCTTACGGTTAACAGTGCTCGCTGTTAGCCCAATTTGCTGAGCTAGCCACACTTGGCTAACACCACGGGAGCGCATAGCCACGCCGATGCGCTCACTGATCGACTCGTGCAGTCGTTGCATACTCATGAAACGTATTGTGCGTGGAGCGCACAAAGAGCGCAAGATGGCGACGCGATTTATTCGCTCACCGCACACACGTCCAACTTGTGCATCCAATGCTTGTGCATCTGGTGCACATAGTGCTAGACATCGCTCATGCCACCTGTTCACTCACTGCACAGCGGCGATCTGCCGCGCCGCATACGCGCACTGATGGCAGATCAAGCCATCACAGTCTCAGCGCTAGCACGGAACCTTGGCTGGGAACGCACGCGGGTTCACCGGCGCATCCACGGCTGGACCCCTATCACCATCGACGAACTGATCAAGCTTGCGGACGCCCTCCACGTTCCTGTCTCTGAGCTACTTGCCGAGCGTGCCGCATGACCCGCGACCTGTTCGCCGTGATATTAGCGCTCGGGCTCGTCGGGATCGGCGCGCTCATGGGGTACCTATGCGGGCGCACCAGAACACGCATAGAGCAGCGCGCCATGACCGCCATGTGGGCAGAAAACCGGGACTGGTCATGAGCATCACACTCACAATTCTCGGCACGATCATCGTTGAAACCGTCGGCGTGATCCTGTTCCTTGTGTACACCCACCCGGGGCGGCACCGATGACAGCACGCCCAGAACCGGCACGGAAAAACGCGTGCCCTGATTGCGGCGCCCCCGTGCTCTGGGCAATTGGCGGCTCAGGTGTTCACGTGCCCATGAACCCACCCAACCCCAACAAATGGCAACTCGCCACCATCGCCTACCGCACCGCAGGTGACGGCCTCGTATTCCGCGCCCTTGCGGCCGCCGAGAAACCCCAACCGGGCGAAATCTTCACCACCTCGCATTGGGCAACCTGCAAAGGGAAGCGGCAATGAGCGACCTCGACCAGCTCGCCGCGATCACCGGCGCCATCCTGCTCGGACTCAGTCTCGTTGCGCTGCTCACGCCCCGCGAGCAACCCACGCCCATTGATGAACCACGCAGCAACGTCACCATCACCCAGGAGCAGAACCAATGACTGAGCTCCCCGAGGCGCGACCGCCGCCCGACACGAGGCAACACGTATTCGGCCCTGATAGCGCCGATATCGCCGATGCGCGCGCCGCAGAATACGCCTCATGGGCTGAGCGCGACCGCCAACAGCAGGCGCGGATCGCGTTCCTAGAGGCGCGACTAGCGAAAGCCGCAACGGCCGCAGCGTCAAGGACCATCACTAGCGCCACGAGCTACCGCGCTGCTGAGCTGGAGGCCCGTATCGCAGGGCTGCGCACCGAACTGGGCTATCGCAACGACGAATTAGACGAGACGCGCAAACTACGCGATCAGCTCCGCGCTGAGCTTGCCCTAGCGCACAGCCACATTGAGCACATGGCGCGCGCAACCAGGCGCCGCCGCTGGTGGCAAATATGAGCGCGGTCCGTATTTACGCCACCGCCGATATGGGACCCCAAGGGTGGCGCGCCGACGCGGCATGCCTTGGGCAACACGAAATCATGGATTTGCCAGAAGACACCCGGCACATCGACAGCTTGCACGTGCGACTAGCGCTCACCCTGTGCGCACAATGCCCAGTCCGGGCCGCGTGCGCCGAACACACCCTGCACAATCCGCCCGCGCATCACTGCGTCCAAGGTGGCCTCATTTGGACGAAAAAAGAAATCCGCGCCGCACACGCTGAGCTTGACGAACGCCCACGTGTCCCATGCGGCACCACCCAGGGATATCACCAACACATCGCCCGCGGTGAGGACACCTGCCAACCATGCTGCGACGCTGAGGCAGCATTCCGCCGCAGGATACGCCACC
>ENA-OFCI01001161-OFCI01001161.1-metagenomes-genome-assembly--contig:-NODE-1161-length-12598-cov-2.869648_pt1 | contig 12598 bp, 10 predicted proteins | sample MGYA00153391_OFCI01 | MGnify analysis MGYA00153391
CTACGCCTGCCGAAGGCGACTGGTCGTCCATCTTCCTCTTCCCCAAGGCCAACGGCACCGACCTCGAGGGCTGCACGTTCGAGTTCTTCGGCAACCCCGCAAACGGCAGCACCGGTGCGATCACCTTCTATAACGTCAAGGCGAAAGACTTGAGCGGCGTCACGATCAAGGACAACACTTTCCGCAAAGGGAAGATCGCCGCTATGGGCAGCTCTGACACTTTGTGCGCGCCGTTCGACGGGAACAACAACAAGGCGGACGGCGTCCCGCTCTGCGGAAAACCGTAGTCAGGTTTTTTCACCTCACCAAGGGAACCAACCGGTGGGCGCGGTTGCCCACGCGGTCGGACGAATCGCGTCATTCTCGGGGACGACGAGCGAGCCGACGTAGTCCGCGTGCGCGTAGACGTCCGCGATCGACTTCTTGATGCCGTCGAGGTCTGCGTCGGAGACGACGCCGTTGCTCGTCGCTTTGTAGAACTGCACGGTGACGCGGATGGGGAACGTCGGATCACGCTCGAAGGCGAGATCACGACCTTCGCTGAAGAGCCCTAGATTCGGCCCGTGTCCGACCACCGCGCGATCGACGTCGCTCGAGGGCATCTCGCTTCTGTTTTCATGGCCTCTTCCCAGGCTCGATTTCGGAGACACCGTCGCCGTCGGAGGAGCGGCCATGTCCGCGTCGCCACCGCCGCCCACGCCGACGCCGCTCAATCCAAGACCGCCGATCGCGGTTCCGTAGCCGTAGCCGTTCATGTACCCCGTGTTGCGGTGCTTGAGCGGCACCTGAATCAGGAAGATGACGTCCGCGCCTTTGGCGATCGCGCTGCGGTCGTCCTCGGACTTCGGGCCGCCCTGAGCCTCGATGCGCTGCACGACTTCGGTCCGCCGCTCGGCAGTGAACGGAGTGCGCTGGCCGCGGTTGTTGAAATAGAGCTCTTGTCCCCAGCCGGTGAGCGAAGCGTCCGCCGGTTTGTTCTCGATCACTTGGACGCTAGTGCCTTGTCGCGTGACGAGGATCGCGAGGTCCGCGGGGTTGCCCGGTGCGGACTGATAGTTGAACAGCATGGGCGTGAACTCCGCCTCGCCGTGCTTCGGAATCGGCAAGAACACGGCCTGCGCGCTCACCAGGAACTGCGTGTCGCGCTTGGCAAGCAGGTCGCCCGAGCCCTTGATGCTCGACGGCGTGGACGCGTACTCCTTGAGGCTCTTGAGGAGATCCGTGAGCGCGATGCTGCGCAGCTCCCCGCCGTCCTTCTCGTTTCCAACGCGCACGAAGAATTTGTCTGCAGCGATGTCGGCGGTCTTGTCCGTGTAGTTCGGGAAGCGAAGCACGGGCATGAGCGACGTGACGTACGCGCCGTCGACCCACGGACTCTTGCGACGCACTTGCAGCGTGAGATCACTGATGTTGGGACCGATCGACGAGCCCATCTCGCGCCCGGTGTCCTCCCAAGTGACGTCGAGCACGTCGAGGCCGCGTGCGCTCGCGCGGTTGATGACGCTGTCGTTGTTGACCATCGCAGTGACCTTGTCGATCGTCACGCCGTACTCGTTGAAGCGCGTGAGCGGCCCTCCATCGGCGCGCTGCGCTGTCGTAGCCATCGGCAGCTGAGCGGACACCGTGTCGACCTCACGGTGCAACGCCAGAGGCTCCTCGGCGCTCGCGACCGCGGTCGGCGGATCTGCCCTATTTTGGCCCGAGCACGCGTAGACCAAGCCGCACGCCACGAGAGTCCCCGAGAGAGTCGTCTGCCGCATGGGTCTTACGACGCCTTGCGCGCGCGAAAGTTCTCGGGCGACCGCTTAAAACGCATAGCGAATCGTCGCGGCGGCATCCCACCCGAGCGCGGTATCGCTCCCGATGGTGCGCGCGAAGCCGCTCAGCACGCGAGCGCCGCCCTGGAGGCCAAGGCCCATGTGGCGATCTACCTGGTACCACTCGAGGCCCAGCTTGCCGCCGTAGTAGAGACCGAGCTTCTCGGCATTGCCGTACCCCATGTTGGCGAGCGCGTACTTGGTGATGTCCGCCTGCATCGCGCCGATGTCACCCTGCGCGAAAATCCCGACGCGCGTGCCGATGGGGATCGTGAACCGCACGCCTCCGCCGAAGCCGAAGATGGGGAACGCGCGCGTCTTCGAGGGGTCCGTCCCGTTCTTCTCGATCGTATTGCTCGTGTCGGTGAACGACAGCTCGCCCGAGACGAACGGCATCAGCCAACGGAAGATCTCGTAGCCGAGGTGCAGCTGCAGCATGACCGCAGGCGGCGCGACGTTCTTGAACTTGCCGAGGAAGCCGAGCGCGCCCATGGAACCGGAGAGGACGAGCCCTGTTTTGTGCGGCGGCGCAGGCGGCGCCTCGAGCGGCGCTTGCGGCAAGATGGAGTCGGACTTCTGATCGCCCGAGAGCGCGGCCTTCGCTTGGTCCGCCGTCACCGGCTGCGTAGGCCCCGCACCAAGCCCGAGGTCGTCGGCGAGCGCGAGCGCAGGCACGAACAATGTGCACAATACACTCGAAACCACGGCGCTTCTCACGGAACGGACGATAGCGGAGCGCGCGCGCTTGCCGCCACCGTTTTCACCAGGGATACTGCCCGCCATGAAGAAGCTCGCCGTCTTGTTGGTCGCTGTGGGTTCGACGATGCTGTTCAACGCGCGCGATGCGCACGCGCTCGGCGCGGAGGTGGGCGGCGACATCGGCTATGGCTTGAAGCCGTTCCACGATGGCTACGATCCCAACCCGTACGGTTTCGGACTCGGTCTCCACGGTGGCGTCGAGATCAGCAGCTTTTATCTCGGAGCCTCGTTCCGCTACTTCCTCGGTGGAAGCAAGGACGTCACTCTGCCGCTCGTGGGCGTCCAACACGTGTCCATCAACGCGTTGCAGGTCGGGGCGGAGCTCGGCTACCAAGTGACCATCGGGCCCGTCACGCTTCGCCCCTACGTTTGGGGCGGTCCCACGATTTACACCGGAACGCTCGGCAGCGCGTCCACGTCGAGTACGCACGTTACGTTGGCCCCTGCCGGGCATGTGCACGTCAAGGTCTTCGGGCCCGCCTTCGTCGGCGCGGACGTTCGCTACAATTTCCTCATCGGCAACAAAGACGACGACTTCACCACGCAGCTCACGATCATGGGCTCGCTCGGCGTCGCGTTCTAGTCTGTGCGATTCAATACGCTCAGTGTGGCGTTCGCATGAAGCTCAATCGCGCACGTAGACTCATCGACGCAGTCGATCACGCGATTGTCGTATTGCTCGGCAAGCGCGCCTCGTTGGTCCGCCACGCGTTCGCGGCGAAGGCCAATGAGCCACGGATTGATCCAGCGCGCGAAGCCGCCATGATGCGAGCGCGACGCAATTGGGCTAAAGAAGGCGGGCTCGATCCAGAGAAGATCGAGTCCGTCTTCGGGGCCATTCTCCTGGCGACGCGTCCGCCGACTACTTGAGCAACCAACCGAAGAGCATTTGCTTCGTCACCTGACGAGACACGCTCGCGATCGAGTCGACGAGCGGGATGCCTTTCGGACAGACCTCGACGCAGTTCTGCGCTTTGCCGCAGCCGATGACGCCGTCTTCGTCCATCACGGCTTCGAGTCGCGCGGACGCGTGCATCTTGCCGCTCGGGTGCAGATTGAAGAGTCGTACTTGATTGAGCGCCGCGGGCCCGATGACATTGGAGCTGTCATTGACTTGACCGGCACGCCTCGAGACAACGGCCGCAGGTCATGCAGCGCGCGAGCGGATACGCTTCTTCCTGGTTCTCTTGGCTCTGTCGCGGGCCCGGGCCGAGCTCGTGTGAGCCGTCCAGTTGAATCCACGCTTTGACCGTCTTCAGGTCCTTGAACATCCGCTGGCGATCGACGATTAGGTCGCGCACGAGCGGGAACTTGGTCATCGGCTGCAGCGTGACGGGCTCTTGATTGGGGCTCAATTGATCAATCAATGCAGTGCACGCCTGGCGCACACGGCCATTGACGATCATCGTGCATGACCCGCACACCTCCTCGAGGCAAGCGGACTCCCAAACGACCGGCGCGACGTCTTTGCCGTCTACGGTCTTCGGCTTCTTTCGAATCTCCATCAACGCGCTGATGACGTTCATCTGCGGGTGCCAGGCGACGTCGAACTCTTCGGTCCGCTTCGTCTCGGGTTTGTCCGCCGCGTCTTGACGCTGGATCTTCAGTCTTATCGTCTTGTCAGCCATTGACGACTTCCTTCTTCTTTTCGTCCGTTTGTTTCTGCGCGACCGCGCTGGCGGCGCCTGCTTGCTCGTAGCGACGCGCGCGAGGCCTCACGAGAGAGACGTCGACCGCGTCGGAAATGTTCTGAGTCTGGCCCAAGAGTGAGTAATCGAATGCGCGCTTGAACTCGATGGTGGGCGCGCCCTTGCCGCCGTCTTGGTGAAACGCGAGCGTCGAGCGTTGCCACTCGGCGTCGTTGCGGTCGCCCTTGAATTCGGGCTTGAAGTGAGCGCCGCGAGACTCGTCGCGATTGCGTGCGCCCTGCGCGATGACCCGCGCGAGTACGAGCATGTTGTCGAGGTGACGCACGAAGCGGGCGTTGTCATTGGCTTTGGTGCTCTTGTCCAGCACGTTGACCTTCTTGGAGCGGGCCGTCAGCTCGTCGATGGTGCCGAGCACCTTGTCGATCTTCTCGTTGTGTCGCTCGATGGTCACGTCGAGGAGCATCGCCTGGCCGAGCTCTTCGTGGATCTGAAAGGCATTCTCGTCGCCCTCGAGCCCGAGGATCTTCTCCCACTTCTTCTGCTCGCGCTTCTCTGCTTTGTCGAACAAGGAGCTCGGCATGTCATAGCTGCTCTTGTCGAGGCCTTGTCGATAAGACGCCATCGCGGGGCCCGTGACCATGCCCGCGTAGATGCAGCTCAGTAGCGAGTTGGCGCCCAGGCGATTGGCGCCGTGATACTGGTAGTCCACCTCGCCGGCCGCATAACAACCTTCGATGTTGGTCGATTGATTCTTGGGCGAGCCCACCACCAGAGACCCGTTGGATGCGCGCTCGAAATCGACCCATAGTCCACCCATCGAATAGTGGACCGCGGGGAACACGCGCATGGGGTTCTCGTACGGATCTTCGCCGACGAACTTCTCGTAGATCTCGAGGATGCCCGCCAATTTGCGGCGCAGCGTGTCTTTCGGAATGTGCGTGAGATCGAGGTACACCTCATTCTCGTTCTTCTGACTCTTGGTGTTGTATATGCCGCGCTTCTCGTGAAAGCACTTGAGAAATAGCTCGCGGCTGGCGATGTCCCGCGGGACCAAATTGCCATACCCGGGATACTTCTCTTCCAAGAAGTAATCGCGATCCCCTTGGCCTACGTCCCGCCCCGGTCGCTTCTCTTTCGGATCTTTGGGAACCCAAATGCGACCGCCCTCGCCGCGTGCGCTCTCGCTGATCAATCGTAGCTTGTCCGCGCCGGGGATTGCAGTCGGGTGGACTTGAATGAACTCCCCGTTCGCGTAGCAAGCGCCTTGTTGATAGATCGTGCTCGCCGCAGTTCCCGTGTTGATCACGCTGTTGGTGGATCGACCGAAGATGATGCCCGGCCCGCCTGTCGCCAAACAGACTGCGTCTCCGGGGAACGCCTTGATGGTCATCGACTTCACGTCTTGCGCGACGATGCCACGTGCGCGCCCTTGCTCGTCCAGGACGAGCGAGAGGAAGTCCCAGAACTCCATCTTGCGCACCATCTTCTCGCCCTTGATGACGGTGCCGGTATCGTCCTCGAGGTCGACGGTCTCGTAGCGACGAACTTGCTCGTCCAGCGCATAGAGCAATTGCTGGCCGGTGGTAGCGCCGGCGAAAGCCGTGCGATGAAACAGGGAGCCGCCGAAGCGGCGAAAATCGAGCAGGCCTTCGGGCGTGCGATTGAACGGCACGCCCATGCGATCCAGCATGTAGACGATGCCAGGCGCCGCGTCCGCCATGCCCTTCACTGGCGGCTGATTGGCGAGGAAGTCGCCGCCGTAGACGGTCTCCTCGAGGTGCACTTGCGGCGAGTCGCCCTCGCCCTTCGTGTTCACCGACGCGTTGATGCCACCCTGCGCGCACACGGAGTGCGAGCGTTTGACGGGCACGAGCGAGAAGAGATCGACGGGTACGCCGGCCTCGCAGAGCTTGATGACGCTCATGAGGCCCGCGAGGCCTCCGCCGACGACGATCACCCGACGAGTCTTGCCGGACTCGGCCTTGGTCACGCTTTTCTTTGCCATCGCGGCGGATTCTAGGGCGCGCGGCGTGCGAGGTAAAGACTAAGCGGGTCGCTCCACGTCGGCCCAGAGGATGGCGAGGCTGAGCTCGATCGCGTCGAAGGGCTCCGCGCGGACGACGTCGTCATCCTTATGCGTCGCGAGGATCGAGTAGCGCCCGTTCTCGAGGCGCATGACGACCAGCGTGCGGTCGATCGGGTCGAGGTGCCAGACGTGGCTCACGCGCTCGCGGCCGTAGACCTCGAGCTTGTCCGTCTGATCGACCTTGCGCGTGCTCGGTGAGAGGACCTCGCAGACCCAGTCGGGCGCGAGAGTGAAGAACGCGGTCGCCGCGATCTTGGGCATTCGCTCGCGACGCCAACCGCCGAGGTCGGGGACTACGATGTCGTCACCCAAGTGCAGCTCGGGCTCGTCGAGCACGATCCATCCGCCTGGACCGCCGCGCCCGCGATCGAACGGACCGTGCAGCTCGCCGCCCAAGCTAGAGGCGACTCGTGCGTGCGGCGAAGCCGGCCTCGGATGAGTGTACAGTACACCGAAGAGGACCTCAGCGACCTTGTGCTCGGGCGCCGCGAGGACGTCTTCATACGTGGCGCGTCGTGTCTTCGTAGCGGCGACCATGCCTCAACAGTAGCTCAATGAGCGGGCGGCGCGTCTTTGCCTTTGCAGTCGCTCAACGCGGGCGCCGCCGTCGATCGGCCGAGGCCGAAGCGCGATCCAGACGCCATCGACATGACGCTGAGGCTTCCCAACACGAAGAGGAAGGCTCCGGCGAACGCGCTCGCCAAGCCGAGACGCTGCTGGCCACGCAATGACTTCACGAGGCCCCATGAGACGCCGAAACGAAAGAGGTTGGCGGCGAAGTGGAAGACTGTGGCCCCAACGCCGACGAGATATCCCATCGCTATCCACGGCACACCCCACTTCGTCCACGAGAGGTGCGACTCCATCACGTCATAGAAATTCGCGGGGGACATCGAGAAGAGCCACTTCTGGACTCGAAACTCCCAGAGGTGTGCGAGCAAGAAGACGAGCACGAAGACTCCGGTCACGCGCTGGGCGCGCTCAAGCCGAGTGGTCGTGTCGCTCCCGAGTCTGAACGACGGCTCGCGCGAGAGCACGACGCCATAGACCACGTGAAACGTCAGCGGCAGGAAGATGCCAATGAACTCGAGGAGCGGCAACGCGGGAAGCCGCTGGAGCTCGCCCACCGTGCGATCGAAGGGCACGCGTCCGCCGAGCACGCTCGCAGTCGCCCACAGGTGCTCGACGAGGAACGCCCCGAGCGGCACGACTCCCGACAACGAATGGAGGCGTCGCAGTGTTATCCGCGAGTTCGGCTGCACAGTATCATCAATACACCATGCTACGTTCGAATCCCATGCGTGCCGCGTCGTGGTCTTGGTTGTTGATCGCGTGCGCCCCCTCTACGACGCCTCCGCCGGAAGACGGCGTCACGCTCGTCATTCTGCCGCCGACCGCAGCGCGGACCATGGCGATTGACCCGGTCACGCCCGACGCGGCTTCCGCACCGAGCGCCGAGGATCGCCGCACGTCTCCCCTCGACGTGCCTGCACGCGACGTACGCACGACGCCGCCGCGCAGCAAGGCGATAGTCCTGATGGAGCTTCAGCAGCTCGACGCGCTCTATTCAACGATGCAGCCAAGCGCGGTGGATGCGCCGGTGGTCCTGCGGCGACTCGCGGACGACTACCTCGAGCTGCATCGCGCTGATGCGAGCGTGCTCGCGGCGCGGAAGGCAATCCTTCATTACGCCAAACTCGTGGCGAACTATCCGAGCGCTTTGCAGCTTGATCAATCGATGTACTCCCTGGGGCTCGAATACGAGCTCGTCGGTGACAATCTCGAGGCGCGCAAGGTATACTTCGAACTCATTTCGAAGCAGCCGAGCTCCAAGTGGGTCCCCTACGCGTACTTCGCCTTCGGTGAGTTTTTCGTCAAAGACGCCAAGTCCGACCCGTCCAACTGGGCCTTGGCGCAACAGTCTTACGAAGCCGCTAAAAAGCAGTCGAGCACACCGTTGAACGCTTGGACGCTTTGGCGATTGATGCAGGTAGAGCGCGTGATGGGGCGCAGCCTTCAGGCGAATACGTATGAGAACCAATTGCGTAGTAGCTACCCTCAGAGCGACGCCGTGAAGCGTATTGGTGAGAGGCTTTGAGTCATTGTCGCCTCCTCGTGCTGGCCGGAGCGCTCGCGTGCGCCTGCGGCGAATCGGCCGCGACACTGGAGATCAGGCCTTCGGTCCCGTTGTCGACGTCTACGGACGCCATGCGCGCGATGACCGAGATTCGCGAGGCGTGGCTCACGCCGCCTGTCGGGTGGACTACGATGAAATTGCAGATCTCGCGCTTCATCGAGCGATATCCCAACGACGCCTTGACGCCTATTGCGCATTTGTATTTGGCCAATGCGGAGATTGCATTGGGAGACTTCGCTAGTGCGGAATTGGAAGTTGGTTTGAATCACGACCTGCCAGCGGCGGGCACGGTGACGGATCTCCACACGATAACGCACGCACGACTGCACCGCGCGAGTGGGCACCCCGATGCGGCACTAGACGCGTTACATCCGCTCGTCGGCAAGGCGGTCGACCCGATCGTGCGCGAGCTATTGCTGGCCGAGGTCACGCTCGCGGCGGTGGACGCCCATCGAGACTACGAGGCCATCGCGTACATGGACGCGTGGCTCCGCGACACGACGGACGATCACGCGGAGGCTGTTTTGAACCGGATCGACGAGACCCTCGCGTCGATGCCACCCACGGCGATCGAGGGCTCTCTCCGTGCGATGCGCGCGAACCCGGAGAGTGCGTTCGCCGCGCCGCTCTTACGGAAGATGGCGCAGCGCCTCGCGCGCTATGCCGCAGACGCGAACGACGCGCAGCTCGCCAAGTGGCTGCTCGATCAGCAAGGCGGCGGCGCGCTCGTCAGCGGTCCAGAGGCTAGTGCATTGAAGGATCTCGCGACCACCCTTCGCGGGCGGCAGAGTGTGTCGGGAAGGAGCATCGGGTTGGTGCTCCCGACGAGCACGCCAGAGCTTCGCGACGCGGCAGCAGACGTCGCGCGAGGTGTCGCGTTCGCGCTCGACCTTCCGCGCAGAGAGGGCCCCGACGACGGCGTGAGACTCCTCGCGCGGACCGAAGGCGGCGGCGACACAGCGGAGGCCGCATTCGAGGAGTTGGTCGGCGAAGGCGCGGCGATCATCATCGCGGGGCTCGACGACGTGGGCACCGAGCGCGCGCGTGCGTGGGCCGAGCAGAACGGCGTGCCTACCATCTTGCTCGGCGAGCCGAGCTCTCCGCCGTTCAGGTTCACGTACACGCTTGGCGAGTCCGTGCGAGACACGCTCGATCCGCTCGTGCGTGAGCTAGTGCGTCGCAAGCAGACCAAAGTCGCCGTGCTCGCAGGGGCGATGGAACGCGACACTTTCGGCAAATGGGGCGCCTCGGAGCTCACGCTGCTGCCGCCGACGAGCTGCGATCCGCCGCTCTCGCGCGCGCGCTTTCCGACGGCCGATTGGGACGCGGCTCGCGTGACGGCGGTCTTGGTGAGTGGCTCGGACGCGTGCGCGCGGGCGGTGATGCCGGCGCTCTCGAGGGGCGTCACGCTCGCGCTCGGGCCACGACCGGCGATCGGAGTTGCGAGCTCCACGGCCGACGTCAAGGTGATCACGATTGCCTCTGGCGCCTACCCGTTCGGCGCGCCCGGCGCCCGAGCAGACACGCGCCTCGATCAATACCGCGACGCAACGGGCCACCCGCCGACGTGGTGGACCTCGCTCGGCTATGATGCCGCGACCCTCGCGCGCAAGGCCGTATCGCAGCTGCCGCTCGACGAGACCACCAACGCGACAGAGCTCGCCCGGCGACGCGAAGTGGCGCGCACCGGACTAGGCGCGGCGCGGTCGACCCTGTGGACCACGGAGACGCAAGGCTTCGCCGAAGGCAAGCACGCCCTCGATCGCACGCTTCGCGTCGTGGAGCTTCCAGTCGGGACACCTCAATCAGCGAGAGCTAATTGAACGCTATTGCGGGCCGCCATTGATCGACAATGACGCGGCGTGATTCTTGACCAGCAACGGAACGCCAATCCCGCATAAAATAAGGCCGATCGCGCCACTCATGATACCCCCGATCAAGTACCCCTGCACCGGAGTTGTCGTGCTGGTCTTCGCGTCTCCGACTCTCGTATACTCGGTAGGGGGCGATCATCACGGCGCCGGCCGAGTGCCTCCCGTCTCCGCTGCGCGGAGGTCGACTCTGGCATCCCCAGACTCCAATCGAAACGTTTTGCCGTAATGCGTGGTGCCCGCGCTGACGCGATATTCTCCGTCGGACGAGACGGTCGTGTCGCAGGGACCCTCGCACATCGAAACGAACCTCGCGCCCGAGTCCATCAATCGCCGAGCGCGGTCCGCGTCTGCCGCCCGGCCTCCCGTGTCGAGACTCTCTACACGGGAGGGCACGTCGGTCGAGAACGCGAGGTGCACATCGTGTTCGGGCGATAGAGCGGGCGGTCCGACCTTCGGTTGCGGCGGCGGAGTCGTCGGTTGAACGGTGGCAGCCGGTTGCGGCGGTTCGCCGATCTCTTGCCACGGAATGACGCGAATCTCTCCCGTCGCCAATTTCAGCGTGACATGATCGTTCGGGACTTTCTCGACGAGATCTCGTCGAACGACTCCGCCGTTGCGCATCGCGATCCGCTCGGGCTCCCATGCCAATGCGGGTCGAGTCAACGCGATGAACATCGCAAGACTGAAGACTGTCGTTCTCATCAACACGCCAATCCCGCTGGCGTGACGAACCTTCTGGCGACTCCGCGTCGCTAGCTCGACGCCGTTCGTCGTGACGGTGGTTCCACTCGTGACAATGAGCGGAATGCCAATCAATAGGAATATTGCTCCGAGGCCGAGAAGCGTGCCGCTAAGCGCGATGATGCCCGTTGACTTCGTATCGCCGGCCAATTCAAGCCCTAGAACGAGAGCGCCTCCTCCGAGCATACTGCTGCCGAAGATCGTCATGAGAAAACCGCCATATCGAGCACCAGCGCTCTCGGCGTTAACCGATAGTGCCGAGTGACCTGCGGGCAGACCGAACGTCGCGCTCGGCGTGACGCCCTCGCCTGCGACTCGATACAGTTGCCCTTGTTCGACATTCGCGGTGCACGGTGCAGCACAGAGCATTTCGTAGGTATCGACGCTCACGGCGGTGCTCCCCCGAGTCGTGAAGACGACGCCGGCGCCCTGTCCGGCGAGACGTTGAAGGACGACTCCAGGTTTGTCTCCGATGATCTCTGCGGTGGCGCCACTCGAAGCGGGAGGCGGAGCGAGCGCCAAGGGCGCGACAACGGGCGCCGTAGGAGGCGCGCTCGCCTGCGGCTCATTCGGTACGATCTCGGACCAAGGGATGACGCGCACCTCCCCAGTCGCAAGCTTCAACACGACCTTCTCGCCAGGGATCTTCTCTACGAGCTCGCCTTGAACGCGCTGCGTGACGCGCTCTTGCTCGTCCGCGAATGCGAACCCCGCGACGAAGAGTGAGCAGCAGAGTAGGGCGATCGAAGCCGTTCGCATCTGGTGATTGCATTACATTGGCACTGTCCTTGTAAGGGGTGTCGATATGACTCCGACGGTGGTGCTTGGTCGCTTGGTGTTGCTGGGTCTCTGTGTCTCGCTCGTCCACTGCGGGGCGTATATGGATGTCGATGACACCCCGCGCACTGCCTTGCAGGCGGGCGCGCCGCCCCACCTGATCGCGGCGGAGGATCCGCCTGTGCTGGACGTGCAGGGCGGGGCCGTGTGGCCGATGCAAACGGACGTTCACCTCGCGGTCGTGAACATGCCGGACTCTGCGGAGACGAGTATCGACACTGTGGCGAAGTATTTAGCCGCGCGTGAGAGCGATCCGTTGAGGCTCGCCAAGGCGCTTCACGATTGGATCGCTTACAACGTCGCGAGCGACGCAAGTCTCGACGAGAGCCCCCTCTTGCCCGCGAACGCGGAGCGCGCGCTAAAAACTCGCAAGGGCAGCAGCGCAGATCAAGCGGCGCTCTTCACGGCGCTCGCCAAGCACACGGGCAATCCGGATTTGGAAGTGCGCTACGTCACGGGCAACGCTCGGAGCGTCTCTCGCGTCGGAGAGCAGTACGGCTATCACGCTTGGAATGTCGTTCACTGCAAAGGGCAGTCATACATGGTCGACGTGTCGTGGGACGGAGGTACCTATCGAACCGACTATCTTTTTACTCCGCCAGACATCTTCGCGAAGACGCATTATCCGGATTGGGCAGAGGATCTACACACTAGTCGGTCATTGACGCGAACGGAGTTCGACGCGCAGCCACTCGTTG
>ENA-OFCI01001162-OFCI01001162.1-metagenomes-genome-assembly--contig:-NODE-1162-length-12580-cov-3.551617_pt1 | contig 12580 bp, 18 predicted proteins | sample MGYA00153391_OFCI01 | MGnify analysis MGYA00153391
CCATCGGCGAAAGCCTCAATGGCTGCGAGCATCTGGGTGACAAGCTCGCGCGGAACGATCGAGAGATTCCACTCGACCCGACGATTCTGTTTCAGGATCTCTATGAGGCCCGGCACATGCTCGTGGGCGAGTTCGAGTCGAACCGCCTCAGGCGGAAACGGTTGACCACGAGCGGCGCTTCGGATCTGGTCCAGGAGTCCCGTTCTTCCCGATGCGCCCTTCGGCCGCCACTGCGGCCACCCGCGGCGCGGTTCTCCACGTGGATAGGCGTGCTCGTTCGTCCGGACAACAGGGATGTGAAGGGCATCCCATTCGAGGCCCTCCACAGTCAGCGCCAATTTGTCGCCGTCCAACGCTTCTAACTTCATGAATTGATCATGTCGCATCGACGATAGCGTGACAGCAGCCAGACGCTTAGCGACCGGTCATCTGGTCATCTGGTGATCCGTCAAAAGCGCGAACGCGGTGAGCATTTAGCCCAACGCCAATGCGTCGCCTTGCCTCGCTTACACTTCGCTTATGTACGTGACTTTCGCATACAGGCTGTCAGATCGCTACACCGAACCAGCGTTCGACGATCCGTCCCAAATTACGGAAGGTATTCTCCGCAACAGCCTGTTCTGTGCGGACATCGAAATCATCGTAGGTGACAGCGATCTCAGTGCTGACTGGGGTTGGATACCCGTCCTCGACTTCCCGGCTGTGCTGATGTATTTGCTCCGCGAAATCGCTGAATCGGGGCGCTCGGAACTCGATTTCACTGAGAATGCCGAGACGATCCGCCTGAGTCTCGATGGGGCTCGCCTTACAGTGGACCCAAGCTACACGGATGCAATAGCCACGTGCGATTACGCGGAATGGCAAATCGCCACCTCCGAGTTTGTCAGGAGGGTGATCGCCGAGCTGCGCGAGTTGAACTCAATTGTGGGCGGCTCCAAGGCATTCGAGCAGCTGGACGAGAGGACAGTTGCGCTCCACTGAGCGAGGACGCCCGGCTTAGCCATTAGCCGCCCGCAGGCCGCCCGCAAGACGAACCCCATGTGATCGCAGTATCTCCGATCCCGCGTGGCAGTGTTGTCGAGCGATAGTGTTGCGCCATGAGGTCGTGGATGGGGCGCAAACGGCATGGGATCCCGGTCATTCTGCTGGGGATGGGTGTTTTCGTAGCCCTGCTCAGCGCTGTGAGTCCATGGCCGACCTCCCTACTTATCCGCGCCGTCTTTGAAGGACAGGCAGCCAAGACCGAGAAGGAAATGCACGCGTATGAGCCAGCGGCTGGCATCGACCAGAAGCTCGACGTCCCCTACGGAACGGACGGCACGAACACAACGTTTGACGTGTTCTTTCCCGCTGACTCGGCGGGCCCGTTGCCGACTGTCGTGTGGATTCACGGCGGCGCGTGGATCTCGGGCGACAAGGCCGACGTCAGACCGTACGCGCGCATCCTGGCATCGCACGGATACACCGTTGTTGCCGTCAACTACCCGGTCGCCCCTGAAGCCGTCTACCCCGCTGCAGTGGCTCAACTCAATGGTGCGCTCGGATTTCTCACCGCCCACGCCGACCAGTACCGCATCGATGCCGACCGAATCGTGATCGCGGGCGATTCAGCCGGATCGCAGTACGCTGCGCAGCTCGCGACGATGATCACCAGCCCCACTTACGCCGCGCAGGTAGGACTCACACCAGCAGTAGCACCACATCAAGTGCGGGGGGTAGTGCTCAATTGCGGCATCTACGACGTCGGCGGCATACCGGATGCTCCTGGAATCGGTGGATGGGGTTTCCGAACCGCACTGTGGGCCTATTTGGGAACCAAGGATTGGTCCAATACCGCCGGCGGCAAGCTAATGGGAACCCTCGATGACGTGACCGCCGACTTCCCGACGACCTGGATATCCGGTGGAAATGCCGATCTGCTCACCGCAACCCAATCGGAGCCTCTAGCCGCCCGACTCACCAAACTCGGCGTCGATGTGACGAGCGTCTTTTACCCGAAAGACACCGAACCCGCGCTTCCCCACGAGTACCAATTTCATCTGGACTTCGACGCTTCCAAGTCGGCCCTTTCCTCCACCATCGCCTTCCTCGACCGAGTCACCGCCCGACCGCCCACGGCCACTCAGTAAAAGCGGGATAGCAGCCTGAGACCTGAGAAGCCGACGATGACGCTAAGTGCGACCGCGCCTGTCTGTTACCAACTCATCTTGCCTAAGTCTCCCGAATACGCGTCGCCTGCAATGAAGCTGTGCCAGCCCCTACGGGAGCCGGTTGAATCGAGGCATTCTGACGGCCCGGGGTGTGCGGCCGCAAATTCCCATCGAACTCAGCCAGCGGGGCCGTCAGCGTGGCAATCGCAGCGCGAAACTCGTCTTCCTGCCTTTGAGTTCCAGCCACCCGCAAGAGGAAAGTCATACGGTCCTCATCGGAGGGTGGGGATGCAGAGCAATCAATTTGCTTGGTTCTACTTGACCTTCTTCTCCTTGTTCTTCTTCGATCTGGGTTTGGACTTTGTCTGGCGCTCAGAACCCGTATCGAAGAATGCATCAAGGTACGCCTGTGGCTTCAGCGTGCTGCTTCGAACTAGCGAAAAGATCTCATCGGCTGAGCTAAGGGAATCGCTCTCGTTAAACATGGCGTACCCCTGTGCAAGCCCAAGATATTTGGGTCCTGTGGCGCGGCCGTCAACGTCCGGCTCACCCTCGTAATCACGAGCTTCCACCTCCGCGAGCTCGATTGCCTCCGCTATCGATGTCGCCCGCCACACGGTGATCCGCTCCTCGTACAGCTTCTTTTTGGACCGCGGAAGGAGGTAAACCGTTCGGACGGAATACCAAGCGGAAACTAGAGGATCACCTTGTGTCATGAGACACAACCTGCCATGCAGCCGCACCATTCACAATTCGTGAGCAACAATCGCCTGCTCCATTGAAATGGTCAATGTCGTAAAGAAGCTGCAGTTTGTCATGCCCACAAGCGCAACCTCATACGGACCATCGAGGTTGCCTTGAGTGTGGTTCTCGCTTCTTCTACTCCGATTGCACTGGATCTGTGACTGCCGCGGGTCTGGAATTTCTGAGGAGGGGCACCGATGCGGCGACCACGAGGGTGAGGGCCATTCCGGCGCCGATGATGAATCCGAGTCTGGGCTCCACGGCGTCCACGGCGTCCACGGCGAACCCGACGATTGCGGCGGCGACTGCTGCACCCGCGTTGACAGCGGTGTTGATCCAGCTGGATGCCTCGGTGCGCACCTCTGCGGCGGTGAGGTCGTCGGCGAGCAGGTAGCCGGTGACAAGTGAGGGGGCTAGGAAGAATCCCACCGCGGCGAGTCCGAAGCCGAGAACTGCAAAAGATCCAATCGTCGTCAGAAGGGCGCACAGCACGGTCATGACCGTGCCCAAGATAATGAGTCGGTTCACAAGCGAACTCCTCCACGAGCGCAGGCCGTAGAGCAGGCCTCCGACTGCACTCCCGGCGGCAAAAGAAGCGAGAAGGATCCCGGCCAAGCCCACCGATCCGTGAGTATCGGCAACTGCTGGTGCGACCACCTCCACCGTCCCGAGTACGACTCCCACGCCGAGCAGCGCGATCAGGACTGGGATGAATCCTTTCTGTCGTAGCGGCCGTGACCTCTTCCGCGGGGAAGCGGCGACGGCAATGCGCCCTCGCGAGAGCGAGCTGCTCGTCATGCCGAGCGTTCCGACAACCGCCACCAGGGCTGTGGCGAGAAGTCCGATCATCGGGGATGCCGCACCCACAATGGCCGCCGCGATCAATGGCCCCGTCGTGAACAGTAATTCCTCACAAACCGCGTCGACGCTGTACGCCTTCGTCCGCAATGCTCCTGGCATCGTGATCGAACCCCAAAGCACTCGCATCGACGCGCCGAGCGGTGGCGGAAACAACCCCACGACTGCCGCAAGTCCAATCAGCACTCCTGCCGGCGGCCCGGACTGGGCTGTCAGCGCAGCTATTCCGCTGAGACCGGCGGCGAAGGCGATGGCTAGCGAGTTGAGTGCGAAACGTTGCCCGCGTCGGTCGACGAACCGTGCACGGTACGGGGACGCGATCACATTCGCGAGCCCGAACGCCCCGATGGCCGCGCCCGCGATCGCGAACGAGTCCGTACTCCGCTGCACAGCGAACAGCAGCACCAGGGTCACCATGGCGAACGAGAGCCGCCCGACAAGCGCGGGAACAAAAACCCTGAGCGCGCCGGCTGTGCGCAGTACTTCTAGGTAGCCGCCACTCATGTGCGCGGGGCCGCGTCATCGGTCGAAACCTCGAACAGGGCAAGAGTCGCACTGATCCGGACGCCTCCTGGCTTAGCAGAGGGCGTCGCCTCATCGTGGATCAGTTTTCCGACCTCGCGGGACATTTCGCGGATGCGTTTCCACGCCTCGGAGGAGACCGTGACCTGGGCCTCAGTGAACACGAACTCGGATTCCGACACGTAGCGCGCGCTGCGAGCTATCAGTTCTGCCGCGAGAGAACCCATCAGAGCCTGGTGCTCGTCGGCATGTCCCGACCCAAGTACCTCGCCGCTAGCCGGGTCGTGCCGGTAACGTTTCGCGGTCCCGCCGCGGATGATCGTCTCTTCGACAAGCTGCACAAGCCCGACCTGAGCCAAACGGCGCAGGTGGTAACTGACGTTCGCTTGGCTCTCACCCAATACACGCGCCGCCTCCGCCGCGCTGAAAGCCTCCGCGGTCAGAAGCGAAAGCAAGCGCAAGCGCAGCGGGTGGGCCACGACCCGCAGTCCAGCGAGATCATAAGGAGTGGTGGCATCCGGCATACCCACACGATATGGCGAATAACACTCAACCACCAAATTGTTGTTTGGCGGTCGCTCTCCCGCAACACATGCCCGCCCATCTCACAGCACCCGAGTCCAAAATTGCGGGACAGCAATGGCAGCAGAATCCACTCCGCCCAACGGCCGAGCCTGCCGATCCCGCGTCACATGGCGAATGGCGGGCGAGGCAGCGCTCGTGAGCGGATCCCGCATTGGCGTACGCCGCGATCATGCTTGGGCGGGGTCTGGCACCATTATCTGCATGGACCCAGCGATGGCACCGGAGGGCGCGACCGTTCTGGAAACGGAACGGCTGCTCCTGCGACGGTGGGCAGTTGCCGATGCCGTAGTACAGCGCCAGCTATGGGCCGAGCGCGATCCTCGTGTGCCAGCGCACCGACGGATCTCGGTCGACGGTAGCCCGTCCCTTGAAGATCTCGAAGACCGGATTCGGGACGAATACGTTCAACCTCGTCTAGGGCTGCTGGCTGCGGTGCGAAAAGACAGCCGGGAGGTCATCGGCTACTGCGGTCTGATCGCAAACGCACATGGGCAGGACGATGAGCCCGAGCTTGCGTATGAGTTTCTTCGGAGAGAATGGGGCCGCGGTCTCGCGACTGAGGCTGCGTCTGCGGTCCTCGAATGGGCGGAGTCGTTGGGCTACACCCGCTTGTGGGCGACTATCCGAGACTGGAACACGGCCTCACGACAGGTCGCGTCGAAGCTGGGGTTCGTTGTGACCTCGCGAATAGAGCCAAATGCCGAGCACGGTGATTCCCTCTTCTATCGCAAGGATCTTGAGCCTGGTCGCTGATCAGAACATCCGAGAGTGCCTGCATCAGCGAAGCCCCCGGAGGCCCGCTGGGGAACGGCAAGCGCGACAGATCTGGTGCCCAACCTTCGAACGGAGGAGCGCACCGATGCCCTATCACTTGAGAACCACTTCCGGCCGATATGACTGCGTGCTGATATCTCCCGCCGGCATGCCCACTGAACGCCGGCGGTCAACTCCCCTGGCTCCCGGAATGCTGTCGCGGTGACGCCGGTCGGTGACGCCGCCAACAAAACGACAGAATGAAACTCGAAGCACTCTAAGGAGCTACTGTGCTTTCTCGCGTCTCATCAGACTGTTTTGGAGCGAGACTTCGAACAATCGTCGGCTCCGAACATCGATACCGCTCCGTTTCGGGTCGAGGTCATAATGTCTTACGACGCTGCCTCTGAGGCGGTTCTGTTCCACGATGCCCAGAGCCCAGAGGATCACATACAGGGCCCCACCGCAGATCCACGGGATCCACACCCCGTTTGCGCGCGATAGGGCGAGCATCAGCGTTACGAAGCAACCGGCCACCATGAACGCAATGGCGCCGCCGATGAACCATCGTGCTCTGCGAAGGTGGGCCATCGAGACCTCATCTAACAGGTCGTTCCAGCTTTTCTTTGCAGCCTGTGGCGTACGAGAGGGTTGGTCCTTATCGCTCGCGGCACCGGCATCCAGAGAATATCGGTCCTTCTGAGCGGCCAACGAAACCTGAAATTGCCACGGAGAGTTCAGGTTCAACTTCCATCCCGCGCGATCCGGAAGGCCGTGAAAACGAGCAGCTTCACGTTTGGCTTTGAAAGATTGCCATGGCAGGAGAGCGAGCAGAATACCCCCTAGGGCGTCGCACGAGAAGCCAAACGTCTGGGCGAGATGGTTGCCGGTCAGGAAGTACAACGGAAAGAACAGAACGAATCCAAGGGCAACGGTAAAGATACTCATTCCTGCCAACTGGATGAAAGCCCATTGGTGTCTTACCGCTGGCTCTCCTACGAGATCCCGCCATGCTGCTTCAAAATGGGTTTTGCGGGCTCTTAGTCGGTTCACAAACGAAATGTTGCAGTAGTCGCAGTAGTCGCAGTATTGAGGTCGATATTAAATTTTGTTTCTCCTGGTGGAGGCAGACCAAGCCCCAAGCTGCTGGCGGTCGCCGACTGGCCGGGCTAGACCACACCGTCGGCACCACGCCGACATGGACGCGCGCCGACAGCACAGATCCATCACCGCAACCGGGTCCGGTCACGCGGCGAATACGAGGGAACGAGACGACGGCAGCCTGGTAGGTGGCGCGGACTGGCGCATAGCGGGCGCGGACCAGAACATGGCGACCGCCGCGACCACGACGACAGCAGTCCGGACCATGTCGGCGGCTGCAGGCCGAGCACGGGTCGGATGCACGGTGGGGACGGGACGCTTGCAGCAGCACACCACTCAGCGATCCGGAACGTGCCGGGAGCCGAGGCATGACGCAGGCTGGACGGAGGGCACTGATTGCTAACGGTCGGCTGACAGCACCACTGTTTGTGCGCGTGAAGAGAACGCCGGAGCGCCCTGTGGAGGCACGGGACGTCCAGCGGGACGGAATTGGAGCGAGTCCGAGCTGGCTGACGTCACCAGCTTCGTGTCACATGGGAAGGTGATCCGGTCAACTCGGGTCGGGAAGCGTACGCTCGGTCCATGCTTAAGGTGCGCACCAAAGGAGACGTTTTTCGTCGGTCGATGTACATTCGCGTATTCACCTTTGCCCTCCTACTTTTTGTGTTTGTGAGTGCTGTTTTATCGGGGGAAGAGGCAGGCGCGATCGTCTCCGGTGTATTGACCACTTTGCAAATTTCGATCCTCGTCTTATATTTTTGGCTGTTCCGACACGCTGACCCGTCCGTCCTCGAGGCGCCCATCGACCCGGCTGTCCGAATGCATTGGCGCTACTTGCGCCCCAACAAATACCCCTATGAGAGACCTGCCAGATCAGCGCAGCGCGAAGAACGCGAAGACGAATCGACCGATAGAGAATGAACTGGTAGCGAGGGTGGTGACATTAGTTGAGCCATGACGTTATGGCGGGACAGTTATCCGCACTGCCGACGTTCTCGCCAGATGGCGAGTGGTGGTGGAGCGGCACCGATTGGAAACCCGCCATCTCCCCGGATCGTCGGTTTCGTTTCGATGGCGAAAATCGGGCGATGGGTGAGTGGGTCGAGGGTACGTTGGCAAACATGAACAGTCGTACTACGCGCACCGCCATGATCACCGTCGGCGTGATCGCTCTGATTCTTGGTGGAGTGTGGATCGGGCAGGGTATGAATCTGATCCCGGGAAGTTTCATGACAGGTAGCCGCATGTGGCTTTCCATCGGGTTCATCGTCGCCATTATCGGCATCATTCTGATTTTGCTTGGCCTACGCCGGCCAGGGCCCGGGCGCACGACTAGGTGAAACTTCACCTGTCGCGAGCCGAGCATGGATGGCGCTCGGACGCACGCTAAACGAACGTCATAAGGGGCGACTTTGTGCCAGCGTTCTGATCGCAGTGGTGGTCGTCGAGTTCTTTCTCTCGCGATAGAGGGTTCGTCCTTTCCTCGGATCCCATGGGCTTCTACAGTGAAGAGATGAATACTCGGTTTATTACCTGTTTCACAGCCCTGGCCGCTGCCACTGTCCTTCTCGCCGGATGCAGCAGCACGGCCGCCGGTGGCGCTGGTTCGCCAGCGAAGCCACTACAACTACGTCTGGTGACCTCCTCAGCCGAGGGTACGTGCAGCGCGCCGGCGCTGACCTCAGACGGCCCGTCCAGCGCGTGCGACCGCGCGGGCACCACTACCTACGAGTTAGGGAAGTCGCTGGGTACGATCACACCAACCTCCGTCACGCTCTCCAAGGATCAGGGGTCCGCGCACTCGGTCATTCTTGTGCTCAACCAAGCGGATACCAGCACGCTCGGCAATGTGTCTGGCGACGCCATGGACACGAACCTGGCGATCATCCTCGATGGCCGAGTACTTTCCGCGCCCCTCGTCAAGGCTCCCATCACGACCAGCCCGCTCACTCTTGCATTCGGGTCCGCATCCGAGGCCAAGCAGACCGCCGCAGACCTGAGTGCGTCCGCAACACCTTGACCCCAACAAGTTCGCGCGCCAGTGAGGTCCCCGTAAGCGGAACCATCAGCGGCACAGCGATAGTGCCGCAGCCCAAAGCCCTTGTTCGCTGCTACTTCGTCATCACGGCAAATGAGTTAAAACCATCTCTACCGCAGGATAGTTCTTATAGTTGCGAACGTCGATCAAACATGGCCGGATCCGTCTCGTCCGATCGGTCTTTTCGATTGATCATGAGCCGTTGACCGCGCGCTCGCCCGTCGCTTCCGTATCACCCTCACGCGCAGAGAAAATAGACCATAGGCGAGCAGGATCAAGCCCAATCCGGCGAACCCAAAGCTCCACCCCACGGTCATCATTTTGACCAATCCGACTGCGAAAAAAAGAAGCCCGAATGCGACGCTCGCCCACAACGACCAGACGTATCGCGCAGTCGAGTCAAGAAACAGATAGCGAAGTATCTTCATGCGAAACCTACTTAGTTCGGGCGAGAACCAGCCAGCCCATCATATTTCGTTCATTCGAAGAGCTGCTGAAGAGCGAACAGTCCGCTAGCCGAACGTTGACCGCAAGCGTGACGTTCACTGGGCTGCCAGGGACTCTCAATCAGCTCACGACGGGTGAGGGGCTTCAGTGGTCCGGGCGAGGCAGTCATAACCTGTTCTCGTTAAGCCACGCACTCACCACTTGGATGAATTCGGCCGGACGTTCGATGCTGGGAGAGTGAGCAGAATCAGGGAATCGGGCCTCTGTCGCATTCGGTACCGCCGCGAGCAGATAACTCGTTCCGGCACGTGCTGGCGAAAGATCATGGTCGCCCACAACAAACAGGGAGGGGACCGAGATGTCGACAGCCCGGGCATAGGCGGACTGTCGCGGAGGGGTGCGTGTCGCGACGTCGTGCACGCGGGGCAGGTTCTCGGCGTTCAGTGCATACGACATCTGAAGAAAAGCGGGGTCGAGCTCTGACAGAGCGCGTGTCGTTCCGGCGGCCCAGAGTTCCGCTTCGAGCCGGTTGACGGCACCGTGCTCACCTCGGGCCAGGAGTTCATCCAAACGGTCCGAGACTATTTGTTCCTGACGGTTCAGCTGCACTTCGGGGAACCCGCTGGGGCTGGACCCTATCGTGACGAGACCTGTCACTTTATCCGGGTGCTCGAGGGCGGCATCGACGGCAATGCCACCCCCTCGGGAGGCCCCGATCAGCGTTGCTCGTTCCACCCCTGTTCCGGCCATCACGGCGAGGAGGTCGTCGACATCGGAAAATACAACGTTCTCGGTCGTAGTTCGGCCGAATTCTCGGCAGTCGTACCGGATCACGTGATGATCACCAGAAAGAGCGGCGACGATCGGATCCCACATACGGGCAGTCGCGATACCGGAATGAATCAGAATCAGGGCCGGATCCTTCTCGGACCCGAGAGACTCGACCCAGAAACTGGCACCGTTGAACTCCACCGTCTCCATACCGAAGAAGCTAGTCGACCGCACGCTGAGGCACATCTCCATCCCGCGAAGACCAGACAAGTTACCCGAGTGAAACCACCGCGCGCAAGCCGAACGGCTTGTGGGCCCAGCAGGTGGAGCTAGCGAGCAAGTCGGTAGATGTGCTCGACGACATCGCGGAACAGGAAATCAGCATGCGATGTCTCGGAGCTAATCTTCACGAATCCCGCGCGGGCCAACACCCTGGCCGAGCCCAAATTATGTTCGGCCAGATGGCCAAAAATCGGTCGTGTGGTCTCCACGGTCAGAAATATCCGTAGGGCTGCGGATGCAAGTTCTTCGCCCTATCGAGCTGGATCGATCCAGGAGGTGACCTCACGGTCTCCCTCGATGGTGATGCGTCCAAAGGTTCACACCAGAGAATTTCCGTCATCGATCGCACCGAGGAACACTGAGGGATCCTTTTGGATGCGCTCGTAGTGGGCATCGAACGCGTTCCGATCGGATGGATCCGCGCGGGTGAACGCCGCCATCTCAACCGCCGCACCATCCCGTTCCCCGTCGAAGAGTCGATCACGTTCAGCATCGTCACGCTCTCGCAGAATTATTCTCACGGGCTTACGGTGACGGTTCCTACTGACACCTACCCCTAAGCGGAACCTGGATCGCGGCGCTTATCAAGGTCGCCGCTGGCTGGTAGCCGAAAGGCGTCTACACCGAGCGCTTCGCTAATTTTCTGATGGCCGAAAGCCGGACGGATACTCGGCGGCATTTCAGGTCCTGGAGAAAGTGTGAGTGCAGCTGGATTTCGACTTGGATCAGGTAGTCACAGGGGAACTTGCACGGGCCGGTGTTGCGAAGCAGATCTGCAGTCGGTCAACCCTCCCGGTGGGTGATGGAGAACCAGGTGAGGATGCTGTATAGCCAGACGACACCCAGAACAAGTGTCAACAGCACGATATGCAGCCACGGCGGCGGGGCAAGCCATCCGATAAGAAGCGCGACCCCGGCCGCCACCCCCAGGGCCGCCGACGCCGGACGATAGATTCGCGCAAGCTCACGCCAGTCGGCGAGCGAGGTCGCGACCAGGACAAGGGCAAGGGCTCCCACCGCCACTGACAGCGACAGAACCATGGCCTGGGGTGGCGAAGCATGGCCTCCCGAAGCTTTTTCGATCATGCTGACCATAACCCCACCGGTCGCGGCGATCGTCAGTGTCACCAGGAAGTGCCCGACCAGCCACCGCGACAAGGCTCCACGATCTGCAGCTACCCGGCGACCTCCCACGAAGTCGAAATAGGTCCACCAGTATGCGAATCCGATCCCCAGCCCCAACACGCCGGTGACGACAGCGACCGGCGTGCGGTCGGCATCCGCGATGCCGTTGACGACACCGACGACTACCTCCCCCAGAACGATGATGGTGAACAGGTCGAACCGCTCGATCATCGATTCGCTCGCGTTAGCCCTGGGGGCCCCGGGTGCCCTGTTTCGCAGCTGGAGAACCGACATGCCAGCTAGCCAGAAGACAATGAGGATTGCCCAGACCGCTAGGCGTGGCCCGTCTGGCAGAAGGGCGCTAGCGCCAACAGCCGAGGCTGAGCCCAGGATACCGATGAGGTACGGCGTCGTTGCCGAGCGAAAAGCCGGGTCGTCCTGACGACGCACTGAGTACCAGAGCCAGCCGAGGAGGAACAGGTACGCGCTATAGACGGTGGCGAAGGCCGGTCCGTCACCCGAAGTGGCTTCGCCAGTGAATACTGCGAGTATTACCAGCACGCCCATTTGGACGAAGACATAGAACCGGGTCCGCGCATCGGACCGACCATGCAGGTCGTGGTAGACGGCCCCATTGATCCAGGCGAACCAGATCAGCCCGAACACGATGGCGAACCGACCCGCCCCCGCCCACGTCACGTCCCCCGCAAGATGGTGTGCGGCCTGGGAGACGACGACGACGTAGACGAGGTCGTAGAAGAGCTCGAGAAAGCTGACATCCCGCCCCTCGATGACATCGCCGTGGGCTCGAGGCGGCTGCCAAAAGTGACGGCGCAACGCTGCGGCGGATGACCAGGATCGGCGCGCGCTTTTCTGTGGGTCCGGCATAAGCGCTCCTCGCCTCGGCTGCCCTTCGTAGGACGATCATTACCCAGATACGGGCACCAGGCAATCGTGGGGCTGGGAGTTGAGCGCAATACCTGGACTGGCACAAAAAATTGCTTCGATACCCCGCGTGCGCTTGCCGACCAGAGCTGCCGATGCATCGTGGTCATAGGGACGATCAACCGGCCGCCGTTCAGGTACTCGCGAATGTTTGATCTCGGCTCGAGGCCGACCTTACTTAGGTGCCCGGGTGGGGCCGCTTACGGTCGTATTCTTGCGGTCTCCATCGGCCGACGAGCACCGTTTCGGTTATGAATGA
>ENA-OFCI01001163-OFCI01001163.1-metagenomes-genome-assembly--contig:-NODE-1163-length-12577-cov-7.548874_pt1 | contig 12577 bp, 11 predicted proteins | sample MGYA00153391_OFCI01 | MGnify analysis MGYA00153391
ATGTCGAATGTTCGCCAGTCAATGGAGCCTTGTCGTAAGTTCCAAATGGCGTTTGGAAATATGGGTCGATTCCTGTAATTGCAGAAATGCCCGTCTTCAAGAGCGGCTGAGTCGCGCCAACAATCTTACGGCTAATGTCCTGTCCAGACATTGGGATCGAGTTCAACGCCTCAACTGGCAATCCAAAGCCGGTGAGATACCCGTACGCCCCGTCCTCGTTTTTTCCGATGGCGATACGGGATTGGTCCTGCATATACGGGTTCACCGGATGGTCAGGATCATTTGCAAACAGTGGATTTAGTGCAATAGCGGCAGCAGGGACACGACTCAGGAACTTAGCTTGTTGTGGAATCGCTTTCAGCATGAATTGTGCGAATGGAATAACATCCCGCAGGGTACGGTTTCCCTCTGAGGTAACAGGATAGCGATAGAACGCCTCCGCTGAGTCCTTAGCCGCTTTGGCCGCAGCTACGCCACGTGCACGCAGGTTGAGGTAGTAGCTTAATCGGCCACGTTGCTCTACGACCTGGAACGCCTCAGATGGCGCGTTATAAATGTCAGTCACCATCTTCTTCATGCCAGATGCACCGGACTTCTTGAGAAGCTGTTCGCTATTCACGTACCCGTCAAGCACGCCGTGGTTGACCGCTTCTAAAAGCGTTGGGTCATTGGCAAGGGCAGCGTTAACCGCATCCATATCTCCCTTACTATTTTTTAATGCGTCTTCAATCTTCCCAATCTGTGCGGATAGCTTGTCAGTAGGTAGGAACTTCTTCCCCCATACGTGGGCATAGGCGTCATCAAGACCATGGAGAACGTCGTTCACCATCGTTGCGGGGTTGGCCAGTTTAGCTATGTCGCCAAGGTTAGCTCCTTCTTCTGCGATAGCCTGCATCGGCATACCAAAACGGTTACGAAGAATTGATCCAACCTTTGGAATGACGGCACCGCTAACCATAATCGGCTTAACGTGGCTATTAACCGTCGCCAACAATTGGGTTACATTGCCACGCGCTTCCATCCCGTAGAGGGCCGTGTGTAGGCGGGATGCCGTATCGGGGCTTACTTCAGCGATGTGCTTGAGAGTCTCGTCCATGATTGCGGTATCGCTAACGTCAACCTTTCCTACAGCCGTCCCATTGGCCAAGGCCTTAGCTTGCGCGGCGGCATTGGCTTTTTCGGTAGCGGTAGCCAAGCCCTGTGGATACTTTTGGATAACACTATTTTTAAGCGCGGCACGCTCGATCAATCGTCCCTGACCAGCGGCACGATCCATCATCAATTTACGGGCATTCAGTTCTGTCTGTGCACCCGGCGTGTCGTTGATGAAATCGACAAGTTCTTGCGGAGTTTTTAGTGTACGCGCCTTCTCAAAGCTGGACTGACTAGAAGTCTTAGCCGAGCCTTCCTTCCACTCCATGGGCAGCGTGTGTTGACGGGCAAGGTATTGATCGACAACCGGGGTGATTGGCCCCGGTGCAATGGCCCCGATCCCCATGGCGTTCTTAGTCTGCGTTTTACTCAACGCATCCATATCCCCCAATGCCCGATCCATTACAGCAGGTCGCATATCTGGATGCAACTTCTGCAATTCCTGCATGCGTAGAATCTTGTCGGCTGGCAATACCTGTGCGCCTAATGCCGGATCAATATGGATCTGATGTAGGTACTGGCCAAGCGCGACCTCCTCAGCGGGGTTAACGCCCTGGAACATGCGAGCAACCTCAGACGTACCAGAGCTGGAAGCGATATGCCCAGTTCCACGCGCCGCATCCATGGCTGCTTCAGCTTCAGGAAGAATATCCTGCCAGCCAGTAGCTGAACGGAATCCAGCGCCTAGCTTCGTAGCGTAGTCGCGCACTGGCGTAGTGGCTACAGTGCTATGCGCAGACTTGCCTAGGAGCTGGTCAGCAAGGTCGATTCCCTTATTTCCTAGCCCCTTTGCCGCGTCCATGCTAACAGTCAGCGGGTCCAGCGTCTTTCCTGCCCCAGCAATGGTTTTACCAAGTACGCCAATACCCTTGCCCTTACCGAACGTCAGCAGTGAAAGCGGATCGGTTACGGTTCCAATGCCGATATCAGCAAGCGTCTTGCCCCAGCCTGGCTCATGTAGGCCGACGAGTTCACCGCCGCTGAGCTTATCATCAGGTCCGGCAAAATGCGGTAGTACCGATTCCGGCAATACCATATGCGCCGGGCCTAAAAGGAAGTCCAGCGCGTTATTGCCAGCGGATTCCTTGCGGCCAGCTAAGTAATTTCTGACTACTTCTCCGGGCTCGGACATCCACGACAAAAAACTCGGCAGGGCACCGGATGACTGATATGGACTAAGCACGGTTACTGATAAGTAGCAGCGTACTTAGAGTTTGCCATCACTCGGGGGTCCATGGCAGATTGCTTCATGCGAGCCTGCATCATCATTTCAGGAAGTCCGGCAGGCATCTCTGCTCGTTCTTCCACTGCATTATGCACCATCTCTGGCTCATCAGGAGCTTTAGCCATTGCATTCTGCATTGGCTTGGCTGCGGTATCGACACCGTTTATGCCTTCTGATGCAGTATTTGGTCCGCCTGTGGTTGGGGAATTGGCGTTCGTTTTCTTGCCAGCCTTGAGCCCTTTAGCTGCGAAATGACCAAGCGCGAGATCACCAGCTACGCCAGCGACATCAGCGGCGATTTCACCGCCACTCGCCTTGCCTTCATTCTCTGCGCTAGAGATCATCTCCTGAAACTCTTGATTAGCCTGTGCGATGGCCTTGTTCCGATCAACGCCAGGAGTCGCGGCAATCAGCTGTTCGGCGCGGTCATCACGCATCTGTTTTACTTTGGCGATCTTTTCAGGATCTGCGCCACCCTTAAAAATGTCCTGCACCAGCGGGATTGCTCCCAAGAGTGCCGGGCCCCACTTCAATGCAGCGGCACCGATGGCGGGGGCAGCTTCAATTCCAGCGGCAATAAGCGGAAGTACCATGATTAGTATCCTTGGATTCCAAGTGCGCTATACAAAGCGGTGGTAGGGTTCTCGCCGTTAAGAATAACGTGCGATTCCGGCATATGCTGGCGCAACAGAGTCTGCGCTTTCAATTTAGCATCGGCTGGCCGAATGCCTGCATCGGTATATTGCTGAATAAGCTGAGTAAGTTTATCTTTGACTGCGGAAATGTCGCCAGAATCAATTGACTTCCACGGCTTGAACGACGCAGCCTTGCGCTCAAGGACATCAAGATCTGCGCCAACACCCTGTGCCGCCGTATCCGCAGAGTTTTGCAGCTCTGGAATATCAGCAGATTTAGCTGCCAGGGCTTGCTCTCCAAGTCCGGACCCGGATAGGCCAAGTGACTGTGCCGCAGTGCGACCAGCCTCAGTCTTGGCAACATATGGAACACCGCTATTCTGTGCCACCTTAGCCCGCCCCTGACGATCCTGCAACTCCTGCAATTGAGCCAAGGCCAACTGAGTTTGAGATTTATTCATTGACTGTTGATCGGCCAGCATTGGATTCTTTGTAGGATCCGTGCCGTACTCCCACTCCTGCTGATGGCGCTTATCTGCCATCGTGTCGCGGCCCTGCATATAGCCAAACTGAGCCTTGTCACGGTTGGCCGTCGCTTGCAATTCAGCCATGCGATCCTGGTGGCCAATGTTCTGGCCATTTATGCTCGATAACGCATTAATCCCGGCCATGCCCATATTATCGCTACGTTCAGCGGCATACCGTGCGTCGCCAGATCGCAATTGAGCCAAGGCCAACTGAGCCATGATAGACTGCTGTTGACGCTGATTCTGCAAATTAAAATTAGCCGCATCTGACGCATCCATGCCGTCAGCTACATACGAGCCATTAGGGTTCATTGCTGAGCTAGTGAACGTAGGCATTATCGCATATCCGATGGATTATAGGTGTATGGCATCTTTGTCCCAGCAACTGGCTTGAGCGTCATGTTGCGAGTCCCCTTATCTGCCGCCCAATTCTGAGCTGCCTGTCCGGTGTAATCAGATGCGTCATTGCCTGCTTGTGCAGTTGAGGACGGCTCATTCCACCAGTTCCCAAACGAATTGCCATTAGCTCCAGACTGTCCGCTATCCTGCTGCCATTGCTGCTGAGTACCGCCAGCCTGTGCGTATTCCTGCGGAGTGAATGCACTCTCTGACCACGGCGTGCTTGGCGCTGGTCGGGCATTCTGTGCAGGTGCCGCTGGGGTATTATCCCCACTGTTTCCGCCAGTGTTGTTGATGGCGTCGATGATAGCTGACCAATCCTGCGGGTTATACTGCGGAGTCTGGTAGCCGAGCTTTTGAGGCTGGCCCTGATTCCCGTTGCTAAGCGCGTTGGAATGACCGCTAGTCTGCTGCTGATTGGCATACAGCTGTGAAGCTTGGTTATACTGGTTATTAGCCATTCCAAGCTGGCCCATGCGCATGCTGCCAAGCTGCCCAGCGGCATTACCTTGCTCGCGGTAGTTGTTCAATGTGGCCTGTGTTTCCAGATCACCACGGTCAGCATTATTCTGTTGCATACGCCCGGTATCTGCCTGATTAATCGCGGCCTGATAGCTAGGGTCATTCACATTCCCGCCGCTATTGGCAGCACGGGTACGTAACGCTTCAGCTTGGTTACCGGCCATAGCCGACGTGCGGTCAGCCATCCGGTTGGCTTGCTGATTGACGACAGCGCCAGTATATGGGCCTTCCTTGGTATGCTGCTGCAGGAGATCCAGTGCCGCACCAACGCGAGGATCATTCATCGTGGCATCACCACGGCCCTGCGTCATATCGAGGGCGCTGTTCCAATTTTGCTGCGCTTGGCTAAGTCTGCCGCCAGATCCACTACTTCCATTGCCATTACCAATAGCGGTATCATACGAGTTCCTCGTGTCGGTGAGCATGGATGCAGCTTGGCCGCCGTGTGATGACATGTAATCACCAGCGACTGGGCTATTGTAGGCCGCTGCATTACGACGGACGCGGTCTTCTTCAGCCAAACGATTGCGCTCTTTGCTGGCGGCAGCTGGGTCAGTAGCGGTTCCGCCCGAGTAATTGTACCGTCCATTCGTGTAATTGACGGCCATGATTGCTCCTAGGGCGCGGATGCGTCACTGGATTGTAAGACTTCTGGCACAATAGGCAACGCCTTATCAGCTTCGATCTGTTCCGCCAGTAACTTTTCAGCCTCAGCAAGTACGCCCCAAACCTGCTGCATCGTGGCGGGAGCTGAGGATTGGCCGAGAGCATTTGCGCCGACACGGGCGATGCGGGTGAGGTCGGTGAGGAGGTTGGTGTTCATGTTGGTTTATTAGATGGCCATTTGCCTTCTGGGCAAGAGCGCCATGGACTAGACGCGGCCTCGGTCATGGTCGATGAGCATCCGCAAGTTCCGCATTTATCTGACTGCACTTGGTACTTTGGACATGCCATGCATGTAGCGTGACGTAATAGTGAGATATCTTGCGGAACGGAATGCAGCCCTTGGCGCTTTGAGCTATTCACCCTGCCTTCTTTTATATTTGCCATATGATGACATAGTAGTGATCCCGTATCAACTGGCGTTACTAAATGACGAAAGGGGCGAAGTGCATCGGCGTCAAATATCTGAGTTTGCATCTCCTCCCGCCATTGCTCTAGTGTATCTATTGATTTTTTGCACGGGCTTACTGATATGAAATATGTATCGTATGCGCGCCCTACATATATATGCCCATCAGGGGCGACGAAAGAATCAATTATCCCGTGTATCTCAGTATCCGCATCGACCCATGTCGCATGTATACCAGATCGACAATTGCTTATTAGAACATCTAATTTATTAACGTAGTCAAACTCATCAACTTCAATGCCGTTTACTTCTGGGCAAGAATTACTCAGTCCATCAAAATATATTTTGTAATTACTTGTGTATAACGTTACAATCCTAGTTTTCATAATAAATAATATTCCTGTCCCACAACAACCCTGGAATCTAAGAGATTAATATCGAATCTGCAGTATAAAGGGATACTGGCTGCGTTAGATATAGTTAGCTCTGGGAACGTTGCGGGCGAATAAGATATACTTTGTCCTGATAGCGATTTAACCGCTGGTCCGGTGGTATTTGTGGTGGTCGGCGTATTAAACGTAGTGCATGGGCCAGATTGTTCACCGTAATACACCTGCCACGTACCGCCCGAGCCGCCCGAGCAATAGAACGCGTTCGCGCAAGAAAGGCATGGAGTAGACGGGACCGCTGCTGAAATAGCTGTATTTATTTCCGCCAGGCTGGTCGCCGATCTGGAAAAAACTCGTAGATATAAAGAGAACGAAGAGCCAACAATGCCTGCCTCATACATACCATACAGATCTATTCCCAGCCCATACCCGCTAACATTAACTAAATACGGCGAGGTTATCGGGATATTTGTCGGCGTAGATGGCAGAGAACTTACATAATACAGAGTTCCGGCAGAGCACGCGCCATAGGCAGGTGCCGCATAAGACGAAACACCAGCGGATCCGGCGTAGTATACGCCATATAAAAAATCAGAATCAGCCGATGGAGTTGGGGTTAATGACCACCCAAAGCTCACGCCGCCATAGGCGTAGGGTAAATTGAAGCCAAAATATGCCTTGTTTCTACAAGGTGCTACGAGGGCGCAACATGGGAGGCATATTGACTGAATTGATATACTGGCTCCGGCTGGGCTCTTTACACATGCATTTTGGAGAGCCCCTGCGACAGCCATTAGTAAGGCCCCTTAGCAATTACATCAAGTGATTTTACCAAGCCGCCTACACAAATAGATATGGTTACAACGCTATATCCAGCGGGTATTCCACTTGTGTTTGCTGTGTTTGCTGCGGTATCAGTGGCCTTAATATTTTGTTTACCAAAATCCCCAGAGATCTGCCCGACCAATAGATACAACTGCTCAATGTCCCGCAGGATCATTGAGTTGCCAAACTCAGTAAATGGCGCGTTCGTGCTAATCGGTCCGGGCATTATTCACCCACCACTGGGACTTGTTGTGTGCGGTTTGTGTAGCCCCACTTGAAATCATAGAAGCGTAATCCGGTTGCCGGATAGTCTGCAATTACTTCTGCAGCAACCGCCCGTTGAAAGTCTGCAAACATAGGCACGGCGATATAGCCATCAACAGCAGCTACACCGGCATCTACCCTGATGTCTGTACCGTTAACGATGCTGATCCCATTCGGCCAGGTATCGGAAGAGCCAGAAGTGACGGATGACGGCGACGTAGCAAAGTCGAGATAGAAGCGAACGGTAAATACACCGCTAGTCGCCGCCTGTGGATGCACGATCAACTCAAGATAACTAGGACGCTTCTTGCCTGATGCTGAATTGCCCGTGTTCCATTGGGTGAGCCAGCGTTCGCGGATAGATCCACAATAGATCAATTCGCCAGCGGCAGGGGCTGTGGCAAAGGCAGATACGGTAATAGACCCGGAAGTTGCCGCGGCGATAAGATTCTCTTCGCCCGTAACTGGACGATAAGCCATCATGCCGACAACGGCAGCGTTAGTGCCGTTGATAACGGTAGTAGTTGCCGACGTTACTGACAATGCAGAGCCTTTACCTCCGTCATTGTCGCGTGTTCCATAGCGCCATATATACGCGTTATTGTCACCAAGTGCAATGCGTTGACGATCGGTTGATGACGAGTTATAGCAGGCGCACGCAAACGACTGGCGGAAGAAAAACATTTTCCATTCAGCGTTAGGGCCTACCGGATCAACGTCAAATGCAAACGCTCCACGACATTGAGTTTCGCCAGTTTTCACAAAGAAAAACATGACCGTTTGTTGAATTGGGTCATAGCAGACAAAGCGGAGCGCGGTATATGCTGCAGTCGGGTCTACCGCATCGGCAATGTGATCCGTCACGTGCTTGCTGATTTTAACCGGCTGCATCGTATTGAGCCGCCACATCCCATCGCGTCCCCACCCAAACACTTCACCGGTACTGGTCTTAGTAAACGCCTTGTCGCTATAGCAGCCCATGCTCCCCAATACAGGCAATAACATGGAACCAGCCGGGTCTGTCGAATACACAAGGCGCATCATACTGCGCTGGCCAACAATGTAGAGATCTGAGTAAAACCCAAAAATGGCCGTGGCTACATCGCCGCCTGGCATCGTAATAACGCGTGCATTTGTAGTGGTATCAAATGACTCTGGGAATCCTGGTTGTGACCACGCCAGCAATCCCGATGTCGGGTCCATCATCCACATGCGCTGACGATTCTCGCACATCAAGCGGTATTGCGGCGGTGGCGCGTGTCCAAAGTCTCCATTTACGCTGGAAGGAACTTTCAACACTAAAAGGGCATCAGTCAAAGAGATATTTACTGACGCAGAGGCATTTGCGGCAGTTGATGCAATATAAAACGTGGAAGCACCTGATGGCGTTACTTCAATATTAATTCCAGTTACATATGGGTCTACAGAGGCCGCAACCGTAACCAGTATTGAGTTGGTAGATACGATGGTAATTGTGGCTGGTGGAGTAGGGTTGCTTAGTCGATTCCGTGTTGCATCCACATAACGGTACCTGACCAAATGTGTTCCCAATGTAACCAACCCAGCTGAGGTATTTAGCGTGGGGGCTGTTGTTGGCGCAACGATACCGGCATCACGAATCACATTTGACGTGTCGATAACCTTCACGGCCTGCGCAACATTTGCCAGGTAGATGCGGCTAAATGCCGATACGGGCTTGGCTAGATTGGTGGTCGTGTAACCAGCTTGAAGCGCAGTTGCAGCTCCAGATGTTTGCACATAGCTACGAATAGCCCCGCCGCTTTCAACGGTGATGATATTCCCAGCCAGCTCCTCCATCGCCAGCGGTGCATTTGCCAACGTAATTGGCAAATCAAAGCCGGGGCGACGGTTCAGCAGGTTCTTGGTAAACAGCGAACAGTTGTCTATCTCAAGAAGCCCATCGCCAATATTTGAGGTATCGTCAAGCAGCCCGTTCCAGTCGCGTCCATCTGGCATTATGGGCTCCCCTGACGACGCCGCCAGATGTTCCCCATGTCATTCAGGTTGTTGCCAAGTGCCGCGTCTTCCAAGGACGATTCACGATCATTAGGAATACTGCGGGCAAGGGCTTCCTTGAACTGAGCCATAGCCTGCTCAATCGATCCGCCTGCATAGCCACCATACCTGAGTGACACGGTGTAGTCTATTGCGCGACGTAACACTTCATTATGCGCTGGATCCCAATCGGCAGCATCAGAGGGAGATACCAACTCAACTGGTTTGCGCCAGTAGGCGTAGCTCAAGAGATCGTTCTGAGATGGGTATGGGTAAAGGAACAACTGCTGCTTGATAACGCCCCACATATTAGCAATGCGCTGGCCATAAGTCGCCACATCACGCATAGCCATGATGAGGTCAGGGCCAGAAGCTTGAGGAGCAACACCCCAGCGCGTTCCTGGCAAAATACGAGCGATATTGAATAGATCATTCGGAAGCAGGTATTCGTCTTGGAATAACACACAGGTTGTTCCGGCAGCAGTCGCGGCAGCCCAGGCAACCTCAATATTGGCAGTCCCGGCGGATGCCGATATAACACGAAGAATCTGCCCGTTGATGTAGAGCTTAGCAAATCCTGAATTAGCCCAGGATGGCCACGAGCCAGACGAAAGCACAATTGCAATACTGCCGGTTGTTACCGTTACGCTGAGTCCTGGAAGGGCCGCATTCAAAGACACTTGCCCAATCGTCAGGAAGCGCGGCCAATGATGTGACTTTGCTAGGATTTCAAGTGCTTCATTAACAGATTGCTTGAGCTCAATGTCGGCTTTTGGCCCAGTGACATCGCGCCCCATACGCCGCGCGTATCCCAAGAGGTCAGAGAAAAGTTGTCCATTAGAAGACGTGGCAAGCGCCATCGTGATGTCAGAGCCTGGACCGGTTACAGAGCTTGTTACGGCCAGTGATGATGTTCCCTGAGCATAGCCGGTCTTCATTGAATAAATTCCGTACGTACCGCTATTTGCGGTGAAGAATACCGGACCCCATAGACCAGAGGCATCAGTGGTCACTGTCGCCCAGGTAAGCCCTCCAGGGGTACGTATCGTTACTGTCGCACCAGAGATAGGAGTCGTTCCATCCGTCACGCGTCCATTCGCCGCCACTGCCGTGAACGATACCGCCCCCGCTGTACCGGTGCCCGTGCCATCTGATGTACAACGCCATTGTTGCTCCCATCGGAACGTGGTTGACGTGTTATCAAAAAAGTTGAGATCATAGTCGCCAGTTAAGGCGAAAATCGCAGCAGGAATAGTAATGGAATAGACACCAGGATTATTAGTGGCGTCTACTTCCGTAATCACGATGCCAGTAACAGACTGATTGCCAACACCATTGTAGGCAAACTGTTTTGTGAAATTTGTATTGATCTTTCCGGTTATTGGCGCACCGCCGGAGATATAAACAAAGTAGTCAGTAACCGCTTGGCTCTGCCGAACGTAGACAGGGAGTCCCATGCGTGATACCTCTCGTTAAAACAGTAAAGCCCCGCCCACCTATTGCAAGATGAGCGGGGCTTTATTGGTGATGCTTAGATCAGATTCTGCAAGCGAATCGTGGCGTTTGTACCGGCAGCAGTCGTCAGAGCAGTACCAACGATAGTTGGCGGAACGTTACCGGCGAAAGTGCCAGTGACGTTAGCCACCAAGCCACCGGTAGCGGTCGTAACGGCGGTAGCCACCGTAACGGTATTCGCTCCGACAACGGTTCCAACGCCCTGGATTTGAACCAGGAAGAAGTCACCGATAGCAATTGACTGCTGCGCCGTACTGCACAGGCCGAGAGGCTTGGCAGAGGTGACCGCAGACAATGCCGACGAGGCATAGGTCAGAGTAGTTGCCGAGTTTTCGTCAACAAACTTGCCCTGCGCCGTGAGCAGCAGAGCAGTCGTGACGCAGCGCACCAAACGGAATGCATTCGCACCCGAGAAGTACACGTTGCCAAGATCAGAGAGATGAACGGTTGAGGACGAACGATTGCCGAACTCAAAAGGAAGCGTATTAGCGGACATGGTATAATCTCCTTTCTGTGGGTTAGGCGTAAGCGCCGATGCGCACCTGGTAGCGCGGATGGATCTTGATCTGACCAGGGAACGCACTCGTAACCAGGTACTGGCGACGAATCGGGTCGAACGTGACATTGGTTTCCAGAATACCGGCGTCTTCGCCAGTCGGCACAGTCGGGATGATAGTCCCGCTATCGGGCTTCTCGGCACGATCCGCAAGCGGTTGCACGAAAACGCGCATCTGCTTGAAGTTCAGCACGTACCCGGTGTTAGTCGGCATTTTTTCCGACCAGCGCCACAACAACCCGGCGTGAGGAATCACGTCAGTCATGGTGCCGAGGCTAGGATTGCTAACGCTGGTTTTCTTGTTGCTTTCGCCAGTGACGAAGATCGTTTGCTTCGCAGCAACCGCAACGCCCATGGCCTGGAACAGACGGAAATCGAGCATGCCGTACTGTGGCATGAGGCTGACATCACCAGCCGAGAACCGGCGAGCGCGGTTAGCCGCATATTGGGTATACAACAGGATGTTGCCGTCAACGTTCGCCGCTCCCGACCATGCGGTCGAGGTGCTGTTTACAAAACTAGGAGTCCACGCGTCATAAACGTTGTTATCAACGCCAGCGATACCGCCAGTGCCAACGCCGTTAGAGCCGATAGGAGCCATCGACAGACCAGCGTAGGTCTGCGAGCCAGTGCCAGGGACGCCGCCACGGTCAGAAGCAGCGACAGCAACGCCGGTATAGACGTTGTTATTTTCACCGCGAATATCAGTCGAGCCAGGAGCCAGCAAGACAGATGGGATACCAGCAACAGGAAGCCCGTTAGCGGCATTCGGACCAGTCGGGGCCAAGATATTCTGATTGAGGAACTGCCAGCCCAATGAGCCGGTAGCGCCGTACAGAATGTCGCGGATCATCGCCGGGATGTCTTTGTCGCGAATCGAGTACAAAGCTTGCGGGCCGCTATTACGGCGGAGGGCGCCAGCATCGTACACAACCGCTGCGGCAATTTCAGCCCAGGGCAGATTCCAACGCGCCCAGCGATTGCGGGCTTGAAGGTAGGGGGTCATATCCATACCGGGGGCCGAGACGAGGACCGTATGACGGCCACCTTCAAGGACATCCGACGTTGAATCTCCGCCCTGATCGTAATTCCAATCGGCATTTTCCTTGAGCATTTGCAAGCAAGGATTCATTTGAGAAACGCCATCCCACGCCCCTTTGGCGAAGTTGGCAATAGTCGTCGGGGTGACGACATCGAGGAAACCAGCCATGGCTAGTTCTGCTTTCTGCGGTTTTCTAGGCCGCTTATGTTAGGGCGCGGGAATCGGCTCTAACGGGTTTACTAACTAAAGAACTTTTGATTGAGCTTCGACTTCTGCCACGATGCGGGAGAACTTCGAATCTGCGGTACTGATTCCCCTAGAATCTGCGATCTGCTTGGCCTTTGAGTAAATGTCACTTTGTGACATCTGGGCAGGCTTTGGATCGCGAGTAACTGACGCTTTGGACTTATTCAGCCGGGCTTGTTCAGTCACATGCGA
>ENA-OFCI01001166-OFCI01001166.1-metagenomes-genome-assembly--contig:-NODE-1166-length-12568-cov-3.757212_pt1 | contig 12568 bp, 14 predicted proteins | sample MGYA00153391_OFCI01 | MGnify analysis MGYA00153391
CGACCGCGACCGGCACCATCGCCGAGCAGATACGTGACGCCCTGCTCGCCCTCGACCACTCCTTCCTCGCGGTGCAAGGCCCGCCCGGCACCGGCAAGACCTGGAACGGCGCTCGGGTGATCGCCGACCTCGCGCAGAACCATGGCTGGCGGGTCGGAGTGGTCGCACAGTCTCACGCGACGGTGGAGAATATGCTCGCCGCGGTGGTGGCAGCGGGTCTCGACCCGGCCCGCGTCGGCAAGAAGCCGCGGGCGGGCGCGGAGTCCGATAACACGACCTGGACCAGGCTTACCGATTCGACTCTCGGCGAGTTCACCGACGGGCCGGGATTCGTCGTCGGCGGCACCGCCTGGTTATTCAGCAACGCGGCGCGCATCCCGCGCGGATCGCTCGACCTGTTGGTGATCGACGAGGCCGGTCAATATTCGCTCGCCGCCACGATCGCAGCCTCGGTCTCTGCGACCCGCCTGCTGCTGCTCGGTGACCCCCAACAACTCCCTCAGGTGAGCCAGGGCATTCATCCGGAGCCGGTGGATGTCTCGGCTCTCGGCTGGCTCAGCAACGGTCACGACGTGCTCCCGCCCGAGTTCGGCTTTTTCCTCGACGTGAGCCACCGCATGCATCCGGCACTCTGCAAACCCGTGTCTGAACTCTCGTACGAGGGTCGCCTGCATTCGATGCCATCGGACCGCGTGCTCGCTGGCATCGCGCCCGGCCTGCACCCCGTGCCGGTTGCCGCGCCCGACAATTCCACCTCCTCGACCGAGGAAGCGGATGCCGTGCTCGCGATTGTGCGCGACGTGATCGGTCGTGCCTGGACCTCTGCGGGCCGTACTTCAGCGCTCACGCCCGACAACGTGATTGTGGTGGCCCCGTACAACGCCCAGGTGCAGCTGTTGCGCGCGACCCTCGACGCGGCAGGGTTCGAAAGCGTGCCGGTGGGGACGGTGGATAAGTTTCAAGGTCGCGAAGCAGCGGTCTCCATCGTGTCCCTTGCCGCCTCGTCGGCCGCAGATGCGCCGCGAGGCCTGGAGTTTTTACTCCTGGCCAACCGCCTCAACGTGGCAATCTCCCGGGCACAATGGGCCGCTTGGCTGGTGTACTCGCCGACGATCACAGACTCTCTCCCCACGAACATCGAGGCACTTGCCCGGTTGAGCGCATTTATCCGGCTGGTAGACCCGGAGAATGACCGGGAAATGTGACCTAGAAAACCGCACGAAGCCCTGGCCAGGGCTTCGTGCGGTGCTGACGTCAGTCGTGCCGTTCGGTGCGATCCTTGTCCGTTTCAGACAGGTCAGAATCGGTGTACTCGCCCTCTTCGCTATGTCCCGCTGCGCGATCCGGGGTGTGCGATCCATCCTTGAATTCCTCGTCGGTGAATTTACCGTCGGGCTCGCGTGCCTTTCCGGTGCTGTCTGCACTGTCAGTCATTTTTCCTCCTTGTTTTTTCGATACCTTGCTTACCGTGGTGGTCGTCGATTCAGCGTCTGATTGCTGAGCGGGGAAAGGGCTCACCTCGGCCACCTTTCCCGTGGGAGCGCTGAAGTCTGCGTCGGCCGGGAGTTCGCCATCGCCATACACTCCGTCGGCACGAGAAAATTGCGTCATAGGCGTTCCTCTCCTTGATGACCGCGATGGCACCACCGCACCTCCAACGATAGACAGACGCCGGGCGATTACTACCCCCCACAGCCGAATCGGACGGCACCACGACGACCAGGTCAGCTTTCTTACAGGAGATTCGTGTCGTCTCGACCGCGCGCGCCCCCTAGGCTTTTGCGGTGGCCTCCGATTGGTGTGCCCGGTGGGCGAGTCGAGCGGGATCTACGTGATCAGAGTCATCAGCTACAACCTGCGCAAGAACCATGCGAGCGGCGAACTCGCCGAACTCGTGCAGAAATTCAGCCCGGATGTGCTCTGCCTGCAGGAATGCGATACGACCGACCTGCCCGTCGATGTCGGCCATCTCCGTCTTGCCGACTCCACCAAGCGAAACAGGCTCGGGCTGGCCATCTACTTTCGCACTGACCGCTTCAGCGCTCGGGAGACCCAGGCCTTCGCCCTCAAGAAATCCCTGCACGATCACGTGCTCAAACCCGCTCACGAGCGACTGATCGGCACCCGTCTCATCGACCACGAGACTGACCGGGAGCTCGTAGTGGCGTCCTTTCATGCTGCGCCTCTCACAGCCCGCAACTCGCTTCGCCGGGAGCAGATCCGTGCAGCCCACGAGCTGCTGCTCACGCTCGGCCACGGGCTGCCAACCCTCATGGTCGGCGACTACAACTACCCCCTGTTCCACACGAACCTTACCCAGAGGGTCAACGAATCGGGTTACGATCTGTCACTGAGCGACCGCCGCACGTACACCCGGTACAAATTCTTCCGCGGACACTTCGACTTTGCGACATCGGTCGGACTGGGCATCGACAGTGTCGAGACTCTTGATCGCGGGGCATCCGACCACATGCCCATCATGGTGAGCGCGTCCTACCGCGAGGATGCTGTCGCTGCCGCCTGATCGCGCCGACTTGTAGCACTAAGCATGTCGCGGCGTTGAGCGCAAGCCCTTTGACGATTGGGTCAGGAGCAGGTTGTCTAGGGGTAGCGCCGATCCAGGCGCCTCAATTCTCGCGTCGGCGGAGGCACTCCAATGCACTATTCACACCAAGCGCAATTGAGCGAAATCACCGGATTGCCGGTACTGGGTGAGTCTTCGGTCACATTCTGGACAAGCAACGCACCGCATATCATCGCGGCGCGGGATGACGCGGGGTGGAGCCTGCTCGAGTCCACCGGTTCGCTCGTTGGCGAGTTCGTCTCGGACAACGGCGGATTCACGATCGTCAGCGATGACGGCGACGCAGTGGAGCGTTTTGACAACTGGCGGTCTGCAGTGCGCCACATCCTGCGCCGGGGTCTGCGCGCCGCCTAAACTGCTGCGTCCGGGATCTCCCGCGGCCGGACCTGACGCGCTGCGCGTTTCACGGCTTCCAGACCATGAGCACCACGACCGCCACGAGAAGCAGGCTGGCCGTGCCGGATCCTCCGGCGATGGCACCGTAGCCGACGGGCGACGAGGTGGTGCCCGTGCCGTCCGCACCGGTCGACGCCGTGACGCCAGCGGCCGCTCGTTTCATGGCTGGCACCGTCACGAACAGGTTGACGGCGAGGGCGACTACGTACAGGATTATCGACCACACGATCCACCCCGACACGAGGGACCAATGTTCTTTCGGGTCGCTCATGCCGAGCACGGCGAAGCCGAGCAGGAGGACAACGAGTGAGAGCAGCGAGAAAGTGGATGTCGCCTTGGCTAGCGCGAGCACCTGGGCGCCATTGCGAGCCCGCGCAGCCCGCATTGCGGTCATCGGCAGAATCGCCATCGGACCAACGATGAAAACGGCCGTGACCACGTGCAAAACGGCGAATAGGGTATCCATGATGACCTTTCGTAAGCGTTTATATCAGTCGGGGAGTGCCGCGCCCCGGCGGGCGCGAGCTGCAGAGGCACGGTTGCGCTGAATACGCCGGAGAGCACGCTGCTCCCGTGCGACCCGATGACAACGAGATCCGCCGCGACAGATTCCCGGGCCAACACGTCGACGGCCTTTCCTCTCAGCAGCACCATCTCGATTTTCGACCGGGGAGCAAGTACGCCGAACCGGCCAGCGGCATGACCGAGCGCTCTCACCGCCTCGAGTCGTTGTGACGACTCGGTCACGGGCACGGCAGATTCGTCGATCGTCATGAGGCGAACATTCAGGTCGGTATTCGCAGCGCGGGAGATGGTCCACTCGAGTGCTGCGGCACTGGCGACTCCGCCGTCGATGGCGAGAACGATTCTCTCGGGCATTGCCGGGGTCCTCTCCGTCTGCGAGTACCTGCTCGAACAGCGGGTGCGCTTACTCAGAATGCCGAATTCGAACCGCACTCCCCGGGACCAAAGACCCTCCTAGAAAACCGAAGAGTCCAGAGGTACGAGCTCCTCAGCCGCCGACCGCAGCAGGGTGGAACAGCCCCGAAGGTCTGCCTCCGCTATATCTTTCGTCACGACCGCCAAGGCCGCATCGAATTCGCGGTAGATCTGCTTCATGACCTCATCGCCCGACGGCGTGAGTTCGAGAAGAAGGCTGCGTCGGTCGTTCGGATGGTCAACGCGACGCATCAGCGCGGCGTCGACGAGGCGAGTTGAGATCGCGGTGACAGCGCCGGTCGTCATTTCCATGGAGTCGGCCAGCTCCTTTGGCGTGATACTCCCGGCTTCCGCCACCCGCGACAGGGCACGCAGTTCGCTTCCGGTGACACCGGCTTCCTTCGCGATTCGGTGACGGTTGCTGTCCAGCGCTCGCATGAAGATGAGAGCTGCAGCAGGAAACCCGCCGAGAGAGTGGGCTGAGCCAAATTTCTCGTACATAAAACCCCTTCATCCAGTCGAATAGGAACCGCAGGATCGACTCGTTCCAATGACTCGATCATCACGGTCTATTTCTTCACACCCTCGATGGCATCCCTTCGAGATATTCGACCGGCGCTGGATCGCTCCCACCACCGACCGACACTTCAACAATACGACCGAGTCATAACTGATGCTCCCATCGCACCACCCCCAGCGCATCATCCGTAGTGAGGGTATCGAAACTGTGAAAGGTGCGAACGAGCGGACCGAGCCCGACCGGACACGGCGACCGCCGATGTTCGGGATTTTTGGAGGACGAGGGCGGATCTCGGGGACTATCCCGACGACGGCCACACTCGCGGCCCGTGGCGCTCCCGAAATACGAGTCGAGGTGTTCAGGCACCCGCGGACGCCCTTCCTTGGCAAGTAGGACAAGCGAAGGTGTTCCCTCAGCCCGTGGCCAGTGCGGCGGAAAGCCCCGGGGTCGCTGTCATCGCGCCGTCCCGTGCCACGGTGAGCACGTCGACAGACCAGCGCCCGACGATAGTCGCGAGCGTACTCGGCCCGCCCGCGATGATTGCAGTGGCGAGCACATCCGCCGTCTCGATGTCGTCGGCAACGACGGTCGCCTGCACATAGGTGCGATCGAGCGCGCTGGCGGACCAGATGTGATCTCCGCGCTCGGCGCTTCCCGAGGTGGCAACCGCGTGACGTGAGCCGGTCAGGGAGATCGCGAAGAGGAGAGCGGAACGGTCGGCAGGGTCCACCACACCGACGCGCCAGGCCGCCCCGTCTGGCTGGTAGCCGGCGGAAAGCACGTCCCCGCCGACATTGAGGCACCAGTCTAAGAACCCGCCGCGGAACAACTCGTCTGCCGCGGCCTGCATGGCGAGCGCCTTCACGGTGCCATTGAGATCGACCGTGCCATCCGGACGATGTGGCGTGAATGCTCCGCCGGTCTCGTCCCGCCAGCGCAGGGATGCCGCGTATGACGACCTCAGCTCCTCGCTCGAGGCGGTGAGCGCGAGCTCTCCCCGCGCGACCAGTGAAAGCTCCGAGTCCGGGCGGTAGAGGCTGAACCGCTCGTCGAAGTCCGCGAAGCACTGAATGACCGCCTCGACCGCATCCGCTGCGCCCTTCCCCTCCGGAAGCGTGAGCGACACGACGGTGCCCATGGCCTCGAAAACATGGGGCGTCACGGTGTCAGATACCCGCCTGGTCCAGTGCGGACTGTAGGGAGGAGAGGTAGGCGTCACTCGTGTAGGTCGCGCCACCCACGGTCGACACCCGGGCGGACTGGGAGCTGAGCACCTCCGACCGGAGAATGGGGGCGGCGCTGTTGCTGATCTGCACCGACCTGCCGCCGTCGTCGGTGAGATGAAGGGCCTTCACATCGGTGATTTTGCCGTTCGCCACCACGACCTGCACCTGCACGCTTCCGTACTGGGTACTCACGCTGTTACCAGTGAAGGTTCCACCGGGCGTCGCAGGTGCCGCGGGCGCTGCTGGTGCGGTTGGCGCCGCCGGCGCTGCAGATACAGAGGGTGTTGGCGCGGGGCTGGTAGCCCGTGCAGTGCCCGCGCTGTTGCTACCGGCCGTACCCGACGACGAGTGCACCGCCGTGATGGCGGCGGAGCCGGCCTGCCAGCCAACGACGAGGATGGCGACGGAGGCGAAGATGCCGCTGAGTGTTGCGCGCGTTCTCACCAGTCAAACCTTTCTGTGTGGAGCTGATGCTCGGGGATTCCGGCTCGGCGCGCGTCGATCTCCACGAGGTCGAGCCATGCGGTCGGGCCGCAGATGTAGAGGTCAGAGTCCTTTAAATCGGGGAAAACACTCCGCAGTGTGACGCCACGGGAAGAATCGGCCTGCGGCATCCAGCCCGGTCCGGTGAGTGCACGCTTGCCAACCATCGTGTACACGCGGGCTCCCTTTTTGCGGGCGAGATCTGCGATTTCGTCCCAGAGGTAAGTTTCCTCTCCGGTCGAGGCTCGAAGCAGAATCGTAGTCTCCCCGGGTTGCACCCGGGAGTCTTCGAGAAACGCGCGCACCGGAGTGATCCCGATGCCAGCCACGACGATGGCGAGTTTGGGGGCGGTGCGGCCTGCATCCGTAAACATGCCGTATGGACCCTCGAACGATACCCGGGTGCCCGGGCGAACCGCACTGATTGCACTGCTACCGGTGCCGAGGTCACGCACTGTGATTCGGGCGGTAGTCCCGGTCGGCACGGAAGAAAGCGAGATGGGGTGCGAATGCCACCAGGTGCGCCCGGTCCAAAACCGCCAAACGAAAAACTGGCCGCCGGCGGATTCGAGCGAGCGAAGGTTACGACCGGAGAAGTGGATCGACACCACGCCGGGCGCGACGCTCTCAACCCGGTCGACCCGCAGGCGATGGCGGATGGTCGAGACCACCGGCTCCACGAACCGGTAGGTGGCAATGGACCCGAATGCAAGCACGTAGAGAGCGATCCAGTAGACCCGCTCGACGCTCCCGTTCGAGAGGATGCCTCCCACGCTCAGCTGGTGGGGAACGGCCACGAGAACCGCCGCATAGCTGAGCAGGTGCACGAGGTGCCACCCCTCGTAGCTGAACCGGCGACGCACCGCCACCAGGGAGGTGATGACCACGACAACCAGCAGGCCGAGCCCGATGAAGGCCAACGGCATATCGGGAATGGCAAGGAGCGGGCCGATCTCGGCGAACGGGTTGATGCCGGAGCTCAGGCCATATCCGGTGAGGAGAAGAATGGCATGACCGATGAGCAGGTAGAGGGCGGGCTTACCTAGCGAACGGTGCACGGCGATGGCTCGGTCGTGCCCGACCGTGCGGTCGATGATCGGGATCCGGGCGGCGAGCACGATCATCACCAGGATGAAGTCCGTCCCGATGAGGCCGGCGATGATCCCCGTGCTCGTGACCGCATCCGCAATGGTGCTGAATTTTGAGGCACCGCCGGTGGCGAGAAAGAGCGCGGCGGCGGCCGCCCCTGAGGCCCACAGGGAGGTGACCAGGATGTCTGCGATGCGGGCACGGCGGCGGTACTGCTTACGCCGATCCGGAGCAGCCGCTCGCGACCGCCCCGGAATGACCGGAGGTCGGGAGGTGGTGTTCGCTGACATGACTACAGCCTCTGGGAACTTTCTATGGTCTTGCCGTGAAGGAGACACCCCGCCCGCGTGAGTTCTCACATCTTTGGGATCGACACCGTCGCAACCAGCCCGCCGCCCGTGTTCTGCACATGCACAGTGCCATTCGCGGCGAGCGTGATCGCTCGCACGAGGGCGAGGCCGAGACCGCTTCCCCCGGTGCTCGCCGTTCGCGAATTGTCGGCACGGGAGAACCGGTCGAAAGCGTGCGGCAGGAACGTCTCATCCATTCCCGGGCCCGAATCGGTGACCCGAAGCACGATCTTTCCGGGCTCCTCCGTGAGGTCGGCATCCACCGAGCCACCCGGCGAAATCACCGCCACGCTGTTGGCGAGCAGGTTATCGGCGAGCCGCGCGAAATTCTCCGCGCTGATCGCAAATCGCGCTCGGTCATCGACCGGGGAGACGAGCGAGACGAGCGAGACGGTGAAGCCGACCTCCGCATCGTTCGCGAGCCCGATCAGGCGAGCCCGGTCGATGCAGCCCATAAGCTCGGAGACCAGGTCATCGGCGGAGCACGGCCGGACCGGCACTGCTTGCGCATCGAGACGTGAGAGCTCGAGAAGATTGGCCGCGAGCGACGAGAGCCTGGCTACCGAGCGCTCTGCCGCGATCACCTGGGCGGCGAGTGCGGCAGCATCGTCGAAGTCGTCGTGGGCGAGCTCGAGCTGGGTCTTGAGCGCGGAGAGTGGCGTGCGCAGCTCGTGGGCAGCATCCGACACCACCTGCTTCTCGCGTGCGCTCGAGGCGCGAACCCGACCGAGAAAAGCGTTGAGCGTTGTGGCGAGCTCGGAGAGTTCGTCCTTCGCCCGGGCGACCGGGAGTACCGAGGTCGAATCCATTCCCAGGGACTCGGCCCTCTGCCGCATGCGTCGTACCGGCCCGAGCGCGGCCGAGGCGAGCAACCAGGAGGCGAATCCGAAGGCGACGAGCAACACGATTCCTCCGAGGACAAACGCGATGTCGAGACTCCGCATCGCCAACAGGCTCGATGCGGTGCTGCGGGCGGCCCACAGCGACCACTCGCCGGTGGTGGTCTTGACAAGCCTGCCGACCACGACGAACGCGGTCCCGTCCTCACCGGAGCTGAAAGTTTCGTTGCGACCGGCACGATGCTCGACGACCCGGTGGATGTCGTGGGGGAGAGTGTCGAGCTTCACCACCCCACCGGGGTCACGAACTGAGACGAGCAGGCCCTTGCCGGAGTCATCCACGAGTCCCGAAGGATTCGCGACGACCTCTAACGCGTAGGAGTCCAGGTCGGCCCGAGCGAGAGTGGCGTCGGCGGCTAAGAGAATCGAGACGACCTGGGCGTGTGCCGCCATCATCGCGATGGCGAAGATCACCGCAGCGACGAGAACACTGCCGATCGTGATCCGGGCACGGATGGTGAGTCGCCCGAGCATTGCTTAGGCTCCGTCGGCGACGAGGGAATAGCCCGAGCCGCGCACTGTCACGATTCTCACACCCGCATCCACCGGATCGAGCTTACGGCGCACGTAGCGCACGTACTGGTCCACGATCGTCGGATCGATGTGACGGGTGGTGCCCCACACCTCGTGCAGGATATCGCTGCGGGAGACGGTCTCGCCCGACCGCGATACGAGATATCGCAGCAGCGAGAATTCCTTCGTACTGAGGGAAAGCGGCTTGTCCTGGACGGATGCGCGAACGCTCGCGGTGTCGAGGGCGAGCGTCCCGAGGCGCAATACGGGCTTGGGAGTGGAGGCCTCGCGGCGCACCAGTGCGCGGATGCGGGCACTGAACTCGGCGAAGGCGAACGGTTTGGTGAGATAGTCATCCGCGCCAGAATCAAGACCGAAGACCCGATCCTCGACGGCATCGCGCGCGGTGATGAGCAGAATCGGCAGCGTGCTACCGTGCTGCCGGAGGTGGCGGCAGACCTCGAAGCCGGTCATCTCTGGCATCATCACATCGATGGCCGCTGCGGCGAAGTCGGAATTGGCCACGGCGATGAGGGCATCCATACCGTTGGTCACCAGGGTGATGTCATAACCCTCGCCAGTGAGGCCCCGCTTGATGAGCGATCCCATCGCGTCGTCATCCTCGACGACGAGGATGCGCGTGAGGCCGGGCCCCGCGACGCTAGACAATGCCGGTCGTGCCGAGAAGTGCACCGATCGTGAAGGTCGCGATGAGCGCGAGCGCGCCCCCGATCACGACTCGAGAGGCCGCGCGCACTCGTCCGGCGCCGCCGAGGTGGGCGCTGATCAGTCCGGTCGCGGCGAGCGCAAGAAGTACGACGACGAAGGTTACCGGCACCCGAAATTGCTCGGGGGGTAACAGGATCGCGAGCAGAGGCACGATTCCGCCGAGGAGAAAAGCGGCCGCGGAGGCGAACGTTGCATGCCAGGGACTGACCACGTCGTTCTGGTCGATGTTCAGCTCGATGGAGAGATGGGCGGCGAGCGCGTCGTGGGCGGTGAGCTCGGTCGCAACGGTGAGCGCGGTCTCCCGGCTGAGGCCCTTCGCCTGGTAGAGGCCGGCGAGTTCGGCGAGTTCCTCATCCGGCGTCTCCTCGAGTTCGCGACGTTCTTTCTCGATGAGAGCGTGCTCACTGTCCCGTTGGCCACTGACCGACACATACTCTCCGAGTGCCATCGAGATCATGCCTCCGACGAGGGCGGCAAGACCGGCCGTGAGGATGGGGGCGGTCGCAGTGGTGGCGCCCGCAACACCGACGCCGATTGCGGCCACCGAGACGATGCCGTCGTTGGCGCCGAGCACCCCGGCGCGTAGCCAGTTGAGCCTCTGGGCGACACCGCCCATGTGTGGTTCATTGGCCTGCTGGTTCGGGGCGATCTCGTAGGTCATGGGTCTATAGAACTCCCTTTGCGGCGGGATTTCCACGAAGGACAGGCTCGCCTATTGCTGGGGATTTGCCGGTCTGTCCAGACGGAGTCGCACGAACCGGTAACGCACGCCCGTCACGGAAACGGCAGGTTGAGCCTGTGATTTAATCAAGAAGCACTCTCCTCGCCGGACAGCGCGCATCGGATCGGAGCCGCGGTGACCCCTCTTGTCACGATGATCGCCGTCGCACTTCTCGCCGCGCTGACCCTCGGTGTCGTGCTCGCCCTCCGACTCGAGCATCCGTGGCTGCAACCGTGGGCGCTCCTGCGCGCGGTCGTGCAGTTGGGCATTCTCAGCCTGATCCTCAACGGGGTGATCAGTAATCGCTGGTGGGTCGCCATCTTTCTCACCGTGATGGTTGCGGCGGCCACCTGGGTTATCTTCCGACGACTGCGGGTGGCGCCGCGCTACCTTCCCGCCCTCGCCGGCACGGTGATCGGGGCATCCGCGGTTCCCCTCGTTGTCGTGTTCGCCACCGGGGCGGTGGATTTCAGTCCGCGTTACCTGCTCGCTCTTGGCGGCATCGTGATTGGCAACACTATGACGGTATGCACTCTGACCGGTCGCTCACTCGGCTCCCTCTATCTCTCACAGCGTGACGAGATGGAAGCGTGGCTTTCTCTCGGCGCCACACCGCGCCGGTCCGCACTGCGAGCGGTGCGTTCGGCGGCGTCCACGGCTCTCATTCCTTCCACCGACCAGACCCGCACCACCGGTATCGTCACCCTGCCCGGAGCCTTCGTCGGTGCAGTGTTCGCGGGAGCATCGCCGATCCAAGCGGCTCAGTTCCAGATCGTGGTGCTCGCGGCCATCCTTGCTGCCGGGGCACTATCGGCGGCCTCATTCAGCGGTATCTTTGGCGCTCCCGAGGTGTTACCGCTCGACGAGCGCCCCCTCGGGGAGAGCCGGTCCCGTTCTTTTTCCGGCGCGAGCAATTCCGCGGAGAAGTCCCAAATCGGGTCTTAGGTCCCTAGGTTCGGGAGCTCGCTCGGGCGTGAACTAGTCTCATGCAACAGATGACCGGAACCTCAGCTACCCAGCCTTCTCACTTCGTCGCCCACCCCGACGGGGCTCGCTACGAAGCGGACGATCTCACCCACACTGCCGCGGGTGCGATCACGACCGCCTCCACGGAACGTCCGACCCTCACCGAGCCGATGCGGAAGGGACGAATAGTCGTCGGAGTGGACGGATCCGAGCCATCCCTCCGCGCCCTTGCTCAGGCCGTGAGCCTTGCGAGTTCCCTCAACACCACGGTGCAGATCGTCACCACCTGGAAGTACTTTGCCGCTTACGCCGACATCAGCATTTCTGAATGGTCGCCCGAACAGGACGCGACAGAGATCATGAACGACGCCATGGTTCGCCAGTTCGGAGCCAAACTCCCGGGATGGGTGAGCAGCAGCTCCCTCGAAGGGAATGCAGCCCAGCGCCTCATCGACGCGAGCGACGGCGCTGAGATGCTCGTCGTCGGCAGCCGCGGCCACGGGGGAGTGGTGGGACTGCTGCTCGGATCGGTGAGTTCCGCCTGCGCCGAAAAGGCCCATTGCCCGGTGCTCGTAGTTCATTGACGACGCCGGTAGAGCGCCCCGCTGCGACGAGGGTCGCCGACGTTGCCCGTGCCGGCACTGCACTGCGCGGAATCTCGGCCCACGCTGCGTTGTGGTCTGAACCGCTGTCTTCAGTGGAGTCGATCGCGGCGCGTGCCCGGCCCGAAAAACTGCCGCCTCGGCGGCTCTCCTGGCCTATGCTCGCCGCACGACAGTTTCTCTCGCCGGTGACTCTCATCCTGGTCATGGCGGCCGCGATCGCGATCGCTGTCGGCGATGCCACCGACGGAATAATCATCGGCGCGATAGTACTCGCGAGCGCGGCACTCGGTTTCGCCCAGGAGTTGCGCGCTTCCCGTGACGTTCATCTGCTCCTCGCCAGCGTGTCATCGACGGTCGATGTCGAACGCGCTGGTGCGCCCCTCACGCTGGTGCTCGACGATGTGCTGGCGGGAGACATCCTTCGACTGTCGGCCGGTGACGTCGTGCCGGGCGACTGTCGTCTCGTCACCGCACAGAGTCTCGTCATCGACGAGTCTGCGCTGACCGGCGAGGCCATTCCGGTTGACAAGTCTCCCGCTGATGCCCTC
>ENA-OFCI01001168-OFCI01001168.1-metagenomes-genome-assembly--contig:-NODE-1168-length-12540-cov-4.624509_pt1 | contig 12540 bp, 12 predicted proteins | sample MGYA00153391_OFCI01 | MGnify analysis MGYA00153391
CGTCTGGACTACGAGATGAGCCGAAGCGTCCTGTCGAGATCCCGCATCAATTCGTTGAGGCGGTTGGTACCACTCGGTACTTCTGGGTAGCGGGCGAGCACGTTTCGCAAGTCGGAAGTCGCGTACCCCTGAAACGTGGCGAGCCATTGCGAACCGATCGATGTATCTCCACCGGCGTCGAGCTCGAAGGCTCGAGCGGCGTTAGACGCAGATCCGAGAATGTGCCCTACTTGGCTAGCTTGGGCGAGGGGATGCAAGTACACCGAGGCAGCCGCGTCCCCCGCTGCTCTTGCTGCGTGTTGTACAACCGGGTCTGTTGCCTCTTTCGAGGCGCGGTGAGCAGCGACCGCCGTCGACCTCTGAACGTTTGAGCGGCGTTCGCCATTGGCGAAGGTCTTCGCCGCGTCGACTGCTGACCGTGGCCGCGGATCCTCCGGATGTCTCCGCTCGAACAATGTGAGGGCTTTCTGGGCGCACATTGCTGCAAACCCCGCTACGGCCCGGAGGTCAGTTAGTGACAACTCGATCTTTTGGTCGTCGGAATGCACGTCTTTACGATCCCACATCCACATTTGGCTGCGAACGACCACCCATGTTGTCGCCCGAGCCCCAATGGATGAGCGGGCTGCCAGATAAAGTGTCGCCCGCCATGTCCACATAACTTGTAGCCCAAAGCAGCTCCGCTGGTCGCGGCAGATTTAGAGGTTGTAATCCAACTCCGACCTTGATGGCGCGGTGGGGATACCCTCAAAATCGACACGGTGGGCAATCGTCATTATCTCGTCATGATGCCAACCGGACTCAATTGGCTTCGAGGAGATCACCTGCAGCTGCCTTGCATTGATGATCCCCGCAAACAGGGCGATCTACGTGTTCGCTGATCGTCTGGGATCTTGGGGGATTAGTGCCGAGAGATCAGTGCCGAGAGATCAGTGGGTTCCCGGTTCAAGTCCGGGGGGGTGCACCATAAAACGCTGATCAGGATGCTGGTCAGGCACCAGGATGACTTCCTTGGATTGATTCCCTGCGATCTACGTTCATGACTGCCCGGTAAAGCGATCCTCTATCCCCGATCGTGAACACGCCGAACTTCCCTCGGCACCCCGTGCGCATCGGACCTATCGAGCACCACACCGTTAGCGTTCGGGCGTGCCCGAAGTGCGGGCTAGTGCAGTAAAAATTTCGTCACTCCGGGCAGGTCCGCTTTATTCGGCTCGCTTGTCGAAACTGGGGAACTTAATATCTGCGCTCACGGACAGCCAGTAGCGCCGGATGGTTGGTTGAACTTGCGGTGCGAGCATCAGATTGGGAACCAATTGCCAAGACCCAGCAGAATCTTGTACTTCCTGAAGCGCCGTTCCGTAGGTGTGAATTTCGATTGACTCCGCAGCATCGGCGTCGTTTGGGCCACGGTGCCACAGCCCAAATTTGTGGGGCTTGACCGAGTCACCGTTTTTGAGTGACTTTGCGAGTTCAACCCACTGCTCTACGGTTCGTAAAATCTGATAGCTCACGGAGATATCGTTTCCTGGCAACAGTCCGTAACGCGTTCGTGAAACCCCGGCTACGGAAAAGGACTCCTCGTTGTAGGCGTGTAAATCAACCATGCCCGGACCATCGCTGTGGACGGAGAAGGATATAGTCACCGCAACGCACTGATTTGCGTCTCTCGGCAGCTGGAAGATGACCTCCGGCCAGACCTGCTCCGCGCCCCGAGCAATGAGTCGGTCGACGCGTGGATTTTGGCGTTCGGCGATAACAAGCAGCCGTGGAATTGCAGTGTCGATCCGCGCGAGCTGAGTCTCTTGGAGAATTGCCTGAGAGATCCCGACCGCAGCTGCCGCTGCTTCCGCACCCTGCTTGGCCGCACCGACCGACTTCTTCGTCTGAATCGACTGATAGGCAATAACGATCGCCGAGGCTGTCGTCGCGATTGCGCCGAGAACCGCCCAACTATCTGAGGTCATTAGCTGACACTACCGGCTACTAACTTCCCGAGATGAGTTTCTGGGCCCAGACCAAGTTCTCGCAAGCCCAAATAAAGGGGCACGGAAAAGAGCACAGGGCGGCTGAAGCGCCCTAGGTTCGATGCCGCATCCTTTTGAGTTCTAGGGATGAGTACATGACTAAGAAGATTGATCCTGAGGTCCGGGCCCGCGCGGTGCGTTTGGTGGCTGATCACCTCGGCGAGTACCCGTCGTTGACCGCGGCGTCAGCTGCGGTCGCCAAGCAAGTCGGTGTCGGCCATGAAACCGTCCGCTGGTAGGTGTTGCAATCCCAGGTCGATGGTGACCAGCGTGATGGTGTCACGGCTGTGCAGCTCGCTGAGATCAGAAAACTCAAGGCCGTCGTTGACAGCCGAGAACCGGCGGCTCGGTGGGGACGTCGATATTCTGTGCGCGGCGACGACTTTCTTCGTGGGGGAACTCGACCCCCGCAACCGTTGATGGCTGGGTTTCATCGAGACGATGAGGGCTGAGGGTTACGCGTCTCGAGTCGATCTGCCGGGTTCTGCGTGAGCAGGGCTGCCAGGTCGCCGCACGAACCTACCGAGCCTGGCGACGGCAAGGTCCGGCAGCTAGGACGATCACCGACGCTCACGTCATAGATGCGGTCCGATCCTCCGTGTGGATCTCTGATGCCCACGGCCGGCGGAAGATGACTCCCGAAGGACTTTATGGTCGGCGGAAAATGACCGTTTTGCTGCACCGGACTACGGATCCGGGACTGCTGTCGAGTGTCCGCCGCGATAAGAGCATCCGGACCACGATCCCGGCCAAGGATGGCAAACGCGCTGACGATCTGCTCGACCGTGACTTCACCGCGCCGGCCCCGAACCGGGTTTGGGTCACCGATTTCACCTATGTACGAGCCTGGGCCGGGTGGGTTTACGTCGCGTTCATCGTCGACGTATTCGCCCAACGGATCGTCGCTTGGCACGCCTCGACAACCAAGGAAACGGACCTGGTCATGATCCCGTTGCGGATGGCGTTGTGGGAACGAGGTCGAGAGGGGCATCCCGCAGTCGCCGGCGAGCTGATCCATCACAGCGATGCCGGATCGCAATACACGTCGATTCGGCTGACCGATCATCTCGCTCTCGAGGAGATCCTGCCCTCGATCGGATCTATCGGTGACGCCTACGATAACGCCCTCATGGAGAGCATCAACGGCCTCTACAAGGCCGAGTGCATCCGCACCATCGTCTTCCACGAGGGGCTCCTACCGCACCATCATCGACGTCGAATTCGCGACCGCTGGCTGGGTCGACTGGTACAACAACCGATGCCTTCACAGCTCCCGCGGTAACGTTCCGACCAAGACCTGGCTCAGAATGAGCCGGTCCCGCAGGGGTGACAGGGCGTCGCAATCGCCTGGGCGTCGAAATATCTTCACCGGCCAGATCGACGAACCCTTTCCCGTCCTGAACTACCGAACGGCGGACGTTCGCGCTGGGCGATGCCCCCCGCAGGTGTCCTGGATCAATCCAGAGGTAGGGTCGTTCACCGGTGCCGCTGTCGTCGTGTCACTGATTGCGTGGTACTAGTCTTCACGGCTGGACCTAACGCTCCCACGAGCCCGAGGACCAGGAGCACTTCGAGCGCCCCAAGTCCGAAGTACAAGGTCTGGAGAACGTCGTATCCGATGATGGCCAGTTCGACGAAGATCCAGATCATCATCCCGAAGCCAGCAACCGTTGCTGCACCCGAACTGTAGGCGTTCCGTCGGTGCAACAGGATCGCCGCGGCTCCTTGAGTGCCGCCGATCACGATTCCGAGGATGAGGCTCGGGATCAGATAGCTCGTGAAAGGTGTAGATCGAAGGTACTCGAGCGGAACGCCTCCGCCGTTGTCGACGGTGCCGAGAATTCCGCCCCCTATTGCAGACAATGCCCCGAAATACAGCAGGATTATTAGCGCAATCCGGGCGAAGCGGGTCACGGCGAATGCACCAGCGCGTTGGCGTCTCGCCGCATCGACACGGGATATTGGCTAGTGGGCGTGCCGATGCGGACGAGCATCTGGATAGTCTGCCCGTCTGGTGCGTAGTCGGCGTGAATCGCCGCGTAGGGACCGGCCATCGTCGGGTATTCCTGTAGCACCTGGCTCAGTGGCTGCATGACCAGGCCAAGGGTTCGGGCGTGGAGGCAGAACTGAGCGTAGAGAATCCCAGCCCGCACCTGTTCCGTTCGAGTGTTGCCCTTCGTGCTGATAAGGCCGTAGGAGGCAGTGTGGGCCACGCCCGCATCCGTGAGTGCGATCGCGTTCTTCGCCCCCGCTGCGTCATCGTTCACTGCGGGGATGATGGTGATGAGACCCTGCAACACATATTTCATAATGCCGCTCGTTCCCTGGCCCTCAACGGCGAACCCCGACCGAGCCGCGTTTTTGGACTGCTCGGTGCTGTGGAAGACGGCGTCGCTCTCTTTCGTGGCTGCCGCGTACTGGGTCTCGATGAGCGTGCCTTCGACACCGAAGCGCCCGAGGGCCATCGTGTCCTTCTCGTCAGACAGGATCGAGAGCGTCGTAGATGAGTCCGCGGCAAGAGCAGTCAGCGCTGTGGTCTGCGTGGAGGTGAGGGCGGTTGCGGTGTAGGGAGATCGGTTCGTGTCCGAGAGGAAGAGGGACGTGTAGTCGGAGGCCTTGACCGAGGAGTCTTTGGCTAGCGTGATTCGCGCCACCGGCAGCTTGCTCATCGAGGTCGTGAGAGCCGCCTCGTTGTAGGTTCCCTGCGGGAAAAGTTCGAGCGATGCGTCATAGCCGAGGTGCGCTGCAGACACCTGGAGGTAAGCGAGGAACGTGCCATCGGAGACCATCGTCTGTCGAGCAAGCGGGTCGACGGCAGGCGTGAGGCGGGTCGGGTCCGTGTAGAGGTAGAGCACGTCCGGATTGGTCTTGTCGAGGCGGATCGTCCAAGGCTGCATGTTGTGGCCGCTTGGGGCGAGCACGGCCTGGGCGACAACTTGCATTCGAGGATCACTGAACTGCCGGTAATAGGAGGCACTCCACGGCTGAAGGTAGGTCGCTGGTACGAAGATGCCGCCGACAGTGAGAATCACGCCTAGCCCTAATGCGAGGACCCCGAGAATAGAACCCACCGTGATGAAGATCGCTCTTCGAACCCGATGTTTGCGCGGGCCTCGGACATCATTCATGAGGCCACTCCGACCGGTGCCGGCTCAACGGCCGGTGTGCTGGGATTTGCGGTTTGTGGACGACTCGGCTCCGAGAGATGGACAATCAGGACGATGAGCCCGGCGATCGGAAGGAGCAACCAGAACAACTCGACCCACGAGCGGCCGGCATCCCGAAGTCGACGCACCGTCACCGCTAACGCCGGGACAACAGTTGCGAAGCCGAACGCGCCCGAGAGGCTTGCCCCGAGATATACGGTTCCGTGATCGGTGAAGATGTTCAGCGAGTTCAATGTGAGATGGGCGATCCCGGCGAAGAGTACGAACCACCAGAACTCCGGTCGTGCGGCACGTGTGGTGAAGTCGGCATACTTGCGGAGAACTGCTTGCACGGATTGAAGCACGTTGATGAAGTACCTTCCAGCTTGGTGATGGGCCAGTCCCTGTATAGGGCCAACGGCCCGGTCACACAGGGTCGAAGGTCCCGAACGGCAGGCGAGACCCTGCGGAGAGGCGCGGTTTCGCGTGTTCACGCCAACTGAAAATAGGGCCACCGACCATCATGGAAGGTGATCGAATTGGAGGATTGCGGGCGAAGATACACCACCTGTTCTCGACCGGGTTTCCGGAGCGGGAGATCGCACGACTGGCCGGAGTCGTTGTTCCGACCTGTCAAAAACTAATAGGAACTGCCCGTAGACGGCCAGCAGATCTGCGCGAGTTACCCATGCGCGAACTCGACGATATTGCCCAGCGAATCAACACGAGGCCGCGCCACGTCCTCAACTGGGCCAGGTCAGTCGAGTTGTTCCGGCCACAGATGCTCGAAGCGAGCAACCCGCAGGGGAACTGTTCGCCGAAGGGATTCTCAGAAATGAACTGAGTGTGCCAGAGTGGGCGGTTCCCCTATCTCTTCGATCTGATGTCCCGTGCACGGGTGGCGGGTGACCGTTGCGCGCTGAATCCTGGTGAGGGTGAACCAGCGAATGCCCTTTCGGAGTCTGCACCAGGCGATGAGCTTCCACTGGCCAGCGGTGAGAGCGAAGATCATTGGTTCCACTTCGCGTCGTGTGGTTTGCCCCTCGGCGTCGGTGTAGGTGAGGTTGACGGTGACCTGGTCAACGGTGGCTTGCTCCAGCGCGGACATCACGCGGCGTTCGGCTGACGGGCCGACGTCAACCCAGACGCGGGTGGAGAGCTCAGCGGCTTTCCGGCGGGACACAGGATCGAGTACGTCAAGCACTTTGAGGATCGACGCACGTGCCGAGTCCGAGAACGGAGCTTGCGCGGCCGTCGCCACTGCCGCACTCAGGGCCAGGGCTTGGGATGCTGTGAGGTTCACCGGTGGTAGTCGGAACATCTCCGTCAGCCCGTAGCCCCCGCCAGGACCGGTGCGCCCCCAGACGGGAAGACCGCCTGCCTCGAGTGCGGAGATGTCGCGTTTGATCGTGCGGATAGTCACCCCGAACCCGTCGGCGAGTTGCTGCGCGGTGCGACCGCGAGAGCCCGCCCGACGCAACGACTCGGTCAGGGATTGAAGACGCTCGGATCTTTTCACAAGAGACAGATTAGTGACATGAATAGTGACATGCAGTTGTCTCGGGTGCGAACGAAGATGAAATCATGAAGAAAGACAGCCCCACCCCAACCTCATTCGTTCTCGTACCCGGCTACTGGCTCGGTGGATGGGCGTGGGACGCCGTCGCCGCCCATCTACGCGACCGAGGCCACAGCGTCATCCCGGTAACGTTGGCGGGTCTCGATCCCAACGACCCTCATCGTGCAGAGAGAACCGTGGCCGACCAGGTGGACTCTCTCCGCTCGGCCGTCAGCACTGCTGGTGCCGACGGCTCCTGCGTCGTGCTCGTAGCCCACAGTGGCGCCGGATTCCCCGCCTCCGTGCTCCTCGACCAGGACCCAACCGTGGTTGATCGCATCATCTACGTCGATAGTGGGCCGGTCGCTGATGGATCAGCGTTCGATCCGTCGGTTCCGCCTGATGTGCAGGAGGTGGCGCTGCCACCGTTCGAGCAATTGGCTGCCAGTCTCGACGGCCTGAGCGAGGAAGTGCTCGAACTATTCCGTCAGCGAGCAGTGCCGATGCCCGCACGTGTGATGCGCGATCAGGTACGTCTGCAGAACGATTCCCGTCGAAACGTGCCATCGACGATCATCGCCTGCTCCTACCCCTCTCACGTGCTCATGCAAATGGCTCACGAAGGAAATCCGATGATGGCTGAAGCCGCAACCCTCCGCGACCTCGAACTTATCGATCTCCCGACCGGGCACTGGCCTATGTGGAGCCGACCAGAAGACCTCGCCGTAGCCATCGCCGCAACAGTCGAGCACTAGCGGACGGGACGGACGAAGGTTCAGTTGACACTTCATTGAGGCCCCTCGCGTGTCAACGAAACCGTGCAGCAGTCCCCTTCCCCTGGACAGAACCACTGTGCTTGGACGCGAGGTTCAACTCTGATGAGGTCGGGCCAGCACGTTCGCGCAGTCTGCTGCGTTGTCGTGTCCCGATCGAGTTTGAGACAATGAGTATGGCCGTCAACGCCGCGTGAAATCACTAACCCACCGAGTCAATTGAGCTCGGGACAGACCCAATTGAAGAGGCACCATTTCTAAGCCATCTCGACCAAGCGGCGCGGCCATGCCGTCGGATCTCGCTATTTCGCGCGCTGTGGCCCGTCGTCCACTCGAAGAAGTTGCAGCCGACATGGGCATCGGACCACACCTGCTCGAGCCATACGGAAGCGCAGCGTCAAAGATCTCCCTCGATGCGATCGATGAGCTCCGTGACCGTCCGCGGGCCAAGTATGTCGTCGTCAGCGCAATCACGCCGACTCCACTCGGGTCGGGCAAGACGACCACCGCGATCGGGCTCGGCCAGGGCTTCCGGCAGATCGACAAGCTCGGGATCGTCGCCATCCGTCAGCCGTCGATGGGGCCGGTGTTCGGTATCAAGGGCGGAGCCGCTGGTGGCGGCTACGCCCAGGTGGTGCCGATGGAGGCACTCAACCTGCACTTGACCGGCGACATGCACGCTGTTACCGCGGCCCACAATCTCTTGTCGGCGATGATCGGCAACCATATCCACAAGGGGAACCGTCTCGGGTTCGATCCTCATGAGATCACCTGGCGGCGCGTCCTCGACGTCAACGACCGCGAGCTGCGCAACATCATCACCGGGCTCGGCAGTCCTGACGACGGCAATCCGCTGCAGACCGGTTTCGACATCTCTGCAGCGAGCGAGGTGATGGCGTTGTTGTCGCTGTGCACTTCGTTGCGGGATCTCCGTGAGCGGATGGGAAGAATCGTCGTCGGCTACAACGGCGATGGCGATCCGGTGACGGCGGAGATGCTCAAGGTGGCCGGCGCCATGACGGTGATGCTCAAGGATGCCATCAAGCCGAACCTGATGCAGACCGTAGAGCAGACGCCAGTCCTCGTGCACGCGGGTCCGTTCGGCAACATCGCCACCGGCAACTCCTCGGTCGTCGCCGATCTGATCGGCATCCATTCTGGCGACTACCTCATCACCGAGGCGGGCTTCGGGGCAGACATCGGCGCGGAAAAGTTCTTCAACATCAAGTGCCGTGCCTCTGGCCTGACGCCGGATGCTGCCGTCATTGTCGCGACCGTGCGTGACCTGAAAACTCACTCGAGCAAGTACCGGGTCGTCGCCGGCCGGCCGCTGCCACCGGAGATGCTGGCCGAGAATCCCGACGACGTCCTCGCCGGGGCGGTGAATTTACGCCAGCAGATCGCCAACATCCGACGGCACGGAGTTACGCCGGTCATTGCGGTGAATGCATTTCCGACCGACTATGACAGTGAACATCGGGCGATCATGGACATCGCGGCAGAGGAAGGTGTGCGGGTGGCAATCAGCCATCACTTCACCGAGGGCGGCAGGGGTGCGGTCGAGCTCGCCGAGGCAGTCGCGGAGGCATGCACTGAGCCGTCGAGCTATCACCGGCTCTATCCCGACGAACTCCCCCTGGTCGACAAGATCGATCTGATCGCGCGCGAGATGTACGGCGCGGACGGTGTGGACATCTCGCCGCTGGCCGCTCGGCAACTCGACAAGTACGAGCGGGCGGGCTTCGGCAACCTGCCGGTGTGCATCGCCAAGACCCACCTGTCCCTATCGGCCGACCCCAGCATCAAGGGAGCACCCACCGGGTGGCGACTGCCGGTCCGCGAGGTCCGTGCGTCGATCGGAGCCGGGTTCATTTATCCCATCTGTGGCGACATGCGCACCATGCCCGGTCTCTCGTCTGCTCCGGCGGCCGAACGCATCGACATCGACGACAACGGCGAGATCGTCGGGTTGTCCTGATGGGTGGATGCTGTTAGGCGGATGCGGTGGGGTGACCGGTGACGCTGTGATCCGTGACCGGCCGCGAGTTTTGGTCCACACGTTCGAGCTTCCGGGCACGGTGTCTGCGTCGCTTTTCGCGGACACCTGACAAGAGCCGGTCGGAGCTCAGTTTTCGAGCACGGCGCGCGAGCGCAATTCTCCGCTGGTGAGCTTCTGCAGGACATCGGCTGCGTCGGCCATCGGGAAGCGGTCGACCACGGTGCGTATCTTCCCGTCCGCGGCGAGACGCAGCACCTCGTTCATCTGTGCGCGGTTGCCGAGGATCGTGCCCATAACGGTCTGGCTCTTGTTGAAGGGAAACCCCTGGAACGTCAGGGGAACACCGGTGACGAGAGTGCCGCCCCACTTCAGTGCCCGGAGTGCGCCGGCGTTCACGGCGTCGGAGGGCGCGAAGGTGAGCACCGCGTCGAGTGAGTCTTCCAGGTATTCACCCGGATCGACCTTCGTCGAGTCCACCACCTCCGCTGCACCGAGCTCTTTCGCTACCTCGAGGTGACCCGCGCTGCGACCGACTGCGATGACGTCGGCTCCGGTGAGTACCGCGAACTGAATGGCCATGTGACCAACGCCGCCGATGCCAAACACTCCCACACGCTTCCCGGGCCCGAGGTCGAGCTTCGAAACGGCGCTGAACGCGGTTATTCCCGGGCAGAAGAGCGGAGCCGCGTCAACCAGGTCGATGGATTCAGGCACGTGATAGCTGTGCGCCGCATACGAGAGCATGAACTCCGCGTATGCGCCGTTTACGTGCTCACCCGTGATTTTGCGCTCATGGCAGAGTTCCTCACGGCCGGAAAGGCAGAACTCGCACTCCTCGCAGGTCCACCACAGCGGCTGCACGCCAACCCGATCTCCGATCTGGAATGTCGTCACACCCGCACCAAGAGCAGCTACCGTGCCGGTCGCCTCGTGCCCGGGGATGATGGGGCTGATGGCAGGAACTCCCCCATCAATCCAATCGCCCTCGATCATGTGCAAATTAGAGCGGCACACCCCGCAGGCCGCTACTTTGATCAACAGCTGCCCTTGGCCGGGCTCAGGGGTGGCGATCTCGCGCCAGTTGAGTGGGTGCTCAGACAGCGGGGCAGGAGCATCGAGCTCAATGGCGTACATCTCTGCACGTTATCAGGCCACGACAGACCCAACCCGTCTCCCGACGACGAAGTGCGAGTTGTTCAACGTCGTGCGCCCTGCCCCAGAGGACGACACCGCCGACTGCCACCGACATACTCAAGTACGTCACTTCGTTCTCAAAGATCCACGTCGATTCGGAACGAATTTTCGGCGGGGTCAACTCAGCAGATCGGAACGTCGCTTCGGCAGACCTTCGGGCATCCCGAGGACATCAGGATCGAATCGGATTCCCAGCACCGCCCTCTTCGTCGCAAGCCCGAGCGGGTACGAACGACGACGCGGTGGACGGAACACCAAGGAGGGAAGCCGGCACAGATCTGTGGCGCTCGATGAACCTCGTCTGAACTCCAGGGTGTTCACTTGTCGAAATTAACACCGGAATTGCCATGAGCGAGCAGCCAGTCATCGGCGAGTTCGATCGCTGTGAGCAGTGGCCTCAGCGCACATCACCGTCGGCGAGAATAGTCGAGAGCGACCCCGTGAACTCGTCGGGCAACTCGAGAGGGCGGCGATTGAAGTAGCGGTGGCCCTTCTTCCAGAAGACCAGGATTGGCACGATTCCCAGCGCCAGGGTTCCCAGACCGATTACCAGAACGATCGTCGAAAGAGACGGGATCGACACCACGAACACCCATGCCATGAAGAGCGCGCCGATCGCTGGCCAGAGTCCGATGAAGATGAAGTTCTTCACCGACTTGAACAAGATTTTGCGGTAGGAGACCACGACTGCGATGCCGGCGAGGGCATAGTAGAAGGCGATCTGAAGGCCGATCGAGCTAATGGCATCGCCCAAGATCGTTCCGATGCTGCCGATGAAGTTGGAGCCGATGAAGAGGACAAGCGAGACGCAGGTCACGACGATCGTGGCGACAGCCGGCGTACGCCACTTGGGGTGTGAACGTCCGAAAGCCTTCGGAATCGTGTGATCGCGGCCCATTGCGAACAGGGTTCGGGTGACCTGGATCAGCGTGGTCTCGAGTGTCGCGATCGTCGAGAGCATGACGGCAATAATCAGGATCTTGCCGCCGATCCCCGGCCAGATCGCTTCACCGAGCACACCGAGCACATTGCCACCGTTGTCCTGGATGGTCTTCGCCGGCAGCATGGTCTGGATCGCGACGGTGAACACCTCGAACAGGATGAAGACGATGACGACGCCGACAATTCCGCCAATACCCGAGCTTTTGCGACCATTTTTTGTCTCTTCGCTGAGGTTTGAACTCACGTCCCAACCCCAGTAGTAGAAGGCGGCGATGAGCGCTGCGGCGATAAACGCCCCTGGACCGGTGAAGTGACTGAAGCCGAACCAGCTCCATGAAAAAGCCGGCCCGGCATGGTGGCCGAGCGCGGCCTGAACGATTGCGACAACCGCGAAAACGGCAAGAATGGCGACCTCGATGGTGGACATGATCCACTGGGCGCGCGCGGTGATCCGAACGCCGACGAGTACGCAGGCGGCCATCACCAGAAACCAGATGGCACCGATGCCGGTGACGAGCATCACATTGTTGGCCTGGCTCGGATCGATGAGGGCGACCGTTGCCGCCCCAGCGGGAAGGGCACCTGCGACCATGAAGATTGTGGCCGAGACAACGAGAGCCCAGCCAGAGAAAAATCCGAGAACCGGATGCAGCGCCCGCCCGACCCAAGAGTACGCCGCACCGGCGTGCACATCCGCGCGCCCGAGGTAGGCGAATGCCCACGCGATGCCAAGCATCGGCAGCCCACACCAGAGCAGCGCGGCCGGACTGGCAAGGCCCGCTGCCGCAACAAGTGCTGCTGTGGTTGCGGCGATCGAATACGCCGGAGCGCTTCCGGCCACGGCCATCACGATTGAACCGGCCGCAGAGACACCGTCGGCCTGAAGAGAGTGAATCGGCTC
>ENA-OFCI01001169-OFCI01001169.1-metagenomes-genome-assembly--contig:-NODE-1169-length-12536-cov-3.285153_pt1 | contig 12536 bp, 10 predicted proteins | sample MGYA00153391_OFCI01 | MGnify analysis MGYA00153391
TCTCGCGGAGTGGTCTTCCCCAAGTTCCGCGGTGACCTCGTCCAGACCGCTGTGGTGGTTGACCGGATGCGTTCCGGTGCCATCGAGTCGCTGCGCGTCCCCACCAACCCGGTCGACGTCCTGGCCCAGCAGATCGTGGCCATGTGTGCGATGGATGACTGGGCGGTCGATGACCTGGAAGCGTTGGTACGCAGGGCAACTCCCTTCAACGGCCTCCCTCGCTCGATCCTCGAGTCGGTGCTCGACATGCTGTCCGGGCGTTACCCCAGCGACGAGTTCGCCGAGCTGCGACCACGCTTGGTCTGGGACCGCGTGACGGGGACGCTCACCGGGCGCCCGGGCGCGCAGCGGCTCGCCGTCACAAGCGGTGGCACGATCCCCGACCGTGGGCTGTATGCCGTGTTCCTCGCCTCCGGAGGGGGCACGGGACGGCGAGTGGGCGAGCTCGACGAGGAGATGGTCTACGAGTCGAGGGTCGGCGACGTGTTCACCCTGGGCACATCGTCATGGCGCATAGAGGAGATCACCCACGACAAGGTGCTGGTCACCCCGGCGCCCGGCCAGCCCGGCAAGCTGCCGTTCTGGAAGGGCGACTCGCTCGGCCGGCCGGCTGAGCTCGGCCGCGCCGTGGGCGAGTTCGTCCGCGAGCTCGGCCGGCTCGGCCCGCAGCAGGCGCGGGCCCGCGTCATCGCAGCCGGGCTGGATGCCTGGGCCGCCGACAACCTGCTCACCTATCTTGACGAGCAGCGCGAAGCGACCGGGCACGTCCCTGACGACCGAACCATCGTCGTCGAGCGGTTCCGCGACGAGCTCGGCGACTGGCGGGTGGCCGTGCACTCCCCCTTCGGCGCGAAAGTGCACGCACCATGGGCGTTGTGCGTTGCGGCCAGGATGCGCGAGCGCTTCGGCGTGGACGTGCAGGCCATGCACGGCGATGACGGAATTGTCTTCCGGCTGCCCGACATCGAGTTCGATGCGGAAGCGGGGTCGAAAGGACTGGGTCTCGAGCTCATGTCCTTGATCGCCCTCGACCCGGACGAGGTGCACGATCTCGTCACAGCCGAGATCGGCGGATCTGCCTTGTTTGCATCCCGATTCCGCGAATGTGCGGCTCGGGCGCTGCTGCTGCCGCGACGGCGACCAGACCGCCGCCAGGCTCTGTGGCAGCAACGTCAGCGGTCGGCGCAGCTGCTCAGCGTGGCAAGCCAGTACGCGTCCTTTCCGATCATCCTTGAGACGGTGCGCGAGTGTGTGCAGGACGTTTTCGACGTGCCGGGACTGAGCGAGCTGATGCGCGAGATCGGGTCTCGGAAGGTGCGCCTCGTCGAGGTCGAGACGCCGACGCCGTCACCGTTCGCCCGCAGCCTGATGTTCGGCTACATCGCGCAGTTCCTCTATGAGGGCGACTCGCCCCTGGCCGAACGACGTGCCGCAGCCTTGTCCCTCGACCCCACCCTGCTGGCCGAGCTGCTGGGACGCGGAGAAGGCGCGGCACTGCGAGATCTGCTCGATCCGGCGGCGTTGGCTCAGACCGAGTTCGAGCTGCAGCGGCTGGCTCAGGGACGTCGTTGCCGAGGTCCCGAAGACGTGGCAGATCTGTTGCGGGTGTTGGGCGCTCAGCCACATGCGGCCATCCTCGCGCGATGCGTCGAGGGGTCGAGATCCACCGACCTGTCGGCCTGGCTGGTGGATCTCGAGAGCGACCGGCGACTGATCCGGGTGCGAGTCGGCGGCGAGGAGCGCTGGGCCGCCATCGAGGACGCAGGCCGGTTGCGTGACGCCCTGGGTGTGGCCTTGCCGACGGGAGTTCCCGACGTCTTCCTCGAGCCAGTCCCGGACCCGCTGGGCGATCTGGTGGCCCGTTACGCCCGCACCCATGGCCCCTTCACCGGCCGGGATGTTGCCGACTGGTTCGGTCTGGGGAGGGCCGTCGTGGCCGATGTCCTGCGCCGGCTCGTGGCCTCGGGCCGGGTGGTCGAGGGCGAGCTGCGCCCGATCGAGTCCGGCGGTGGGGTCCACGGCAACGACTTCTGCGACGCGGAGGTGCTGCGCACGCTTCGTCGGCGTTCGCTGGCGGCCCTTCGCGCCGAGGTGGAGCCCGTGGCGGCGGTCGATCTGGCCCGTTTCCTTCCCTCGTGGCAGGGCGTCGGCACAGGCCTGCGCGGAACGGAGGGAGTTCTTCGGGCCGTCGAGCAGCTGTGCGGAGCCGTCGTCCCGGCCAGCGCGCTGGAGACGCTCGTGCTGCCCAGCCGCGTGACGGCATACGGCCCGGCGCTTCTCGACAAGCTCACTGCCAGCGGTGACGTGATCTGGCGCGGGCACTCTTCGCTTCCCGGCGACGATGGATGGATCTCGTTGCACCTGGCCGAGACCGCCCACCTCACGCTCGCCGCTCCATCGGAGGAGATCGACCTCACCGACATGCATCGCAGCGTCCTGGATGCGCTCGCCGGAGGAGGCGCCTTCTTCTTCCGCACGCTCTCCGACTCGGTGAAGGGCACCGACGACCTGCAGCTGACCGCGGTGCTCTGGGACCTGCTCTGGGCGGGCCGGATCACCAACGACACCCTCGTTCCCCTGCGGGCGCTGCTCGCTGGCGGACGCACGGCGCACAGACCCCGGCGTGCCGGGCCTCGATCCACGCGCTACGGCGGTCGACCCACAAGTCTCGGCGCCCTCTCGGGTCGGCGACTCTCCACCAGTCGTGTCGCGTTGCCCACGCGCACCGGTCCCCCAACCGCGGCCGGGCGATGGTCACTGCTGCCCGAGATCGAGACGGATGCCACTGTCCGCTCCTACGCGGCGGCCGAGGTACTGCTCGACCGCTATGGCATCGTGACCCGCGGTTCCGTTGTTGCAGAGGGTATTTCGGGCGGATTCGCAGGTGTCTACCGAGTGCTGGCCGCCGCGGAGGAGTCCGGTCGGGTGCGCCGCGGCTATTTCGTCGAAGGTCTGGGAGCGGCGCAGTTCGCAACAGCCGGAGCCGTGGACCGACTGCGCGCTCAGAGCCGGCCGCTGCCCGACGGACCTGCTCCGTACGGGGCTGGGCGTCGTGAAAACGCGACGTCCGTCGTTCTCGCCGCATCGGACCCGGCCAACCCCTATGGCGCAGCCTTGACCTGGCCCACCCGAGAAGCTGGTCCGAGCGCGGATCCCAAGGACGCTGGTCTGGCGCAGACGTCAGTGTCGGAGCTCGCGGCCGGTGAACGTGGAACCGGACCAAGGGCAGGACACAAACCTGGTCGCAAGGCTGGAGCGCTGGTCGTGCTCGTCGATGGCGCGCTCACTCTGTATGTCGAGCGTGGAGGCAAGACGCTGCTGTCCTGGACCGATGACCCAGCGTTCCTGCAGTCTGCCGCCGACGCCCTGGCCCTTGCCGTACGCGAAGGGGCATTGGGCAAGTTGACCGTCGAGAAGGCCGACGGGGACCCAGTCCTTGGCTCTGACCATCCCCTTGCAGCCGCGCTGGCCGGGGCTGGCTTCCATGCAACGCCGCGCGGGTTGCGGTTGCGGCGTTGACGACCCACCCGCGCTGACACACTCAAGGCATGACCATCCGATACCCGTGCGCCCTGCGCCCCGGCGACCGCATCGGCGTCACTGCACCCTCGAGCGGAGTCGCCCCGAGACATCGTGCGCGTCTGAATTTCTGTGTGGACTTTCTACGTGACAGCGGTTTTGACGTCGTCGTCGGCTCTTGTCTCGATGGCACGAGCTATGTCAGTGCCCCGGCCGCAGACCGAGCTGCCGAGCTGATCGCCATGCTGGTCGACCCGACGATCCGGGCGGTGATTCCGCCATGGGGAGGCGAGCTCGCTATCGACCTGCTGCCACACCTGGACTGGGCGCAGATCGCTTCCAGTGCCCCCACATGGTTCGTCGGATTCTCCGACATCTCGACCCTCATCACCCCGCTGACGCTGATCACCGGCGTCGCCACGCTTCACGGCAACAACCTGATGGACACCCCGTATGCCGTGCCCGTGCCACTCCTGTCATGGCTGGACATCGCGTCACTCCCGCCCGGCAGCTCGTTCGAGCAGGGCCCCGCGGGCGGGCACCGCGAGCCCGGTTTCGACGACTGGGAGCTCGACCCGACCGTCACGACCTATCCGCTTGACGCCCCTGGCTCCTGGACCCGGCTGGATGGCTCGGGGGACGTCTCCGTCTCCGGTCGGCTGATTGGTGGGTGCATCGAGACGCTGTCGAACCTGACCGGCACCCCGTATGGCGACCTGGCCGGTTTCGCTCGCGACCATGCACCGGAGGGGCTACTGGTCTACGTCGAAGCCGCGGAAGGCTCGTCGTACGACATCGGCCGGCGGCTGCATGGCATGAAGCTTGCCGGATGGTTCGCCGACGCCAACGCGGTTCTTGTCGGGCGCACCTCAGCAGCAGATCAGCCTGGCCTGTCCCAGCATGAGGCTGTGGTTGACGCATTGGGAGACCTCGACATCCCGATCATCGCCGATGTCGACTGCGGACACGTGCCGCCCTGCATGCCGATCCTCAACGGAGCCTTGGGCACTCTCAGCTGGTCTCCGGATGCCATGTCGCTCCGGCAGACGCTCACCTGATCGCCAGCCGGTCAGAAAGCAAGAGACCCAGGTTTGCGGCTCTGAGAGCGATTCAGTCCTCAGGTTTGGCCAGCTGTTGGGGACACAAGCCCCAGGTCTGCGGTCAGGCGGCGGAGGCTCGGAGCATGCCCTCGGCACGCTGGCCCATCGGCAGGGTCACCAGAGCGCTCGACGCCTCGGACTCGGCCACCCGGTCCGACACGTTGCTGAGCATCGTGGACATCGGCAGGTTCAAGGCCGCACAGATGGAGGCAAGCAGCTCCGAAGAGGCTTCCTTCTCACCGCGCTCGACCTCACTGAGATAGCCCAGGGAGACCGCAGCGGAAACCGATACCTCACGCAGGGTGCGCCCCTGTGCCTGACGGTGGTCACGGAGAACGTCACCAACCTCTCGACGAAGCAAGATCATGACGGCCTCCTCACCAGTTTCGGACAGACGATACGTTCACGACAAACGGTACCCTGTGGGCCGGACAGTTCGCATGCCGGTTTGCTGATTCGGTCCACACTGTCCAGTCAACCACGCACACCGGGGGGTTCTTCCCTGCCCTGGGCGCTGAGCTCCTCGGCGAGCAGGTCGAGGACAGCCAGCACGCTCTGCGCCCGGATGCCCGCTCGATCCCCGGACAGCTCCAGCGCCTTGACCCTTGAGGTCCCCGGCCCGACAACCGCCACGTAAACCAGGCCCACAGGCTTGCCGTCAACCGGATCCGGCCCGGCCACACCGGTGGTGGACAACCCATACGTCGCCGCCATCAGCGCCCGCACCCCACTGGCCATCTGCTCCGCCACCTCAGCGTCGACGCTTCCCGCCCCCGCCAACAGCGCCTCGTCGACACGGAGCAGATGAGCCTTGACGTCGGTCGCGTAGGCGATGACACCCCCACGCAGGACGAGCGAAGCACCGGCGACATCGGTGAACGCTGCAGCGACCAGACCGCCGGTCAGCGACTCGGCGACCGCCACCGTCTGTCGCCTGGCCGTCAGGCGAGCCACAAGATCCACGGCCGGGAGCGGGGGCGCGAGGTCCACGGCGGGGATGGATGCCACGGCTCAGACCTCAGGCCCGGCGGCGTACCGTGCTGCCGCCTCAGCCTCTGCTGCCGCGCGGACCCCGGCCGCTCGGCGCTCGCGCTTTGCCTGCGCACGCGGGCTGGTGTGGCGAAGTGTGCGGGCCCTCAGCAGGTAGTCCACCCCGGTCGCCACCGTCACGATGACCGCCGCGATCATCACCGCCACAGCGATGAAGTGCCAGGAGTCGCTCAGCGGCAGGACATAGAGCAGGATCGCGATGGCCTGAAGAGCCGTCTTGACCTTGCCACCGCGGCTGGCCGGCATGACGCCGTGACGGATGACCACAAACCGAAGGGCGGTGATACCGACCTCCCGGACGACGACCACTGCGGTGACCCACCACGAAAGCAGACCGATGATCGAGAGCCCGACGAGCGCCATACCCATCAGTGCCTTGTCGGCGATCGGGTCGCTCACCTTGCCGAAGTCGGTCACGATCCCCCTGGCGCGCGCGATGTCACCATCGATGCGATCGGTTGCTGTGGCGACCAGAAAGACTCCGGCGGCGAGCAGTCGGTAGTTCGTCGAGGGGTCGCCGTCGTGCAGCAGCAACCAGCCGAAGACCGGGACCAGGGCGAGGCGGGAGATGGTGAGCGCGTTGGCGATGTTCCATGCACTCGGCTGCGGAGGCGGCACCTGTATGCCGTCCCCCGCCGGGGTCACACGGGCTCCGCGATGAGGTCGATGCCCTCGGTGTCGACAACGCGAGCCGCGATGATCTCGCCGACCGCCGGAGGCTGGACACCCGCGGGTATTCGAAGGATGGTTGCGCCGTCGACATCGGGCCCCTGGTGGGCAGCCCGCCCGGTCAGCTCATCGCTGTCCTGGTCGATCCCCTCGACCAGAACCTCGACGATTTCTCCGAGCCGCTCGTCGGTGCGCTGGATGTTGAGCTCCTCCACCAGCGTCGTGAAGTGCGCGAGGCGCTCGGCGATGACGTAGGGCTCGAGCTTGCCCGCATAGGTCTCGGCCTCGGTGCCGTCCTCGTCGGAGTAGCCGAAGACACCGACCACATCCAGACGGGCGGCGGTCAGGAACGCCTCGAGCTCGGCAAGGTCCTCCTCCGTCTCCCCGGGAAACCCGACGATGACGTTGGACCGGATGCCGGCGAGCGGGGCGCGAGCGCGGACCTGGTCGATCAGCTCGAGGAATGCCGCACGTGAGCCGAACCGGCGCATCCTGCGCAGCAGGGGCTCCGAGGCGTGCTGGAAGGAGATGTCGAAGTACGGCACAACGCCCGGCGTGGAGGCCATGACGTCGAGCAGGTCCATCCGGATCTCTGCCGGCTGCAGGTAGGAGACACGGACCCGTTCGACTCCCTCGACCGCGGCGAGCTCGGGCAACAGGGTCTCGAGCAGGCGCAGGTCCCCGAGGTCCTTCCCATAGGACGTGGAGTTCTCGCTGACGAGCAGGATCTCCTTGACGTCGTGCTCACCGAGCCACCGGGCCTCGGCCAGGACGTCGGAGGGCCGCCTCGACACGAACGCACCTCGGAACATCGGGATGGCGCAGAAGGCGCAGCGCCGGTCGCACCCGCTGGCGATCTTCAGCGGGGCCCACGGTCGGTCATCCAGGCGGGCCCGGATCACGCGGGGGCCGCTGGCCGGCACCGGCCCCTCGATCGTCGCGCTCTCGGGGGCCGTGCTGGCGAGCGGGGTAGCACCACCGTGGCCGGGCACTGCCACCGAACCGGCTGAGTCCTGACGCGAGGCCGGCGACAGCGGCAGAAGGAGGCGACGGTCCGACGGCACGTGTGACGCTGGCTTGTTGCCGTTCAGGATCGACGTGAGGTGGCTCGACATGTCGGCGTAGGAGTCGAAGCCGAGCACGGCGTCGGCTTCGGGCAGCTCGGCAGCCAGCTGCTCGCCATACCGCTCGGCCAGGCATCCCACTGCCACGACCTTCTGCGTGCGTCCCGTGCCCTTGAGATCGGAAGCCTCGAGCAGCGCGTCGATGGAGTCCTTCTTGGCCTGCGCGACGAATCCGCAGGTGTTGACCACGGCGACATCGGCCTCTGCAGCGTCATCAACCAGGCGCCAACCCCCAGCGGCCAGACGACCCGCGAGCTCCTCGGAGTCGACCTCGTTGCGAGCGCAGCCCAAGGTCACCAGAGCCACGCTGTGGCCGCTGCCGGCGGCTTGCGAGGTCACGTCAGTCACGGTGGTCATTGTCCACCATGGTAGGGCGCTGCGGTTGAATGACCGTATGCCCGACCTTGCACCGGATACCCTCGCCCGCGTCACCGAGCTCCTTCGCCGGTACCCGCTGATCGACGGGCACAACGACCTCCCCTGGGAGGCGCGCGAACAGTGCGGCTACGACTTCGACCACCTGGACCTGTCCCAGCCTTTGACCAGCACGCAAACCGACCTGCCCCGGCTGAGGGACGGGGGCGTCGGCGCGCAGTTCTGGTCGGCCTGGGTCCCCTCCACGCTGCCCGATGGCATGGCGGTGATACAGACCCTGGAACAGGTCGACGCCATCCATCAGATGGTTGCCCGGTATGGCGACCGGCTGGGGTTCGCTCGGACGGCGGACGAGCTGGAGGCGGTCTTCGCCTCGGGGCGCATCGCCTCCCTCATCGGGGCCGAGGGCGGGCACTCCATCGGGTGCTCCCTTGCCGCCCTGCGGATGCTGCACGTGCTCGGTGTCCGTTACCTGACACTGACCCACAACGACAACGTCCCCTGGGCCGACTCGGCCACCGACGCGCCAGTCATCGGCGGGCTCTCCCCCTTCGGCGTCGAGGTGGTGCGCGAGATGAACCGCATCGGCATGCTCGTCGACCTCTCGCACGTCTCTGCTGACACGATGCGCCATGCGCTGCGGGTCAGCGAGGTTCCGGTCATGTTCTCTCACTCCTCCGCACGAGCCGTCTGCGACGTGCCCCGCAACGTTCCCGACGACGTTCTCGAGACCCTGCGCGACAAGGGGGGCGTCTGCATGGTGACGTTCGTCCCCAAGTTCATCTGCCCTGCTGCCGCACAGTGGCACAAAGAGGCTGCCGAGGCGGCGGCCAAGGTCGGCGTCAAGGCCACGGACCACATCGCCTACGGCGCGTTTGCGGTGGCCTACCGCGCCGAGCACCCCGGACCCGCCGCCACGATCGACGACGTTGTCGCCCATGTCGAGCACGTGCGCGATGTCGCCGGCATCAACCACGTCGGCATCGGCGGCGACTATGACGGCACCGACGAGCTGCCCATGGGGCTCGAGGATGTCAGCGGCTATCCACGGTTGTTCGCGGCCCTGGCCGACCGCGGATGGTCGGATCATGACCTGATCAAGCTGGCCGGCGCCAACCTTCTTCGCGTCATGCGCGACGCAGAGGCGGGTGCCCGCGACCTGCGGGCCACCCGCGGACCCAGCATCGCGACATACGCGAGCCTTGACCTGCGCGCCGCCACCCTCCCGCACGAGCTCGGGAACGAGAACAGCTAGACCACAGCTAGACCCGCACTTCCTGAACGGTCTTTCCTGCAACCGACATAGCGATCTTGGGGCGGCGAGCGAACGCGTGAGGGTTTCGCTCGATTCGCGTTAACGACCCGTTAATGCCGCCCCGAAGCCACTGCTCAGGATCGAGACTGATCGCGGCGGCTGCCACGGGTCAGCAACTCGGCGAACGTGCCGTGGTTATCGACGACGAGAACTCTTAGCGTCGTCGTGTCTATCGTGACCGCGGTCATGGCCCCACTCTCACCAAACACGATGCCCCAACAACCATCTTGGTTGGGCAAATGATGCCTGACTGGGGCGTTGGGCGAGGGCGCTTTCGGGAAACTGCCATCGTTGTTTGGCACTTGGCGGACCGGTCACCCGGTGGCCGCAAGAGGATCTTTGGGTACGGACACCGAACTTCGAACAGCTGCACTCGGCTCCTGACAAGAAGGGGCAGGGCGATGAGAACTCTCTCATCTGGCTCTCCTGGTCAGCTCATAGCGCGCTGAGAGAGTGATTGCAGCGAACCGGAACCGGGGCGTTGAAAGAAAGGTAAAGACATGATGAAGACATCCACCAAGCTGACTGTGGCCGGAGCCGCGACCCTGCTCGGCGCTTCTCTGTTCGCCGGCGGTGCGTACGCAGCCACCGGGCTAAGTGCCGGGAATGCCCCGGGTCAAGTTCTGCAGGTCAGCGGCGTGGCGCCGGCGGACGCGCACGCCAGCCCCGTTGCCGTGGCGCACGCCAACACCAACGCCAAGGGCGTGTTGGGAGCCACTGCGGCGCAACCGGCCGCCCGGGCTGCGGCGCATCCGGCCACGTCGCACGTCACCACACACGTCACGATGCACGCCGCCGTCCGTCAGGTCGCGCGGCCGGCCGCAATGCCTGTACTCGCTTATCACGCACGCACGTCCACCTGTGGAACGAATCACGGCTATCCCGACATGCAGGGCTCTACGGGCATGGGCGGCGCTAGCGGCACGATGCGGTAGAGAGCCCAGGCAAGACAATCACGTCGCCACCTCGGACAGCTCGTTCTGCAGGTCTCCCGGCGAAGCCACCACGGACGGTGTGTCCCACAGCAGACCGTCGGTGGTGGCCCGTACGCCTCGCAGCTGCTGGTCGTTCGGAGTCCATCATGATCCTTGGAACCGTCGCAGTGTCCGCTTCAGTTTCTTCGCTGATTTCCGCCGCCGACCATGCCAGACATCTGAATGGCCCCTGCGCTGGATGCCGTCAACAGCCCCAATGCTGTCAATGACGGCCGAAGATGAAGACTCTGGCAACGAACCCACCCGCTGCCAGTCGGTCACTATTCACGCGTCGTCGACAAATGCCCCTGCTCATCTCTTGCAATGTGTAGATGTTCCACTGCGCCCAAAGGGCTCGTTGGCCCACGCACATCCATCCGCGGGCCGATTGAAGGTCACTCTTTTCCAGCGATCGGCGGCCGCAGGTCCACATTCCAGAGCCGATATTCTTACGTCAGGCGGTAGCCCATGCCGCGCACCGTCTCGATGCGGTCGGCGCCGATCTTGGCGCGCAGGTAACGCACATATACCTCGACCACGTTCGAGCCCGGGTCGAAATCGAGGCCCCACACGCGGCTGAGTAGCTGCTCGCGACTGAGCACCTGGTCGGGGTGACGCATGAACTCCTCGGCGAGGGCAAACTCGCGCGCCGAGAGGTCGAACAGTGTCCCGTCAACGCTGATCCGGCGCGTCTTGAGGTCGAGTTCCAGGCCGCGCTCCTGCAGCACACCGACCGGCCCGGGCTGCCCAGCCTTAAGACGCAGTCTCACCCGTGCAAGCAGCTCATCGAAGCGGAAGGGCTTGGACATGTAGTCGTCGGCGCCGCCCTCCAGGCCATGGAGGGTGTCGGCCGCGGAGTCGCGTGCGGTCAGCACGATGACAGCGATCGGGTTGCCCTCACCTCGCAGGGTCCGGAGAATGTCGAAGCCGTCGCGACCCGGAAGACCGATGTCCAGGATCATCAGGTCGAACTGGCCGCTCTGGGCGTGGGCGAAGGCGGCTGGGCCGTCGGCGGCCACGGTCACCGCGAACCCGGCCGCGCCAAGACCCTTCTCGACGAACGACGCAATCCGCATTTCATCCTCGGCAACGAGAATCCTGCTCACTTCGTACTCCTCACCCTGCGGGGACGGTTGTTGCGACGTGGATGAGGGGGATCCGAATGGTGAACGTCGAGCCCTGCCCAGGCGCGCTCGAGAGCAGCGCGCTGCCGCCGTGGGCTGCGGCGATCGCCGAGACGATGGACAGCCCGAGCCCAGTTCCCTCCGTACCCCTGCTGGACTCGAGCCGGCTGAACCGCTCGAAGATCCGCTCCTGCGCTTCCGGCGGGATGCCGGGTCCGCTGTCTCGCACCGACAGGTTCAGCCAGGAGACCGTTCCGGTCCCCGACACCGCGGTGGCGATGACGATCGGCGCGCCGGCGGTCGAGTACTTCACCGCGTTGTCGGCCAACTGCAGCCATGCCTGGGTGATGTGGCCGGCATCGATCAGCGCCAGGCCGCTCGCGGACTCCACCCCCCAGGTACGGCTTGGGTCGAGTGCGGACGCTTTGGCGCCGACCGCTTTGGTGAACGACTCGATCTCGACCTCGTCGAGCTCGACAAAGTGCGGCGCCCTGGACGCGGCCAGCAGCGAAATATCAGAGACCAGCGTGCTCATCCGATCGAGCTCGTCGATGGCCAGCGTCCTCGTGGCATCGACCTCGGCCACGTTGTCGGCGTCCAACAGCTCCAGGTGACCGCGGATGATCGTGATTGGCGTCTTCAGCTCGTGACCGACATCGCTGAGCAGACGCCGCTGGCTCAAGGCCGAATCCTGCAGCCGGTCAAACATTGAGTTGATGGCCGCGGCCAGCTCAGAGACGTCGTCGCTGCCGGTCACGGGGATGCGTTTGGTGAGGTCGGCTGCGTTGCTGCTGCTCGCGGCGGCATCACGAAGCAGTCGGATCGGGCGCAGCAGGCGCCCCGCCGCCAACGAGGCAACCAAATTGGCAGTCTTAGCGGGTTCCGCACTTTCGGCGGTTTTGGGGCTCAGCCTGCTATGGCGCAAGCCCTGACGCTTCACGCAGGGGTATATTTTTCGCGCCCCGGTTTTTCATGCGCAACGATAGCTTTGCCAGAGCCAGATAAATAATCGGCGTGGTATAAAGCGTCAAAATCTGGCTCAGGGCCAGCCCGCCAACAATGGTAACGCCCAGTGGCTGGCGCAACGCGCTGCCCTCGCCTGTGGCAATCGCCAGCGGGATAGCCCCAAGCATCGCCGCCAATGTTGTCATCAAAATAGGCCGGAATCGTTCGAGGCAGGCCTCAAAAATCGCCTCTTCCGGCGTTTTCCCGCGCTCGCGCTGCGCCGAAATAGCAAAATCCACCAGCATGATGCCGTTTTTCTTGACGATACCAATCAGCATAAT
>ENA-OFCI01001172-OFCI01001172.1-metagenomes-genome-assembly--contig:-NODE-1172-length-12496-cov-3.377622_pt1 | contig 12496 bp, 12 predicted proteins | sample MGYA00153391_OFCI01 | MGnify analysis MGYA00153391
GAATGTCCACCGCTGCCACTCTGGGGCGCGGCCAGGAGTGGGATCGGGGCATCCGAGCGCTGGTCGAGCGGACCGCCTTCGAAGCAGGCTTACGATCCGTAGTCGGCCTTGGCCATCTCCTTGATGCCGTCGAAGTCCGTGCTGAACGCCGAGGGCGAGACCGTCTCACCGTCGCGCGTCACGACCAATCCCGGCATCTGTCCCGTCACGGCGATCGTGAGCTTGGGCACGCTCGGAGCGAGCTCTGTGGCTTTGTCGTTCGCGCGCTTGGCCCAGTCACGGTGACGATCTCCGCTCGCGACCGCCGCATCCTTGTAAGTGACCCACGCGCTCGCGAGCTGTCCGTTCTTCTCGTAGCAAGCGGCGAGGTTCAGCAGCGTGCCGGCGCCAGGGTCCAGCTTCTGGCTCCCCTCGAGCTTGCGGCAAGCCTCGGCGAACTTTCCTTGATCCATCAAGTGTCGGCCGTCGTCGAAGAGCGTCTGCGCTTGCGCCTTGTCTGCGGCGCTCTGAGCCAAGGCAACGCCCGGAGAGATCGCCGCGACGAACGCCAGCGCGGCTAGTGATCGCCGCATCATTGGTCGCCGCCTTTTGCGAAGGACAACAGCTGGATCGTGGGCTTCGCCCGCATCATTTGTGCACCCGCATGATCGCGCCGTCTCCGCTCAGTCCCTTGTAGCTGAAGTAGACGTGCGTGTTGTCGACGGCCATTTGCTTGATGACCTCGTAGCCTGTCGCTAGCACCTTGGGCGTGCAGTTGCCCGCGAGCGAGCACGTACTGATCTCTCCGTCGAAGCCGCCGGACCCTTGGTTCGCCCAGTAGAGGCCGACGCCGTCGTTCGCGATGTCGATCGGGTTGCTCGCTTGTGCGACGTAGGTGCCCGCGCCGGAGTCCGCGCCGCTCGTCGAGACCCAAGACACGACACCAGGGTCGGCGAACTGCGTGTAGATCGCACGACTCGCCGTCGCGGTGATGGCAGAGGAGGGCTTTGGCGCACCGGCGGGTACGATCGTACTCACGACGAACGCGCCGGATATGTCGACCTTCGTGACGCTGCCGTCGTCGTCGTCGATGTAGAGCCACTTGTCTGCGTCGACATACAGTCCGCTGGGTTTGTCCGCGAGAGTCGCGACGAGCTCAGCGGGGCCGCCCATCTTCGACACGCGCCGCACCGTGAGCTCGTTGCCCAGCGAGAAGTAGACGTGGGTCGTGCTGAGTGCCAAGAAGTACGGCGAGAATTGCAGCGGTGGATTGACGAGGTCTGTGGGCGTGCCGCCGCATCCGGCTGCAGCGCACTTGAGCACCGCAGGATTGCCGTTGTAGCCGACGGTCAACCAGTAGACGTCCGTCGCGTCTGCTTTGATGCGCGTCGGCGCGAAGCCCGCGGCGGCCGTGCCGTTGATGCCGGACGCGAGCTTGATGACGTTCGTTCCGTCTTTGTTCGCGCGGCTGATCGACGGCGGCGTCAGGTACTCGGTGAAGAACAAGTACGTGTCGTTGATCGCGAGGCCCCACGGATGAAAGCCCGGTCTCGCGATGAGCGTCTCCGCGCCCGCGTCTCCTCCGCCGTCCACGCGCGAGGTGTCGGGTTGCGTGGACTGATCGTTGCTGGCGTCGCCGGTGGGTCCGTCCGGCTTCTGTGCGTCGCTCGCGCCTAGGCTCGGATCGAGGGTCGGATCGGGCAGGCTGAGCAACGCACCACAACCGAGTGTGACGAGCGCCGAGAGGGCGAGAGCGATGGGCGATCGGAGTCTCATCGTGCGCCTCAGTTTCTCACGTTGGGGAGCAGATCGCCGGCAGCACTGTCGCGTCGCTTGCCGATCGTGCCTGCGTCGGGTTTCTTGGTGATGATCACCGCTGACGACGGGATGCCGATCGGCACTGGGTGATCGACTCCACCCGTGGCGGTGACGAGCGGCGGGATCACGGGATCGCGCGTAGGGAGAGCGCTCGACGCGAGGGTCGTTTCGATGACGCGCGGAGGATTCGTAGGTTGCGCGCCGCTGTCCTTCGGCCTCTTCAACGCAAACGTCGCGACCACGCCGATGACCGCGAGCGTCGCCACACCAGCCGCGACTAGCATCCAGCGTCCGCGCGGCGCGATGCCATTGGCGAGCTGCGTGCGATCCCACGCGCTCTCGGTCGTGCTTGCGCGGCCCAGCACACGAATGCTCGATCGCTCCGGCGGCGGCAGTTGGCTGGGCCTGGGCACTTCGCCGTTGTTGCGCACGATGTCGCGTACCTTGGCCGCGCCGTCGGGCGAGGTGAACGGCGTGAGCGCGTCGCACAGCTCGGCGACGCTCGAGAAGCGATCAAGGCGTTGCTTCTCGAGACACTTCATCACGACACCGACGAGCGCCGCGGGTAGGTCTGGGCGCAACTCCGTCATCGGGCGCGGCTGATCGGCCACGACCATCGCAGTGAGCTGAGTGACCGTCGTCGCCACGAACGGGACGTACCCGGTGAGCATCTCGTAGAGGATCGCGCCGAAAGCCCAGATGTCCGTTCTATGATCGACGTCACGCGCGGAGCGAAGCTGCTCGGGAGACATGTAGTTCGGCGAGCCCATCACCTGCGTCGTCGAGGTGAGTGACATGTCATCGAAGCCCGCGGATTTGGAGATGCCGAAGTCCAGCACCTTGACGAGAGCGGTGCCGTTGAGGCGCGTCGTCAAGAACAGGTTCTTCGGCTTCAGGTCGCGGTGCACGATGCCGAGTGCGTGGGCCTCCGCGACCGCTTCCGCGGCCTGCACGACGTAGTCCACCGCGGTGGTCACAGGCACTTTCCCAGAGTCGGTGATGACCTGATCGAGGTCCTTGCCCTCGAGGTACTCCATCACCATGTACGGGGCACCGCTCTCAAGGCGCCCGACGTCGCTCACCTTCGCGACGTGCTCACTCTTCAATCGCACCGCGGCGCGTGCCTCGCGCTCGAACCGCGCCACGTTCTCCGGGTACGCAAGCGCGCTCGGGAGCATCAGCTTGATCGCGACCCTCTGTTCCAAGCCGATGTGCATCGCCGCGACGACCACGCCCATGCCGCCCTCACCGAGCACGCGTTCGATGCGGAACTTCCCCGCGATCACGTCGCCGGGCTTCACCGATGGCGGCGGCTGTTGGACCGAGTCGGTCATCGTCGCCGCCAGGATAGCACTCCCTATTTCAGACCGGCGGCCTTCAGCTCTCGGTCTAGCTCCCCGCTCGCTTGCATCTCGATCACGATGTCGCAGCCGCCGACGAACTTCCCCTTCAGGTAGAGCTGCGGGATGGTCGGCCAGTTCGAGAATGCCTTGATGCCATCGCGGATCTCGGGGTCCGACAGGACGTTCACCGTCTCGAAGGGGACGCCCTCTTTCTTCAAAATCTCCACCACGCGCGACGAGAAGCCGCACTGAGGGAATGTCTTGCTGCCCTTCATGAAGAGTACGACCGGGGCCTTGTCGACTAGCTCTTGGATGCGTGTCTTCGGGTCGCTCATGGCTTCTCCTCCGGCGTCTTGGTGGTGAGGGACAGCGCGTGGATCGCGCCCTTCATCTCTTCTTGCAGTACCGCGTAGACCATTTGGTGCCGCTCGATGCGGCTCTTGCCGGCGAACTGCGTCGCGACGATCGTGGCTCGGAAGTGGTCGCTCGTGCCCGTGAGGTCCTCGACCTGCACCTGCGCGCCCGGCAATCCGAACTCGATGAGCGCGGTGACCTTCTCAGTCGGAATCATTGGGTCTCAGTAAGCCGTCGTCGCGGGGTGTCAAGCGATCCCCATGAGGAACGCGAGCAGCGCCTTCTGCACGTGCAGCCGGTTTTCGGCCTGGTCCCACACGCGCGAAGCGGGTCCTTCGATGACGTCGTCGGCGATCTCTTCTCCGCGGTGGGCGGGCAAGCAGTGCAGGACGATCGCATTCGGCTTCGCGTGACTCATCATCTCTGTGGTGACCGTCCAACCCGCGAACGCCTTCACGCGTTTCTCGTTCTCGTCCTCTTGCCCCATGCTCGTCCACACGTCGGTGTTCACGACGTCGGCATCACGAACCGCCGTGGCGGCGTCCGTGGAGAAGCTCGCACTCGCGTTGTGCGTGGCGCGCTCCATCTCGTGAACGGGCGGAAAATAGCCGTCCGGAGACGCGATGCGCAGATGAAAACCGAAGAGCTCGGCGGCCTCGAGGAAGCTCCGCGCCATGTTGCTCGAGCCGTCTCCCACCCAGGCGATTTGTGACCCTTCGATCGATCGCCCGAGCGCCTCTTCGATCGTGAAGATATCGCAGAGCACCTGCACCGGATGACCGTCGTCGCTGAGCGCGTTGACGACCGGCACCGAGGCGCCTTTGGCCATGCCCATCAAGCGCGAGGTCTCGAACGTGCGGAACACGATCGCGTCGCAGTAGCGCGAGAGCACACGCGCAGTGTCGCCGATGGGCTCGCCGCGCGCGAGTTGGCTGCCTTGCGTCGTGAGCACTACGGGGTGACCGCCGAGCTGCGCCACTCCGACCTCGAAGGAGACACGCGTTCGCGTCGAAGCTTTTTCCATCACGATCGCCACAGTGCGCCCGGCGAGCGCTTGCGGTCTCGAACCCTTCGGCTCGTGCTTCAGGGTCTTGGCGAGCGCGAGCACTTGCCTGGCTTCGACGAGACTCAAATCGTGCAGAGAGAGGAAGTCACGCTTGGTCATCCGATGGGCTCGCTTTCGATGGCCGTGATCAAATCGGCGCGGGAGGGGATCTCGCCGGATCGCTTCTCGAGCTCCGAGATGCGCGCGCCGAGCTCCGTCCGCTGGTGAGCCAACGACGCGGGTCCGGTGCCGCCGATACTCTCCTTCGCAAGAACGGCTCGCGTGGGGTCGAGCGCGTCCAGAGAGGCTTCATCGAACGACGCGTGCGCCGACCGAGCTTCTGCGAGAGTGACCGCGCGCAGCGACTTCTTGCCGTCTTGCGCGACGCGTACGAGCGCGCCCACTGCCTTGTAAGCCTCGCGAAACGGCACGCCTCTCTTCACGAGCGCCTCGGCAAGATCGGTCGCTTGTGTGAAGCCGTCGCTCACCGAGCGCAGGCATGCCTCGCGATCGAACGTCACGTGCGGCAGCGCCAGCGTCACGGCTCGCAGCGCGCCGGCAGTGACCGCCGGTGAAGAGAGCAGGGCCGCGCGGTCCTCTTGTTGGTCGCGGTTGTAGCCACTGGCAAGGCCCTTCACGAGCGTGAGCATGTGAGTGACGTTGGCAACGCCACGCGCCGACTTGCCGCGCACGAGCTCGAACACGTCCGGGTTCTTCTTCTGCGGCATCATCGACGAGCCCGCCGCGACGCTCCCGTCCAGCTTCACGAAGCCGAACTCGCTGGTCGAGAAGTCGACGAGATCGGTGGAGAGCTTTCCGAGCGCGAGCAGCACACGCGCACACGCCCAGGTGAAGTCGAGCGCGAAGTCGCGGTCACCGACCGTATCGAGTGCGTTGATCGTCACACGCGGAAACCCGAGCAGGCGCGCAGTAAGCTCGCGATCGATCGGCAGCGAAGAGCCTGAGCAAGCGCCCGAACCGAGCGCGAGCTCATTGGTGTGGTCGAGCGCGAACGCCATGGTCTCGGCCGCGCGCACGAGCTGAGCGGTCCACGCGAGCATCAAGAAGGCCGCGCTGATCGGCTGCGCGCGCTGCCGGTGGGTGTACGAGGGGAGCAGCACCTCGCGGCCCGCCGCCGCGGACCGCAATGCGACGTCCGGTTCGACCGGCCGCGGCGCCGGAGCGGCAGCGCGCGTGCAGGCCGCCAGCGGCACGACGAGCCCGGTGAGCAGGACCGCCCGGCGGCTCGGCCCGAGCGTGTCCACCGGTTCAGGCAACCACAGCGCCCCGGTACGCTCGGCGCCACACAGGCACACCCACCAGGCACGCACAACCACACAGGCAGGAGGCCTTCATGGTCGCGGCCGTCCCCCGCCTGTCCCAGCTGCTCGGCCCGGTCGTCGTCGGCACCGGCCACGACCTCGAGGGCCTCGACGTCATCCCCGCCGGTCGGCGGCGGGTGGTGCGGATGCTCGTCGACAAGGACGGTGGCACCACCCTCGACGATGTCGCCGACGTCAGCCGTGCGGTGTCCGACGCCCTGGACGACATCGATGCCCGTGAGCCTGCGCTGCTCGGCGGGGCATACGTGCTGGAGGTCAGCTCGCCCGGCGTCGACCGGCCGCTGAGCGCGCCGCGGCACTGGCGACGCAACGTCGGCCGGCTGGTCACGGCGCGCCTGACTGACGGCAGCACCGTGACCGCGCGGCTGACAGCAGCGGACGACACCGGCGTACAGCTCGGCGGGCGCGGCCTGCTGTTCGGTGAGGTGGTCAGCGGCCAGGTGCAGGTGGAGTTCACGCGTGCGGACGGCGCGTTCTCGGAGGGCAGCGACGTCGACGACCACGTCGACGACCACGTCGAGGCGGAAGCGTGAAGATCGACATGGCTGCGCTGCGGGGGCTCGAGCGCGCGAAGGACATCTCGTTCGACCTGGTCTGCCAGGCCATCGAGTCGGCGCTCCTGACGGCGTACCGGCACACGGAGGGATCGCAGGCGCATGCCCGCGTCGAGCTGGACCGCGGCAGTGGCGACGCCCGGGTGCTGGCCCAGGAGCTCGCCGAGGACGGCGCGGTCGTGCGGGAATGGGACGACACGCCGGACGGCTTCGGGCGGATCGCCACCAGCACCGCCCGCCAGGTGATCCTGCAGCGGCTGCGCGAGGCGGAGAGCGAGCAGAGCCATGACGAGTGGTCGGGCCGGGAGGGCGACGTCGTCTCGGGCATCGTGCAGCAGGCCGGCCAGCGGCCCGGTGCCCCCCCCAACCGCAATGTCATGGTCAAACTCGGGCAGGCCGAGGACGCCCTCGAGGCCGTCCTGCCGCCGTCCGAGCAGGTACCCGGCGAGGTCTACGAGCACGGATCGCGGCTGAAGTGCCGGGTCATCTCGGTGGCCCGCGGGCAGCACGGCGCGTCGGTCACCGTCTCGCGCACCCACCCCGACCTGGTACGCGGGCTGTTCGCCCAGGAGGTCCCCGAGGTGGCCGACGGCTCGGTGGAGATCGTCGCGCTCGCACGGGAGGCCGGTCACCGGACGAAGATCGCCGTACGGTCGACCGTGCAGGGGCTGGGAGCCAAGGGCGCCTGCATCGGGCCGGTCGGCTCCAGGGTGCGGGCCGTCACCGCAGAGCTGCACGGCGAGAAGATCGACATCGTCGACTGGGCAGCTGACCCGGCGCGCTTCGTCGGCAACGCGCTCTCGCCTGCCCGGGTGTCCAGCGTGCAGGTCGTCGACGCGGTCATGCGCTCGGCGCGGGTCGTCGTACCCGATTACCAGCTGTCACTGGCGATCGGCAAGGAGGGGCAGAACGCTCGGCTTGCCGCGCGGCTCACCGGCTGGCGCATCGACATCCGCAGCGACGCCGCCCCCAACCCCGCAGAGGCGGCCCCTGACAGTGCGGGCACAGGCGGGGAAGCACCGTAGCCCGCCGTAGGAACACCGCCCGGCCCCGCAGCGCCGAAGCGCTAGACTCTGCAGCGGCCCGCCTCCCGGGCCCGGAGCGCACGTGTGTCGGCTGCCGGGCGAAGGCGGTGAGGGCTTCCCTGCTGCGTGTCGTCGCGGTCGGTGACGACCTCGTCCCCGACCCGGCCGGGCGCCTACCGGGGCGAGGCGCATCCGTGCACCTCGACTCACGATGCGTCGCCCTCGCCGACAAGCGGCGGGCGTTCCCCCGGGCCCTACGCTTGGCGGGACCGCTCGACGTGACAGCCGTTCGGCAGCATGTGATCTCGTACCAGCACGACAGCACGGCACCTGACGGATCAGCCCGACGAGAGCAGGCACCGCCTTGAGCAGCACTCGATGAGCCAGCCCACATGACCGTCCATGTCATCAGGGCGCACGGCACGACCCGCACGTCTCGCACCATCGCGGTCTTGAGCAAGACCGTGCACTAGCACCTCGGCACGGGGGCGCCCCGGGCCAGACAGGAGTCCCGTGCCCGGAAAGGCCCGCGTCCACGAGCTCGCGAAAGAGCTTGGTCTTGAGAGCAAGAACGTCCTGTCCTGGTTGAAGGACAATGGCGAGTTCGTGAAGTCAGCCTCGTCCACGATCGAGGCGCCCGTCGCGCGCAAGTTGCGCGAGGCCTTCCCGGCAGCACCGGCAGCGCCCGCACCAGCAGCGCCTGCACCGTCGGTAGCCGCAGCGTCCCGGCCAGCCCCGCAGGCCCCGGCCGGCCTGTCCGCAGCCCGCCCAGGCGCGCCGATGCCGAGCCCCGCGCGGCCGTCCACGCCGCAGCCCCCGGTGCCGCGCCCGGCCCAGCCCGCTACCGGCCAGCCTGCTGGGTCACAGCCTGCTCCGTCACAGCCGGCCGCACCGCAGCCCGCCGCTGCCAGTGCTGCGCCGACTCGGCCGTCCCCAGGCCCGCGCCCCGGCAACAACCCCTTCGCGAGCACCCAGGGTATGCAGCGTCCCGGCGCTCCGCGCCCTGGCAATAACCCGTACGCGTCGACGCAGGGCATGAACACCCGCCCGGCGGCCTCGCCGACCGGCATCCCGCGCCCGTCTGCACCCCGTCCGGGAGCTCCGCGCCCCGGAGGACCTGGCCAGGCAGCGCAGCGTCCCGGTGGATTCGGACAGCGTCCGGCCGGAGCCGGAGGCTTCCGTCCCGGTGGAGCCGGCGGGGCACGTCCCGCCGGTGCCGGTGGATTCCGTCCGGGAGGTGCTCCGGCGGGAGCTCCCGGCTCGAACTTCGGTCCGAATCGCCCCGCGGGCGGTGGCGGTCGCGGTCGTGGACCCGGCGGTGGTACCGCTGGTGCCTTCGGTCGCGGTGGCGGCAAGAGCAAGGCCCGCAAGTCGAAGCGCACGAAGAGGGCAGAATTCGAACTTCGCGAAGCCCCATCGCTCGGTGGCGTCAGCGTTCCCCGCGGCGATGGCAAGACATCCATCCGCCTGCGTCGAGGCGCCTCCATCACCGACTTCGCCGACAAGATCGACACGAGTCCCGGAAACCTGGTGACCGTGCTGTTCCACCTGGGGCAGATGGCCACCGCGACCGAGTCCCTCGATGAGGCGACCTTCGATATTCTCGGAGAGGAGCTCGGCTTCAAGATCGAGATGGTCTCGCCCGAGGATGAGGACCGCGAACTGCTCAGCGGCTTCGACATCGACCTCGACCAGGAACTGGACGACGAGACCGACGACGACCTCGAGGCCCGCCCTCCCGTTGTCACCGTCATGGGTCACGTCGACCACGGAAAGACGCGCCTTCTCGACGCGATCCGCAACGCCAACGTCGTCGCCGGGGAAGCGGGTGGAATCACCCAGCACATCGGTGCCTACCAGGTGCTCACCGAGCACGAGGGCATCGAACGCGCCATCACCTTCATCGATACCCCTGGTCACGAGGCGTTCACCGCCATGCGCGCCCGAGGTGCGCAGGTTACCGATATCGCCATCCTCGTTGTTGCGGCGGATGACGGAATCATGCCGCAAACGATTGAGGCGCTCAACCACGCGCAGTCAGCCGGAGTGCCGATCGTGGTCGCGGTGAACAAGATCGACAAGGAGGGGGCAAACCCCGCCAAGGTGCGCCAGCAGCTCACCGAGTTCGGTCTCGTCGCCGAGGAGTACGGCGGGGACACGATGTTCATCGACGTCTCTGCTCTCAACAAGATCGGTATCCCCGAACTTCTCGAGGCAGTGCTTCTCACGGCGGATGCCGGACTCGACATGCGCGCAAACCCCAACAAGGACGCGCGCGGTATCGCCATCGAGGCCAAGCTCGACAAGGGACGTGGTGCGGTCGCGACCGTGCTCATCCAGTCGGGAACTCTCGAGGTCGGAGATGCGATCGTCGCCGGGACCGCCTACGGACGTGTTCGTGCGATGTTCGACGAGAACGGCACGGCAGTCGAATTCGCCACGCCCGCCCGCCCGGTCTCGGTGCTCGGACTCACGTCCGTTCCCCGCGCCGGTGACACCTTCCTCGTCACCGACGATGACCGCACCGCCCGCCAGATCGCCGAAAAGCGCGAAGCAGCAGAGCGCAATGCTCTGCTCGCCCGCAGCCGCAAGCGCATCAGCCTCGAGGACTTCACCAAGGCCCTCGAAGACGGCAAGGTCGAGTCGCTCAACCTCATCATCAAGGGTGACGTCTCCGGTGCCGTCGAGGCACTCGAGGAATCGTTGCTCAAGATCGAGGTGGACGACAGTGTGCAGTTGCGTATCATCCACCGCGGCGTTGGTGCGATCACCGAGAGCGATGTCAACCTCGCGACAATCGACAACGCGATCATCATCGGATTCAATGTTCGTCCCGACACGAAGGCGCGCGAGCGTTCGGCTCGTGAAGGCGTTGACGTGCGCTTCTACTCGGTCATCTATGCGGCTCTCGAGGACGTGGAGAACGCCCTCAAGGGAATGCTCAAGCCCGAGTTCGAAGAGGTGCAATCCGGTGTCGCCGAGATCCGCGAGATCTTCCGTTCCTCCAAGTTCGGAAACGTCGCCGGTGTCATCGTGCGCAGTGGAACCATCACTCGCAATGCGAAGGCCAGGGTCATCCGCGACGGTGTTGTGGTCGGGGACAACCTGGCCATCGAGTCGCTGCGTCGTTTCAAGGACGACGTCACCGAGGTGCGTACGGACTTCGAGGCTGGTATCGGTCTCGGTAAGTTCAACGACATCCAGATCGGTGATGAGATCGAAACGATTGAAATGAAGGAAAAGGTCCGCGTCTAAGTTCGACGACGGCCTCCGGAGGAGGCAACCAGCACATGCGGAGCTACGCAAGCTCCGCAAGCCTCTTTAGCTGGTCGCCTCCTCCGGGCGCCTCGAGCCGTGAGGCACGAAAAAAGGAAAAAATTATGGCCGATCCGGCTCGCGCCGCCAAGATGGCGGACCGCATCAAGGTGATCATCGCGAAGACTCTCGAGCGCGGGCTCAAAGACCCGCGGCTGGGATTCGTGACGATCACCGACGTGAAGGTGACCGGCGACCTGCAGCACGCCTCGATCTTCTACACCGTCTACGGCTCCGATGAGGAACGCACGAATTCCGCGGTGGCTCTCAAGTCGGCGACCGGCATGCTGCGCAGCGAGGTCGGCAAGAACATCACCGCACGGCTCACGCCGTCGCTCGAGTTCATCGCCGACGCCGTGCCAGAGAACGCCAAGCACATCGAGGCGCTCCTTGCCGAGGCGGCCAGCCGCGACAGCGAGATCGGCGGCCTGCGAAGCACGGCAAAGTATGCGGGCGACGAAGATCCCTATGTGAAGCCGCGGGTTATCGCCGACGACGAGGACTAGCGCCTTCCGGCAGTATGCGCAGGTATGCGTGCACGCCCCGGTGAAGCACGCCGGATATCAAGGGAGGGCAGGAGCCGGAGCGGATGCTATTTCAGCAGTCGTGACAGCACCCGGTCGGCGAGTCTCTTGCCAGCGGTCTGGCAGGTCGGACAGTACTGCAGGGTCGAATCGGCGAAGATCACCTCTCGGATGATGTCGCCGCAGACCGGGCAGGCTTCTCCCGTGCGTCCGTGTACCTGCAGCCCGGATTTCTTCTCGCGCTTCAACTGAGATGCCGTGAGTCCACCCGAGCGCGAAATCGCCCCCCGCAGCGTCGACTGCACAGCGGCGTAGAGGCGAGCCGTCTCATCCGCTGTCATCGCCGCCGGTTTGAACGGCGACATCTTCGCGGTATGCAGAATTTCGTCGGAGTACGCATTGCCGATTCCCGCGATGTTCGACTGGTTGCGAAGCACGCCCTTGACCTGCGCTCGCCCGGAGCGCGCGAGGATTGCCGCGAAGACCTCTTCGGTGAACTGCGGTTGCAGGGGATCCGGCCCGAGCCGCGCGATACCCGGCACGAGCGCGGGGTCGGTCACGACGTAGAGTGCGAGACTTTTTTTCGACCCGGCCTCGGTGATGTCGAGGCCCGATCCATCGTCCAACACGAGCCGCGCCGCCAGCGGACCACCACCGAGTCGGCTCGGCGGCGGAGGTGGGCCGTCGCGCCAGCGGATCCAACCCGCGCGGGCAAGGTGGATGATCACGTGAAGAACGCCAGCGGCCGCAGTGGAACAGGTGATGTCGAGGAATTTCCCCTGCCGCGACACGCCATCGATCGTCGCCGCGGCGAGAGCGGAAGGCTGGGGATCGAAGGTCTTCAGTGCCGCGAACGACACGATGTCGAGTGAGGCGATGATGCGACCACCGAGGCGGGAGTCGAGATCGGTCACGAGGGCATGGACTTCGGGCAGCTCTGGCACGCCTCCAGTGTCCGCCTGTGCGCGGACATTGTGAAGGGCGGGTCAACTGGGCAATTCGTAACCGGTTTCGACCGACCCGACGACCAGCCCGTCGGCGAGCAGGCCGGCGAGACACCGGGAGCGTTGTGAGTCATCCGCCCACAGCAGGTCGAGCTCCGATGCCTGCACCGGAACATCCGAGGCCCGCAGCTCGGCCAAAAGAAGGCCGCGCACCTGTCGATCCGAGCCGTCGAACTTCTTCTGTATCGGCTT
>ENA-OFCI01001173-OFCI01001173.1-metagenomes-genome-assembly--contig:-NODE-1173-length-12492-cov-3.683525_pt1 | contig 12492 bp, 12 predicted proteins | sample MGYA00153391_OFCI01 | MGnify analysis MGYA00153391
TCGGCTCGCCCGAGCGACTGCGTACAGGTCTGGACACGTTGGTGGAGAACGCGATCCGCTACACCTCGGTGGGTGACATGATCCGGCTCGTGGGATCTCGGAAGGTCGACCATGTCGTCGTGGGTGTCTTCGACACCGGCGTCGGGCTCACCGACACTCAGATCAACGCCATCAACGGCGCGGAGAAGGTGTCCGATACCCCAACCAGGGAGGCGGTGGCGGGCACGGAGCCTGAGCTGGTCCCGGTGGACTATCTGGCCGGAACCGGCCTGGGACTGAGCATCGTGCAGTCACTGGCCCAAGCACGCGGCGGCACGTTGCAGGCGTCCCGCGGGCCCGGCGGCGGCGCCGGGATGATCCTCACATTCCCCCTTCACTCACCAAGCGCGGTGGGGCCGTTTGTGCCTCGGATCGCCGCAGAAAGCATCCCCATGCCGGTGCCACGACCCACAGAGTGGCATGCCCTCGTGCTCGAGGTGCCCGGCGTCAATGAGGGCTGAATCGTCCGCATTCGCGGATCGATTCCCTGTCGGAACAACGTCGCCCGTCTTGGGGCGCTCCGGTGTTGGTGCCCGGCGAAGCAGCCCGAACGCCTCTGGGTAGGCTGTCCCGCGTGTCCCCATACCTGACCGTTGCTGGAGCCGTGCTCGCCGGCGGGTTCCTCTTCTTTGCGGCCATGGTGGCCGGTCGTCTGTTCGCGCCTCAGGCGCCGACGACGGCAAAGCTGAAGACCTACGAATGCGGTGTCGACCCCGTTGGCCAGGGTTGGGCGCAGACCAATGTGCGCTACTTTCTCTTTGCTTTTTTGTACCTGATCTTCGCTGTGGACGCGGTCTTCCTCTTTCCCTGGGCGACGGTGATCCGCAGCGCCGATCTCGGCATGGCATCCCTGGCCGAGATGGGCATCTTCATCGGTGTGCTCCTGGTTGGTCTTGCCCACGCTGCCCGCCGAGGGTTGCTCCGGTGGATCTGATGGCCCTGAACCAGACGTCGAATGCCATGGAGAACCTGTGACCGTCCAGCTGCCCATGCCTCGCGTCGGGCCCGTTACCGGTGATGCGCCCCGCCCGATCAAGGTCGTCCTTAACTGGGGTCGCCGCTACAGCCTCTGGGTCTTCAACTTCGGGCTTGCCTGCTGCGCCATCGAGTTCATCGCCGCGTCCATGGCGCGCCACGACTTCATCCGGCTGGGAGTCATCCCCTTCGCGCCCAGCCCGCGGCAGGCCGACCTCATGATCGTCTCCGGCACGGTCACCGACAAGATGGCCCCCGCGGTCCGGCGGCTCTACGACCAGATGCCCGAGCCGAAGTACGTCATCTCTTTTGGCGCCTGTGCCAACAGCGGCGGCCCCTACTGGGACTCATACTGCGTGACCAAGGGCGCCGACCAGCTGTTTCCGGTCGATGTCTATGTGCCGGGCTGCCCTCCGCGGCCCGAGGCTCTGCTGCAGGGCATCGTCCATCTGCAGGAGAAGATCGCTTCAGAATCGTTGTCCAACAAAGCCATTCGTGCAAAGTATGCCGGGTCGCGCCACGCCGCGGCGGGCGAGGTCACCCGTGCCCTGCTGACACGGCCACAGGCAACATCATCAAAGCTGACCGGTCGCGATACCGGTGGCGAGCTGTCGTGAACGAGACCCCATGCCGCGACGTTCCCCTGCTCGAATGGACTGCCGCGCTTGTGTCGGCCCGCGATGAGGGTTTCGACTTCTTTGACTGGTTGACTGCGGTTGATGAGAGCGATGCCGAGGAGAACCCGGGCTTCGACCTCGTCTGCCACCTGATGAAAAGCTCAACCGGGCGAGGTGCGCTGGCTCGAGTCCTCGTACGCACCCGGGTCCCGATCGGTGAGCCCGCTGGCAGTGCGACCGGCGTGTGGCCCGGCGCCGCGTGGCACGAACGCGAGACCCACGAGATGTTTGGCATCGACTTCGACGGATTCGACGATGGGAGCGGCCTGGGGCTGCGGCCGCTCCTGCTTCCCAACGGTTTTGAGGGGACCCCGTTGCGCAAGTCCTTTGTCCTGGCGTCACGCGCCAGCAAGCCATGGCCTGGCGCCAAGGAGCCGGGCGAGGGCAGTGGCGAGAGTGGTCCGCCAGCCGCTGGGGCGCACGCGGCCAAGCCCGGCCGCCGCAAGGTCGCACCCCCCGGCGTACCTGACACCACCTGGGGACCGCGGTGAACTCGGGGCTCGAGCTCGTGCTGCGCTTGGTGATCCTGCTGCTCGCGTTCGTCGTGATGTCGTTGGTTGTCGGCCAGACCGAGCACAAGGTCATGGCGCACATGCAGGGCCGGCTGGGTCCGATGTATGCCGGTGGCTACCACGGCTGGGCCCAGCTTGTCGCCGACGCCGTGAAGTTCGTCCAGAAAGAGGACGTCACGCCGCGTGACGCCGACAAGTGGGTGTTCAAGCTGGCACCCGCCATTGCGCTGGCTCCGTACCTCGTTGCTTTTTCGGTCATTCCGCTCTCCTCCTCGTTGGTCGCCGCGGACATCGGCGCCGGCGTGCTGTTTGTTCTGGCGGCCAGCGCAGTCGGCATCATGGGCGTCCTGATGGCCGGCTGGGCGAGTGCCAACAAGTACTCGCTGCTCGGTGGCATGCGGGCCGCTGCTCAGCTGCTGAGCTACGAGCTGCCCATGGTCCTGGCTGCGGCATCCGTCGCCCTCGCGGCGGGGACGTTGAACCTGACGGGCATCGTGAACGCGTGGAACCCCCTCTGGTTGCTCTGGCAGCTCCCCGGAGCGTTGGTCTTCCTGATCGCCGCCCTCGCCGAGCTCAAGCGGACGCCCTTCGACATGCCGGTCGCTGAGCCCGAGATCGTGATGGGACCCCTGACTGAGTACTCCGGGCTGCGGTTCGCGTTCTTCATGCTCTCCGAGTACGCCGGCATCGTCGTGATGTCCTTGTTGTTCACCGTGCTCTTCCTGGGTGGGTGGCACGGGCCGTTCTCAGACTCGTTGGGCCCGGTGTGGACGCTGTTCAAGAGCGCGATCATGTCTGTGGTGATCATCTGGCTGCGAGTGTCCTGGCCGCGCGTTCGCGAGGACCAGCTGCAGCGTCTCGCGTGGCTCGTTCTCGTCCCCGTCGCGCTGGCTCAGCTGGCCCTGACCGCAGTATGGGTGGTGTTGAGCTCACGATGACAGATCATCAGCATTCACACGGACTCCCGCCCAAGACCAGCGGCGGCCTCATACCCGGCCTGATCAAGGGACTGGTCATGACGGCCAAGACTGCGGCCAGGCCGAGTCACACGGCTGAGTACCCCGACGTGCAACCCGAGCTGCCCCCCCGCACCCGGGGCGTCATCGCGCTGCTCGAGGAGAATTGCACCAGCTGCATGTTGTGCGCGCGCGAGTGCCCGGACTGGTGCATCTATATCGACTCCCACAAGGAGACGCTCCCCGCGACCACGGAGGGAGGACGAGAGCGCCAGCGCAACGTGCTCGACCGGTTCGCGATCGACTTCTCGTTGTGCATGTACTGCGGTATCTGCATCGAGGTCTGCCCGTTCGACGCCCTGCACTGGAGCCCCGAGTTCGAGTATGCCGAGTTCGACATCCTGGACCTGATCCACGAGAAAGAGCGGCTCGGGCAGTGGATGCCCACCGTGCCACCCCCGCCGGCGCTCGACCCGAAGTCGGCTGAGCCTCAAGAGATCGCAGCGGCGAACAAGCCTGTGCGAACAGCCCCAACGGGGAGCGTATGACAAGCCTGGACGTCCTTTTCGGTGCTGTGGGGCTGATCACGGCGGCGAGCGCCGTTCTGGCGGTCACGACCCATCAGCTGGTGCATGCCGCGCTCTGGCTCGTCGTCACCCTCGGGACGCTGGCCGGTTGCTATCTGGTCCTTGGCGCCGAGCTGGTGGCCCTTGTTCAGCTGCTCATCTATGTCGGCGCAGTCGTCGTGCTCGTGCTGTTCGCGCTCATGTTGACCCGCGCTCCCATGGGCCGTAGTCCCGAGCACACCTCCAGCGGAGCCCAACGCCTTGCTGCTGCCGTTCTCGGTGCCGGGACCACGGCACTGCTGGGTTCGGTCTTGTTGCCGGCCCTTGGCGGGGAGCTCTTGAGCGTCAGAGCCGGTGACACGAAATCGATTGCTACCCAGCTGTTCGGCTCGTGGGTGTGGCCCTTCGAGCTGCTCTCCGTGTTGCTCCTCGTGGCGCTGGTCGCCGCGTTGGCCGTTTCCCGGATGCCGGCCATGTCGACCGAAGAGGAGTCCGACTCCCTGATTCCGGCCCCGCCGACCGAGGCAGAGTCCGAGGGAGAGGCCGTCTCCCTCGTTCCGACCGCGCCGACCAGGGGACAGTCCGAATGATCCATCTGTGGCTTCCCCTCTCACTCGTCTGCCTGCTCGCGGGGGTGGGAGCTTATGGCGTGATGGCCCGCCGCAACGCGGTGCTGGTTCTCATCGGGGTCGAGTTGATCCTCAACTCCGCCAACCTGCTGTTCGTCACGATGGGTTCGGTGCGCGGTGACGGACTACAGACCGGCTATGTCCTGACCCTCTTCCTGATCACCATCGCCGCTGCAGAGATCGGCGTCGCGCTGGCTGTGGTTCTGGCGCTGTTCCGAAACCGTGGCAACATCGACCTGAGCGAGCCCGGCGCATGAGCGATCTCTTGTCCCAGTCCACCCGCCTTGTGGTCCTGGTCCCGTTCCTGGCTGCGCTGCTCGGTTTGTCGGTGGCCCGCCGCCGGCTGGCAAGCGCGGCCGTCGCGGTGACCGGCGGAGTCGTCACCCTGTTCGCTGCCACATATGTGCTTTATGGCGTGCACCACGGCCCCTTCACCCCCGAGGTCTCCACCATCGGGGCGCTCCCGCTGGGCCGGCTCCAGATGCCGTTGCACCTGTTGTTGGACGACCTGAGCGCAATCGTGGTGGTCGCAGTGGCCATCGTGGGGCTGACAATCCAGCTTTTCACCACGTGGTACCTGCATGATGACGACCGCTACGGCGCCTTCACGGCATCGGTCTCGCTGTTCCTGGCCGGCATGTTCCTCGTGGTCCTCTCCGGTGACCTCGTGCTCACGCTCGTCGGCTGGGAAATCATGGGCTGGTGTTCCTACCTGCTCATCGGCCACAACAGCCGGCTTGAGTCTGCCCGCCGGGCTGCCACCAAGGCCTTCCTGGTCACGCGGACCGCTGACCTGGCCTTTGTCATCGGCCTGATCATCCTGGCAACCGGCGCCGAGACGACGTCGATCCCGGTCCTGCTGACCGCGTGGTCCAGCACACCGGGTGCCATGCTGACGGCCGCATTCCTCTGCCTGCTCAGCGGCATCGCCGGAAAGTCGGCGCAGTTCCCCTTCCATGACTGGCTGCCAGATGCCATGGAGGGCCCCACCCCCGCTTCTGCGCTGATCCACGCCGCGACGATGGTCGCGGCTGGCACCTTCGTCCTGGCCCGTCTGTTCCCGATCTTCGTCCTCTCCGACCCAGCACGCCTTGTGCTCGCCGTGATCACGGCCGTGACCATGATCGGCTCAGCGATTCTTGCCTTCGGTCAGTCCGACATCAAGCGTCTGCTGGCCTACTCCACCATCAGCCAGATCGCGATCATGCTCTCCGCCCTCGCGATTGCGCCGGTGTCCACCGGTGCTGGCCCGGCAGTGCTGTACCTGTTGTCGCACGCGATGTTCAAGGCGTTGCTGTTCCTTTCGGTCGGGTGGCTCAGCGTGCTGGTAGCGGGCACCTCGGCAGTGAAGATGTCGGGCGGAGTGCGCCATCACGCGGCTCTGAAAGTCCCTCTCGCCATTGGCTTCCTGGCGCTGGCCGGAGTTCCGCCCCTGGTGGGCTTTGTGGCCAAGGAGTTCGTGCTTGGTGCGGCTCACGACAACGTCTCCGAGTCCGGTTCGGCTGCCGGGTGGATCGTCTTGGTGGCGGTAGGTCTGAGCGTTGTGCTCACCGCTGCGTACTGCACTCGCGCCTGGCTGGTTCTCACCCACCTCAGTGCTGAGGAGGAGGTCATCTACGAGACCGAGACTGCGATCTCTCAGGAGGTCGAGGACGTCAGCCTCCTCAAGATGTTCACGGAGCCGGCGCCAGAGGTGGAGATCGCGCCGGAATCCGCGCCAGAGTCGGCCTCCATCGTCGACAGGCATGCGAAAGCTGACCATGGCCACGCGGACATCCATGACAGTGCCCGTCTGTCGGTCTTGTTGCTCGCGTTCCTTTCCGTTGTCGGAGGGCTGATCATCTTCACCCCACTGGTCCCCGTCGAGCCGCACATCACGTGGTGGCTGGCCATATCCTCGCTGGTCCTGATCCTGGTGACCGGGTTCTCGGTGCGGCGGCTGGCGCTGGTCCAAGGCAGTGGTGACGCAGCCGTTCGCCTTGGCGCCGATCGAATGGCACTGTTCGACAGGGGATTTGGGACCGACAGCGTGTACGCCGCCGCGTGGTCCCGGGTCGTACAGCTGGCCTGGATCGTCGTGGTGGCGGACCGCGAGGTCATTGACGCCTACGTGCGCGGCACCGTTGTGGCCACGCGCTGGATCGGCATAACCAGCGAGCGAACGCATACCCGCAAGCCGTCCTCATACCTTGTGTGGGTGCTGGTCGGGCTGCTTGCAGTCGGAGTGACGGGAGTGACGTTGTGGTGATTCTCCTGATCGCCACACTGGCGGTCCCCGCCCTGACAGGCACCGCCCTGATCGTCGCAGGGCGCGGGTCAGCAACCTCCAGCGAGAGCACCGCCAACAGGGTCAGCCTGGTCGCCAGCGTGATCACCGCCGCACTCGTCCTCATATCGGTGATTGCACGCCCAAAGCTCGACGCAGCGTGGCTACCCTCGCTCGGGGTCAGGTGGACCTTCTCGGTCGACGGCATCAGCGCACCTCTCTTGCTGCTCACTGCTGCCCTCAGCATCGCGGTCGTGGTCCAGGCGACCTCACATCCGCCGCATGGTGGCTCGTCCAACTCGTTCTACGGGTGTCTGCAGCTCGTCGAGTTCGGTGCACTGGCAACGTTCCTGAGCCGTGACGCTGTGATCTTCTTCCTCTCCTTCGAGGTCGTGCTCATCCCGATGTGGGTCCTGATCTCCCGGTTCGGCGACTCCCACGATCTCGTGGCTCGTGCGGACGCCTCTGGGCGGTTCGTGCTCTATACGGTTCTGGGTTCCACGCTCATGCTGGTGGGCATCCTTGCCCTCGTTCAGTCGGCAGGCACGGGAAACCTGGATCGTCTCGCCGCCCTCCACGGGGCGGGGATGGAACCGCATACCCAGGTCGTCATCGCTGCGCTTCTGTTGGTTGGGCTGGGCATCAAGATTCCCCTGTTCCCGCTCCACACATGGCTCCCTCCGGCCCACACGATCGCGCCCACCGCTGGCTCGGTGCTGCTGGCGGCCGTCCTGCTGAAGATGGGCACCTACGGTGTTGTACGGCTGGTCATCGCGCCCCTTCCTGTCGGGTTCGGCACTTTGGCGCCGGCGTTCGGGGCTCTTGGTGTGGTTGGCATCCTGTGGGGAGGACTGGCCTGCCTGGTCGAGAACGACCTGAAGCGCCTGATCGCCTACTCCTCGGTGGCGCATATGGGCTTCGTGGTTCTGGGGCTGTCCAGCGGGACGACCGTGGGGCTGCAGGCAGCGCTGTTCGCCAACGTTGCACATGGCGTCGTCTCCGCCCTGCTCTTCTTCCTCGTCGGAGGACTCAAGGAGCGCTGGGGATCCGCTGACCTGGCCACGGCACGTGCCGCATTGCGCGAGGTCTCGCCTCGGCTCGGCATCTCGCTCGTCGTCGGCTTCGCCGCGTCACTCGGACTTCCGGGGCTGGTCGGCTTCTGGGGCGAGTTTCTGGCCATGTACTCCTCGTGGTCGCCGGCTGCTGACCGTCCGCAGCTCTTCATGCGCGTCCTGGCCGTCGTGGCCGTGACCGGCACCGCGATTGCTGCCGGCTACTCCCTGAGGGTGCTCCGACTGATCTGGTCGGGAGATCGCACCGCGCCGTCACATCCGGACGCCCGTGGCGGCGAATGGTCCGTTCTGGCAGTCCTGGTCGCGGCCGTTCTCGTCCTTGGCGTTGCACCCCAGATCGTGTTGAACTCGACCATCAAGGACGTTGCCGCCATCACACTCGAGGTTTCCCGATGAGCCAGGGCGTCGTCAGTGTCAACGTTGCTGTGCTCCTGCCCGTGCTCGCACCAGCCATCGGTGCTGCAGTCATCCTGGTCGCCGACGTTGCCGCCCAGCGCCTGCGTCGGGCCCACTACATGGTGGCCCTGGCCAGCCTGGTCGTCGGCGCGGTGAGCACGTTCTCCGGTCTGGGGATGGCCGCCGGGGATGCTCGCCAGACTCTGTGTCTGCCCGGCGGTGGTCAATGCATGTATGCCGGGGACTCTGTCGCCTCGGGCCTTCAGCTGGTGGCGCTGCTCGCGGCCGCTGTGACTCTGCTGCTGAGCTGGCCTGACGACAGGAAACAGGCGACGGGCGGCACCGCGGTCATCGTCAGTCTCGTCCTTGCGGCAACGGCGGGCGCGACTGCCGTTGCCGGTGCGCGTGACCTCGGTTCGTGGCTGGTCTCCATTGAGCTCGCCACGCTGCCGACCGTGGCGCTGGTCGCCCTTCGAGGTGCTCGCTCCGCGATCTCCGGGGCAGTCGCCCTGCTGACCACGTCGCTGGTCTCCTTCGGTCTGCTCGCACTCGCTGCCGGCTTGTGGTTCACGGCTACCTCGAGCGGATTCCTCACTCCCGCAGCCGCGCTCACCGTAATCGACGATCCAGCCCGACGCCCGATCCTCGTCCTGGCCGTCGTTCTCTTTGTGGCCGGGATCGGGTTCAAGCTCTCACTGGTGCCATTCCATGCATGGACCCCAGAGGCCTACGACGGAGCTCCCTTACCCATTGCCGCCTTCCTCGCCGCTGTCTCAAAGATTGCCGCGTTGGCCGGCCTGCTCGTCGTGATCCGGGCCGTTGCACCACTGGGTGCTCCTGTCCTTACCTCCATCGCGCTCGTGGCGGCGGCAAGCATGACCTTGGGCAATATCATGGCCATGCGACAGAACAACGTCGTGCGGCTCCTGGCATGGTCGACGGTGGCGCAGGCAGGCTGGGTCGTCATGCCACTCGCGACGGTCTCCTCCGCCGCTGTGCGTGCTTCCGGGGCGTACCTATTGGCCTACGTCCTCGCGACGCTCCTGGCGTTCGCCGTAGTCTCAGCCCTTGTCCAGATCAGGGGGGCGGTGCGCGCCCGAGACCTCACGGGATACCGCGGTCTCATGCGTGACCACCCTGTTCTGGGCGGTGCCCTCGGGCTGGCCCTGCTGTCGCTGGCGGGGCTTCCGCCGGGCGTCCTCGGTCTCGTGGCGAAGGTCACCGCGCTGCGTCCTGTCGTGGGCAGCGCGCTTTGGCTGCTGGCCGTCATCGCGGCAGCAAACGCCGTCCTGGGCGTCGCTGTCTACGTGCGCTGGCTTCGGGCCCTCCTGGCCCCGCCTGAGCGGGGGGTCGACGGGGCCGCGGCGGTGGTTGCACGAGCCGTTCGAGTGCATCCCGCGACGCTGGTGGCGGTCGGCTTCGCCGCCGTGTCACTGGTGTTGACCAGCCTTAGCCCCCAGCTGATCCTGGGGCTGATGGGCTCCTGACACCCGGCTGACGATGCCCCGCGTGGGTCGTCCACTGAGCCCGCGTTCCGGAACACCAGACCCGGCCGCCACGTTGGAAAGGGTATGCACAACCATTACAACGGGTTGAAGACCACGCTGCTTCTCAGCGGCATCTTCGGCCTCCTGCTGGCTCTCGGCTCGCTGGTCAGCCGGGGCAGGTACATCTGGGTCTTTGCCCTGTTTGGGGTGGCTATGACCGCGTACGGGTACTGGAACAGCGACAAGATCGCGATCAGGGCGATGCGCGCTCGACCTGTCAGTGAGACAGAGGCCCCGGCCATGTACCGCATCGTCCGCGAGCTGTCCACGGCTGCGAACAAGCCCATGCCGCGCCTGTACATCTCGCCCACTGAAGCGCCGAATGCCTTTGCCACCGGCCGAAACCCGGCCAACGCGGCGGTCTGCTGCACCGAAGGGATCCTGCAGCTGCTCGATGAGCGTGAGCTTCGCGGGGTCCTCGGGCATGAGCTCATGCACGTCTACAACCGGGACATCCTGACATCCTCGGTGGCCGCGGCCGTCGCCGGCGTCATCACCAGCGTCGCTCAGATGTTCATGTTCATGGGCCTGTTCGGCGGCGGTGGTGGTGGCGACAACTCTGACAACCGATCCAACCCCATGGGCATGCTGCTGATGGCCTTCCTCGCGCCCCTGGCCGCCACGACCATCCAGCTGGCGATCACCCGCACGCGTGAGTACGACGCTGACGAGGATGGCGCCACGCTCACCGGCGATCCCTTGGCTCTCGCTTCGGCGCTGCGCAAGCTCGAGCGCGGAACGGCTGCAGCGCCTTTGGCCCCCCAGCGTGATCTCGTCAACGCCAGTCACATGATGATTGCCAACCCGTTCCGGGCCCAGGACGTCTCGCGGCTCTTCGCGACCCACCCACCGATGGCAGATCGCATCGCCCGGCTGGAGACCATGGCCTCGGGGTATCGCGGCTACTGACCTCGCCGACCACCGCTGGTCGGGTCTGGAAGAGTGTTGAACATGTCTAACCTCACCCGAGCGGAAGCTGCCGCTCGATCAGCCCTCATCATCGTCAGTGGATACCGACTCGAGCTCGATCTCGACCAGGGCTCCACGGCGTTTGCGTCCGTCAGCGCCGTGCGCTTTCGATGCGCGGAACCTGGCGCCTCCACCTTTCTTGACGTCAAACCTCAGGTGCTTCACCGGGTCGTGCTTAACGGTGTCGACGTGGACCTCACGGGCTTCGACGGGGAGCGGATTGCGCTGACCGGACTCGCGGCTGAGAACGAAGTCGTGGTTACGGCAACGATGCGGTACAGCAACGACGGCCAGGGCCTGCACCGCGCGGTTGACCCGGCAGATGACCAGGACTACGTCTACGGTCACTCTTTCCTGGACGCGGCGCCGCGGGTGTTCGCGTGCTTCGACCAGCCGGACCTCAAGGCGCCCTACAACGTGTTCGTCTCCGCACCGGCCGAGTGGATCGTGCTGGGCAACGGTGCGGCTACGCGCACCGGTGAGGGAACGTGGGCTCTGGAAACCACCAAGCCGTTGGCAACGTACTTCTTCACGGTCTGCGCCGGGCCCTACGTGTCGGTTCTGGCAGAGCACGACGGTATTCCGCTGGGCCTCCACGCAAGGGCCTCGTTGGGTGAGCCGCTGAAACGCCAGGCCGACCAGATGCTCACCATCACTCGCGCCTCTTTCGACTACTACCACTCGCTGTTCGGCATCCGGTATCCGTTCGGGGAGTACCACCAGGTCTTTGTTCCCGAGTTCAACGCCGGCGCGATGGAGAACCCTGGCTGCGTGACAATGCGTGACCAGTACCTCTTTCGTGGCGCCGCAACCCATGACGAGGTGCTGACCCGGTCCAGCACGATCTCTCACGAGATGGCTCACATGTGGTTCGGCGATCTCGTGACCATGCGCTGGTGGGACGACCTCTGGTTGAACGAGTCCTTCGCCGAGTACATGTCTGACCGAACCCTCTATGAGGCAACGGAGTTCACGGACGCCTGGGTCGACGCCTCGATGTCACGCAAGCCGTGGGGCTATGCCGCGGAGCGGACACCTTCGACGCACCCTGTTGCTGGTTCGGCCGCGCCTGACGCACAGTCGGCGCTCCAGAACTTCGATGGCATCTCGTACGCCAAGGGGGCTGCAACGCTGCGCCAGCTGATCGCCCACATCGGCGACGCTGCATTCATCGAAGGGATTGGGGACTACCTGCACTCCCACGTCTATGGCAACGCCGAGCTCACGGACTTCATCGGGGCCATGGAGCGCGCCTGCGGTAAGGATCTTCAAGCCTGGTCCGTCAGCTGGCTGCGGACGGCGGGGCTGGATGCAATCTCGGTGGACACGACGACGCAGGACGGCCGGATCACCTCGGCGAACCTGCGCCGGATTCCGCCTGCCGCCTTCCCTGCAGATCGGCCACACACGCTCGATGTCGCCGGATTCTCCAGCGGCACAGAGGTATTCCGGGTTGTGACGAGCGTGTGCAGCGACCAGACCGCACTCCCTGAGCTGGACGGCCAGCACGCGGCTGCCCCACACGCTGACGCCGAGGCGGGTGAGACTCCCGACGACGGAGTTGAAGATCTCGGTAGCACGGCCCGGACGGATGTAGCGAGTGGTGGCCATCGGGTTCTCCTCGATTGATGAGAGCACTGCTCTTATTTAAGAGCAGTGAACACCTCGCTACCCGCCGGGTCAAGAGCAGTGCTCTCAGCTTTCGTGGAGCTCCAGCTCGTAGGCGTCCTCCCCGACCCAGATGCGCAGCCCCTCACCGTCGTCGGTGATGTAGCCGTCCTCCTCCTCGCCCATCTCGCGCAACGCCCCGAGCGCGAGCTTGTTGAGCTCGACCTTCCCGTCGCCGAGGTCCACGGGCCGGTACTCCCGGGCGAGCAGCGCGGTGCG
>ENA-OFCI01001175-OFCI01001175.1-metagenomes-genome-assembly--contig:-NODE-1175-length-12463-cov-3.351386_pt1 | contig 12463 bp, 7 predicted proteins | sample MGYA00153391_OFCI01 | MGnify analysis MGYA00153391
TGAAGGGCGGCACGCCCACCAAGCCGATGCTCGTTTCGCAGTTCCGCTACGATCTCGACTCGTTGTATAAAAATGTCGAACGCGAGGGCGGCGCTGGTTTCATTCGCGGCACTCACACCGCGTGGCGCCAAGGCAAGTACGTGTTTTTGGGCGACGAGGTGTTCTCGGCAAAGCCTCAGGGCGTGCAACTCCCGGGGCTTGGACTTGGCAAGGCAAATGGTCGTCTGCATGTCATCGACGTCAGTGATCTGAACAAGCCGCGCGAAGTCGCCTACTACGAACCCACCGACGGTGGCGCGCACAACGTCTGGGTTGCGGGCGACACGCTCTATCTTGGCGACTACCAGGGTGGTCTGCGCATTCTTGACATCTCAGGCGAATTGCGCGGCGACTTGCTCAAGCAGGCCGCCGACAACGTGTTGCGCACCTCCATGGAGCTTGGCGGTAATGCGCCGTTCCTGGTGTTCGAGGATGCCGACCTCGATGCCGCGGTAGACGGCGCGATGATCGCCAAGTTCCGCAACATCGGCCAGGCCTGCACGGCGGCGAACCGATTCATCGTGCACGAGGCGGTTGCCGAAGAATTCGCCACTCGCGTGACCGCGCGGGTGAATGCCCTGACAATCGGCCGAGGTACCGAGGAGGGTGTCGCGATCGGCCCGCTCATCAATGCCGCTGCGGTTACAAAAGCCGATGACCTGGTGAAAGATGCCGTCTCCCGGGGGGCGACAGTCCTTACCGGCGGATCCCCCGTTGACCGCGATGGCACCTTCTATGCGCCGACCGTGATTACCGGCGTGACGCCCGGAAGCGACATCCTGCGCGAGGAGATCTTCGGGCCGGTGCTGTCGATCACGACCTTCAGCGACGAGACGGATGCCGTGGCCAAGGCCAACGACACCCAGTACGGTTTGGTGAGCTATGCCTTCACGCGCGACCTGGCCCGCGGACTGAGACTGATCGACAGCATCCAGACCGGAATGATGGGCCTCAACGTGGGAGTCGTGTCGAATGCGGCGGCGCCCTTCGGTGGGGTCAAGCAGTCCGGGCTCGGCCGCGAGGGCGGAGACGTCGGAATCGACGAGTACCTCGAGACGAAATACGTGCTCGCACCACACACCGTCGCGTGACCGTCGTCGAGATCGCGGATCTCTCCGATCCCCGGCTCGCCGATTACTCGCACCAGACGGATGTTGCGCTCAAGAAGGCCCGTGGCACCGAGCACGGGCTCTATATCGCCGAGTCGGCGCTGGTGCTGCGGCGTGCGATCGCCGCCGGGCACCGTCCGCGCTCCGTGCTCGCCCTCGGCAACACCGTTGACGAGGCGAGGGCCATCGTCGGAGGCGACGTGCCGATATTTTCCGGGCCGAGTGAACTGCTTGAGGAGCTCACCGGCTATCTGCTTCATCGCGGGCTGATCGCGGCGATGCACCGGCCTGCACTCCCGACTGCGACCTCGCTGCTCGAGGGGGCCCGACGGGTGATCATCCTCGAAAACGTGGCTGACCCCACCAACGTCGGCGCGATTTTCCGCTCGGTCGCAGCCATCGGAGCGGATGCCGTCTTCGTGACGCCCCGCTGTTCCGACCCGTTCTACCGGCGCGCCATCCGGGTGTCAATGGGCACTGTGCTCCAGGTGCCGTGGACGCGCCTCGGGGACTGGCCGTCCGCGCGGCAGATACTCGCGGCATCCGGCTTTCAGGTGGTGGCCCTGGCGCTGAGCCAGTATGCCGTGAGCCTGCGTGACTTTGTGGCGCCCGAGAAGCTCGCGCTTGTGCTCGGCGCCGAGGGGGAGGGTCTCACGGCAGAGGCGCTCGCCAGCGCTGACACCATTGTGCAGATTCCGATGGCGCATGGAATTGATTCGCTCAATGTGGCGGCCACCGCGGCGGTGGCGATGTGGGCGCTCGGCTAAGCCTCAGGGGTCCCGAATGCTGCGGTCGGATGATCGGCTGCTGTTATTCACGAAGGCCGTGGTGTGCAACCAACACTCTCGACGTCTCTGCTCACTCACGGGTCCGTGCGTGAGCGTGCGCATGCCAGCGTGAGTGACACGCGTGTGCGCGTGCGACACCAGTGCTTGCGTGGGTGGGTGGGTTCGTGCATGCGTGGGAGGGTTCGTGCCTGAGTGCGTGCAGGAGTGACACCCGTGACACCCGTGCGTGCAGGCAGCAGCGACACGCCTGTGTGCGTGCACGAGTGGCGCGCGCGCGCGTGCGTGCATGAGTGACACACGCGCCCAAAAATTCGGGCGCGAGTGTCACTCATGGGCGCGGAGGCGGAGGGGCGGGGGCGCAGAGGCGCAGAGGGGCCGGCGCGGAGGCGCGGCCACGGAGCCGCGCGGAGGGAGGAGTCGGCCCTAGACGAGGAGCTGGTGCTTCGCCAGCTCGCGGTAGAGCGGGGTGCTCTTCACCAGCTCGGAGTGGGTGCCGGTGCCGACGACCCGTCCGTGGTCGAGCACCACGATCTGGTCGGAGTCGACGACGGTGGAGAGCCGGTGTGCGATCACGATCAGGGTGCGGTTCTCGGCGACGGCATCGATCGCTTCGCGCAGCAGCTGCTCGTTGAGACCGTCGAGCGACGAGGTCGACTCGTCGAGAAGCAGGATGGGCGGCGCCGCGAGCAGGGTGCGAGCGATGGCGAGACGCTGGCGTTCGCCGCCGGAGAGCATCACTCCCTCTTCGCCGACCGCGGCATCCAGTCCCTTCTCGTTACGCTCAAGCACCTCGGTGAGATTCACGTCGTGCAGCACCCGGATGCACTCCTCATCGGTCGCGTGCGGCGCGCCGAGCGTGAGATTGTCCCGAAGCGAACCGGCGAGCACGGGAGCATCCTGCTCCACATAGCCGATTTGGGCCCGCAGCGCTTCGCGATCGAGGCCGCGGATGTCGACACCGCCGAGTCGCACGATACCCGAGGTCGGATCGTAGAAGCGCTCGATCAGCGCGAGGATCGTGCTCTTGCCGGCGCCGGACGGACCGACGAGAGCCGTACGCTGGCCGCGTGGCGCATCGAACGAGACGCCGTGGAGCACGGTGAGGTCCTTGCGCGCGACACCTTCATCATCGTCAGCGGACCCGGGAGCCCGGGCTGCATCCGGATAGGTGAAGACTACGTCGTGGAAACTGATCGCGGCATCCGACGGCAACGGTGCGGCCGGCTCAATCGCGCCATCGAGCTCGGCCTCGCTCGGCAGGGTCACTATCTCCTGGATGCGCCCGAGCGCCCCGAGCGCCTGGTTCACCGAGGTGATGGCACCGAAGGCCTGGCCGAGCGGCATGATCAGCATGAACAGGAAAAAGATGAACGCCACGAGGTTCGCGATAGTGATCGCGCCGCTGGCCACGCGGAATCCGCCGACACCGAGAACAACGAGCAGCGACACCTGAAGGGCGATGCCGGCGATCGGCACCACGAGAGCCGAGATTTTTGCGACCTGGATTCCCATCTCCCAGGCACCGGTCGCATCCTTCTCGATTGCGGCCGTCTCGCGGTCGGTGGCATTCGAAGCCCGAACGGTGCGGATGGCTCCGAGCGCACGTTCAACGGAGGAGGCGAGATCCCCCACCTTCTCCTGCTGCTTGCGGCTGGCGACGCGCACCCGTCCCGAGAGCAGCACGACCGTAACCACCGAGACCGCTATGACCAGTACGGTGAGCCCGAGAAGCACGGGGTCGATCACGAGCATGGCGATGAGCGCGCCGAGAAAGATAAGCGCCCCACCCACCGCATCGACGAGCCCCTGGGTGAGAACGGCGTAGAGCAGAGTGGTGTCAGATCCGACCCGGGAGACCAGGTCGCCGGTGCGCCTGGTGTCGAATTCGCTGATCGGGAGCCGCAGCATCCGTCGCACCAGCTGCCGTCGAGCCGAGAGCACAACGCTGGTTCCGGTGCGCTGCAGCAGGTAGTGCTGCACCCCGGAGAGGATCGCGGAGATCACGACGAGAGCCACGAGCAGGAACACCAGCGCGCCGAGCGGCTCGCTCTTCTGCACGCGGGCGATCACCTGGCTCACCAACAGAGGCTGCGCCAATGCGGTCCCGGCGCCGAGCACGCTCAGCGCGATGACGATACCGAGCACCCTCTTGTGCTCGAGCAGGTAGGGCAGCAGCTGGCGGAAGCTCGCGCGCGGTCCCTCGTCCTTCTTTGCACGGGCGAAAGGCGAACGAGATCGAGGGGGTTGTGTGCTTGTGCTCATGATGTCTTTCGGATGGCCGAGGCGAACAGTCAAGCTTAGGCACGGTGTAGATGGACACACGTACTCCGCGGGGAACATGCTCAGTACTCTCTGCATGTCCGAGGAAGTGGTTAGGGTTGTCTACCGTGCTCTCACCTGTCATCGCTGCTCATCTCCTCACCAAGAAGTACAAGGATTTCGCCGCGGTCGACGGCATCTCGTTCGAGATCGCGCCGGGCGAGTCCTTCGGCTTCCTCGGGCCGAATGGGGCGGGCAAGTCGACGACGATGCGCATGGTCGGCGCTGTATCGACACGCACGAGCGGCTCGCTTGAGATTCTGGGTCTCGACCCCAATGAGCACGGCCCGGAGATCCGGTCGCAGCTGGGCGTCGTTCCCCAGCAGGACAACCTCGACATGGAATTGCGCGTGCGCGACAATCTCATTGTCTACGGACGCTATTTCGGCATCAACACCTCCACCTGTGCCGCCAAGGCTGACGAGCTTCTCGAATTCGCCCAGCTCTCCGACCGCAAGAAGTCAAGGGTGGACGACCTCTCTGGTGGGATGAAGCGCCGACTGACTATTGCGCGGTCCCTCATGAACGACCCGAGGGTCCTCCTGCTCGACGAACCGACCACCGGTCTCGACCCGCAGGCCAGGCATATCCTCTGGGATCGGCTGTTTCGCCTCAAGGAGCAGGGCACGACCCTTGTGCTGACCACGCACTACATGGATGAGGCAGAGCAACTCTGTGACCGCATCGTTGTCGTCGATAAGGGCACGATCATGGCCGAAGGGGCGCCGGCCGATCTCATCCGCACCTATTCGACGCGCGAGGTGCTCGAACTGCGGTTCGGCTCGGACAACAACGCGACGGTGGCAACGCAAGTGGTCGGCATCGGCGACCGCATCGAGGTGCTCCCCGACCGAATCCTCATTTACAGCAACGACGGCGACTCCGACCTCGACCGGATCCTCGCGCAGGGGTTTACCCCGATCACCACCCTCGTGCGGCGGTCCAGCCTCGAGGACGTGTTTCTGCGGCTCACCGGGCGGAGTCTGATCGAATGACAGTCGCCATCGAGACCCCCTCGGCCCGGGCGATCGCCGCCGGAGTGAAACCGCGCCGCTACGGCTCCTGGTATGTGGCCGAGCATCGCATTCGCGGCATCCGGAGCTACTACAAAACCCTGCTGTTCACGGCGATCGGCAGCCCATTCATGTACCTGTTTGCGCTCGGGGTGGGGCTGGCGACTCTCGTCGACCGGCACAACGGACTCGGTGGAACGAGCTACCTTGCCTTCGTCGCGCCCGCCCTGATCGCTTCGGCCGCGGTCACGGCGGCGGTGGAGGAGTGCACCTACCCGATTCTCATGGGCTTCAAGTGGAATCCGATCTTCTTCGGGATGAACGCCGCGCCGATCTCGGGTGCCCAGATTGTCAACGGAATCTTCATCGCCGTACTCGCCCGGCTGCTGCCGACCACCCTCATCTACTACCTCGTCATGCTGGTGTTCGGGGCGGTTCCGTCGCCACTCGGCGTGCTCGATATTCCGATCGCGGTTCTCACCGGAATGGCCTTCGGTCTGGTAATCGCGAGCTATATGGCAACAGTTGAGCAGGATGTCGGCCAGCCCGCCTTCATCCAGCGGTTCATCATCATCCCGCTTTTTCTCTTCTCCGGTACCTTCTTCCCGCTCACCCAGATGCCCATTTTCTTGCGGTGGATCGGGTGGATCTCACCTCTGTGGCACGGCACGGAGCTGGGTCGCGTGGTGAGCTATGGCGCGGTCGAGCCCGGCTGGCTCACCATCGTGCACGTGCTTTACCCCCTGGCGCTCTGTGTCTATGGCTGGCGGCGCACCCAGGTCGTCGTCACTCGGAGGCTCAACAAATGAGCGCGACCCCTGCCCGTTCCCCCCTTCGGCCGGTGCCAAAGCCCCGTGCCGGAGGCATCGGTTCGCTTTACGCTGGCAACTCTCGAGCGGTCATCGCGCGGGGACTCCTCGCCACCCGCAGTTCCAACTGGCTCATTGTGCTGAGTGGATTTTTCGAGCCGGTGTTCTATCTGCTGTCGCTGGGTATCGGCCTTGGCGCCCTGGTCGGCTCGGTCTCTACGACGACCGGTCAGCCCGTGTCGTACGCGGCGTTCATCGCGCCGGCACTTCTTGCGGTGTCGGCGATGAACGGGGCGATTTTCGACTCCACCTGGAACGTATTTTTCAAGATGCAGTACGCCAAGCTGTACGAGGGGATGCTCGCGACATCGCTGGGGCCGCTGGATGTGGCACTCGGTGAGATCTTCCTCGCGCTGTTGCGCGGCGCGGTCTATGCAACGGGTTTCCTCATTGTGATGCAGGTGCTCGGCCTCAACCGCTCCTGGACGGCGATCCTCGCAATCCCGGCGGTACTGCTCATCGCCTTCGGGTTCGCGAGCCTCGGAATGGCGATCACCAGCTATATGAAGACATTCCAGCAGATGGACTGGATCAACTTCGTGATGCTGCCCATGTTCCTTTTCTCGGCGACCTTCTACCCCTTGAGTGTCTACCCGCAGGCGATTCAGTGGCTGATCCAGGTGCTCCCGCTCTGGCACGGCGTCGAGCTGGTGCGGGGTCTCACGACCGGAGCCTTGAGCGTCGCGATGATCTTGGTCTTGTCGCCGCCGCTCTTCGCTTTGTACTCCTGCGTGAGGATGCCCTCGTTGAAGTACGCATCGGGGCGAGCGGGATCCAGCTTCTTGCAGGTGTCGAGCTCGGCCTGGACCTTCGCGACCTGCGTGTCGTAGTTCACGTCGGTGATCAGCCCGCGAAGCGCGAGCGCATAACCGAGGTGAGCATCATAGTCGTTGCTGCGCATCTTGAGCGCGTTCTCATACGCGCCCTGCGCCGCCTCGAAGCCGCGGAACGAGAGGTTGACCGCCGCATAGTTCATCTGCGCCTCGAAGAAGCGCGGGTCGAGCCCAGCTGCGCTCTTGAACGAAGCCACCGAGCTATTGACCTGTCCGAGCTCGTTCTGGATCAGACCCATCGTGTTGAGGATGGGCGCGTACTTCGAGTTCTTGCGGAGCGCTTGGGAGCCGACGAGCAGCGCGAGTTCGAGCTGCTGAACGTCTGCGCGCTTGCCCAACGAAGCATTCGTGACGATCGAGCGACCGCCCCTGCCCTTCACGGTTCCCGCCTTCTTCTTCGCCTGCTGGAAGTAATAAAGGGCGAGCTGATTGAACGCGGGCATGTAGCTGTCGTCGATCGCGAGAGCGCGCTGCAGGTTCTTCTTCGCGCACTCCATGTCGTCCTTGCAGCCGTCGCCGCCAGCGGCGCCGTCACGCTGCATCTGGAACATCGCCAAGTTGACGAGCGCAGGGACGTTCTGGAACTGCGCGTCCAAGACTGCCTGTTGCATCGACTGGATCGCGGTGTCGAGGTTGCCATCAGCTTTGTACTGATAGAGCGCTATCTGCACGCGCGAGTTGTGGAACTTCGGATCGTCCGTCAGCGCTTTTTGGAATTTCGCCTTGGCTTGATCGTCGCTGCCGCAACGTTGATACGCGAGGCCCGCGTCGAAGGTCGCCTCGGGGAACTTGCCGCTCGGCTGTGAGCTGACGGCGCCGTCGAACTTTTTGGCGACCTCGTTGCAGCTCGCGTCGTTCCAATCATTCGTCGTGTCGTGAGCGACCATCGACGCGACGGCTTCGTCGAAGCGCTTCTGCGCGTTGACATCGATCGACTCACCGAGGGCGGTGATCGGTCCGGTGGGGGCCTTCTTGACGCCGCCGGTCTCGGGCTTGGGGCCTCCGCCGCACGCCACGAGGGCAGAGACGATCGCCGCGACAAAGAGTTTCGATTTCATCACGGGTCTCCTCACTTCTTCCCTGCAGGCGCTTTGTCGTCCTTCTTGTCGTCCGCCTTCTTGTCGGGCTCACCCACCGGGGCGGGGTGCCAGAACTGACCACCGACGAGGAGCGGGGGCGACTTGTCTTCGAGGCCGCTGTTCGAGAGCGTGGCCGCTCCGCGCAGCTCGTCGACGACGTGATATTCGGACTTGTAGTTCTTCGCGAGCCAGACCTCGCAGCTACGCGAGAAGTCGTCGAAGTACTGATACTTCACCGAGTAGGAGAGGCAGGTCACGAGCGCCGGCTTGGCCTTCGCGTCCTTGATGGGTTGGCTCGCGCCGTCGAGCGCTGCCCAATAGTTGGAGCGGAGCTCGGCGTAGGAGAGCGTGTCGGCGGTGCCGGGCACGAAGCCCTTCTTGTCCCAATCCGCCGGGTACGGTGCCGAGCGGAAGTCGTCCACGTACTTGCCCCACATCAGTCCGACGCGAGAGCCCGCAGCGATGACCCAGCGCGGCGGCGGCTCGGGCTGCATGTCGACGATCTTCTTGTAGTCGAGCTCGACCTTGCTGATCGCCTCTTCCTTCTTCTTCATCCAGTCTTTGACCTTGGTATTGACGTGCTTCAGCACTTCATCCTTCTGGCCAGCACCGCGATAAACGGGGAAGTTGATCGGGTCGACGATGATATGACGCTGCTCTTCTGCATTGTAGAAGATTGCCTCGCCGACTGCGTTGAGGGCCTTCGCGTCCTTGTCCTCGGTCGGATAGGCGTCATTGAGCTTCTTCTCGGCGGCGCCCGGATCCTTCCAGATGTCGCGGACGCGGGCGTATTCCATCTTCGCGCCCTGGTCGCCCTTCATCTTGGCGTACGCGCGGGCTAGCGTGGCGTGCGCTTGCACTTGCACGTCGACGCCTGCACGGTCGATGAGGCTCATTGAGCCCTTGAGCGAAGCCTGGGTCTTGTCCCAGTCTTCCTTTTCCGCGTAGTGAGCGCCAATCGCGAACGCGACCGAGGCTGCTTGCGTGGGCTTCGATTGACCGTAATTGCGCTGGAAGAGCGTCGCGTCTTCAATCGCTTTGACCTCGTCGCCGAGACCGAGACGAAGAAGGACCGCGTCGCTCAAGGCCTGATCGGCCTTCTCGGCGCTCTTGTCGTCTTTCGCGTAGCGCTCGTACCACTCGGCCGCTTGTTCGTAGACGGCGATGGCTTGGAAGTTACCGCCAATCTCGTAGACGGCTTTCTTCGCGAGCGGGCTCTTGTCCATGTGATTGGACGGATTGAGGAGGATCATGCGCGCCGCGATTGATTTGGCGACCAATCGAGCAGCCTGGAACGCTTTAGCGGCGTTGTAGACGAGCTCGTCGCACTTCTCTGCTTGCGCGGGCTGACCATTGCGGATCGGCGTCTCGCAGTACTTCTTGTACACGTCCAGGTACTGATTGCCTGCGGACTCGTAGGTCTGCAATGCAGTCGTGCCGCCCTGCTTGTCCGCGATCTCGACGAGCTTCTGCGCCTTCAAACGCAGAATGTCGACTTGGATCTTGTTGAGCGAGGTGCACTGCTCTTCGTTCTTCTTCGCTTTGTCTGCAGTGCAGTAGAGCTCGATGAACTTGGGGACGTCCGTCGACATGTCGTCGAAGCACGTCGGTCGCGGGTTGGCGCCGTGCGAGCCGAGGACGTTGACGGACTCGAGGTAGAGTTGAGCTGCGTAGATTCCCACGTCCTTGTCGGCGTGGTTCATCGCGATGTCGCGGAACGCCATGCCGGACTCTTCCCAGTGCTGCGCTTCGAAGTATGTACGCGCTCGCGCGTATTCGACCTCAGTGCGCTGATCCTGTCCTGCAGCGTCCGTGGCCGCGGGGTGGATGTAGCAAATGTACCGATTGAAGGCCGAGAGCATGCCCTTCTGAGTGTCGGTGAAGTCCTTGGGCTTGAGCGCTGCCTCTTCGTCGTCCGCCTTCTTCTTCTTGTCGTCTTTCTTGGCGCCGGGCAGCTGTCCTGCGCCCTTCCGCGCGGAGTCCTTCGGGTGCGCGGCCTCGTAGATATTTTGATAGCAGAGCACTGAGGCGTACGCGGCCTCGGCGGCCTCTGGCGCGTTGGGGTTCTCGGCGACGACCGAGTCGAACGCGGGACCGCACTCGCTCCATCGCTGCTGGAAGTAGAGCAAGTCCGCCATTGCGTACTTGATCTTGTAGATGTTGGGCCAATCGTCTTTGACGATTCGCGGGAACTGGAATTTGGCGAACTCGTCCGCGCCCCAGGTGTCGACCGTCTTCTTGTAGAGATAGGCGGCGAGCGACATCGTCTTCTGATCGCCAGTGCCGCGTTGCCCTTGAGAGCCGACGGCCTCCAAGTGCCAAGCCATTCCGGTCTCTGCAACGAGCTCGGCGGTCTTGTTGGCGCACTCGAATTTCGAGTCGTCTTTGTGCTGGCCGGCCTTGAAGTCGTTGAACGCCTTGACCTGCGCGTCGAGCTCCGAGCGGATTGCGTCCTTGTTGCCGGACTTCATCGCGAGCGTGGCTTCGGTGATGTGCGCTTGATACAGGCAGCTCTTGTCCGAGCCGCGGTCGCGCACCATCAAGTCTTTGTAGAGGGTAATGGCTTCGGGATAGTGACCGGTGTCGAGGTAGTTGACGCCGAGGTCGTCCATCATCTTGAAGGTCTTGTCGTTCGACCCTCCGGCATCACCGGCGATGTTGTGGAAGAAGTTGTACGCCGCGCCGGGGTCGCCTTTTAGTGCATAGACGGGAATGACGTCTTTGCGCGCGCTGTCGGCCAGCTTCGCCGCGCCGGGCTGCTGCGAGTAATTGACGCCAAAGTCGATCGTCTTCTTGAACGCATTGAGCGCCTTGTCGAAGTCGCCCTGGTTCCAGAACACGTAGGCGAGCTTGTACCAAGCGTAGCCGTAGACCTTGCTCTTCTCCGGCGGGAACTTGATGACCTCCGCGTACGCCTGCGCGGCGAGCGGCCACTTGCTGGGGTCGCCCTGGGCTTCATTGAAGAACAATTCGCCGAATGCCAAGTACGCATTCGGGATGTACTTGCTGTCGGGCTTCTTCTGAATGAGCTCGTAATAGACCTTACGAGCATTCGCAGTGTCGTTCGCCTGCTCGTACTCGTATGCCAAGTAGTAGAGGACTTCGTCGATCTGTCCGTATTGCGGATAGTCCGTCTTGATCAACGTGTAGTAGTCGACGACCTTCTTGCGCGCGGCCAACATGATGTTGTTCGCGGCATTGGCCAGCGCCTGCTTCTGACCTGCCAATTGCGGGTTGGTCTTCTTCGCTGCGTCGCGGTCGATCTCCGCTTGAATCTTCTCGCGGAAGCCGGCGGACTCGAGCTCGACGTAGTCCTCTGCGAGACGACGTGCGAGCTGCACGCGGTCCGGCGAGTTCTTCGCGGTCTGATTGAACAGGTTCTCGAGACCTTGAATCTCGGTCACGAGGAGCGCCTTGCCGCGCGCCTGGAGTCGACTCTTGCGCTCGTCTCGCGCCTGACCCTCGGTCGGGTTCGTCGGGGTCTTCGACTGGTCGCGCTTCTTCAGATCCGCGGGGGGCGGCGCCGAGTGGAAGTTGACCTGCGGAGACTTGCCGTGCGCACCAACGTTGAAGGCGGAAGCCGGCCCCGTGTTCGAGCACGAACTGAGGGTCTGCTTGGCCTGGTCCGAGATGCACGCCGCCGTGGTGCTCGTGTCCGCTGCATTGGCCGACGAGGCGACCAATGCGGTTGCAGACACGATCACCGACGCGGCGATGCGATTCAGTCGCGTGATGTTCATAGTGAGACTATCTCCCGCACTTCGAGGTGATTGACTGGCGATAAAAGCCCAGCTCGTCACGCCAGTATTCGCCGTTGAACGGCCAGACCACGTGTTCCTCGTCCGCTTTGACGATGTTGGCCTTCGACTCTTGAGCCGAGACCTGCGCACCGGCCATCGTGGCGTCCAACTGGTTACGTTGAGCCGCAGTGATGTCGATCAAGATCTTCGCGCTGTTGCGCAAGTGCTCATTGAGCTCGTCCAAGTTTCGTTGATAGCGATCACGCGCCAATTGACCTGCATTGCGGACCGCGAGGTCGCGCGCGAGCTGCAGCGCGTCTTTGACGTCTGCGCCGAGCGCGGACTCTTGGAAGTTGACCTTCGCCTTTTTGAAGCGACCGGCCTCTTCGTCGAGGACCTTCACGTACTCCAAATTACGGAGCAGCTGACGATCGGACAGCGCGAGCTCCACGATCGGACGAATCGTCGGATCGAGGTTCGCGTTGTTCGTTCCCTTGTCTTGGTCGTCGCGCACCTGCTTCAGAAACTTGAAGAAGGGTTCTTCTTGGTTCTCACCTTTGAATCGCGCGAGGACCTTGTTCAGCGCGTCGTAGATCGGCTGATACTTCTTCTGGAACTGCGCGACGATCGTGGTGGCGTCATCGTATTGGCAATTGGCGAAGTAGATGACTGCG
>ENA-OFCI01001176-OFCI01001176.1-metagenomes-genome-assembly--contig:-NODE-1176-length-12460-cov-3.179444_pt1 | contig 12460 bp, 11 predicted proteins | sample MGYA00153391_OFCI01 | MGnify analysis MGYA00153391
CCCCTCGTTCAGCGTCATCGCACCACTGCTGTCGAGGTCCATGCTGATCACCCTGGAGCCGTTGTCAGCTGACGAGCTTGATGACGTCCTGACTGCTGCTCTGAGCGAACAACGCGGACTGGGTGGGGTTTTCACCCTGGAACCAGAGGCGAGGCAGCACGTCATACGGATGGCGGGCGGGGATGCCCGTCGCGTTCTCACCTCCCTGGAGGCGGCCGCGGGCGTTGCCTTGGACGCACAACCGGCGGGGCGGGACAGCGAGGAACAGATCCTGATCACGCTCGCTCAGGTCGAACAGGCGGTGGCTCATGCTGCTGTGCGCTATGACCGCGCCGGCGACCAGCACTACGACGTTGCCAGTGCCCTGATCAAGTCGATGCGGGGCAGTGACGTCGATGCCTCGTTGCACTACCTGGCTCGGATGCTCGAGGCAGGGGAGGACCCGCGATTCATCGCCCGGCGGATCGTCATCGCGGCAAGCGAGGACGTCGGGATGGCCGACCCCACGGCCTTGCAGACCGCCGTCGCCGCGATGCATGCGGTGGCGCAGATCGGCATGCCCGAAGCGCGTATCATCCTGGCGCAGGCCGTGGTGCACAACGCGATCGCTCCCAAGTCGAACTCCAGCTACCTCGGGATCAACGAGGCGATCGCGGACATCCGGGCCGGCAGGGGTGGTCCGGTGCCGGTGCACCTTCGGGGCAGCGGATACGCCGGGGCCGGCCGGATCGGACATGGCGAGGGCTACAGATACGCCCACGACGACCCTGCCGGCGTCGTGGCCCAGCAGTACCTTCCCGATGACCTGCTCGTGGGAACCGACTACTTCCGGCCCACCGACCGGGGCTTCGAACAGACCCTGTCCGCGCGATGGGCCAGGCTCAAGGAGCTGATCCGGGCCACCTCTTGAGGCAGTTATGGTCCGTGCGAACTCGTGGCGGTGGAGTCGTTCCCGTTCGGCGAAGGTCCGGGGATGTGCGCGTCGCGATAGGGTTCTGGCTCCAGCTGTGAACAACATCCTTGGTGAGGTGAGCTTGTGAATGTGACAGTGTCCGTTGGTGACATCGCCGGTGTGATCGCAGCCCTGGCTTTCGCCTACCTGGTTGTGCGTCTGGGCGGCGTCCTGGGCAAGGCAGGCAAGGTTCTGGACGAGACGCGGATCGGCGTGCGCGGCATCTCCGAGCAGACTGTCCCGCTGCTCTCGCAGGTGACCGACACCGTGGCCTCCACCAACGAACAGATCGTGCGGCTGGACACCATCACGGCAAACGTCTCCTCGATGAGCACCAACGTCAACGCGCTCACCTCCCTCTTCGCTGCCACCCTGGGCTCCCCTGTGGTCAAGGTGGCCGCCTTCACCTACGGCGTGCGCTCGGCGATGAGTGGCTCCGGCCGGCGCGGGGCGCACGGTCGACGCAGGAAGGGCTGACCGATGCGCCGTCTGTTCTGGATCGCTTTGGGAGCCACGATGGGAGTGCTGGTCGTTCGCAAGGTCACCAAAGCCGCGCAGTCCTACACCCCCGCGGGCATGACCCAGGGCATCTCCGCTGGCCTGTCCGACCTGGGCGAGGGTCTGCGCGAGATGGCTGGAGCGGTTCGCGAGGGCATGGCCGAACGAGAGGCCGAGCTCCGTCAGGCCCTCGGCATCGACACCGGAACGTTGCCTGGGGGCCGTGAGATGAGCGCGGAGCAGGCCCGCGCCCTGATCGAGGACCCGACCTCACCGCAAGCCCGCTAGGGGCCCAACGCCCCCGGCACACCGCTGGCTCTGACTTGCCTCGTTGCGAGCCGGCTCAGACCGATAGGAATCTTGGCTATGGAAACCGCGGAGATCAGGCGACGTTGGCTCGCGTTCTTCGAGAGCAAGGGCCACACGATCGTGCCCAGCTCCTCCCTGGTGTATGACGACCCGAACCTCTTGTTCGTCAATGCCGGCATGGTGCCATTCAAGCCCTATTTCCTGGGGCAGGAGACCCCGCCGTGGAAACGCGCCACCAGTGTGCAGAAGTGCGTCCGCACCGGCGACATCGATGAGGTCGGCAGGACCAGTCGTCACCTGACCTTCTTCCAGATGAACGGCAACTTCTCCTTCGGCGACTACTTCAAGGCCGATGCGATCACGTTCGCCTGGGAGCTGTTGACGGCCAGCGAGGCCGAGGGAGGGTACGGCCTGGCCAAGGAGCGGTTGTGGGCTACGGTCCACCACGATGACGACCAGGCCGCTGAGCTCTGGCTCACGAACTCGGAGATCCCGCCCGAGCGCATCGTCCGCAGGGGCAATACGGACAACTACTGGTCGATGGGCGTACCGGGACCCGGCGGCCCGTGCTCGGAGATCTTCTACGACCGCGGACCGGACTATGGCGTCGAAGGTGGCCCGGCGGTTGATGAGGACCGCTACATGGAGATCTGGAATCTCGTCTTCATGCAGTACGAGCTGAGCGCCGTCCGCAGCAAGGAGGACTTCGACGTCCAGGGGGAACTCAAAGCCAAGAGCGTCGACACCGGCATGGGGCTGGAGCGCATGGCCTCCGTGCTGCAGGGCGTAGACAACATCTACGAGATCGACGAGGTCCTTCCGGTTCTGCAAAAGGCCGCGGAGCTGGCCGGCAAGCGCTATGGCATGAACTCAGCCCGGGACGCTGCTCATAGCGACCCTGACGATGTGCTCCTGCGCATCGTGGCCGATCACGTCAGGTCCTCGCTGATGCTCCTGGGCGACGGCGTCACCCCAGGCAACGAGGGCCGCGAATACGTCCTGCGCCGGATGCTGCGTCGGGCCGTGCGGTCGATGCGTCTGCTCGGCTTCGACGAGCCGTGCCTCCAGCACCTGCTGCCGGTGAGCATGGAGCGGATGAAGGCGTCCTACCCCCAGCTTTCGACGGGGTTCTCCCGGATCTCCCAGATCGCCTACGCGGAGGAAGAGGCCTTCCGCCGCACCCTCGCGTCGGGCACGACCATGCTGGACACCGCGGTCGCCAAGGCCAAGTCTGCCGGGCTGAGCATGCTGGCCGCCGACGAGGCATTCGCGCTGCACGACACCTACGGGTTCCCGATCGACCTCACCCTTGAGATGGCGCAGGAACAGGGGATCAGCGTCGACCAAGACGGGTTCCGTCGCCTGATGAAAGAACAACGCGACCGGGCCAAGGCCGACGCCAGGTCCAAGAAGAGCGCGCATGGCGACACCTCGGCATACCGCTCCGCCCTGGACTCGCTGGGCCGAGCGGTTGAGTTCACCGGCTACCACGAGACCACCTCTGAGGCTCGGGTTGCCGGCGTGCTCATCGACGGCGCTCCTGTTGCCTCGGCCCATGAAGGTGACGAGATCGAGCTCGTGCTGGACCGGACACCGTTCTATGCCGAGGGCGGTGGCCAGCTGGCCGACGCTGGACGGATCACCTTGGAGGACGGCGCCGTCATCGAGGTTCGTGACGTGCAGTCGCCGATCAAGGGCCTCGTCGTCCACCGCGCCACGGTTCTCTCGGGCGAGGTACACCCGGGGGGGCAGGCTCATGCCCTGGTCGACATCGACCGCCGCCGCGCGATCTCGCGTGCGCACACCGCGACTCACATGGTGCACAAGGCCATCCGGGAGGCTCTGGGGGACACCGCGACCCAGGCCGGTTCGGAGAATGCGCCGGGACGCTTCCGGTTCGACTTCAACGCCTCGGCGGCGCTGCCGGTGACCGTGCTTTCCGACGTGGAGGCCAAGGTCAACGCGCTGTTGCTCGAGGACCTGCCGGTTCGCGCCGAGGTGATGACCCAGGACGCGGCGCGAGCATCCGGGGCGATGGCCCTGTTCGGGGAGAAGTACGGCAACGCCGTGCGCGTGGTGTCCGTCGGCGACTGGGCCCGCGAGCTCTGTGCCGGCACCCATGCGCAACGCTCCGGACAGCTCGGGCTGGTCAAGCTCCTCGGCGAGGCGTCCATCGGCTCGGGAGTTCGACGGGTGGAAGCCCTTGTGGGCACCGACGCCTACGAGTTCCTGGCTCGTGAGCACGCCATCGTCGGGGCACTCACCGAGGCGCTGAAGGTCCGGTCCGAGGAGCTGCCCGAGCGGGTCGCCAGCATCCTGGCCAAGCTCAAGGAGGCTGACCATGAGATCAGCTCCATGCGGATGCAACAGGTGCTGGCTGCTTCATCGTCACTGGCCGATGGTGGGCACGACGTCTTCGGAGTGAGCTTCGTGGGCCATGACGCGGGCGCCGGCGTCGGCGCCGACGATCTCCGTGGTCTCGCCCTCGACGTGAGGTCGAGGCTCGGTAACGACCGTCCGTCCGTGGTGGCCGTGGCCGGGGTCTCCAAGGATCGCCCGGTGATCATCATCGCGACCAACGATGCGGCCCGGGCATGGGGTCTGCGTGCAGGTCAGCTGGTCAAGGTCGCTGCACAGGCCCTTGGCGGCGGTGGGGGCGGCAAGGACGACGTGGCCCAGGGCGGTGGCATCGATGCCACCAAGGTCGGCGAGGCGTTGGCCAGGGTCGAACATGCCGTCGGCGAACGTGTCACGGCAGGACGTTGAGGGGGATGCGCACGGGGATCCGGTTGGGCGTTGACGTGGGCTCGGTCCGGGTCGGGCTTGCGGCCAGCGATCCCGATGGCATCCTCGCCACGCCGGTCGAGACCCTCAGGCGCGATGTGGAGTCCGGCTCTGACATGGGTGTGGTCGCAGACCTTGTGCGTGATCGTGACGTGCTGGAGGTTGTCGTCGGGTTGCCGAGGTCATTGTCCGGTGATGAGGGCCCCGCCGCCCAAGGCGCCCGCAGCTACGCAACCGCCCTGGCGGCCCGAATCTCGCCGATCCCGGTACGGTTGATCGACGAGCGCCTCACGACCGTCGACGCTCACCGTGGCCTGCGCGAGAGCGGCGTGCCCGGCAGGGCCCAGCGTGCGGTCGTGGACCAGGCGGCCGCCGTGCTGATCCTGCAGGCGGCACTGGACGCCGAGAAGTCTTCGGGACAGGTACCCGGAGAGCTTGTTGGCGGACGCAAGGCGCGTACAGCAAGGACGAAGGCAAAGGGTTCGAGGTCATGACGAAACGCCATCTCGACGCGGCGATCTTCGGCGACCCGGCCCGTGACCAGTCTGCGGAGCATGGCGTGACGGGTGGTGGCGGCACACCATCAGCCAGGCATCGCAGCGATGGTCGAGGCGTGCCTCATCGTCGTGCCAGGGGCCGACGCCGGGTGCTCGTGCTCCTGCTCACCTTTGGTCTGGTCGCCGGCGCCGGGGTCGTGGCCTTCCGCGTCCTGGCCCCCTTGGTCTCCAGCGTCACCGCGAGCAACGACTACACGGGCAACGGCTCGGGCGCCGTGTCCGTCACGGTGCACAACGGCGATACCGGCCGCTCGGTCGGCGCGACCCTGGAGAAGGCGGGGGTGGTCAAGACGGCCAAGGCCTTCGCTGATGCCGCTGCCGCCAACCCCCAAGGCGGCTCAATCCAACCGGGGGACTACACCCTCCGGGCCAAGATGAGCGCGATCTCGGCGCTGGCCATGTTGCTGGAACCTGCCAGCCGCACCATTCCGCATGTGACGATCCGAGAGGGCCTGTGGACCTCAGAGATCATCGTCGCTCTCGCCGCTGCCACGGGTCGACCGCTGGCCGACTACCAGTTGGCGTTGAAAGACCCCGCGGCGCTGGGTCTTCCGGCGGCCGCCCGCGGTGACGCAGAGGGGTATCTGTTTCCGGCAACCTACGAGTTCGGCAAGAACACCAGTGCTGCTGAGCAGCTCCAGACGATGGTGGCCAAGTCCCTCGAGGAGCTGGGCAACATCGGCGTGGGGCCGGCACAGATGCAGCGGGTCCTGACCATCGCCAGCCTCGTCCAGGCTGAGGCCAAGGCCAGCGCGGACTTCCCGAAGGTGGCACGAGTCATCGACAACCGCCTGGCGAGGCCGATGCCGTTGCAGCTTGACTCGACGGTCAGCTTCATCTCGAGGCATCATAAGGTCACCACGACCAACGTCGAAAGAGTGAGCAAGAGCCCCTACAACACCTACCTTGTGGCGGGTCTTCCACCGGGGCCGATCGACAGCCCGGGTCTATCGGCGATGGAGGCAGCGCTCAACCCGACACCGGGGCCATGGCTCTACTTCGTGGCGGTCAACCCCGTGACGGGAGAGACCCGGTTCGCCGTCGATGCGGCCGGTCACGCGGCCAACGTCAGGATCTTCCAGAAATGGTGCTCGGACCACCCGGGCAAATGCTGACCACGGATGTACGGCGGGCCGCTGTCCTGGGATCGCCGATCAGCCACTCCCTGTCACCGACCTTGCACCGTGCCGCATACCGCGCGCTGGGTCTGAGCACCTGGGTCTACGGCGCACACGAGGTGCAGGAGCCGGCGCTGCGCGGGTTTGTTGCCGGCCTGGGTGGCGACTGGGCGGGTCTGTCGCTGACAAGGCCGCTGAAGGAGATTGCTTTCGAGGTCGCCGACGAGGTCTCTGATCTGGCCCGCAGCGTCGGGGCCATCAACACCCTTGTGCGACGGGCGGATGGTGGCTGGAGCGGCGATAACACCGACGTGTATGGCGTTTCGCAGGCTTTGCACGAAGCGGGTTGTGTGCACGTGACCAGCTCACTGGTGCTCGGCTCGGGAGCGACCGCGCGGTCCGTCGTTGCGGCGCTGGCGAAGCTGGGTTGTCAGAAGGTGACCTTTGCGGTTCGCTCCACCGCGCGCCCCGAGACCCTGGAGCAAGCGCGCCGAGCCGGGCTCGAGGTTCAGGTCGTGACTCTGGACCAGATCGCGGATCGGGTCGTCGACGCGCCATTGGTCGTCAGCACCCTGCCGGCCGATGCTCTGCCGGTCGGCACCCCGACGGCAAAGCTGCTCCCCAGGGGTGTGCGACTGGAGGACCACTGTGTACTGGACGTGGTCTACGCCGGTTGGCCGACGCCGCTGGCGCGGGCGTTCGAGGAGGTGGGGGCGAGCGTGGTTTCCGGGTTCGAGATGTTGGTCCACCAAGCTGCCGAGCAGGTGCGCCTGATGACCAGTCTGCTCCCGCCTGTGGAAAAGATGCGGGTGGCCGGGCTGGCTGCCATGGGGTCCGCATGAGGTTCGTGCTCCCGCCCGGTGCCGCACCGTGGTGGGCGATCACCGTGCTGGCGGTCCTGGGCGCGGGCGTTGGGGCCTGGCTGACCAGGGTGCTGGCCGACGCCAGCTACCGTCGCCCCGATGAACGCGACCACCCGCTGCCCTCCCACCCCTGGTGGCTCGTGATCGTCGTGTCGGTCGCATGGGCGACCCTGACGTTTCGTGTCGGTGGCCACGCGCACTGGTCCCTGCTCCCGGCATACCTCTATCTGGGTGCGGTGGGTGCGGCGCTCACCCTCATCGATATCGACGTACACCGTCTGCCTGACCTGATCGTCCTGCCGTCCTACCCCATCGCGTTCGTGCTCCTGCTCGTGCCCACGGTCGTGACGGGGGAGTGGGGTGCGTTGCTGCGGGGAGTGCTGGCCGGGCTTGCGCTCTTCGTGGGCTACCTCGTCCTGGCCCTGGTCTCGCCCGGAGGCGGAGGACTGGGCCTGGGCGACGTCAAGCTCGCCGGGGTGCTGGGTCTGCTGCTCGGGTGGCTGGGGTGGGGACCGGCGATCGTGTCGGTTCTGGCGGCCTTCGTCATCGGTGGGGTCATCGCCGTGATCATGCTCGTGCTGGGCCGGGCGAACCGATCGTCCCACATGGCCTTCGGTCCCTCGATGATTCTCGGCGCATGGGCGGCGTTGATGTTCCCGCTCATGGTGATCACCGGTTGACCGGCTGACGGGTCGTGGATGGGCTCGTGGCTAGGATTTCGCCATGCTGCGTTGGTTAACTGCCGGTGAGTCCCACGGCCCCGCCCTGACTGCCACGATCGAGGGCCTGCCCGCCGGTGTCGAGGTCACCACGGCGGACGTCGCTGCCGCACTGGCCCGTCGCAGGCTCGGTTTTGGCCGCGGTGCCCGGATGAAGTTCGAGCAGGACGCTGTGGAGCTCCTCGGCGGTGTCCGTCACGGTGTGACCATCGGCTCGCCGGTTGCCATCCGGATCGGCAACTCCGAGTGGGCCAGGTGGGAGACGGTGATGAGTCCGGACCCTGTGTCGGCTGACGCCCTGTCGGCCGCGGACGACGTCGGTTCACCGCAGGAGATCGCCCGGAACAAGCCGCTGACCAGGCCCCGTCCCGGTCACGCCGACCTGGTGGGTATGCAGAAGTACGGGTTCGACGACGCCCGCCCGGTGCTGGAGCGGGCCTCGGCGCGCGAGACAGCGGCCAGGGTGGCTCTGGGCGCGGTGGCTTCGGCCTTCCTGAAGCAGGCATATGGCATCACCCTGGTCTCGCACACCGTGGCCATCGGAACAGCTGGCGTTGGTCCCGATGCCGAGCTCCCGCGGCCGGATCAGGTCGAGGCGCTCGATGCCGATCCGGTGCGCACTTTGGACCCCGCCGGCTCGGCGTCGATGGTGGCGGAGGTGGAGGCGGCCAAGAAGGACGGCGACACGCTCGGCGGCGTCGTGGAGGTCCTGGCCTATGGGCTGCCTCCGGGGCTGGGGTCCTATGTCCACTGGGACCGTCGTCTGGACTCGCAGCTGGCCGCGGCCCTGATGGGTATCCAGGCGATCAAGGGGGTGGAGATCGGAGACGGTTTCGTCACCGCGACCCGCCGTGGATCGGCCGCGCACGACGAGCTCGACCGCCATCCCGACGGCGTGATCCGGCGGCGGACCGGCCGGGCCGGCGGTACCGAGGGTGGCATGTCGACCGGTGACGTCCTGCGCATACGAGCGGCGATGAAGCCGATCAGCACCGTGCCCAAGGCGCTGGCCACCGTCGACCTGGCCACGGGGGAGGCCGCGACGGCCATCCATCAGCGTTCGGACGTCTGCGCCGTCCCCGCGGCCGGGGTTGTCGCCGAAGCGATGGTCGCCCTCGTTCTGGCCCAGGCCTGCATCGAGAAGTTCGGTGGCGACAGCGTTGCCGAGACCTCGAGAAATCACCGCGGCTACCTGGACGCGATCCCAGAGACGCTGCGTTCGTGGTGAACGACGCGGTCCCGGTGCCGGGTCATGATGGCCCGGCGCCTTCCTGCGTGGTGCTCATCGGCCCGCCCGGATCGGGCAAGACAACGGTTGGACGAGCGCTGGCGGCCCTGTTGGAGGTCGCTTTCCGCGATACCGACCATGCCATCGAATCCCAGGAAGGGCGGTCGATCTCGGACATCTTCATGGATGACGGGGAGCCCCGGTTCCGCCAGCTCGAGCAGGCTGAGGTCGCATCGTCGCTGGCCTCCCACTCCGGGGTGCTCTCGCTGGGTGGAGGCGCGGTGATGGACCGGGCGACCGAGGCGGCCATCGCGGGGCACACCGTCGTGTTTCTCGAGGTCGGTATCGCCGATGCCGCCAAGCGGGTGGGCTTCGACAGAAGCCGCCCGATGTTGGCGGTGAACCCGAGGGGGCAGTGGATGCAGATGATGGACGCGAGACGCCCCACCTATCAGCGGCTGGCGACCTTCGCCGTTCAGACCGCCGGACGCACACCGCAGGACATCGCCGCCGAGATCGCGCAACGTCTGGGGATGCCACGATGAGTACCGCCACCCGGATCCGCGTGGGCGAGGGCAGCAGCCCGTCATACGACATCCTGATCGGCAGGGGACTGCTGGGGGAGCTGCCCGGTCTGCTCGGTCCGCGCGTCGAGCGGGTGGTCGTCGTCCACCCCCGCAGCCTGAACACCATGGCGCAGTCCGTGCACGACGACCTGGCGGCGCAGGGTTACTCGGCGTTCATCGTCGAGGTGCCCGATGCCGAGGAAGCCAAGTCGGCGCAGGTGGCTTCATCTCTCTGGGGTTTCCTGGGCCGGTCCGGCATCACCCGCTCGGACGCGATCGTGGGTGTCGGCGGGGGGAGCGTGACCGACCTTGCGGGCTTCGTGGCGGCGACCTGGCTGCGAGGGATCGCGGTGGTCCATGTGCCGACCACGCTGCTGGCCATGGCGGACGCTGCGGTGGGCGGCAAGACGGGCATCAACACTGCCGAGGGCAAGAACCTCGTCGGAGCGTTCCATCCTCCGGCCGGCGTCCTGTGCGATCTGGCGACGCTGGAGACCTTGCCGCGCGACGACTTCATCTCCGGGATGGCCGAGGTGATCAAGTGCGGGTTCATCGCCGACCCGGTGATCCTCGAGCTTGTGGAGCAGGATCCCGAAGGGGCCGGGCGCAGCGACGGGCCAGCCGTCCGCGAGCTGATCGAGCGCTCGATCAGGGTCAAGGCGCGGGTGGTGACGCAAGACCTCAGGGAGTCCTCCTTGCGAGAGATCCTGAACTACGGTCACACCTTTGCCCATGCGATCGAGCAGGTCGAGGGCTACTCGTGGCGCCACGGTGCAGCGGTCAGTGTGGGCATGGTCTACGCGGCTGAGCTGGCGCGTGCAGCGGGCGTGCTGGATGACGCAGTCGTGGATCGACACCGGTCGGTCCTCGCTGGTGTCGGACTGCCGACGAGCTACCGCGGGGACCGTTGGCCCGAGCTCTACGAGGTCATGAAGCGAGACAAGAAGGTACGCGGATCGCTGCTCCGCTTCGTCGTGCTCGACGACGTGGCCAGGCCCACACGCCTCGAGGGCCCCGCCCTGTCATTGTTGCTCGCTGCCTACGTCGAGGTCAGCTCATCACCGAACCGCTAAGACTCTCATCGATCTGACGCGAACATCGACCGGAGCTGGAATCTGCCCTCGGGCCCTAACGCCTGTTGCCAGAGCACGAGCTGAGTCAGACCACCGGCGCGGACTCACCCCGGCGGCGCGCGGTCCTTGACCACCGGTTGGTTGGCGCCGAGCGCCAATCCCGCGCGCGGCGGGCGGCACCCCATAGGGTGACCTTCCACATCGCCTCGAGGACGATCGCACGGCTCATTTTCGATTGGCCGATCTCACGCTCGCGGAAGACGATGGGCACCTCGAGGACTGTGTGACCCGCGTCGATCACCCGCAGCGCCATGTCGACCTGGAAGCAGTAGCCGTAGGAATTCACCGTGTCCAGGTCCATTGCGGCCAGCACGTCGGCACGGTAGGCACGGAAGCCCGCGGTGGCGTCCTGAACCGGAATCCCGAGCGCGAAACGGGCGTAGGCGTTTCCCCCGCGACTGAGGATCTCTCGCCACTTGGGCCAGTTCACGGAGACCCATCGCGATCCGATGACGAGCGCCGGTGACAGGGGGGCGGATTGCGCACCCACCGATGCCACGATCAACGGAAGGGTCTGCACCGGGTGTGATCCGTCGGCATCCATCTCGACCAAGATCTCATACCCGCGTTCGAGTCCCCAGCCGAAGCCCTGGATATACGCCGAACCCAGGCCGAGCTTGCTAGGTCTGTGCATCGTGAAGATGCGGGGGTCGCTTGCGGCCATCACGTCAGCGATATCACCGGTTCCGTCGGGGCTTCCGTCGTCTACGATCAAAAGGTCCACGGCCGGGGCGTTGTCAAACAGGCCCGACACAATTGTCGGAAGGTTCTCTCTCTCGTTGTAGGTCGGAATGATAACCAGGGTGCGGTTGCTCATGATGTCCTTTCTCCGCTGCTCAGTGCTGGGGGTGTCCTCGATCTGCCGGCCGGACGCTTTTACTCCAGACGGCGGGCTTAACAGGTCATGTCAGCAATCCACTTCATCTGGTCGAACCCGGCGGGCCTGACGACAGACTGTGTGAGTAGCGACGCCGAGACCGCCTATGCTTCAGCCTCGCCCAAGTCGACGTGGTCTACATCACACGTTCAGACGGTGGTGCTTACGCTCTTTGACCGACCGAGGCGCCCCGACCGCCGCCACTGATGCGGCCCGCGATCCCGCGAAACTGGGCACCCAGGCGGGTAGGCCGATTGCCCACATGCGAGCTTGAACAGGGGGCCAGCCCCGGAGGCGTCGCTTGAGTCCGTCGTCACTCTCCGTCAACCCACATCGGGTACGCCAATGGTGTTACGTCAGATGGTGGTGTCGCAGCCCTAGCACCCTCGCCCACACTTATGTCTTGCCCAGACCTGTGAATCGGGGAGGACACCATGGAGGTTTCGAGCGGCAGCACGGCTCCGAGACTTCTCGTTGCCACGCGGCCCGGCGCCTGCTTTGCCGCTGTGCTCGGGTCGCTGGTGATCGTGACCGCGGGCATCGGTTTCGGTGGGTCCGCTGCCTTCGCGGCGGATACGTTCCCTCCGTCCGAGCCTGGGGCTATCACCGTGTCGAGTGTGACGAGCGCGGGGGCATCTTTGAAGTGGGGAGGGTCGCGCGACAACGTCGCCATCGAGGGTTATCGGGTCTACCGCGGCCTGTCGCTGTCCTCTGTGGCTTTGATCGCCACCACGGACGCGGTCACCTCCTACAGCGCCAAGTCCCTTCGCAGCGGTGAGAACTACACCTTCGGGGTCACTGCCATCGACGCAGCTGGCAACGAGTCGGCCATGCGCACCATGACGCTGACAACGCT
>ENA-OFCI01001178-OFCI01001178.1-metagenomes-genome-assembly--contig:-NODE-1178-length-12450-cov-2.810730_pt1 | contig 12450 bp, 4 predicted proteins | sample MGYA00153391_OFCI01 | MGnify analysis MGYA00153391
CCTGGCCACCCTGTTCGGCTCCCAGGACTACTGCGCAGTAGATGACTGCACCTCCGTGCTCAGCCCCGCCGCCTACCTGTGCGACCTGCTCCTATGGTTGCGCAACCACCCACTGACCGGTCCGTTCCGAACCGCACTGGCAGCCTTGCTCGACCGGCGGCCTGACCTGGGCCACCTGATCCTGAACTGCCCGAACACCGACACCGCGCTGCCGTACATCGACCTAGTCAACGAACTACTCGAGGACGCGGTGAGCCCGCCGATGCCCGCCGTGTGGAAGCAGAGCACCCGCAGCGCCGCCGAACTGCGGGCCGCGCCGGAGTACGTAAACGCCGGCGCATACACAATCCTGGCCGGGGCCAGCTACCCGCACACGCTGCCGTACGACGCCCCGCTCGACCAGCTGCGCACCTCCCTGCAGCAGTCCGGCATCTCGTTGTGGCAGCTGCGCGAGGCCCTGCGCCCGGTTGCCGGATCCACTCCAGCCCAGCGGCTCAGCATGGCCGCCGAACGCTTCGGCATCGACCCCCACGAGCGTGACCTCATCACCACGGCCGCCTTCGTCAGCTCGCAGGTGGCGTGGAACTTCATCAGCCCGGTCATGGCCTGGAGCCCCAGCAACCCGGCGATCGACCCCGCGCCAGTCCCCGCCTTCCTGCACGCCGCGGCGATCAGTTACGAACAGCTGCTGGCTCTGCTCGAGGTCACCTGGGTTCGTAGCGGCGGGGCCGCGACACAGCTCCAGGGCATTGACGACACCTGCGACACGAACGTGCAGACGTTGACGCCGCTGGACGAAGCACGGCTGGACCGGACGCACCGCTTCCTGCGCCTTTGGCGTCACACCGGGTGGGCGATGTGGGAGCTGGACCTGCTCCTTGACGCTGCAGTGGTCGGCGCCGGTGTGCTGGGAGCCGATGCCCTGCACGCGTTGTTCACATTCCGCATGCTTCAGGACGCGACCAAACTGGCGGTGGACGAGCAGCTCGCCTGGTTCCAGGACCTTGACACCGCCAGCCACCTCGCGTCTGACCGCCCCCGCACCACCTCGCTGTATGCGCGGCTGTTCCTCGACCCCGACATTCCGCCAGACGACGACCTCGCGCAACTTGCAGTCGGTGGTCCGGTGACCCGACCCCTGCTCAGCGACCACCTACCAGCCATCCAGGCTGCCCTTCAGCTCTCCGCAACCGACACCGGCACCCTGTTTGCCCTGACCGATGGCCAACTGACCCTGGCCAACCTGAGCCAGATCTACCGTGTGCTCACTCTGGCCCGCGTTGTCCAGCTGTCCCTGTCCGACCTGGCAGTGGCTGTCCCCTTCACGACCGCACACACGCTGGGGGCGGCGCTGTCCACGCCCGCCTCGGCGCTGGAGCTCATCACCCAGCTGACAGCGGTCCGGAAGTCGGGCTTCACCATCGACACGCTCACCTATGTCCTGTCCACTCAACCGACCAACGCCGGGATCACCCAGGACCAGATCACGACGACCGTCCTGCCAGCGGTCAGGTCGGCGATTCAACGCACCCACGATGAGGTCTCCGGCGGCGCAGACAGCCCCGTGGTCATCTTGGCGCGCGAACTACCCCAGATCCCGGCATTCGCCGACCCTTCCGTCCTGACCCGGGCGGTCTCTGTCGTCGCCGACACCTACGCCGGCTCCCTGCCCGACAGAAACAGCCTCATCACGGCCTCCTTCGGCACGTTCATGGACCCAGCCACGGCCCAATCCGACCTCGCTGCGCTGCCAGGAGGCCTCACGGATGCCCAGCGTCAAACCGCCATCGATACCCGAGCGCGTCAGGTCCTCTCCTCGCTGGCCACCTTCCTGACCCAGACTCGGGTGATCGGGGTTCTGGCCTCCAATCTGACGTTACCTAGCGACGTCACCGCATTCCTGGCGACCACCCTCGTGCTACCCGGCTCCGCCGTGACGCCGCTAGCCGCCTTGAGCGACCCATCGCTGATAACGCATGTCGGCGCGGACTACCTGCCGATCAACGAGACCAACTACCCCGACCAGTACCGAGCTGTTCACCTGCTCGACAAGGTCGGGACGGTGGTCAGGAGGCTGCACCTGATCAAGGATGACCTTGTCTGGTTGCTGAGCAACGCCAGCACCTACGGGGGGCTGGATTTTGCCAACCTGCCGATCCTCAACACCCAGCCGACACTAACAATGGCGTCGCTGCTAACGACATCCCTGATGGTCAAGCTGGACCGGGCCTTCCCTGGCGCGCCTGCCGGCACACCGCTGAAGAGTCTGCACGAGCTGGTCTCGGCAGCAGCGAGCGCAGCGATCACCAACGACGCCGACGCACAGATCGCGCTCGCAGCAATCACCGGCTGGACCGCGGGCGACACGACCGCTCTGGCCACGGCGACCGGCGTGTCCCTGGCCGCGGGGGACTACAGCAAACCGGCCACGTACGACGCACTGCGCACCCTTGCCGCCATGCTCGCCAAGACCGGCGGCAACGGGGCGCAACTGGTCAGCTGGGGTGCCAGCTCGCCAGGTCAGATCGAAGCCACCTCCGCCTACGGGGTCGTGAAGTCGCGCTACTCCAACAAGGACTGGCTCGCCGTGGCACCCACGATGATGGACCCGATCCGGGAGCGGCGCACCGGCGCACTACAGTCCCACCTCCTCGCACAACGGGACGGTACCGGCGCCCTGCTCCTCGGTGACACCAACGCCCTGTTCGACCACTTCCTCATCGACGTACAGATGAGCTCGTGCGAGATCACCACCCGGATCGTCCAGGCGTATGCCGCGGTGCAGCTCTTCGTCGAACGTTCCCTGATGGGGCTGGAACAGCCGAACGTGACGGTCGAACTAGCCAGGGACGACACCTGGTTGCAGTGGAGCTGGATGAAGCGGTTCCGTATCTGGCAAGCCAACCGCGAGGTCTTCCTGTACCCCGAGAACTGGCTTGTGGAGTCCCAACGGCCCAGCCGCACCGAGATCTTCGTCAAACTTGAGCAGGAAGTCCACCAGGGCGAGAGCACCGCCGCGCACCTGGAAAAGGTGGCCCTGAACTACATCGACCGCCTCGACGAGATCGCTCACCTCGTCGTCACCGGCGTGTGCACCGACCCCACAACCGGCACCCACGTGGTCGCCCGTACCCCCGACGACCCGCCCCGTTTCTACCACCGCTCTCTGGTGGACGGCGCCTGGTCGGGCTGGGTGCAGATCCCCCTGGACATCAAGGCACATCAGGCGGTGCCCGCCATGTTCCGGGGACGTCTGTGCGTCTTCTGGCTCGACGTGAAGGTGGCCAACGAGCCTCGCCAGACGCTGCCCAGCGCGCAACCGTCGAACTCCCCACCTAGCCAGGACGTGGACAGGTATGTCGCCGTAGGACTGAACTTCAGCATCTTCCGCAACGGCGCCTGGGCTCCTGCCCAGAAGGGCAAAGGCAAGTTGTTCGACGTACCAGGCCTCAGCTCGCAGTCCGCAGGGGACGGCCGCTCCGTCGAGGCGCTGTACACCCTGAAGGTGCAGACGCCGCTGCCCTCACCGGGTTACGGCGCCAGGCTCTTTCTCGACCTCTTCCGGTCGGGAGTGCTGCGAACACACAACATCTTCGAGCACGACGTGGTCGACGGCGTAGACACCTCGGCGGCGGTGCACCTTGGAAGGGCGGTCTTCGACGGGCGGGTCAGTGAGCTCGAGCTGCGCAATCTGCTTGTCCCTCAGGGATATTGGGACGTTTTCTGGAGCCAGGTCCCCATCGCCGGCGCCCTTCTGCCACATGCCCAGAACACCTACGGACCCGATGCCCAACCCTTACTACCGCTCGGGGCAGCCGACCCCGACCTGATCGGGGAGCCAGGACTGACACCGCAGGCGGGCGCCCTGGCAACAGCTCCTCCGAACAATTCGCCCACCCTGCCCTTGACCTTCACCTCGATCGGCGCGATGCAGCAGAACGTCGGTACGCTCTTGAACACCGCCTCGGTGCCGTTCAGGGTTGTCGGCCCGGTCACCGACCTGGCGTTCGACCCCACCTCAGCCTTCTTCTACCAGGACAACCGGCGCTGCTACTACGTCGCAGGAACCCGTTACTACCAGTGGGGTAGCGCATGGCTCCCGGTGCCACCGTCCAACGCGGACAGCTCGCCGTACGAGGTGCGTTACGCATTCCACCGCTTCTACCACCCGTACACCCGGCTGTTCTGGCACCAGCTGTCCGGTGGCGGCTTCCCGGCGCTGTACAACCGCACCCTGCAACTGGCACCAGACACCATCGATCCCACCCACTCCGACGTGTTCACCTTCGGGGGCACGTACAACCCGCTCAGCCCGCGCGTCTCGTGGGGCGAAGACAACGAGATCATCGACTTCGGCCCCGACGCCGCCTACTCGGTCTACAACTGGGAGCTGTTCCTGCACACCCCGCTGTATGTCGCCGAGCTACTCAGTCAGAACCAGCAGTTCGCTGACGCGCTCACCTGGTTCCATTTCATCTTCAACCCCACGCTGCAGGGCCCTGACCCTGTGCCGCAACGGTTCTGGGTGCCCAAGCCGCTGAACTCCCTGACCACTCCGCTGATCCTGGCGCAACGGGTCAACCAGCTTCTCCAGCTGGTGAACCAGAGGGACCCCGACGCCGTAGCCCTGGTGCAGCGGTGGCGCAAGGACCCGTTCAACCCGTTCCTGATCGCCGACCAGCGGCCCGTTGCCTACATGAAGCGCGTCGTCATGTCCTACCTGGACAACCTGATCGCCTGGGCGGACAACCTGTTCAGCACCGACTCGCGGGAGGCGCTCAACGAGGCAACCCTTCTGTACATCACGGCTGCCGAGATCCTGGGTCCGCAACCGGTTGCGATCACCCCGCCGGAGCACGCCGACGACTCCTTCGACGACCTCGAGCCCAAGCTCGACGCGTTCGCCAACGCCCTGGTCGACATCGAGAACGTCGTCCCCGGCGGTGGCGGTGCCCCTCCCGGCGACGGCACCCTCCCGCCGCCGCAGACCTTCTACTTCAAGGTCCCGCCGAACGACAAGCTCCTCGGTTACTGGTCGACCATCGCCGACAGGCTGTTCAAGCTGCGCCACTGCCAGAACATCGAGGGCGTCACCCGACAGCTGGCATTGTTCGACGCACCGATTGACCCCGGCCTGCTAATCCGGGCCCAGGCAGCTGGCGTGGATCTGGGGAGCGTGCTCAGCGACCTGCAGGCACCCCTGCCCAACTACCGTTTCAACGCGCAATACGTCGAGGCCACGGACTTCTGCGACGCCGTTCGCCGGTACGGCAAGCAGGTGCTCACTGCCCTGGAGAAGCGGGACTCGGAGGCGATGGCGATGCTCTTGGCCACCAGCCGGCAGCAGCTGCTCCAGGACGCCGACGGCATTTTCGCCTCCCGCGTCGAACAGGCCCAGCAGCAGATCAACGCCCTGGAACAGACGCGCCTGCTGGCGCAGGCCCGCTATGACGACGCCAACCAGTCTGCGCACCAGTTCGCCAACACCGCTGAGTACACCGCCTTGGGGCTGAAGGGAGCACTGGTTGCGGTCAACGCCGCAGTGGCGATCGGTTACCTCATTGCCGGCGGCCTGCATGCCATTCCCGACTTCGCCCTCGGCGTTGCCGGCTTCGGCGGATCCCCGAGCGCGGACGCCAAGGAGGGTGGCTCCAACGCCGGCGGCGCCGCGGACAGTGCCTCAGACGCCGGGAAGGCGCTGGCGACCGCTCTGGACAAGGGCAGCGACCTGGCCAAGATGATCGGCGACTTCATGCAGCGCCAGGACGACAACACGGAAAAGGCCAAAGAGAGCCAGATCCAGATCGCGCAGGCCCAGGCGCAGATAGCGGGCGCTCAGGTGGCGCTCGACATCACCGCGCAACAGCGGACCCTGCACACCGCGCGCGAGGACCGACTGCAGGCGCGGATCGATTACATGACCGCCAAGTTCACCAGCCAGGACCTGTACGACTGGATGGTCAGCCAACTGTCCGACACGTATTTCCAGAGCTATCGGCTCGCCTACCGGCTGTGCCAGCAGACGGAAAGGTCCTATCGCTACGAGCTGGGCATGGCCGAGAGCTCGTTCATCCAGTTCGGCTACTGGGACAACCTCAAGAAGGGACTGCTGGCCGGCGAACGGCTCGAGCACGACCTGCGTCGCCTGCGCGCGTCCTATCTGGAGCAGAATGCCCGGCGCTTTGAGATCAGCAGACATGTGTCGCTGGCCGCCCTCGACCAGATGGCATTGCGCGCCCTGCTGACCAACGGGTCCTGCGACTTCGACCTGCCCGAGTCGCTGTTCGACAGGGACTACCCGGGGCACTACCAACGGCACCTGGTGCGCATGGCCCTGACGGTGGTCTACCCCGACCCCGGGCGCTTCGACAACGTCATGGGCACCCTGACTCTGACGAGAAACAGTGTGCGCACCACCACCGACCTGGCAACCGGGTATCCGCGCCAGGCCGGCACCGACCACCGCTTCACCGACCAGTACGCGGCGGTGCCGCAAAAGATCGTCCTCGGCAACGGCCAGGACGACCCCGGCCTGTTCGTCACGTCCCTGACCGACAACCTGCAGGACCCGCGGTACCTCCCCTTCGAGGGCGCCGGAGCGATCAGCTCGTGGCATCTGGAGGTCCCGGCCGCCAGCAACGAGATCGACCTGGCCTCCGTCGGCGACGTGGTTCTGCACATCCACTACACGGCAGTCGACGGCGGCGACGCCCTTAAACAGGTGGTCCAGGCGGCCAACGCGGCAAGCCTGCCGACGTCAGGCTTGGCGTTGTTCAGCGCCCGCAACGACTTCCCGGCCAGCGGGTCAACCAGCACGCCCTGGGACCGCTTCCTATCGACTCCGCCGATGAGCACGGACCAAACCCTTGTTCTGCCGCTAACGGCGGGCCGTTTCCCGTCCTGGACCCGCGGCAAGAACATCACCGTCACCGCAATCAGTGTCCTCGCCGTCTCCTGGGCCGGTGGCGACTTCGTGGCGCAACCTCAAGCGCCTCTGCCGAGCGCCCCGGTCACCCTGACGCCGATTGCCGTGGGAAGCGGCCCGCAGGTGGCCGTGGGTACGCTGGCGGTACCAGGGGTAGAACCGGGGGTGTGGACTCTCAAACTTCGTTCGCACATGGCACCGGACTTCCGCTCGCTGACAGCCAACGACATAGGCGATGTCCTGATCCTGGTCACTTTCGATGCCAACTGAGGTAGCGGCATACCTCAGGGTTCCTCTCGCCCGGCTGGTGTGCGCTCTGGCTCCCCAAAGGGTCATCCTGTTCGGCTCGTACGCCAAGGGCACCGCCCACCCCGGCAGCGACGTGGATCTCCTCGTCGTTGCCGAGTTGCCTGGCGCCACCGACACCCACATGCGACGCGCCCGCCAGCTCACCGCCGGGCTGTTCCCCCCCATCGACGTGGTTCTGTGCACACCGGATGACGTGGCCGACGCCTGCAAGGCCAAGTCGCCGTTCTTGCAGTCCGTCCTAGCCAGCGGTGTCACCCTCTACAGTCGCGATCCACTCGCACCAGGACAGTGAGCCGTCCGCATTCTGAGGAAGGGGGTTCCGCCGACATGTCCGTAGGAGTCGGAGGTCAGGACACGAGGCCGGCTTGACGCCGCATCCGATGTAGTCTCAGTTTTAGTCTCATTCGCGGTCGTCCGGCTGGGTTCGGGGAACGTCGCCGCCGGGCTGGTTGTGCACGGGGTCGTCCGCGACCGTTCGTGGCAAGGACGGTCGGACGCCATCACGGACGCTTGACGAGCTCGCCCCCGCCATGTTCCTGGCTTTGGCTGCGTAAGCACGGGGCCAATTTTCATGCAGTCTGGATACTTCGGTTGACTGTTGCTAGCACGTCCGGGGCGCAGCCCAGCTCGACCCGAAGCATACGAAGGGTGCTGCTGCGTCGTCCCGGCCGGCCGCCACCTGGGCCCGTGCCAGGGCGGTGGCCGAGTCCACGCCCGCGGCCATGAACCGATGCATGGATTCCATGACTTCCGCGGCGACGTCGTCGGCAACCCGCGCGACTCCTGCGAGCACCGAACGGGCTCCGAGCTGCAGCAGCACATTCGTCAGCCCGAGTGCTTCGTTCCCGGGACGCGAGGTGGACAGCCCCACCTCGCAGGCCGAAAGCACAACGCACGACGCCATGCGGGGTGTCGAGTCGAGCTCGTGCGCGAACAGTGGTCCGTCGACCAGGCGCAACGAGGAGAACAGCGGGTTCTCGGGTTCATGTCTGCCATGTGCGGCAATGTGGACGACGTCGTGCGTCCCCAGGACCGTGGTCACCGCGCCCGTGCTCGCGCCCGAGCCCGTCATCGCGGTGCCGGACCAGGTTCGGGCGATGGTTCGCGCCTCGGCATCGGCTCGGGCCAGACCGGGTCCGGCAACGCTGGCCACGCGCGTCACTCTCGGTGGGTGGGTCTGCGACTCCGTCGCTGTCCGGTCCACCGCCTCGAACCAGGTGGACGCACTGGGTGAGACAACCACTGCAAGACCCCGTCGAGATGGCAAGAGTCCCCACGGCAGGATGGTGAGCGACCCACTCGGCGAGACGACCAGGTTGCGACCGTCGACGTTCAGTGGCCCGAGCACCATCGCGTCCAGCGCCGCCAGACCCGCCTGCAGCGACCGTCTCATCGACGTCCTGATCGGCTCCGGAATCATCGGCAGTGCAAGCGCGTCCAGGTCCGACCGAACCCTGCGCACCAGCTCGTCGGCCACTTCCACCGAACCCAGGACGTGCTGCTCGACCCGTCTGCCGTCGACGAGCGCGGCATGCCACTGCCCGCTGTGGGACACGATGCTGACCAGCGCGTAGCCCTCACGGCCCAGACCCGCGCGTATGGCGCTCAGGCTGACCACCCGGCGTACCGTTCCCGCGTTGCGGGTGCCCTCCCGTTGCCAGGCACTGGCGCGCACCGCGGATCGTAGCTCCGCCGCCCGGTTGCGCAAGCGGGCCAGGTCGCTGCCCCCGGCAGAGCCCTCCAGGCCTCGCGCCTCCTCCTCCACCTGACGCAGCTGGACCAACAGCGAAGCGGCTCCATCGTTTTGCGGAGGGAGCACCGGTGCTAGTCGTGACGATGCGGCGCGGGTGCGCTCGATGCTGGCGAAGACGGCACCGGGGTGGCCCGACGCCAACGCCATCTCGAGATCCAGGCGGGCCAGAGCGACTCCATGGACGGCGCTCGCGGTGCGCATGTCCAGGGAGCCGAACCGTGCCTGGTAGGCGCTGACCTCGGAGAGCCCGCGCCGGACCTCGGATCGGCTTGTGGCGCCATCTCCGGCGGCGAGTGCGGCCCTTGCTCGAACGTGGCGCACCTGCAGCCGTACGGCGATCGGATCCTGACGGCCCAGCATCAACCACGGCTGCGGCCCTGACTTGTCTGGCGGGGTCCCGGCGGTCAGGAGCGCGTCCGCCTGCAGCAACCGGGCCGAGCGAGCCAGATCGGCACGATCCTCCTGCCCACAGGTGTCCGCGAACTGTCCAGCCCGAGATGCGATGCTCCTCAGCAACCGGGGTGAGCCGGTGTCGGCAGCCAGCGCCATCTCGGCGACGAGCATGAGGTGCTCGGCCTTCCGCTCCCACCGCACGTTGCCCCGCCGGCGGAATCGACTTCGCGCGCGGGATGCCAGGCGGCGTGCCTCACGAGGAGAAGACGTGGCCAGAGCGCACTCGGCGCGTACCAGCTCGGTCTCGCCCGCACCCTGAGGAATCCGGTCGGCGAGAAAGAGTGACCCGGCTGCGGTCAGCGCCAGATCTGCCTCGCTGATCAGACCCGCCTCGCGCAGCACCCTGGCCTGGTCGAGCAAGGCGGTTGGCCACGGGCCGCCAGAGTCCACCCTGGCGGCAGCTGCCATCTCCGCCAGGGCCCGAGGCAGGTTCCCGGCCAGGAACTCGACATAGCCGAGATTGTGGCGGGCCTTGAACTCGATCATGTGATCCTCGGCCGTGACGGCGAGGGCCACACAGCGGCTCAGGTCCCGTCGGGCTGGTGCTAAGGCCCCATGCTCGAGGTGAAGGGCTCCACGGTTGAGCAGGATGCACATCTGGTCAAAGGGCTCGGCCTGGTCGAGCAGATCGGCGGCGCTGTCGAAGGCGAGCAGCGCGGCTGCGGTGTCTCCCGAACCCAGGTACAGGAGCGCACGTTGTCCCAACACGGCAACCAGCACGTGCGGTGCGCCTGCGTCACGAGCCACCGCCTCCGCTGCATCGATGTGCTGCAAGGCGACGCCCACATCCCCCTGCTGGTCGAATGTGCTCGTCGCGAGCCCCAGATGGGCTCGTGAGCGCACCAGCAGCACCTCCGGACGAGTGTCGCCGGAGGCCTGTGTCGCGCGCAACAGCTTCGAGAAGGCTCTTTGGGCTTCAGCCGGGTGCCCCTGGCTGTTGCGCGCTATCGCGTCCGTCAGCTGCTGCCGCCATAGATCCAGGTCCGGCGGTCGTGTCATACCAGAGGTCTACAGCTCGAACGACGGCGTCACAACCGCTGAGCCGCCACCATCGCCACCAGTCGCGGGGTGGAAGGATAGCTGGACGAACCCGTCCGGCAGATCGTCGAAGGAGAACCGCCCTGCGGCGTTGGCGAGGGTCTCGAGCCGACCCTGCTGCATTCGCAGTCGCACCGGCAACCCCTGCGCCGGTGCGACCCACCCGTCGAGGCGTACTCGGTCGGGACCGACGTGGGTCACGGTGATCATGGCGGTCAGGGACTCGGCTGTGAACGTCAAGGTCTCGGTGCGCACCGCGGCCAGGTCACCCCGAATGCCGGCGAGGTCCATGGGCACCCGGCTCATCTCGGCGACCTCGGCGTACAGCTCGTCCAGGGCCAGGGCGAACGAGAGCCGATCGGTGAGCCCGTCTGGAACGGGGTCGACCTCTGCGTACAGGCGGGCTACCTCACCGAGCATGACCGCATCGGTCGTGTCAAGGGGCTGGTCAGCCAGGTTGTTGTCCATCAGGCCTCCCATGTCGGGTCGTGGTCAAGGATGTCGTGCAGCTTGGCCAGGCACCTGCCTCGGGTGGGGCCGATGCTGCCGACGGGCATGCCCAGCGAGTCGGCGATCTGCGCGTAGTCCGGCCGGTCGGCGAACGCGATGACCCGCATCAGCGCCCGGCATCTGGGCGGCAGCTGTTGCACGTGCTGCCACAATCGCTGTTGGCGCTGACCGAGCAGGACCAGCGCCTCGGGCTCCTGCTCCGGCGCCGTCGGACCATCCCAGTCCTCGCCTTTTCCACCCGACCCGTCCAGCGGCTCGCGGGTCAGGTGGCTGCTGCGTTCGCGCTGGCGAACCCGCCAGGCCTCCCGCCGAGTGGTGGTCAACAGCCACTTCACCACCGTTCTTGGGTCCCTGACCGAGTCGGCGTGGCGTAACAGGCTCAGCCACACCGTCTGCAGCACGTCCTCGGCCGCCACCCGGTCCACGCCCTGGCCCCGCGCCGTGTGCCAAAGCAGCGGCGTGACCATCTTCATCAGGTCATCGAACGCTGCCCGGTCACCGTCACGGAAGTCGGCGAACGCCACTGCTGCCCGGGCCACCAGGGTGTCGCCGGTGGGCCGTGCCTCAATCATGGCCGCACCAACGGGTCCGGGTCGTTGGCGGTGGCGGTGGCGATCGCCGTCCAACCCCGATCGACCGCCGCATTCGCGTCCACGGCGCGGTCGCCGGCGGCGTACAGCGCGAGCAGCTGAGCGGCGATCTGGCCCGCCAGAACCGGTGCGGCAAAGGAGGTGCCGCTCCAGACTGCGAACCCGGCCGAGTAGTCGTCGGGGTCCAGCGTCGAACGCCACTCGCCCGCGGCGGTGACCAGCTCGGCGGCCGGCTGACCGGAGGCGTCGAACGTCCGTGGATAGCTGCTCACCAGCGCTGCGCCGGGGCGCAGGGCGCGCACCCACGGCCCGTCGTTGCTGAACAGCGCCACCGACTCGTTGGGGTTGGTGGCACCGACCGCGATGACGGGCAGCGCGTCGTGGGTCGCCGGCACGAGTCCTTTGTCGTGGGGGGTGAACGCGGCGGGGTACATCGGGCGCACCGTCGCGTCGTTGCCGGCAGAGACAACAACGGTCGCGCCCAGCCGTCCCAGCATCGCGATCGGCCCCAGCAGCAGGGCATCGAAGGCCGTGTCCGCGGGTTGCTCGTGGTAGTAGCCGAGCGACAAAGACACCACGTCGACCGGCTGCATGGAGGCGTCGCCGTGGACGGCGAGGCAGTCCCCCTCGCTGGGGCCGGCGTCGAGCACGCGCCACGCGTCGGCCCAGGCGGTCCAGTCGGCGCCGAGCAAGGGTGCGCGCAGCGAGGCATCGAGCACAGGCGTGGAAGATGCTGCGATGGTCTGCGCGACGCCGCAGCCGCTCAGCCAGAACGAGTTGACAGCGAGTTCGCCCCGCGCTTCGCGGGCTTCGTTAACGGGGTGCGTGTGGAACAGCAGCTGAGCTTCGCTCTGCAGACGTCGAACCACCGA
>ENA-OFCI01001184-OFCI01001184.1-metagenomes-genome-assembly--contig:-NODE-1184-length-12425-cov-3.437348_pt1 | contig 12425 bp, 13 predicted proteins | sample MGYA00153391_OFCI01 | MGnify analysis MGYA00153391
GTTCAGCCAAGCGGCAATCTCCGGCTCAAACGCAGAGAACTTGATACCTGAATTTATTCGCGTCGTCGAGGAGAGTAAACCACGTTGGGCGGTCATGGAAAATGTTCCCGCTGCGGGAAGGGCGTGGACATTGTGGCCTTCGGTGGTTCTCAGTGATTGGAATTGTGGTGGTTTTACATTCCGACGGCGGCGCTTCTGGTTTTACGGGCTCCCCCTACCTGTGCCCGCAACTCAGCGACCGGGGAATCCAGAATACAGCGTTCTGGCAACCTCATGGAATCATCAACAGCCAATGTCAGCCAGGCACGCCAAACCTCTCCTTGCCAGGAGAGCTGCTGAATTGCAAGGCTTCCCGGAGCTGGGAGAGCGATTGATCGCCGGGTTACCAGGGAATCGCTCTGTCCGGGGAGACTGGAAAGGTATTACAGGTTACAGCCGTAACGTGTTTGCTGTGCATGTTTTAGGGAACGGGGTTCCCGCTGCGCTTGGCCGTTCTGTAGCTCTCCACGTCGGAGCATGTTTGACCGACGCACGACAAAATGAAAGGAACTAAATCGTGACCTTTGAACCGTCCACTTATCAAGCTGCAATTTTCGATTGGATCAAGACCGGACGCGGGGACGCCGTGGTCAACGCCGTAGCCGGATCGGGCAAAACAACCACACTCGTACACGCGATTGAGGCCATACAATCCGATTCCATTTTGCTGGTAGCTTTCAACAAACACAGTGCAGAAGAATTGGAGCGCCGGGTGGGTGGGCGTGCTCGCGCTCGTACTGCTCACAGCATTGGTTACGGCGCACTGATTGCCCATTTAGGCAATGCAACGCTCAACGAAAACAAGTACCACGCTTTAGCGCGCAATATGATCGATGGGATGTACCCCAATGCTAAATATCAAGCACGCATGGGGTACACCCGCGCCTTCGAAGGACTTGCAAGATTCGCGCGACTCACTTGCATTGACCCGCGTGACCAATTCGCGATAGAGCAAATGGCAGACCGCTATAACATTGAAGACGCCAACGATCGGCTAATCGGCTCACTGTACCGCTTGCTGTCTAATGGAGAGCAAATTGCCAGCGATCAGCACGCGATAGATTACACCGATATGCTGTATTTGCCCGTTCACTGGCAGGCGCGCACTCCAAAGTATGATTGGGTTTTAGTCGATGAATGTCAAGATTTATCGGCTGTGCAACGGGCGCTTGTGCTTGATTTACGTGCGGCGGGTGGGCGCATGATTTTCGTCGGTGATCCCCACCAAAGCATTTACGGATTCGCGGGTGCGGACACGGCTTCATTCGATGAGATCGTCAAAGAGACATCGGCTACCTGCTTACCATTGAGTGTTTGCTACAGGTGCCCCACTTCGCATGTGCGGCTTGCAGCGCAACTCGTGCCGCACATTGAAGCCCGCTCTGACGCGCCAACTGGAACGGTACTGGACATTGAAGAAAGCGACTTTGAGAAGAACGTGCAGGAGGGCGATCTGATTTTGTGCCGCAAGTCAGCGCCGCTTGTGAAGTGGTGCATCAGGTTGATTGCTCACAAAATGCCCGCTCGTATGCGTGGGCGGGATTTTGGCAAAGAGTTGGGCAACCTTGCCCTGAAAATCGATGAGCTGCATCCGTACCCGTACAGCGAATTTGGCAATGCGATTAGCGATTATGCCGAAACACAAAGCGTCAAATTGAGCCAAAAAGAAGGCAATGTGAAGCGGATCGAAACGTTACACGATAAGTGTGAGGCTGTACGCGCCTGTTGGGAAGGCTTCAAAGCCACAACGGTAGGCATCATGGTCAAACAGATTGAAAGCATCTTTAACGATGCTAAAACATCGATCACACTCTCGACTGTTCACGGTGCCAAAGGTCTGGAAGCGAACCGCGTGCTGATTCTTGAGCCGGGAAGCCTACCGCTCGTATGGAAAAAGCAATCTGATGAACAATTTCAGCAAGAACAAAATGTCAAATACGTTGCACTCACACGCGCAAAACAAACCCTTGTGTTCGTGCATCCGCCCCAAAACGATAAACCCGTTACCTTGCACCAAAAGGAAGTACCATGGAATTCGTAGATTATGCACTCGACTACGCTCGCAAAGGGCTAAGCGTTTTTCCGCTCAATGCGCGCGATAAGGTGCCGTCAAGCGGCCTTGCATGGAAGAAATATCAATCCACGCGCCCTTCCGAAGCTGCGATCCGCAATTGGGGACTTCACGCGCCGGACGCGAACATTGCGATCGTCACAGGTGAAATCAGCGGGCTGTTCGTGGTTGATTGTGACACACAGGAAGCGTTTGACAGCCTACAGGAGCGCGGCTTCGATGAGACTGCGCTAGTACAAACAGGCAAGGGCTATCACGTCTATTTTGCTTATCCAAGTTTCAAAGTAGGCAATCGCGCGAAAGTGTTGCCCGGCGTTGATATTCGCGGTGATGGGGGCTATGTGGTTGCGCCGCCGTCAATCCATCCATCAGGCGTACCATACAAATGGCTCGTAGAGCACAGCCCACCCGTGCCGTTAGCGGACGCGCCGGACTGGTTATTGTCACTCTTGCGCCCGGTCAACGCCCCACAAGAATCAGCGCGCGTAAACCGTGAAGGCAAAGCTATCAAGAATCCAGACGCCTACGCTGCTGCTGCACTCGAAAACGAGATCGCCAGCGTCAGCAGCGCGCAAACAGGCGAACGAAACAACAGCCTTAACCGTGCCGCGTACAATCTGGGAAGTCTGGTCGCTGATCAGTTTCTAAATCGTTCGGACGTGATCAACAGCCTGCTGAGCGCAGCCCTTTCTATCGGTCTGAACGAAAAAGAGGCGCTAGCAACTATTGAGAGCGGGTTATCAGGCAGTGCGAATGCGCCGCGCACACAGCTTGCGGTCGCACAGCCAAAAAGCACACCCCCACCAGCACCAGCACCCAAAGCACCTGTGCTTGATCCAGACCTTGAAGACACGATCAACTTCACTGATTTAGGCAACACTAAACGCCTGATCAATGCATGGGGTGATCGTATTCGCTTTGTCAGTGCGTGGGGGCGTTGGCTGTTGTGGGATAGCACACGATGGGCGAACGATGAGACAGGCGGCATTATGCGCGCTGCAAAATCGACAATCATCAGCATGTATCGTGAAGCATCAGACATTGAGAGTGACAAAATGCGCCGCGCTTTTGTCAAGTGGGCTTTGACCAGTGAGTCGCGGTCAAAGCTAGAGTCGATGGTCGCATTGGCAAAGACAGAGCGCAATATCGCAATCAAGGCGTCCGCACTGGATGCTAACCATTGGCTGTTGAACACGCGCAATTGCACGATCGATTTGCGGACGTGGGAATCATACGCCCACCGACAAACAGACCTGATCACAAAGCGGATCAACGTTGACTTTGACCCGCAAGCGACGTGCCCAACGTGGGAACGCTTTATTGAGCGTGTAATGGGCGGGGATGAGGAATTAATCGACTTTGTGCGGCGCGCCGTGGGCTATTCACTTACGGGTAGCGTTGTTGAGCAATGCCTGTTCTTCATGATCGGCACGGGCAAAAACGGTAAAAGCACATTCATCGAAACCTTGCTCGCGCTAATGGGCGAATATTGCCTAAAGACGCCTACGGAAACCCTTATGGCGCGGGACCGGTCCGGGATTCCGAACGACGTAGCGCGGCTTGCGGGCAAACGCCTTGTGGTTGCCCGCGAAACGGATGAGAACCAACGGTTAGCGGAAGCCGTGGTTAAGGATTTAACGGGCGGTGACACCATTACAGCCCGCTTCCTACATCATGAGTGGTTCGACTTCACACCGTCTCACAAGCTCTGGATGTATGGCAACCACAAGCCGCTCGTGCGTGGTACGGATGAAGGCATTTGGCGGCGCATCCGGTTGATTCCTTTCACCGTGACAATCACGCCCGAAGAACGCGATCCCGATTTAGGCGCAAAGCTCACAGCAGAGCTATCTGGCATTTTGAATTGGGCGCTTGCGGGCTTAGGCGCGTGGCAGCGGGACGGGTTGAACAATCCGCGTGCTGTGCGGGAAGCAACTGCTGAATACCGCGCTGAAATGGACGTGTTAGCAGAGTTCCTAGACGATTGCTGCATCATCGATCAACGCGAAACGGTTGCCGCAAAGAGCCTCTATTTTGTATATCAAAATTGGTGTGATTCGGTGGGAGAGCGTGCCATGACACAGAAGTCTTTAGGCCTTCGTCTCAAAGAACGCGGATTTTCTCAACAACGCACGAACAGGATCAGGGCATGGGGTGGGATTAAGTTGGTTGTTCAAGAACAAAATCCGTGACGCATGTGACGCATTGAGGTCAATCCCCCGTTTTCTCTACGATTAGAAAATGGGGTGAAAACAAAACGCTAAAACATGCGTCATGTGTCACATGCGTCACAAATTCCAAAATCAGAAAAACGCTTTTCTGATTGAGTTGAGAAAAAAGGATAGCCAACTATGCTAAATCACTTACCTGTAGCGGTAAGCCTCGACACAGATAATTTAACGCGCGTCACAGATAAAATGCTAAGTGTGACGGGCACACAAGCCACAAATACGCGTTTGAGTAATCCGAAACGTGATACTGAGTGCGTTTGTATCATTTGTCAAACAAGGTTTCCGGTAAAAAGACGAATTGGTACAAAGACATGTAGTGCTAAGTGTCGGTCACGTTTACGGCGATTGCGCGATCGTGCCCGGCGCAAAACAGAGATGATCATGTGGATGATAGGGGACATTCAAGACATGCTTGATAGCCCTGATCCGCTGATGGTAAAACGCGCCCGTCAAGCGCTAGCTGAAATTCGCGAACAATCAACGGCTGCGTGTGCAGAAGTGGGGATCAAGTGATCGCCCTACACGTTGCGCTTAAAGAGTTTGCGCTTGACTGTGAAGCGGACGGGTTGAAGCCCGCGACTCGCAAGTGGTATTCAGCCATGCTGAAACCGTTCGCGGCTCAACACGCCACAACCCGGCTAACTGAGTTCGATCATCAATTGCTGCGAACCTACGTTTTGGAAGTTCGGCGCGTGGCAAAAAGCCCAACAACAGCACGCGATCGGATCGTGGCACTGCATCGCTTTTGGACGTGGGCTGCTAAGCGCTATGGTATCCCGAACCCGATGCAGGGAATCAGACGCCCACGCCCCACCGAACCGCGCCCTAAAGCGATCGAGGCGGTTGACATTATATCGATGTACAAAGCGTGCAAGCGGACGCGCGCCGGGTTGCGTGACCAGACGATCCTTATTCTGTTGGCAGATACTGGCATTCGCGCTGCTGGATTGATCGGCTTGCGTATGGAAGATGTGAATCTAAAAAAATGCTCGCTGACAGTGCTTGAGAAAGGCAATCGGCGGCGGCGTGTTCCGGTTAGCGGTTGGACGGCGCGGCTTCTTACCCAATGGTGCGCAATCAGACCGGAAGGCGCGTTTTTGTTCAGCGCAATGAACGGAAAACCGCTTACCTACTCTGGATTAAGAGAAATTATCCAGCGCTTAGGCGTGGCGGCAGCCATAGACGGGCGGCACAACATTCATAGCTTTCGCCACTTTGCCGCGCGTGAATACCTCAATAACGGCGGCGGCATTACCCAACTCTCAAAGCTGTTAGGCCATGCCAGCATCAAAACCACGGCGGACTATTACGCCGTGTTCGATGATACCGAATTGTCCAGCGAGCACGGCTCACACAGCCCGCTCAAATCGCTATTCAAAGATATAAACAAAGACAAAGTGTAGGTTGTACAGCTTGTCTGAAAACGAACGCGCCCGGCAACTACCGGGCGCAATCATGAAAAATGACCCCGTTGGGACTTGAACCCAAAACCAATTGATTAAGAGAAACCATCACATTTACTGTTAGCCCCTCGTTTATTCGCCGTTAGATCGCCCACAAATTGACTTAAAATAGCTTGACGTACAAAGAAGCAAAATCGCGCGGCGCATTGGTGAGCGCGATGAGGCTAAAGGAGAGCTAACTTGAACTTTTCGATTACGATTCGTGTTTTGCGTGATGTCTTAGCATTGCTGGAATCTCCGCAAATGCAGACATTGGTAGCTGATGTTCAGGCGGACCTTGCGGGTAGCACATCGCCTGGCACACCGACTGTTCCCGCCCCCACTGTGCCGTCTGGCACACCAACCGTTCCCGCTAGCACCACGGATTCGATCCGGCAAACCGACACTGGACTCCGTCGAGTCTAATCGATGATTTACCAGCCGCAACTGATCTATGACTTGTATAGGATATTTGGCGCAAGCATCGTGCGCGCGCTCCAACTTGCGGCTGGGGATTACGCGGTCAAGGCTAATCAACCGTGGAGCTATTACTTAGGCGTGGCATTGGGCTACGCTGCATTAGCGACCGGAATCAAGGGTGCGGCTGCATACCTGCACATGATCGCAAAGGGCTTTGATCAGGTCTTTTTCCAAAGCCCTTCCGGATCGATCGTGCGGGTTTTTATCGATGGGATTTTACGCGCCGAATTCAGTACGTACAGTCCTACCTCGCAATGGGTTACTCAGCACTTTGATTTTGATAGCTACGGCGATCATCAGGTGCTGATAATCAATCAAGATATTGCGCCCGGCAACGGCACTGGCATACCGTGGTTGGCGCTTGGCGCTGCAACAAGTTACGACGGGATAATTCTAGAGGCAAACATGGCATTAGTTGACATCGTTTCTTATCAATTGTTGGATGCAAGTGGAAAAACGGGTTCAATGCCCTTTTACCTTCCTGCTGGCACATCACTCGCAAACCTTCAAGCGTTTTCGGACGGCATTTCTCCAGTTGTCGATGCGTTGGTCAAGGCAACTATCACCGGGGCACGGGTCGAGCTGGCAATCGCGTTACCCGGTGGTTTAAAGACGGCTGCCTTGTCTCCAAGTGCTTTGCAGGAAGGCGCCCTGATCTCGTTTTCAGCGGTTGGCACAAAGTACGCATATGGTGAATTCGTCCCCGGCATTATCGATGCGGCGCTTACGGGCAATAAAGTCAACTTTGCAAATGCGCAAGTTGATGCGTTTGTTCAGGCGCTCATCAACGGTCCCGGTACTACGCTGTTGCGCGCTGCTGATCGGAACGGAAATTCGCTCTCGGCACGTAAGTCAGGCGTGCAGTCTTTTCGGAAAATTGGTAAGCGTTCGCGAAAATAACTGGATAGGCGGCTGATGACAAACGCCAATTACCCTTTCGCCCCTTTCCCCAACTCAGAGCCGCCTCCGGACGTGGACCCGGACGCGGCGCCTCTGGTTTGTGTTCAGTTCTCTCAGGCGTGGCTACCCTACGCCCTGGGCGCGCTGGCAACGCTTGCCGCACCTGAGACATGGGCTGGCACTGATGCTGATATTCAGCTTGCCGCAACGCGCGGCGCCGATCTGCTGACAAAATTCGTAAGCGCCATAGACGGGGACGCGTGCCCGATGCTGCTTGAATTCCGCTCAAAAGGCGACGTTTTCCCACCTGTGCAATTGCAGTTCACCACGGACGGCACAACGTGGATCGATATGCCGGACTTTTCAAAATCGTTTGTCCGCACAAACCCCGCGGATTTAAACGACAATTACATTGACCCGATCTTTTCATTTGTGCAGCATTTGCATCTGCGAACAGGTGGGCCTGTGGTTACACACCTCACTCTTTTTGATGTGAACACGCATGACTACATCAGGGCATATACCGACGACGGCCACGGGACGGTAATTGAGCAAGCAAAGCTCAATGCGGACGGTGATTTGCAGATCGCCAATGGAACGACACTGCCCACCCCAGCGGATATACGGCGCGGCGCAATCCGCTTGCTAACGGGCGGCGGCTTAGACGATCGAGTGCGCATATTAATAAAACGCCCTGATGGTACGCTCTTCTGGTCCGATTTTAAGGGTGACCCCGGTACACCCGGCTCGAACGGTTCGAATGGCTCGAACGGTTCGAATGGCTCGAACGGTGTAAATGGCGTTAGCGTTGAAACGGTACACGCCACTACCCTTTCACCCGGTGCCGCCGCAAGCGTGACCCCAACTACATTGTCTGATGGAAACCTTGATCTGCTGTTCGGTATTCCGCGCGGTGCTGACGGTTCAAGCGGAGCACCTGGCACACCTGGCACACCTGGCACACCCGGTGCACCCGGTCATGACGCCACACCATGCGATTGTTCCCAGCCACCCGCGCCACCTGCGCCACCTGCACCACCGTCCGGGCAAGATGCTAAGTGCATTGCCGCTGCAAACATTGTAGAGTCAATCTGGCAACCGATCGGGCAAGGGCTAGCCATAGCGGAGGCGGGAGGCGCATTCTTCGCCGTGATGGCCGCGCTCTTGACCGCGCTTGCTACGTTTGGCGCGGGTGCGGTGCCAGCTATAGGGTTTGCTGGCGCTATGACTACCTTTATTGCGGCTGGCGGTCGTACACTGCTTTCCGCAACGGCAAAAGCGGCGTTTTTGTGCGATGTATTTTGCAATGAGCCTACAGGTGCGGTCCTTAAGGATGCAGGAAAATCAGCCATTATTACGAGTATAAATGCTGATAGCGCAATGTCCGCTGCGCTGCGCACGATCCTATCGGGCATTGTGTACGCCCTGGGCGTGAACCAACTCAACTACATGGCACAAGCCGGCTTAATCAGCAGTGCCGATTGCACACCGTGTGCTTGCGGAACGCCGAATTGTTTTACACCGGAATATATTTATGACGCCGTTGGGCCGTCTACGATTTGCGTGGGACAGCTCGTAACGGTCACTGTAGGGTCGCTTGGCACTAACCGTGCGGGTGGCATTGTCATGACGGGGAAATGCGTTACCGTGAGCGGCTTAACGCAATCTGGATGGGTCACGGATGGGAACACGTACCCTTGGGCGTACCAGGATTGTTCTCATGCAACTCATCTACAATCAAATCCTTGGACGGTTAACCCACCTGAACCAGTGTACGAAATTGGCGGAAGCGGCGCTGCGGCATTTACGTTTACTTTTCGCGTGGTATCCATTACATGATCGGCGCGCTGGACATTCCTACTGATGTATTTGTGTGCGCTGCTTTGTGTGGATACTGTTTGTTTATTGTTGTCGTGGTGATTATCGATTTTCTGCGCAACCATTCTAAACATGGTCGATAATTTCACACGGAATTCACAAACCCTCAATTCTATAAGTGTAAAAGGAGTGTAAAATGTTTAGAACCAACAGCAGGCCGGACCTTAACGGAATGGCCGGGGCGATCGGAGCGATCATCGTGGTTCTCAAAGTGCTTTTCCAGGTTTACTCGTTCATTCAGTCGTTGCCAAAAAATCAGATCGATCGTGTTGCGCTTTTGGAAGCGCGACTAGCACGCATTGAGCTTGATTTGCAGGATACAAAGCCAATGGCGCCATTGGTGCCATTGCCGCCATTGGTGGCACCGCTCTAAGCCTCATAGTACCTTACAAAGCCGCTGCCTGATATACTCAGCAGTGGCTTTGTATTGCCTCTTGCTCATATCTATCCATATTACAATAATAGTAGAAAGTCATACAGAGCGATTGTAGGGGTGTATATCCACTAAGTGATAGAATATGACCTTGAGGGCAAAACGGAGGTTTTCGATATTTTGACCCGTAGAGAGCCGATAAACCCGTAACTCAGGGCGTGTCCCGTTTGTCTTGTGTAAGCGTTGTCAAGACTACATTGAGCGGATACACCTGTCCTGAGACTATAATCCAAGACGGGTGATACTCTGCTAACTAACCCTAACAGGTAGTCAGCACTTACCTCCAATTCACGGGCAAATGCTTTAATAGCGTCTCCGCTAGGCTGAGATGTCCCTGCCTCTATGCGATAAACTTGAGATTTGCTTATGTTAGTACGCCGCGCCAATTCTTCTAAAGTATAGCCGCGCAAACGCCGTATTTCTGCTAAACGATCTATCCGCATAGTCATTCTCACTTCTCAGGCAAAATTACCCCATTAGACCACTTGACACAATAAGCATGTGTGCTATTATTGTGAGCATGGATGCGAATAGGTGCAATTTGCCTGTTTTATATGCATTCATGCATACAAGGAAAGCATGGATGGAACTGAATAAAAAAGTTGTAGGGGATGCGATTAAACGCGGCGGATCGATACGTGGCGCTGCTGGTTTGCTCGGTATGTCCTATACCGCAATTCAATGGTGGCTCGCAACGAATGGCTACAAAGTCGAAAAGCGCGCTGTCTTGGTTAAACGTAAAAGCCGCGCTTTATGAAATCACAAGACTGCGCGACAGGCTGCGCGACTCTGCTGATTTGGTTGGTGATAGGGCTGGTCATAGGGCTGGCATTTGTGGGCGGGTTGTTGGCATTCAGCATATTTACAGGGAGGTTCGGATGAGCACAGAAAATCAGATCGATTTCACGGTCACAAAGCAAGACGAGCGACTCTATTTAATGATGGCACACAGTGACGCGGCGGACTACACCACGCGGGACGGCAAATATGTTGCCCATAGCACGCTTTTTCGCGATCCGTTGGGGTGGCGGGTGCGTTGCCTTGAACTGGACATCGATCGCGTTTATCCCGACTTGGATCAGGCCATGGATCAGGCGCGCGCCCTGATTGACGCACTCATTAAACCAGTATATCCAGGGGTGGAGAACATGACTTTCCACCGAAATTCGGGTGGGTGGCTTGCGGTTGAAGGTGATTACGGTGTATGGCGTGTGGAAGCCTGCAAAGCGCCGTATAGCCCTGTATGGGTAGCTGAAGCACGGCGTGGCAATATGCGGGTTAGTGGTTCGGGCGATCGGTTGCAGAACGCGCTTGAAATCTTGTTGGACAACGTGGATATGGTTACCTCAAAAATGGGGGCAAAATGACCCGCACAGAACGTGAGCTACAAAAAGTATTCACTACCGTCAAACGCTCAATTCGCTCAGTTTGGAGGTTTGACCATAATGTCCCGTCCGCGAATCTATAGTAGCGATCGACAACGTCAAAAAGCATACAGGGATCGGCTTGCGTTACAAAATAGCCCGCCCATCGTTACGAAACCCCTGTTAGGTCAACTTGTTTTGAGCCTGTTTCCAGGGGCTGATCTGTTCGGAAAATCGTTTGAGCTGCTAGGCGCTTGTGTGGTTCGAGGGCCTGAAAAGCTGTTAGGGCAAGATATTCGCGATTTCAAGTGTGTCCCTGGGCGCTTTGATGGCGTTATCGGCGGCCCACCGTGCCAGGCGTTCAGCCAAGCGGCAATCTCCGGCTCAAACGCAGAGAACTTGATACCTGAATTTGTTCGCGTCGTCGAGGAGAGCAAACCGCGTTGGGCGGTCATGGAAAACGTTCCCGCTGCGGGAAGGGCGTGGACAGCATGGCCGTCAGTGGTTCTCAGTGATTGGAATTGTGGCGGGTTTACCTTCCGACGTCGGCGCTTCTGGTTTTACGGGCTTCCCCTGCCTGTGCCAGCAGCTCAGCGACCGGGCAATGCGGAATACAGCGTACTGGCAACCTCATGGAATCATCAGAAGCCAATGTCAGCACGGCACGCCAAACCGCTTGCGGCCAGGAGAGCCGCTGAATTGCAAGGCTTCCCGGAGCTGGGAGAGCGATTGATCGCCGGACTACCAGGTAATCGCTCTGTCCGGGGAGACTGGAAAGGAATCACTGGTTACAGCCGCAATGTATTCGCTGTGCATGTGTTGGGGAACGGGGTTCCCGCTGCCCTTGGCCGTTGCGTCGCTCTCCACGTCGGAAGCTGTTTGACTTCCATCCCACAAAACGAAAGGAACTAAATCATGACCTTTGAACCGTCTGCTTATCAGACTGCAATTTTCGACTGGATTAAGACCGGACGCGGGGACGCCGTGGTGAACAGCGTAGCCGCTTATGTGGAAAAAGCAATCTGATGAACAATTCCAACAAGAGCAAAACGTGAAGTACGTTGCGCTCACCCGCGCCAAACAAACCCTTGTTTTTGTGCATTCACCGCAAAACAACAAACCCGTTACTCTGCACCAAAAGGAAGTATCATGGAATTCGTAGATTGCGCACTCGACTACGCTCACAAAGGTCTTTCCGTGTTTCCGCTGCAACCACGCGATAAAGTGCCAACACCCGGCCTTGCGTGGAAAAAGTATCAATCCGCGCGCCCGTCTGACGCGACGATCCGCAATTGGGGACTACACGCGCCGGAGTCTAATATTGCGATTGTCACGGGTGAAATCAGCGGGCTGTTTGTGGTTGATTGCGACACACAGGACGCCTTTGATAGCCTACAGGAACGCGGGTTCGATGAGACGGCGCTAGTGCAAACAGGCAAAGGCTATCACGTCTATTTTGCCTATCCGAATTTCAAGGTCGGCAATCGCGCAAAAGTGTTGCCAGGGACGGACATACGCGGGGACGGTGGCTATGTCGTTGCGCCGCCATCCGTGCATCCATCAGGCGTACCATACAAATGGCTCGTA
>ENA-OFCI01001185-OFCI01001185.1-metagenomes-genome-assembly--contig:-NODE-1185-length-12416-cov-3.930912_pt1 | contig 12416 bp, 14 predicted proteins | sample MGYA00153391_OFCI01 | MGnify analysis MGYA00153391
TTAAACATCGTCATCGTTTCGAAGAACAGTTTCGACGCCCCTTCGTAGTCGTCCACCTCCAGCAGTCTGCGGGCCTCGATAAGCTGCAATCGGTGCATGTCGATCATATCAACGTATGCTGACATCTTGATTCTCTCCTTCCTTCTCCTTGCCGAACCGGACGCTGAAGGCTTCGTGCGCCTCGGTGGTCAGTATGCCGGGCAGCACTTCCCCGAGTTCTTGCAAGCGGAACAGGGCGATACGCTTGTACTCCTCAACGTCCAGCGTGGTCGAGGTGACGATGTCAGCATGCGGCACCGGATTCGGGTAAACGCCTGCGGCAATCAGGCCCGCATAGTGCGCCATATCGACCATGAACAGCGCGCCGACCTCGTCCGCCACCCGGCGGATGCGCACGAAGTCGATCACGCGCGGATACGCGGACCCGCCTGCGATGATGAGCTTCGGGCGCTCGGACCGGGCCAGCGACTCCAACTCGTCATAATCCAGCAGCCCCGTGCCTTCCACAACGCCATACTGCACCGCGCGGAACCACTTGCCGGACAGGTTTGGCGCGGCGCCGTGCGTCAGGTGCCCGCCGGCCGCGAGGCTCATGCCCAGGATGGTGTCGCCCGGCGTCAGCAGCGCCAGGAACACGGCCTGGTTGGCCTGCGCGCCGCTGTGCGGCTGCACGTTGGCGTAGGTGCAGCCGAACAGCGCCTTGGCGCGGTCGATCGCCAATGTCTCGGCCTTGTCCACCTCGAAGCATCCGCCGTAGTAGCGGCGGCCGGGATAGCCCTCGGCATACTTATTAGAAAGGGTGGAGCCCAACGTCGCAAGAACGGCCGGTGAGGTGAAGTTCTCACTGGCAATCAACTGCAGGTTCTGCCGTTGGCGTTCTAGTTCGCTAAGGAGTACCGCCGCAATATCTGGATCCTGCGCCGAGAGGGCATCAAAGTCTGGCCCGAAAAAGGTATCTGAAGACATACCCGAACCTTATGGCTTGGCGGTCAAAATCGTAGGCACGACCGCCTGCAACTCTTCTAGGGAGATCGCGCCAATACGCAACGCCTCTATACCCAGTCCCACCCTGGCTCGCCGCAAAACTGTGGAAGCGGGGCCCTCTGGGAGGATCCCCTCATCGACTTTGAGCGCGACCTCGGATGAGTCCGCTTGGACCTCTGAAAGATCGCGGATCGCGGGCGCTCCTGCCATCGCCGCGCTCGCCGCTGCCAGCGGCCCGCTCCGTCCCAGAAGGGAGAGAAGAAAATCGCGCTCGGGGACTCGGACCGCAAACTCGTCCAAGGCTCGGCCATCCCCTAAATCCCAACTGAGGGCGGATTGGGGGGCGAGTTGGATGGTGAGCAGTCCAGGCCAGAAGGCTGTGGCAACTTTCTGCCAATCTGAGTCAAAATCCATCGCCAGCCCGGTTACCGCAGTGAGCTTGCCAATCAAAACTTGGGCGGCGATACCTGGCTGATCTCCCCGCAGTTGATGTAGACGGGTAACTGCTCCCTGACTAAAGGCGTCACAGATAAAGAGATATCCATGTTCGGCGGCAACAACTATGACTTCGCCCTGCAACAGTGCAACCAGCGCCCGATCACGAAGTGCAGTTTTATTGCGAGTGGTGAGTTTCACGCGATCGCTCATCGCTTTACCGCTCCCGTTTCGATCATCTCTTCGATTCGCTTTGCGATATGCGCATCAACCATGGCGTGAATCCGAGTTCCATCTTCTGAATAAGTTTCAGATAGCACCTCACCGCGTTCATGAATGACAGAAACTAACTCACCACGGCTGAAGGGAATCACCGCAGTGATTTCTACTCTAGGTCGTGGCAAGGAGGTCTCGATCGCCTTAATAAGCGTTTCAATTCCAAAACCGGTACGAGCGGAGAAGGCGAAGCTATTAGGTTCCTCACGTAAAAGTTGCATCATCACTTCGGGAGCCGCGATATCAGCCTTGTTGATTGCGATAATTTCGAGAATATCTCCCCCACCAACATCTTTGATTACCTCACGGACAGCACGGATCTGCTCTTGCGGATCTGGGTGTGACCCATCCACAACGTGAACGATTAAATCCGCCGCGGCTACTTCTTCTAAGGTCGATTTGAAAGCTTCAACAAGTTGGTGCGGCAGGTGACGAACAAATCCGACGGTATCTGCCAAGGTATAAATACGACCATCTGAGCTTTTAGTTTGGCGCACAGTAGGGTCGAGAGTTACAAAGAGAGCATTCTCGACGAGCACACCAGCGTTAGTTAATCGATTCATGAGAGAGGACTTGCCAGCGTTGGTGTATCCGGCAATCGCAACAGATGGAACGTTGTACTTGGTGCGCTCTTGCCGCTTTGTGTCCCGGGCAACCTTCATCTCTTTTATCTCTTTGCGCAACTTAGCCATCTTGTCATTAATTCTGCGACGGTCTGTCTCAATCTTTGTTTCACCAGGACCGCGACCACCGATGCCACCAGCCTGGCGTGAGAGTGAGTCACCCCAACCGCGTAAACGCGGCAGCATATAACTCATCTGAGCAAGCTCTACCTGCGCCTTACCCTCGCGAGATTTTGCATGCTGGGCAAAGATGTCCAAGATCAGCGCTGTGCGGTCGATAACTTTCACCTTGAGTTTTGATTCAAGAGTACGCAGTTGCGCTGGTGATAGTTCACCATCACAGACGACGGTATCGGCTCCAGTTGCGATAACCGATTGCTTCACTTCTTCTACCTTTCCTGAACCGATAAAGGTTGAGGCATCGGGTTTGTCTCGGCGTTGCACGAAACCTTCCATGACTTCGGATCCCGCGGTCTGAGCTAGAGCAGCTAACTCCTTCATCGAATTTTCAGCGTCTTGGGCGCTGCCCTCAGTCCAGACCCCTACCAGGACCACTTTTTCAAGGCGAAGTTGACGATATTCTGCATCATTAACATCTTGTAACTCTGTGGAAAGACCGGAGACGCGTCGCAGCGCCTGGCGGTCTTGTAAATCTTGCTGTTGATTTTCGTCACTTTCCGTCGAGTCATATTCAGCGGCGGCGCGAGCGCTCTCGCGAAGGAGCTGATCAATATCTATATCTAGTGGATCGACGCCTTGGCTCACAAATAAACATCCAGTTCTATATCCTTCACGAGTACTGCAGGACCAATAAGTGTTGCATTGTTGTGGGAATCGATATCAACGATTAGCCGACCTCCCGGTGGATTGATCACCCAACGAGCAGGAAGGCGCTTTCCCAGATGAATGGTTGCCGCGAGGGCAACGGCGCAGGTTCCGGTTCCGCACGACTGTGTTTCCCCCACCCCGCGTTCAAATACGCGCATCGCAAGTTCACCGTTTTCCAAAAAGGAAACAAATTCAACATTGACCCCATCTGGATAGTCGCCCTCGACCTCAGGCGGCGTAGATAGATCACCGATCGAATTCAAATCATCAACAAAGAGAACGGCATGAGGATTTCCGACATCTATATGTAGGGCCTTCCAGCTTCGCTCACCGATGCTTACCGTGACCTCGTCATAAACTTCAGATACATTTCCCATGTTGACCGAAATATCTTCATCCGCAGGCACTGCCAGGTACTTCATACCGGCGCGGGTATCGATTGCGAAGATGCCCTCGCCTTGGTGTCCCCGTTCGACTAGATAGCGAGCCATCACCCTGATGCCATTTCCACACATTTCAGCGATCGAACCATCCTGATTCCGATAATCCATAAACCATTTGCCCGCGCGCTTGGTCATGCGGATGAAACCATCACTTCCCACCCCGTTCGCGCGGTTACAGATACGGGCTACCTGCTCGGCGGAAATCTGGAACTGATCTTCTGGGTCATAGAGCAGCACAAAGTCATTGTGAGTTCCGTGGCCGTATGTAGCGATCATGCGTTCAGGATAGCCTTTTCGATAATACCTAGGCGATCTGAATCTATATCAAGCCACTGAATGCGATTATCCCGGCGAAACCAGGTCTCTTGGCGGCGAATATATTGGCGAGTTGCGAGTTTTGTCTGAGAAATCGCCTCTTGCCCAGAAATCTCACCAGCGCGCATAGCCACAACCTGCCCATAGCCAAGAGCAGCGCGGGCGGTCTTTCCCTCCAACAAACCTTGAGTGATGAGAGTATCAACCTCTGCAATCAACCCTCTTTCAAAGATCTGATCCACTCTCGCGTCAACTCGCGAATCAAGTAGATCGCGCTCCATCGTTAACCCAAATTGCAGGGCGTTGGGATAACGCGTGGAGTCTGCGCGCGGAAGATTGGCGGTGAATGGTTTACCGGTGATTTCGATAACTTCAAGCGCCCGAATTACCCGCCTAACATTCTCTTTAGGTATTGCTGCGGCAGCCGCGGGATCTAAGACCGCTAAGCGTTGGTGAATTGCATCGTTGCCGATCTTTTCGGCCAATTGAGTAATTTTCTCTCGTACTGCGGGATCTGTGTCAGGAAAATTGAGGTCATCGAGAATCGCTTTAATATAAAAACCCGTACCTCCAACAACTATCACTGGGATATTTCGCCCAAGCAATTCATCTATCTTCGCTCGCGCCTGCATTTGGTACCAAGCCACATTGACATCGGTTGATACTTCGACCAGGTCGAGCATATGGTGCGCTATCCCTTGCCGGTCTTCTAGCGAAACTTTGGCGGTTCCGATATCCATACCGCGATAGAGCTGCATCGAGTCGGCGTTAATAATTTCTGCGCCAATTCGCATTGCAAGAGCAATCGCTAAATCGCTCTTTCCCGTAGCAGTCGCACCGCCAATTACAACTAAGGTCATAGAGATTTTAATTTTGCAAGGGTCGGCATGCCAATCATGATGGCATTTGAGCCAACTTCACTCACCCGAGCATCGTGCGCATCTCCCCCACGCGTCCTTCGAATTGAATTAACTGCGGCCAGCATAAAGTTGGGAGAGCTTTCCGTGATACTCACATCGGCGATGTCGCCAGGGCGGGCAGCCGTGCCTTCTACGTGCACCAATCTAAAGTCGGGGGTCCGGCCATTCACGCGATGGCGATCGGCATCATGACGCCCCTCGTGGTCAGAGATCAGGATCTCATAACTCTTGCCAACAGAGTCAGCGTTTAGCGCTCCAGAGATTTCTTGTTGCAAATTGTGAAGTCGGGTGTAACGCTCTGCCATAACTTTGCCGTCGATTTGATTCGGCATGGTTGCGGCAGGGGTTCCAGGTCTCTTGGAATATTGAAAGGTATATGCGGCCGTAAATTTTGCCGCCCTTACGACTTCGAGAGTAGCGCTGAAATCCTCTTCGCTCTCGCCGGGAAAACCCACGATGATGTCGGTCGTGATTCCGGCATCGGGCATTGCTTGGCGTACATCCGCGATGATCTTCATATATCGATCAGAGCGATAGGAACGGCGCATCGCCTGCAGGATACGGTCAGAGCCCGACTGCAGCGGCATATGAAGATGAGGCATAGCGGCCTTTGTCTCCGCCATCGCTTCAATTACATCCTGCGTAAAATCTCGTGGGTGAGGCGACATAAAACGTAAGCGCTCCAGCCCGTCGATCGCTCCGACCTCTTTGATGAGACGAGCAAATGCGCCACGCTCGCCTAAGTCGACTCCATAGGCATTGACGTTCTGGCCGAGCAGGGTGATTTCAACCACCCCTTGCTCGACAAGGGCTCTCGCTTCTTTAAGAATATCCACTTGGAGGCGGTCCTTCTCGATACCGCGAAGCGAGGGGACGATACAAAATGTGCAGGTGTTATTGCATCCAACCGAGATGGAAACCCAAGCACTGAAAGCAGAATGGCGCCTCGCCGGAAGAGTTGAAGGAAAATGTTCCAGCGACTCCTTGATTTCAACCTGTGAAGCTTCTTCAATTCTGGCACGCTCGAGCAACGCTGGCAGTGAGCCGATGTTATGTGTACCAAAGACGACATCAACATAAGGCGCCCTTTTGATGATGGAATCTTGATCCTTCTGTGCCATGCAACCCCCGACGGCAATCTGAAAATCGGGATTACTCTTCTTAAGAGGAGCCAAGAAACTGAGATTGCCATAAAGTTTGTTGTCGGCATTTTCACGAACGGCGCAGGTGTTAAAGACGACAAGATCTGGGGTGCTTCCCTCCAAAGCCGCCTCATACCCAGCACCTAATAACAGGCCGGCGATGCGCTCGGAATCATGCACATTCATCTGGCAGCCGTAGGTTTCTACGACAAAGGTACGGGCGCTCATTGGCTAATCTTACGAGGCTAGTAGCTCCCGCATAATCCGCTCAGTTATCTGATGGCTAAAGCCCTTGCGTGCCAAAAGAGAGTGGATCCGTCGGTAGATAACCATCTGGTCAAGATGAGCGCATGACCGGTATTTACGCTCAGCGAGTTCAAAGGCCATCTGGTACTCGGCATCCAGATCTGAGCCCTGCATCACCTCTTCAATAATGTCTGGTGCGACGCCTTTGCTCCGAAGTTCTTGGGTAATGGCGCTGCTGCTCAGCTTCTTTTGGCGACGGCGCGACTCATTCCAGATCTGCGCAAATTCCAGATCATTGAGCAAACCCTGCAGTTCAAGAGAGTCGAGAACAGCCGCTGATACCTCCGGCTCAACTCCCCGTTTTAAGAGTTGCGAATGTAGCTCGGCCCTACTCTTTGCACGTGGCGCTAGCGCATAGAGCGCTAGGGTCATGGCATCAGAGTAGGGATCTACTGCGATATCTGTCTTATCTGCCACTTCTTAAAAATCAACCTCAGAGGTCGCTTCATCAATCGCGGCAACGAGCTCAGGATCGATAACCACGGGAACATAATGTTCGCGGATCCTCTTCTCAATCTCGTTGGCCAGATCAGGGTTATCGATCAAGAAATTACGCGAGTTCTCTTTACCTTGACCCAATTGATCACCCTCGTAGGTATACCAAGCGCCAGACTTTTTGACGACACCAACTTCAACGCCAAGATCAATGAGCGAACCCTCACGCGAGATACCGACACCGTAAATAATATCGAACTCGGCTTGCTTAAATGGCGGGGCCATCTTGTTCTTCACTACTTTGACGCGAGTACGGTTTCCTACGGCCTCTTGGCCATCCTTCAGAGTTTCAATACGCCTGACATCCAGACGGATAGAGGCATAGAACTTAAGTGCCTTACCGCCAGTAGTTGTCTCGGGAGTTCCGAAGAAGACACCGATCTTTTCGCGAAGCTGGTTGATAAAGATTGCGGTGGTATTTGATTGATGGAGTGCACCAGTAATCTTTCGAAGCGCTTGCGACATCAGACGGGCCTGGAGTCCCATATGTGAGTCACCCATTTCGCCTTCAATTTCAGCGCGCGGTACCAACGCTGCGACGGAGTCAACGACAATGACGTCAAGTGCACCAGAACGAATCAACATATCCATGATCTCGAGTGCTTGCTCACCGGTATCAGGTTGGGAAACCAACAGAGCGTCAATATCGACGCCAAGTTTGCGCGCATACTCTGGATCGAGAGCATGCTCTGCATCGATAAATGCCGCGATGCCGCCAGCCTTCTGCGCATTTGCAATGGCATGGAGCGCGACGGTCGTCTTACCCGATGACTCTGGACCATAAATTTCAACGATACGACCTCGTGGCAATCCGCCAATACCGAGTGCGATATCAAGAGCGATAGATCCTGTAGGGATAACCTCCATGACCTGTGGGCCACGATCGCCCATCTTCATCACTGAACCCTTACCGAACTGACGCTCAATCTGGGCTAGGGCGGTATCTAGGGCTTTGGACTTATCTAACGATTGCTTCTCAGATGCCTTATCGGCTTTATCTGTTGCCATTGTCTGCCTTTCTCTCTTAACTCAGATGAGTTGATCTGTACGGTCCAGAAGGTACGGAAGACCACCGACGGCGGGAGGCTAGCTCTCGCGGAGGTGTGGAACCGCTCTGGTTGGGTATAGAGAAGCGTACCGAACATCTGTTCGAATGGCTAGGACACGCCAAAAAGTTGGCTGGCGATTTATTCCACTCCTTCGGGCTTCCCCGTATCACCCTCCATCCGCTCAAATCTGACAAAGTTGCTTCCAACCCCGCGATTTTGCCGTCGATTTTCACCGATCCAAAGAATCGTCTTTAACATCTACCTCAGATCCAGATGGGCCAAATTTGAGCACCAGCCTGCGGAAAATTCCTGGAAGGAGGCCCAGTGACTAATAGGGGAATTTATTTTCGACCTAAGCAGATTTGCTGAGTGTTGGTTGGAAGCGCGAGATGAATGCCTACGATCCCTAAATCTCATAATTGATCTTAGGCTTCTAAAAATTCTTCGTAGTTTAAAATTAGTTCGTCAACTTCCCTGAAAGTTATCAGTGGATTTATACGCGAAAATTCCCATCACGGAGGGTGAAATCTCATTTGCTGGCCTTAACATTAAAAGCAGGGGTTTAATCCGTAAAAACCTGAGGAAGTCGCTCCTGTTGCTGGGCAAGTCCCCAAGAGATGTACCCTCCTCGACCCCCAGTTTCGGGGCTGCATCAGGCGTGAAGGGGGAGTCCCCGTCCGTAGGTCGGCGACTCCCCCTTCACTTATAACTCACTAGCCCCTATCGCTCCTCATCCGACCTCCATACACTTCAAGTCATGCCAAAAGAGAAAAAGATCAAAGTAGGTGAATTGGGCAATCCAGGGAAATTCCAAGCAACCGATCAGGGCAATTACGAAGGAGACCTATTACGTCTTAAATTTGAGATCATGAAATGGAATGTAGAGCGCACTGAAGTAGCAAATGTAACTTTGATCGAACGTGCGACAAATTTGATTGGATTTTCCATCGTTGAACTTGGACTACTAGCGAATTTGGCCTCCTCGAAGAATTTGGCTGTGAAAGACGAAAAGTGGCCTCTGTTTGCTTCTATCGGCTTGATTATGCTTTCCATTGCATTTTTAGCCTTTAGTTTGGATATCAAAAATTTAGGAAAGCCATATCGCAATAAAGATTTTGCGAAAATGAATTCCGCTGAAATCATAAAAAAATTATACAAATCTGAAGCCTGTAAAAATTCAGAAGAGTCATTACAAAATAAAGAAAATAAATTTAGAGCTTTGCGAGTAAGGTGGGGACTCTGGATTCTGCTCATATCGTTTCTACCCACTTTGTGGGCTGTGCTCAAAATATTGACTTCTTCAAACCAATAAACAAAAGTCAAGTGTGATAAGACTCCCTGCACTAATTTTCCCTGCACTAATTTTCCTACGTTGTAACACCTTGAATAAACAACATAATTCGTTAGAACTTACAAATAGCAAAATACTTGTTGAAAACAGTTAAGCAGGTAACCCCCACTCTTTTGACAAGCGGTCCAATTCCTTTGCAAGAGTGTTCAATTGAACCTCTTTGGCAAAAAAATAGAAGTCGGAATCAGGATCGTGTGTGTTGTAATTCCCATTTTCTCTCTCGATAATTTCTAATGCATCACCTGAAAGGTGCCTTCTGATTGCTAGGTCCCATTCTCATCGGTGAGGTCTCCACTCAAGGCAGTCGCGTTTGTTTTTCGCATTGAAACCACGTTTCGTGCAATGTTGATCCGATCCTTTCGTTCATTCTTTTTTTCATACCCACTGTGTAAAAAGATTCCCAACCTTTCTGAAATTGGCTTCCTAAATATTAGGATCAAAAAGAAAACCAAAAGCGACATAAATCTCCAACCGTTTGCGACGGTTTCCCAGTTTGATGTCGAAAAATTTAAAGTCATTTATTCGAAATCTTCTGAGTCAGATATATCGACAACTTCAAATGTCGCCTCAGGGGGGATGTGTCGGTAAACCAGTTTTATCTCGAAGCGTTTAAAAGCATGGCTGATAAATTCGGCGGCGGACACGATGGGTAGCACCCTTGGTCGAGGTGGATTGGTGTCGGAATGATCTGGAAAGTGGTATTCAATTCCTTCAAGGTGAGTTAGCACGATTGGTTGACCCGAATTTACTATTCCCTGCAAATCGTCGTAGGAGGTGTCAGCGCTTATCACGTAAGGTTCTATCCATTGACTTCCACCAGAGAAGTAGATCGTGACATGAAGAAGTCGCCAGCGCTCGGTATCAATTCCAAGCAATTCCTCCCAGTCTTGCGTGTCTGATTGATCACCAGCGACCGTACCCATCCAGTCGTTGTATTGAACGGAGGCGGTTTGGTAGGGGTCTATTTCCATTTGGTACTCCTCGCAATTTGAATGATCAGGGTACTGGAGGAAACCCAGCACAGTCAGGGTTTAACAGTAAGAAAATTTGAAAATTCCTCTTTCCCCTCCACTTGGGAATGAATGTCAGTGTTCTGGTGTCAACTGCTTTTAGGTCGACGTCCCTGTCGGTGACGAGGTGATTTGTGGAGTTTGTCTAAACTTTTATCGTAAAATGGATTGCAGCAAAAAAGGCGAGATCGCCGTCGACGGACGATCCGACCCCCTGTCTAGGTGAAACCTACAATGAATAACTAATTAGGACCGATGAGCAGTCGCTTTCCGCCTTTTCCATTTTGAATCCTTCGAAGCGGTGCAGTCCCATACCCCTTCAACCAAAGGGTCGAAATACTTGGCGAATATAGAATGAAAGTGAGGAAGCCAGAAAGGCGCGTAGGGCTCGAATTTTGATCACCAGATTAGAGATGGTTCACCGGAACTTTGCTGGCATTTCCGGGTTGTGGGCAACGATCGCTCTCCAGATATCACCAGCTTCAAATCCGCGGGTCAGCGCTTCATTTACGGTAAAACCGCCGAGTTCGGCATGGACGATATCCCGCGAATAAGTATCGGAGTCGCTGAAATAGTCCGATATTCGAGAGCGCAGTTCGGTTATTCGCATCGCCATTATTTATAGCGCGCGAACTATTTGATCAGCCTGCTTGGAACTTTCAGCAGGGGTAAGTGGTGAAGCAACTTGGGAAATGAGCCATTGCAGTACAACACCAGACGACTCCCCGAAGAGTGAATCCAGTGAACTCTCGATAAGGATCCAAAGAGGGTGCTGCGTTGCCGTGACAAATTTTGCAATATCTAGTGGATCGGTCTCCACCATTTTGCGAAGCGCAGGATCTTTGGAAATTCCGAAGGAGAGCGCATAGAGAGCGTCGCGCTTTGTCGGTGCCTTCTTTGCAATGTCATAGAGTCGAAGGATCTCTGATTCAAGCAGAGAGAGCATCATCTCTTCCTTGTCACTGAAGTGGTTATAAACCGTGGCCCGTGAAACCTCAGCTCGCGCCGCGATGTCATTCATATTTGATTCGTAGGACCCAACTTCAGTGATGACGATCTTTGCGCCAGAAAGTATTGCGATACGCGAGCGCTGATTGTTAGCCATATCGAGTCAGTGCAGAATTGGCTCGCGTTAAAACTAATTACGCGGCGTCATCCACCACGGTCAAGGTAGGAGACTCAACAATTCGAATCTGGGCGCTTACGCTCAGAAGTACTTCACCCAAAGATATATCTAGGGCGCTGCAGATTGAATTGAGAAGTTCAGAGGAAGCCTCTTTCTGCCCGCGCTCCACCTCAGAGAGGTAGCCCAGTGAAACACGCGCGCTCTTTGCGACATCGCGCAGGGTGCGGTTCTGGGAAATGCGTGCAGAACGCAACGCAAAACCTATGTGCGAGCGAAGAAGAATCACAAGGTAAGGATACGGGTAAAGGTAGCTAAAGCGCTCTCTATAGTTGCGCGGCGAATATCAGCCCGAGTTCCCGAGAGCGCCAGCAAGACGCTGGTCGTCCCGTGCGGCCCATCAATTGCCATCCAGACCGTTCCCGCCTTTTGACCGTAAGCGCGCCCCGGACCGGCAACGCCAGTAGTTGAAATCGCGTAATCGGCCTTAAATTGAGCGCGGACGCTGCGAGCCATTTCAATGGCAATCTCTTCCGAGACCGCGGTGTATTTATTTAAGTTCCTTTTCAAAATCCCGAGGAATTTTGTCTTGCTTGCGTCACTGTAGGTAATAAATCCACCCTGGTAAACGGCAGAAGCGCCAGAGACGGCGGTGAAAGCCTCACCCAGTCCCCCACCAGTAATGGATTCCGCTGTAGCCAGGGTTAAACCCCGCCGTTTCATCACTTTGATAATTGAAGCAGCCGCCAGGCTATCGCTCACTTTGTAGCACCTTTTTAAAGTAATCCAGTCCAGTCACCAGTGTGATCGCGATAGTTGCTGCCATAAAAATATCCCTCGGGATATGCAGCCAGGACGGCAGCGGCAGAATATAGAAACCAATTCCAAATCCTTGCATCAAGGTCTTAAGCTTCCCACCTTTACTCGCCGGGATTACCCCTCCCCTGATGACAGCTAAGCGCAGCAGGGTCACGGCTATCTCACGGAACAAAATGACAAGTGTGACCCACCACCACAATTTCCCTTGGATCGATAGTCCGATCATGGCAGTTCCGATAGCCGCCTTATCTGCCACCGGATCTAGGAAAGTTCCAAAACTCGTCACCTGATTTCGGG
>ENA-OFCI01001187-OFCI01001187.1-metagenomes-genome-assembly--contig:-NODE-1187-length-12409-cov-3.017646_pt1 | contig 12409 bp, 10 predicted proteins | sample MGYA00153391_OFCI01 | MGnify analysis MGYA00153391
TAAGGTCAAGAATCAAAGATTCAGCTTCACGAATTGCCGCGTACTGAGAGATTATGGCCAAGATGCCTGTTGCCGCTGCTACACCAATTGTTAGGTAGCGCGCACTATCGGAAGCGTTTTTAAAGATACCCAACGAAGCGAGAGTAAAAACTCCGATTAGCATCAAGGTGGGCGCGATCTGTGCGTTAACTATTTGGGAACGTTTATCATTCCAGAGCGCTAGTAAACCTTTTTCATCCATTGTTATCTCCTTAGGGTGGGAAGACGTAAAGTGTTACACCCAACCCACTGGGGCGCTCGGTGGAAACGAATAGCAACAACGGGCGGGTTTCTTGACCCTAGGTACGCCTTGAAGTCCTTTTAGGCTCAAAGAGCTGATATTTCGCCATTTAACCCGACTAGTTAGGGCAAATGGCATAATATTTTGGCGCGCTAACTCTGAATTTTCCTCCTCTTTTTGCTTTCAGGGTCTAAAGTCAAAGGATTCTTAGGGGGAGTGAAATGACAGAAGAGTGGTCTTTTTCAACCAACCAGATTCATGCGGGACAGGATCCAGATTTAGCGACCGGATCGATATCCCTACCGATCTACCAAACGACGGCGTATCAATTTCGAGATACCGATCATGCCGCTGGGTTATTTGCTCTCACCGAATTTGGTCATTCATACACCCGTATTTCAAATCCCACCCAGGATGCAGTTGAAAAACGACTGACGGTCCTAGAAGGAGGAGTTGGTTCTCTTCTGTTCGCATCGGGAATGGCCGCAACGGCGATGGCACTGATGAACGTGGCCGAACAAGGTGATCACATCGTGGCAAGTAGGAATATTTATGGGGGGATCTATAACTTGCTGAATTACACCCTGCCAAAATGGGGAGTAGAAACGACATTCGTCGAGGATGCCCACGATCTGGATTCTTGGAAAGCCGCCGCTCGTCCGAATACTAAAGCCTTCTTTGGCGAAGGTATCTCCAACCCATTGGGAGTAATCCTTGATATCGAGGCCATTGCAAAAATTGCCCACGACATTGGAGTCCCTTGGATTGTAGATAACACAATTGCAACTCCATACGTGACAAGACCCATTGATTTTGGTGCGGATGTTGTGACGCACTCTGCCACCAAGTATTTATCTGGCCACGGCAGCGCCCTGGTCGGCGCCGTCATCGACGCTGGCTCATTCGATTTCGCAAAATTTCCAGAACGCTTCCCAGGATTTAATCTTCCTGACCCGAGTTACAACAACATTACTTATGCACGGGATTTTGGTGAGGGCTCGAAATTTGGGAATTTGGCATTCATCACCAAGTGCCGAGTTCAACTTCTTCGGGACTTTGGTTCATCAGTCACACCATTCAATGCGTGGATTCTTGCCCAGGGACTTGAAACGCTCAGTATGCGAATGCGTAGCCATCTGGAGAATGCGCAGAAAATAGCTGAATGGTTAGTGTCGCATCCACAAGTTTATGACGTGGCATATGGGGGATTGCCCACGAGCAAGTGGCACACCAACCAACAGAAATATGCCCCCAAGGGCGGCGGGGCCGTTATGTCTTTCGATATCAAAGGTGGACTAGAGGCGGGGAAGAAGTTTGTTCACGGACTAAAGATGTTTAAACATGTAGCGAATATTGGAGATGTCAGATCTCTGGTTATTCACCCGGCTTCCACAACACATTCACAGTTAGGCGAAGAAGGGTTACGAGACGCGGGGATCACTCCTGGGATGATTCGACTAAGTATCGGAATCGAAGACTTTGATGACATCAAGGGCGACCTGGAGTTAGGTTTTAAAGCCGCATTGGTCGATTGATCCTCTACCTATTGCCAACAGGTGCACCGCCGCAAGAACTAAATTAATCCTTGAGTCGTCCCGAAATTCTCGCTCCGATGAGGTAGCCATATGCCTGCGACGCATATCACATTTGGGGAGGCGGAAAGTTAACGCTGAATGTACCCTGTCCCAATTCTTATCGGTCACGGGACGAAAGGGCACACTATGAATTCAGGGATTTTGCTTTCAGCCAGAATGATTGGGGTCGATCTCGTAGCGATCGTCATTCTCGCCTATCTCATACATTTTCGCCGCCACAATAGGCGAGATGTCTTGGTTGCCCTCGTTGGAATTAACGTGGTTGTTTTAGGGGTTGCATCAGTCCTAACTTCGGCGAAACTGGGCGCCGGAGTGGGATTCGGTCTGTTTGGTGTCTTGTCGATAATCAGAATTCGTGCCTATCAAATCGAACAGAATGAAATTCCATATTACTTCTCGGCGCTGGCAATCGGACTAATTTCTGGGCTGAGCTCAGAGTTGACCCTAAAGGAAGTTCTTATCATCGTTCTGATCCTTCTTGCCCTCATGATAAGTGACCACCCCAGGCTATTTCCTCAACATCGTGAGCACCAAATAATTCTTGATCGAGCAATATATGACGAAGTGACTCTCCAAGGCCATTTGGCGTCGATGATGAACGCTGAAATTCGATCTTTAAGAATTGCTAGTGTCAACATAGTAAACGAGACAACTGTCGTTTCCGTCAGCTACAAAGTTCCAAAAAGGTAATGATGTCGCCAATCACTTATGAGTCTTGGTTGGAGAGACTGGACCCAGTGAGCCTCACTGAGATCAATAATGTCGCAGAATTTCAAACGCGGATTGACCGTAAGTACTTACTTAAGGTTAATGACGTGCTGGAGATCCTACGGCGCACTGAGGTGAAGTTTCAGGCTCTTGAAATTGGTGGAAAAAGGCAGTTTAAATATAGATCTACCTATTTAGACACCGAAGATATGAGTCTTCACAAAGCCGCCGCGTATAAACGGGAGAGCCGCCACAAACTTCGGGTTAGAGAATACCTTGACTCTCAAATTTGTTTTTTAGAAATTAAATCTCAGTCTCGCCGCGAGGAAAGCGTTAAGTCTCGAGTCGAGATATCTTTACAGGTGGATGAGAGGAATCTAAAGACAGACCTCCGACGTTTAATGGAGGTCTCTAAGACAAAGAATTTTGAACAGTTTGATTCAGGTATGCTGAAGGAGACGGTCATCACTTTGTGTACGAGAACAACATTATTAGCTCCTAATGATTCGAGTCGGGTCACGATAGATATGGATTGTTCGCTCTCGACTTGCGAAGAAGATGTCTCCATATTCGAAGGTTGGGTGATTGTAGAGATAAAGGGTGGGCCGAAAGCATCGCCCTTTGATCGTGAACTCTGGCATTCTGGGCATCGTCCAGTCCCTATGTCCAAGTACGCTCTTGGAGTTGCGCTCTTTTTCCCCGAGCAACCTACTAACATTTGGACGACAACGCTCAGAAAACTCGAAATAATTAAGTCGTAACTCACACCACAGGCGGCAGGGGCGCAATTAGCGAACGGAAAAGCCCCGACTCGCTTAAATTCAGCGTGAATCGAGGCTATATCTTGGTGGAGAATACCGGGATCGAACCAGTGACCCCCGCAATGTCAATCCGTGTTTTGAGGCAAGCGAGCATCAGCCTTGTTTTTTTGAACACTGCAGACCCCGTCTTAAACGTAAAAAGCGTTGAGAGTCATGTAGGGACGATAACGGAAGTTAGCAAAAAGTTAGCACTCTGCTTCCTTGCTTAGTGGTCTTGAGTGGACCGGATTTAATTTGGTATGAGGGAGTCGATTCAACGAGAAGAGAACTTCTTGAGGGCGAGGTCACTGACTAATGGTTGAGCTCGGAAGAGGTGACAAGTGATTTTCTGACGTTCTTCGCGAAGAGGTAACCGACAAAACCCACTAACAAGTCGATGGCGATCGTCCCTAAGGTGAATGCCTCTACCTGACCTCGGGTCAGTCCCCAGATGTCGGTGAAGCTGTAGGAGATTCCGAAGAGGCCTTCAATGGTTCCAGGGAAGAGCACGCCGATAGAGCCGAGAGCGATGTAAATGAGCACCACTGTCCCCATTATTTGAAATCCTCGACGACCCCCAGGTGTCACGAAGGGTCGATTCACTTCAGGATATGAACGATTGAGTTTCATAACTGCTGGGATTATCAAGAGATAAGAGACCAAGAGCGTTGATACCGCACATGACAAGACAACTTTAAAAATGGCTCCAGAATTACCGTTAACGATCCTCATTCCAGCGAATAAGAAAATCGATGCCATCACACCAGAGAGAATGTTGACTCGCATTGGAGTGCCGAAGCGTTCGTTGAACTCTCCGAACCATCCATTCATAAATGCTCCATCGGCGGCCGCCATGGCTTGAATTCGATCTGTCGCCATCATCCACGAAGAACCGAGGCCTAATAGTCCAACGATGAAAAGGATTGCTGCTATCCCAAGTAAGAATTTACTAGCGGTACCGTAGACGCTGAATACCGTCTCGACAGCACTCATAAACCCAGTCAAACCACCGACGCTTTTACGAGGAACCACGAGGAGAATGGCTAGCACGGGCAATACATATGCAAGAGCCGAGACGATACTTCCAATTTTGATCGAAGGCGCGGTGTCCTTAGCTGGCTCAAGCATCTCTCCTGATGCAGCGTTGGGCGCTTCAAAGCCCACGTACGAAAACAAAATAATTGGAGTTACAGCCATAAAGCCAGCGATGGTGGGAGCGGAGCCACCAAAATCGAACGGTTGAAACCCGTGCTTGAATCCGTAGATGGAAGTGGTGATGACCATGATTGTCAGCACGCCAATCTTTGCAAAGGCTGCGTAGTTAATTAACTTCTTACCCTGTTTCAAACTGATGACCGCCAACCCGATGGCCAACCAGATAAAACTGAGTTTAAAAATCCACTCAGATGCAGATCCTGAATTCATATGAAACAGGTAGGCACTGGCAGCATCAAATGCGATAAAACAGAGCGAGCCTCCGAGCCAGAGTGGGTTGGTGATCCAATAGAGGACCGCTGCAATCCCGGCAGGTAGCCGGCCGAAGGCAAACTTCACCCATTGATAAGGGCCACCTTCTTCGGGGAAGGCCGAGCCGGTCTCTGCCATCATCAGTGCGTTTGGGATCATGAAGGTGAAGACGATGAAGATGGCCCAGAAAAGAGATTGCGAACCGCCCAGGGCGATACTTCCGATCGTGTCCAGTGAGATGTAAGCGGCAATGATGAAAAGGATGATGTCCAACCGCCCAAGGGACTTGATCAGTCGCTTCTCTTGAAGGGCAGCAAGCTTGGTTAGGTGGCTCTTGTCTCCGTTTGACATGGAGTCACGCTAGTCTACAAAGGCCTTAGAAACAGGTAGATCATGGTGGACGATACTGGGATCGAACCAGTGACCCCCACAATGTCAATGTGGTGCTCTACCGCTGAGCCAATCGTCCAGGTAGAAGGGGAAGCCTACACTCTCCCGAAGTCATCTTCGACACGCTCAATATCATCTTCGCCGAAGTAGGTGCCTGTTTGGACTTCTATAAAGATTAACTCTTCACTTCCGGTATTCCGGATCCGATGTAGCTGTTGAATTGCGATATCTACCGTGGATCCCACACTGACGGTCGTTTCATGACCATCAACGATTGCTAGCCCATCACCCGAAATGAAGAACCAGTGTTCGGCACGAAATTTATGGCGTTGATAGGAAAGCTGATGGCCGGGCGTTACCCAGATCCTCTTTATTTTATGAGTGGGTTGTTCATCGATGACCTGGTAGTGGCCCCATGGACGTGTTTCATTTTCAGACATTTCCGTACTCTATCTCGCTAGATCGTGCACATAAAGCGATGCTCCGATTAAACCCGCATCGCCCCGCAATTTCACAGGATAAACAACCACTTCGTTGAGAAATGGTTCCCAATAGATTCCTCCAGCGGAGGAGACCCCGCCGCCAATCACTACTGTGTGGATATCTAGAATGTTAAGTACGTTTGTGATTCCAACTGCCACGGCGAGGGCGCCCCTGTATATCGCTGCTATTGCTACGGGGTTGCCATCGCGCGCTGACGAGCAAACTCCACCATCTTTGGTTCTCGGACGAAAGTTTCTAGACAACCAATCCATCCGCAATCGCATGTGACAAGTGAATCGAATGCTATGGCGAGGTGGCCAAAGAGATCGTGGGAAAAAACGAGTGATGCGGGGAGGTACTCTTCATTATCCGCGCGAGCTGGTTGAGTGGAAGTAGATTTGTTTAGTTGATGGGATGCGATCCGAAGTGTTAGAGAAGAAGGTGGCTAGATCCCTACTTACACTCATCCTCTTCGCCGCAATGCAGCAAGCCATTGCAGTTGATCTCTCTTTTGCCGGAACCAAAATCGCTGACGGGGAAGCCTGCAAGAAAGCCAATCATTCTTTCGCCAAGGGTAATTTGCTTTTTCGGTGTAGAAGCAAAGGAAAAGGTTGGTTCTGGAATTCATTCCCGATCAATACCAGTTCATCGAATACCTCCACGGCGGGATCCCTAGTGAATGTACCAACCTCCCAGGCTGCCATTCCTTCGGGAGCTGACCCACACCTGCCGTGCCAAGGAAGCGGTGAACTAAACGGCGCACACCCAGGTTGGAGCAGCCATGACGCCATTCAATTGACTTGGGTCGATCTCACAAATTTCAGGCATGTCCTTTATTGGTGCCCTGCGGCGGCGCCTTCGGGTGGTGGAACTATCTCGTATACCGTCACCGCCATGTTGGGGGCCACCACCTGTGAAACTACCAAGACGTTCTGTGAAATGGATGGCGCACCTGCGGTAACCTCCTTTGAAATAATGGCAACAGATGAAACCGGGTCATACCCTTCGCCGAACTTTGCAATCCAAAATAGTGGCACCCCGGTCTTATGTAACACCGCAGTCAACTATTGCAATCCCGGTCCTGGAAATTTAACCTTTCCTTCTTATGGCAATGTGGCTCCTATTGGTTTTGGAGACTGCACCTTTGCGGCTGTAGCAAATTGGGAAGAGATAGTTCTGGGAATAACCCCCGATTCAGCCCTCATTCAAAGCCAGTTTATGGCGGCCGGAGGAACCTCCAATTTAGGGCTGACTAACTCTCAGGTATTTAACTATTGGCGAGATTCCGGAATAGGTGGAACCTTTCTAAATGCGGAGCTACCCTTCTATGCCGACCCCGCCAGCCTCATGAAGGCCATAGATACGCAAAGCGTGCATGCGGTAATTGCCTCCCTAAATTTGGCGAAGGGACAGAATTTCGCGGGAAACACTATGCGAGACCCTTCCTATCATTGGGTGGTAGTCGATGGCTACACCCCGCAGGGCCCCCTCATTGCCACGTGGGGAACTACCCTGCAAATGACCTGGCAACAGTGGAACTTGGAAGTCGTTTCTATGTGGGGAATCTCGGCTCGATTACAGGTTCCCACTTTGACCCAATAGTTCTGGTTTACGCAGGGATCCAGGAGTTGTCCCACCTTCTGCAATTTTGATTTTTTCAGATAACGGCCAAGCAGGTGAACTCTTCAGCCTCGTGAAGAGTTGGTAATAATGGAGGTCGGAACGGGATTTGAACCCGTGTAGCAGGATTTGCAGTCCTGAGCCTCGCCTCTCGGCCATCCGACCATATTTTCCGCTAAACCAGCCGGAATCGCAGGTAACTTTCACTAGAGCGGACGACCGGGTTCGAACCGGCGACCTGAACCTTGGCAAGGTTCCGCGCTACCAACTGCGCTACGTCCGCATATTTCCTGTTCAGGGTTTGCCGAGAACTTGAAGCGCTAAACCTAGCCTATGGCTCGTGAATGTGGCAAAGGAAGCGAACGGGCGATCTCAAAGGCGGAGGTCTAGAGTATTGATATGGAGAGCGGTACCCCCTTCTTTTGGATGAATGGAATTCTCGCCACCGATCTTTGTGAAGTAACTTCCGACCCAAAGCGGTTGGAATCCGAAGGTTTCTGGGCAATTCTTTGCACTTTTGAGGGCGAGAAAACCTTTGCTCGTTTTGAAACTGTGCAACGCAATCAACCCTTCCCGGCGGTTCAAAAGTGGAAACCCCTGAATTCAATCTGGAAGAGCTCCTTAAATAGGATCCAGTACTACGAATACGTAGAAGAAGTTCGTAGGAATATCGCACTTGGGGTTGTGTATCAAGCGAATGCCTGTCGGGTGCTATCTACGCCATTTGGTGGAGTCTCCCTGGACTCACTCTTTGCCGAAATATTGGATGAAAATATTGCACCATATGCCAGCTTCCTAAGGTTGCCAGAGATAGAGGTTGCCTCCGCCTCACCCGAACTATTTTTGAATAGGGATGGACGAGAAGTTAAGACGAGCCCAATAAAGGGAACGCAGAATTTGAATTCACGAGATCAATTCGGCGCGAAAGATCAGAGTGAAAATATCATGATCGTTGACCTGATGCGCAATGATCTTGGTCGAATTTGTGAGACCGGCTCTATCCGCGTCACAGATTTTCTCCGCAGTGAGAACCATCCCGGCATTCGCCACCTGGTCTCTGACGTGCAAGGAGTGTTGCGCTCGGGCATTTCGTGGGAGGAGATATTTCAAGGACTGCTACCAGCAGGATCTATCAGCGGAACCCCCAAACTCTCCGCGCTAGAGATCATTCGCTCAAAAGAACCGGTTCCGCGGGGGATTTACTGCGGGATCGTTGGATGGGTTGAGGGGGAGCAATCTGAATTAGCGGTTGCCATCAGAACTTTTTGGGCGAAGGAACGAACTATCTTCTTTGGCACTGGAGCAGGAATCACCTGGCCCAGTGACCCTCATCTCGAGTGGCGCGAGACTGAACTGAAGGCAAATCGACTCATCGGTATCGCTGGGGGAATTGATGATGAGGGTTGGCAGTATGGATCTGGAATCTTTGAAACCCTTCTTGTAAGGGATGGGTCCCCTCTCTTTTTTGATCGACATATGGAGCGTGCGAAACGCTCAGCGGCAGAACTTGGGATTGACATACCCTCTCGTGAATCGATTTTGCGAGACATCAGTTATTTGGCCCCCTTCCCGCTAGCGCGATTGCGCTTGCTCTTCGGATCGCAGTTCACAGTATCCATAGCCGCCTATCACCAGGATCGCCATCCGATTAAAATTTATCCACTCACTCGACAAGCACAAGCCGGAATTGGCAGACACAAGACCTTTCCTTATTGGGAGAATATTGATTTGCTTCGTGCAGCGCATTTTGATGGATTCGATGAGCTTCTTCTGATTGATGAAGGTGGAATCGTTGGGGAAGGTGCGACGTGTAATTATCTCTTCCAGATCGAAGGGGCTTGGGTTACGCCACCTCTCTCGGCGGGGGTGCTTCCAGGGGTGATGCGCGAGATTGCAATTGAGAGAGGGCTTGCAAAAGAGAGTCCAATCCTGGCGTCAGATTTACATCGAGCGACTTCAATGATTGCGCTTTCGAGTCTTCGAATAGCGACTCCTGTGGCGGTACTGGGCGAACGAGAGTTGCTCATTGGACCTGAAAGTGATCTCATCTTTGAGGCATTATGGAGTGAGGCGCAATCAGATTCGGTAGGCTGAAGGCATGAGCGCCCAAATTTCTGTAACAGTAGATGGACAAGTGAGGCAGATCGCAGCGGATCAACGCCCAACCCATCTTTTTGCGGAGCGGCCCAGCGTTGTCGTAGCGCGAATTAATGGGGAGGTTAAAGACCTTTGGAGCGAACTCTTCGAGGGCGATCGTGTCGAAGCCATTGAGATTAATTCTCCAGAGGGGTTGGCAGTACTGCGCCACTCAACGGCCCACGTGTTAGCACAGGCGGTTCAGGAGTTATTCCCAGAAACTAAACTTGGTATTGGCCCGCCGATCAAGGATGGTTTTTACTACGATTTTGACCCGGCAAGACCGTTCACCCCAGAGGACCTAGAAAAATTAGAGTCTGCCATGCGCAAGATCGTCAAAAGTGGGCAACGATTTAGGCGCCGCGTAGTGAGCGAGGCCGAAGCGCTGGCAGAGTTAGCGGGCGAACCTTACAAGTGCGAGCTAGTGGGAATTAAGAGCGGAGATACCGAAACCGCCGTTGAAGTTGGCGGGGCAGAATTAACAATGTATGACAATTTAGGACGAGATGGAGTAGCCGTTTGGAAGGATCTTTGTCGGGGACCTCATCTACCCTCCACAAAACATATTCCAGCTTTCAAATTGATGCGTTCTGCCGGGGCATATTGGCGAGGTTCCGAGAAGAACCCTATGTTGCAACGCATATATGGAACCGCATGGCCGTCTCAAGTGGAGCTTGACGCATATTTAGATTTCTTGATCGAGGCCGAGAAGCGTGATCACCGTCGATTGGGAAGTGAACTCGATCTCTTCTCATTCCCAGAGGAGATTGGTTCGGGCCTGGCGGTTTTTCACCCTAAAGGCGGCATCATTCGTCGCGCCATGGAGGATTATTCACGACGCCGCCATGAAGAAGAGGGTTATCAGTTTGTTTACTCTCCCCATCTAACCAAGGCGACTCTCTTTGAAACATCTGGACACCTTGATTGGTATTCCGAGGGAATGTATCCACCTATGGTGATGGATGAAGAGTTGCACGCGGATGGCACGGTAAAGCGTCAAGGGCAGAAGTACTACATGAAGCCGATGAACTGCCCGTTTCATAATTTGATTTATAAGTCCAAGAGTCGCTCGTATCGTGAACTTCCCTTAAGGCTCTTTGAATTTGGAACCGTGTACCGCTACGAAAAATCGGGTGTCATTCATGGGCTTACCCGAGCTCGAGGTTTCACCCAAGACGATGCCCACATTTATTGCACCCGCGATCAAATGATGGGCGAGTTAGATTCACTGCTCACCTTTGTTCTTAACCTGCTGCGGGATTACGGACTCAATGATTTCTATCTAGAACTATCTACCCGCAACCCGGCAAAATCGGTCGGTTCCGACGAGGCTTGGGAGCAAGCGACCGATGCTTTACGTCAGGCGGCAGAGAAGCAAAACCTGGAGTTTGTTCTTGACCCAGAAGGTGCAGCGTTTTACGGTCCGAAGATCTCAGTACAGGCGAAGGATGCCATCGGGCGAACTTGGCAAATGTCCACCATTCAAGTCGACTTCCAACTGCCACAGCGTTTTAATTTGGAGTATCAAGCTACAGATGGAACTCGCCAACAACCAGTAATGATTCACCGCGCTCTGTTCGGTTCCATCGAGCGCTTCTTCGGAGTGCTGACAGAGCACTACGCGGGGGCATTTCCTCCCTGGTTAGCTCCAGTTCAAGTTCGAGGAATTCCAGTTGCAGAAACATTCTTGCCGTATCTCCAAGAAATTGCCGTAACGATGCGAAAGGCGGGAATTCGAGTGGATGTTGACACCTCTGACGATCGCATGCAAAAGAAAGTTCGCAACGCGCAGCTGGAAAAGATTCCATTCATGATGATCGCAGGTGAGGAAGACCAAAATAATGGAGCGGTCTCTTTCAGGTATCGCAGCGGTGAGCAAAAGAATGGAATTTCGATTTCAGATGCGATCGCAGAGATCTCCTCGGCGGTAACTAACCGAACTCAGATTTAGGGAAATGGATCAGAATTTAGAGGGAGCGGTCGGAACTCCTGACGGTTTAGATCGACTCTGGGCTCCGCATCGCAGCGTCTACCTTTCTGGTGAAAATCGTCCCCTCCCCGATAACGATGTGCCGTGTCCGTTCTGTAGGGTTCCAAATCTCACGGATGAGCAGGGGCTTATGGTGGCGCGTGGCTCCCTCGCTTATGTGGTTTTAAACCTCTATCCCTACAACTCTGGCCACCTACTTATTTGCTCGTATCGACACGTTGCTGATCTAACGGAATTAGATGAAGAAGAGCGAAATGAAATCCTCTCCTTGACCTCCCACGCGATGAAGGTTGTGCGAAAGGTAATGGGTGCCAAGGGCTTCAATCTGGGGATGAATCAAGGAGCGATTTCAGGTGCAGGTATCGCCGATCATATTCATCAACATCTCGTTCCCAGATGGAGCGGTGATGCGAACTTTATGCCTGTCATTGGCAAGACGAAGGTATTGCCCCAGCTCTTGCAAGACACTCGTGCGGCGCTAGCTAATAACTGGAACCTCATCTAAATATTCCAGAATTTGATCGAGACCAATTCGAGTTCCCTCAACCCAGGGGAGTGCGGGAAATAACAGCCCCGCTGCAAAGCTATCCTCACCGGCCTCTAGAAGATCTTCGAGATACTCCTCGCGGAACTCCGCGACAAGTTCAATATGTTCAGGGTCGGCCTCCCTCTCCATCCTGCTCCCCGTGGAATAATCAAAGACTTTCAGAGTTTTTAAGTTGATCAGCGCAGCAGGAAATCCGACCTCATCGTGGAGCACCAAGTATGGGGTTACAACGGGATCAAGCATCTTTCCGGCAATCGCCGTCATATCCTCAAAATCAATATCGCTCGTATTCAAATCACAGATGATAACTAGCGAGGGAATGTACAGCTCTCGGGCTAGCCGCCAATTCTCGAGATCGGCAGAAACAATCCCTTGCTTCGCGCTCACCAAAAA
>ENA-OFCI01001188-OFCI01001188.1-metagenomes-genome-assembly--contig:-NODE-1188-length-12405-cov-3.789312_pt1 | contig 12405 bp, 17 predicted proteins | sample MGYA00153391_OFCI01 | MGnify analysis MGYA00153391
TGGGACAGGAGCTGACAGCTCGTCTTGCCAGCGCGAGCACGTCGCCCGCCACGGGCTCGTGCACGATCGGATAGCCCCACTCGTCGAGGCTGATGACCTCAGGCAGGAGCTCGGCGCAGACACCGTGCGCCTTGCACGCCGGCCAGTCGACCCGCAGCTGGTGCTCGCTCATACCAGCGCCCCCTCTCGACTGCTGCGACAGGTGCCCAAGGAGTGGGAGTCGACCTCCTCGGGGAAGCGCTGCAACATCGAGGTCACGAGGCGCGCCGTCCCGTCCGGATGGGCGCAGGCCCCCCGTCGCACGACCAGCCCGCAGAGCTCCTCCACCCGACGAACCGGACCGCCTCCATGGACGAGGGCCCTGAGCGCCTCGGCCATCGCCGGAAGGCCGTTCAGGCACGGGCCGCATCTCCTGGCGCTCTGGCCAGCCAGGTAGTCGACCAGCGCGGCAGTGCGCACGAGCGGGCACCAGCCCTCCGCCAGCGGCAGCATCACGCCAGCGCCCAGTGTCGCCCCCGCAGCCGCGATGTCGTTGCGGGACACCCTCAACCCGCTCAGCTGAGCCGGTGTCAGCCAGGTGCCGTGGTACCCGCCGAGCAGGAGCGGGCGTGACATCTCTGACTGGTTCAGGACGTCCCTCAGCGGCGTGCCATAGGCCACCTCGCGCACCTCCGGATCCATACCGTCCCCGCGAAGGGTCACCAGTGTGGTGCCCGGTTCGCTGGCCGTGCCATGAGCTGCATAGCCGCGTGGGCCCACAGCGGCCAAGTGCCCTACGTGCGCGAATGTCTCCGCGTTGGACAGCAACGTGGGCCGACCGCGGTGCCCGCTGATGGCCTCAGGCTGCCATGCCGTGACCGGCAGGTTCTCGCGGCCGGCCAGAAGCTGCAGAACGGCCTGTGCCTGGCCGGCAACGAATCGAGGGGCCGCGTCGTGCAGCCGTACCTTGAGACGCTCACCAGCCGCGGAGCGCTCACGCAGCGCCGTCTCCAGGACGAGACGGATGGCCGGGAACTCGGATGGTACGGCGATGTGGACCTCTCGGGTGCGCAGCGCATGCGCCACGGTCGCCGCCCCGTCGAGCACCAGGTGCGGCGAACAGGTGATCAGCGCCGCGTCCTTGTGGCTTGCCGGCTCGCCTTCTGACGCGTTCACCACGACGACGGCCTTTCGACGCGCCGCGGCCGACAGCTTGGTCGCAAAAGGGAAGCCAGCGCCTCCGCGTCCGCGCAGGTCCACTGCGCGGGCCATCTCGACAAGCTCCTCGGCGCTCGGTGTCGGAGCCGGCCCGAGCCGGCCACGGTGAGCCGCCAGGCTCGGGCCTTCAGCGAGGCCGGCAAGCAGCGCAGGACCCTGTGACACATAGGGCGCCAGCCCTACGTCGTTGCGGACAGCGACATGGGCGGTGACAGGCGCCTTCATGAGGTCGCCACCGTCGAGCGGGCCAGCATGCCAAGGCGGGCCAGGACGGCGAGCGACACGGCCGCAATACAGCCCAGGTTCACTGCGGAGCCCCACACGGTGGCTACGTCGGTGCCCATCTGCATTCCGTGTAAGAGACCCAGGCCCCAGGCCGCATAAGCCAGGATGTGGACGGCGCGCCATGGGCGATGTGACATCCGATGGCGCAACATGCTGGTCACCGTGACCGCTATCAGGAGGTCGAAGGCCAGAGACCCGAAGCCCAGCCAGATCGTCTTGTAGGTTCCGGCGAACGGGACGAAGGCATGCCACCAGCGGATGTCGACGAAGGAGTCGACCACGGCGGTAGTGGCGTGCGCGGCCATCAATGCAACCGCCAGCAGGGAGACATTGCGGTGCAGACCCTGGGAGAGCATCCGGGGCCAGATCCGAGTGGTGACCCGTGCCCCCGAGAGCACACCGAGCATCGTGGAGAGGGTGAGGAGCACAAGCAGGACGACTCCGGTCCCGCGGTTCGCGAACCACAGCATGGGGTCGGTCATGAGCACACCTCCGGTTCGGGCCAACGTGCTGTTCGGACGATCGTTCCTTCCACTTCGACAAGTCGGGCCGGGATGTCACGCTCCGTGAGCCACTCAAGTGCCCTGTCGCCCAACACGATTGCCGCAGTGCTGGCCGTGTTCGCCGACACGCAGGTGGCGCCGGTGGCTGTCACTGTCCGCCAACGCCCCCGAGTCGGCTCGCCTGTCAGCGGGTCGAGCAGGTGATGTTGTACGACGCCGCCGCGGATCCAGCGCCGGGCGGCCGTGCTCGATGTGGCCAGCCCGCCGTAGGGCAGGTGCACGATCTCGGCATCAGTGCAGTGATCCACGGTCTCACTGACGGCGACCGGCCAGCCACCCCCGGGTCCGGCGACTGCGACGTCGCCTCCGAGACTGATGACCACCGTCGAGTCCGACTCTGCTGCTATGGAGCTCGCGATCAGGTCGGCAGCCCACGCCTTGGCGGTGGCACCCAGGTCCAGAGCGCATCCACGTGGCACCCTGACGGCACCAGCCTGGTCCAGCAGGATCTCCCTCCAGGCGCCGCTGCGCGCAGGGAGGGGCACGCCGGCGGGGTCGGATGAGGCTGACGGCATCAGCGCCAGGTCGCGGTCGTAGCCAACGGCAACGAGAGAGTGGCCCAGCGTGGGGTCCACCAGCCCGTCGGTCTGGGCCGCAGCCTCCATGGCGGCGTCGATCGCCTGGACCAGGAGTGGGTCGACGCTCGTCCACGATCCGGCAGCGAGGTTTGCGCGGACGAGGTCGGAGTCCTGACGGAATCGGCTACAGGTGCGATCCACGTCGGCGAGCAGTCGCAGCGCAATCTGACGGGCTGGTTCCAGCTGCGTCGTCTCAGCGGTGGCGAGATAGACATAGGTCCCAAGAGCTCGCCAGGTCGCGGTCCCGCCACCGATCTGCTCTCGAACCCTGGGAGGATGCATCAAGAGGCTGCCGAGGGGGCCGGGGCAGCGGCTGGCCTGGGAGCGGCCATGGGCGCAGGAGCAGGAACGGCGGCAGGTGCCGGGGCAGAAGCGGAACGACTCGTTGGGTACGGGGATGTGCCGCCCGGTGACTGTCCAGCGGACGACTGACGCTGAGCAGCGGGGGCGGTAGCTTGCACGATCTGGGTGGTGACCACCGTGCGGACGGGCCGAGGGGTCGCCACGGGCCGAGGTGTGGCCGCCGCAGGCAATGCCGCCGCCTTGGCCTCGGCTTTCGCCTGGTTCTTCTGCGACGTGTAGTCGGCCGCCATGCCAGTCGCCAGACCGGTGCCCACAAGGGTGGCTGCGGTGATGCCACCTGTTAGTACGGCCAGGGCGCTGAGCTTCGCGTCGCGAGAAGCGGTGTCGCGGGACATTCAGGTTCCTCCAGCCGGTTGGCAGATGCCAGTGTCACGCCGGTTGTTGCAAGGTGGCATCAGGTCAGCGTTAAGAAAGGCTCAAGTCGGCGGGCGTCTTAACCTTGATTTGATGTTCTCGCGAGGTGCGCATAAGGCTCGTGCGCCGAGGATGAGGTCGGGAACCCTCCCGAGCAAGTCTGGAGCGCACATGATCATTCGTCCGAGCTTCACCGTCCTCAGCGGCGCTGCCATAGGTCTCGTAGCCGGGGCCGCTGTTTATGGCGCAGTCTCCTCATCGGCTACCCCGACGTCGCAGCCGACCAAGGCTGTCGTAGCGGCGGCACCCGCCTCCGTGGCCCCCTGTGCAAAGGGTCAGAAGCTCGAGGACGGCGTATGCATCGTCCATATCGTGCGCACGGTCGTCGTTCCGGCGCCGGCTGCCGCCCTGGTCCCGACCACCCCAAGGGCGCCTGAAGCATCTGGCAACCAGGGCACCGGGTCGTCTGCAAGCCACGCCGATGCCACCAAGGATGCAAGCGACGCGACCGAGGCCGGCCACGACGCGACCGAGGCCGGCCACAACGCAACCGAGGCCGGCCACAACGCAACCGAAGAGGCGAAAAACGCGACCGCCGTCAGCGCACAGGACGACAGCGCCGACCCAGCAGGCAGTGATGACGGCGCCGTGCCAACTCCGTGACGTCCCTCGCCTCCTGAGTGGTCATCCCTTGGCCACACCCAAGGTGACCACAGCGAGCAGGCCGCCGGACGGGGAGCTGGCGACCACCAGCCCTCCGCCGGCGGCAGCCGCGGCTCTGCGGACGATGTCCAGACCCAGGCCGCTGGAGTCGCCAGTGCTGTGGCCGCGTCGCGCGACGTCCAAGTCCGCGGCCCCCGGGCCATCGTCCGCTACCTGGAGCTGCAGCAGGTTCGGATCGCACGATCTCAGTGACACGGAAAAGGCTGTTCCATCGGGAGTGTGCGCAAAGACGTTGTCCACCAACGCATCGACAACATCCACCAGATCGGATGCGTCGATGGCAGCCAGGGCGGGAGTGGAGGGGATGGCGACAGTGACGTCGCGGGCCTGGTCAGCAGCCAACGCCGACCAGAAAGTGACCCGGTCCCGCACCACGCTCGAAGCGTCACAGGACCGACCCAGTGTGCTGCGGACCGGGCGCCGGGCATCCTTGACGACGGCATCAACGGTGCGCTCAAGGTGACCAATGTGATCACGGAGTCGGTCAGCGAGCTCGGAATCGGAAACGGACGCAGCGTCCAGGCGCAATGCCGTGACGGGAGTTCGAAGCCGATGGGACAGGTCGGCGACGGCCTCCCGCTCCGCTGTGAGCAGCTCACCGATCCGGTCCGCCAGGCGGTTGAGTGCTTCACCCAGCTCCACCGTCTCGACGGGTCCGCGTGGCACTGCCCGCGCGTCCAGCTCGCCCGCTCGAAGCCGGTGGGCAACTGCTGCGAGCTCCGAGACCGGGGCGCTGACACGGCGCCCCAGCCGATCGGCCCCGATCACCGCGATGATCATGAGCACCGCGCCCAGACCTGCGAAGGTCAGCCACGCCGTGGCAACCCCCCGGTGCAGATCGTCCCCGTTGATCGACGTCCGCACGACCACCGTGCCGCGCGCTGTGACCACCGGCACCACAACCTGTGCCTGCTCTGCCTGTATGAGGGTGAACGCCTCACCGGCTCGCGCGCGCAATACTGCCGCAGCGTTCGTCTTCGGCGATCCGGGCGGGGAAGTGCCGATGAGCGTCCCGTCGGGCAGCAGGACCGACGTCGCTCGCTGCGACCTCTGGTCGACCAGACCGACAAGATCGGTGAGCTGACTCTCGTCATTCACCCCGGCGACCAGGGTCGCGACTCCCTGCGCCTCCTGGCTGGCCCCGGCGATGGCACGGTCCTCGGCGAGGGTGCGCACCAGCATGCCCAGTGGAATCAGGAATGCGAGGATGACCGCTGATGTCGTGGCCGCCACGAGCCATGAGATGCGACGGCGCATCAATGCCCGCTGGACGCGTCGTGGGGGGCTGCGAGGCGCACGCCCACGCCACGGACACTGTGCAGGTAACGCGGGTCCGCTGCAGTCTCTCCGAGCTTGCGCCGCAACCACGACAGATGAACGTCGACGGTCCGGTCGCCTCCTCCATAGGTCTGGCGCCACACATCGGCGAGCAGCTCTCGCTTCGTGACCACCTCTCCCGGCCGCTGCGCAAGGGCCAGGAGCAGGTCGAACTCCTTGCGCGACAGATCGATCGGCTGATCGTCAAGAGTGACCCGGCGCGTCCGCGCGTTGATCGTCAGGCCGCCGACGACCAGCGGGCCGTCAGCGACCGTGGAGCCACTTCGGCGAAGTACCGCACGGAGCCGGGCTTCGACCTGTTCGACCCCAAACGGCTTGACCACGTAGTCGTCGGCACCCCCATCCAGGGCCTTGACCATGTCGGCGTCATTATCTCGGGCAGTGATGATGATCACTGGAACCTCACTGACCGCCCGCAACATCGCAAGAACCTGCAACCCGTCGAGGTCCGGCAGTCCGAGGTCGAGCAGCACGACGTCAGGACGGTTGTCGACGGCCAGCTCCAGCCCGGGCATGCCACGATCACTCGTTGTCACGGAGTGGCCCAGGTCGGTCAGTGCCCGGGTCATCGCCGACCGGATGCCCGCATCGTCCTCGATCAGCAAGATTGTGGCCACGACCGCACGCTACGCCGTGTGATGGCGTCTTGCCGTGAAAGTGACACAGTGGCGTCATGGTGGTGAAGCTGCGCTCAGCGCTCGGCGTCGTGATGATCTGGCTCGCCGCGGTCGCTGGAGTGTCGGTGACCGCTTGGGTAGCTATCGACCGAGCTGGAAGGGACATCACCAATGGCACCGTCAACTCGCTGTCACCCCTGACCATGGGCACTCCGCCCGCCGCCCCCACGCCCGGGGTCGGAGCGACATCGACCGAGGCCACGACCCAGTCCTCCGCCACGCCGAAACGATCCGCGGCGCCTGAACCCTCCGCAACGCGCAAGAGCCCCGTTGTCCAGGCGCCTCCGGCGTCCCCGACGTCGGCGGCTGTTCCTGGCTCCACCAGTGCGCGGGCCGGCACGTTCCGCGCCACAGGTGGTCAGGTCTCGGTGCGCTGTACAGGTGACACGATCCAGCTCCGGATTGCCCAGCCCGACGATGGGTGGCGCGTGGAGGTTGGATCGGCCGGCCCCCAAGAAATCCATATGACTTTCATGCGTGGTGGTGAAGAAGGTGGTGTGGGGACCGAGATGACGGTGGTCTGCGCGACCGGCACCCCAGCATTCAAGGTCGTCGGCGATAGCTGACTGCGTATTCGTGTTGGGGCTCTTGAGCGCCGACGTGCCACTCGCTCGAGAGTGAGGGAGGGGTATGGGCCAGTGGCCGGTATGCTGATCGCCGCAACCTTGCCGGGGTGGTGGAATGGCAGACACGGAGCACTCAAAATGCTTTGCTCGAAAGGGCGTGCGGGTTCAAGTCCCGCCCTCGGCACATCCAAGACAGCCCCTGACCAGCGAAAACGCAAGTCAAGGGCTCTCTAGTTCGAGTCGCGTCCACGCAGTGTCCTCATCAGCGGCTCTGCCGTGTCGATGGCAAGGTTGACGAGGAGGGCGACAAGGGCCGGCTCGGCAAGCCCGCCTATCGCGTCTACGTTGACATTCCGCCAGCGCGCGTGGGATGTATTGCAGGGCAACGGTTCTGGCGCAAGCGCTGTCACCTGCGGGGATCCCCACGTGTTACCTCAACGGCGATATCGTCGTGTGTAAGTTGACAGCTTGGGGCGGGTCTTGACACAGGTTCCAGGGGTCCGCGGGCCTGGTTCTGGTCGACGGCGTGGTCCACCTTGACCAGGAGTCAGCCGTGTTTGAGGCGATGCTGGCGGGGTGGTCCAGGCAGTAGAACTCGCAGTTGATGTCGCCCTCGACGATCGAGCCCCGGATCAAGTTGCTGCGCCGGTTCACCGCGTTTTTGGAGTCTTTCCCGTGGGCGTGGACCCCGTGGCGTCGAGGACTTCACCGTCTCGAACATGTCGGGCAAGCAACGCCTGGCACCCTCGACGGTCCACGGCTACCACCTGACGTTGCGGATGTTCTGTGACTACTTGAGCGGCGCCCACTACGACTGGCCGCGGCAGTGCCGGGAAAGATTTGGTCAGGTCCCCGTCCAGGTGTGTCATGAGTGGAACACCGTCGCACATTTGAACGAGTACGAGGGGCGAATGGCCCGGCGACCGTTGACCGATGACGAGTTACAGGTGCTGTTCGACTACCTGGACGAACGCGTCGAGCGGGTCACCGGTTCTGGGCGCAAGGGCGCGTTGCGGGATGCGCAGATGATCAAAACTGCGTACGCGTTCAGGTCGCGCCGCAACGAGCTGTGCGGCCTGGATGGCCGACCTGCGGCCGAACCGGGCGGTGCGCGAGTGGGGCGTGTACGCCTCTGGTACAGGCTCCCTGAGGTCACGCAGCCCGGCCGTTTGCGTGCGGCACCCCACGCCAGGAGGACTCATCGATCGAAGGACAGCAGTTTCGCGTCCGTCCTACAGTGGGTCAGACCCAGCGGGCGGTGCCGACTCCATTCTCACTGTCCTACGGGTCACCGTGACTTGTTCCGATGCGTCTGGTGATCCTTGTCTCGTGCGAAGTGAGCAGGCTTGGTCGCCCGCCGACCCACGTACAAGGAGTTGGAACGACACTTTCAGCCTATGCGCTCGGCGACCTCGGGGGGGAATCCACCGGTGGCTACGGGGCCCCAGCTCGTTGGCATGATCCGGATCAGCGACTTTCCCTGGTCGGCCATCGCCTGCTTGTACTCGTCCCAGTCCGGGTGCTCGCCGGCGATGGAACGGAAGTAGTCGACAAAGGGCTCGGCGGCCTCCGGCATGTCAAGCACCTCGGCTGTGCCGTACACCTGCACCCAGGGACCGTCGAAGTCGTCGGAGAGAATGCAGATGCTGACCTCGGGGTCGCGGCGGGTGTTGCTCGTCTTTGCCCGTTGCGGGTACGTCGACACCACGATGCGGCCTTCGGGGTCTACGCCGCAGCTCACCGGGGAGAGCTGGGGTCTCCCGTCACCGCGTGAGGCTGCGTAGATCCCCTTGTGCCGGGCACGAACGAAGTCGAGGAGCTCCTCGCGGGAGACGGCGCTGGCGCTCGCAACCTTGGTCATACACGCGATGCTAACCCTGCTGTCCCCGCTATCTGGCCGCCCGCACTCGAATGCGCACCCCGCGGCACCGTTGCTTCTAGCCACTGGCCTCATTCGAGCCTGACACGTAGGGTGAGATTGGAAAACCAATTCCTGACGTAAGGAGAACCCCATGCTCGTGCAGCAGATGAACAAGCTCGGCATTTCCAGTGATGTCCTGCAAGTCCTCGGTTTCGCCTCAATCTTCGCCTCCATCGCGACCTGGCGCTCGGCCAAGGGAGCAGGTGACGAGGCGCACGCTGAGCGTTTCGGTATCTTCGTCGGGCTGTGGGCGCCGACGTTCTTCGCTCTCGCTGGCCAGGTGGCACACGCGGAGGAACAGGGCAAGAGCGGCATTACATCCGCCTAGACGCGACAGACCGCCTGGTGATGACCCCGATGGAGGAAGGACATGTGATGCGGCTCAGCCTCGATCTACCGACGAAGTCTGGCTCTCCTGTCATGAATGTGGATGGGGAGCGGTGTGATTCGGGAGGGTCAAGGTCATTGGTCCGCAGGTGAGCATGACCAGGGCAAGGGCGGCCTCGGGGCTGTGAAGTCCGTAGGCCCGCCGGGTCCATCGTTCGGATCTTGTTGTTGAGTCCGTCATGGCGGCCGCTCGATCGCGGCAGAGCTACCGTCCTTGTTCTTGCGGATCGTCGCGGCGGCCTTGACGAAGCGGGGGATCCGGCTGCGTTGGGCCCGTGAACACCAGCGGTCGATCAGGTCCATCACGTCGGGCGCGACCCGCTCGCACATGGTGCGCCAGGCGACCCGGGCAAACGCGGCCATGGTCGTCTTGTCCGAGCGGGTCACCAACCACACGACCAGGTCCTCGAAGTCGGCGGTGAACCGCGCCCCGGGACGGGCGAACGGGACCGACTTGGTGACTGCGCCGTGCTCGGGACAGGCCAGCCGCCGTCGCATCCTCAACCGACAGACACGTCCGCCCAGGTCAAGGTGCCTCCAGGATGAGTCCACATCACGGCGGTCCTACCGGCGCGACGTGGTGAACGAGCAAGCCGGGCAGACCAGCACCCGGCACCGCAACGCAACATCAACAACAACCTGGGCAGTGCCATCCGGCTCGTTCAGATCCACACCGATCACCTGGACACCAGGCAGATCAAAGAGGCAGTTCAGTAAGGTCGTGGCCCGCACGGGTGGCTCCAAGGATCGGCGAGTGTAGGAGCTTTCGACCCTACGAGCCGCCCGTGCCCCTCAAGCCAACAGGCCCGACCGCACACCCGCGGTAGCACACCGTTCCTGACCCACAGTTATGGCAGGAAAGCCACTCATTTGCACACCCAGGTGGCTGGCCAACTGTTGACTTGTCAGGCTGTCCACGATGCAGCGCAAAGCTTCCCACTCCCACGAGGTGAGGAACGTCAACCCCCACAGTGGGTCGTCGCGATCAGACCGGGGTCGCAGGGCGTCTCGACACCGTCGCCTATCTCGATGCAGGTCTCCCGCCTTCTTGGTGGCATTCTCGAGCGGTTGCGCGAGGACCTGGGGATCAATGTGACCGCAGCCACCGCCTGAGGATGTGGTCACCGGCGTACTGCTCATGGGCAGGGCACTTGCGGCAGCTCAGTTCTCTCCGCCGCCCAAGTACCCACATATGGGTGATGACCCACATCATCGGCCTGGTCGCGTCTACCGCGGTCGGTGACCGTCTAAGCCCTGGAGGACGGCGGCTGTCACGATGCCGTAGGCCAGGTGCGGTACGACGTCGGCCACCCAGTCCTTGGCCGCCCAGGTACGCGGGTCGGTGATGCCGAGCGCGGTCATCGGACCGTTGGTGCCCACCAATGCGCCGACGGTGGCGACCAGCGCCGACACCACCAGCCCTGGACGCAGCCCGAGCGCGCGTGCCGACCCGAGGACCAGTCCGGCGCCCAACCCCGCGGCGATGCCAGTGAGCGGTCCCAGCCCGGCCACCCTGTTGTCGCGGTTCTGACCTTCGCCTGGCACGTCGACACCCGTGCGCTTGGACAGCTCCTCGACGGTGGCCTCGGGGGTGGTGCTGGCTGGGCGAGCCCGAGCGACCATGTCCAGATAGGTCAGGGTGTTCAGAGCCGTCGTGCCCGCAGCTCCTGCCGCGGCTCCGCGCAGGGCACCCCTGATCAGGGCGCTCATGCCGAGACCGTTGCGCCCAGCTGCTGCACCAGGCTGAGCTCGTCACTTGAGCCCCAGCGTTCCACGATCAAGCCGTCTCGGAACTTCGCCAGCTGCACGCCCCGCGCCTCGACTGTCTTTCCAGTGGGAGCGATGCCGTTGAAGTCACCCTGGTGGGTGCCCTTGATGCGGTAGGCGATGGCGACCTGCTCGTCGTCAGCGAGGATCGAGTCGACCTCGAGGGCGAGGTCGGGAAACGCCGTTCTCAGGCCGGTGAAGAACTTCTTGAAGCCTTCAGGTCCGGGGCCCTGACCGGGGGCGGGGTCGTGGTCGACGACGTCGGGGGCGAACACCTCACCAAGACGGTCGATGGCCCCTGAGTTGACCAGCTCGCCAAGGAGCTTCTGCGCCGACAAATTCTGTTCACGTGACATCTGGTTGATCCCTTCGGTTGCTCCCGTCGCGGGTGCTTCGCGCTTGGGGGACCAGTACCCGTCAACGACGTCGCCAACACCCTCGTGATCGTTTGTCGTAACGGCTTCGCCCCTGGAGCAGCTTGTGGTTCTGCAGCTTTGGCTGCATCGTTCGCCTGGTTGGCCAGACCCGATGATGAAGTCAGATGCTCATCAGCGAGCGGATGGCGATCCACCCACCGACACCGATTACCGCGACGGCGGTCAGTATGGGCAGCGCGCGGGTAAGCCGCAGCGCGATGACCACCCCCGGTAGCTCGCGCGATTCGGGACGCATGACGCTCCACCGCTCAAAGCGGTCGCGCGCAAGCACCAGCAGCAAGCCGGTGCCGACCAATGCTGCGGCCATGCCGATGCCGTAGAAGAGAACCAGCAACCTCGACGGCTCGACCGCTTGTCGGTCGGGGCGGTTGTAGCGAGCGTCGGTTTCGGGCATGCTTCGCTGATGCCGAACCATGACGGATTCAACCGCGAACTGGCGGCCGTTGCGCGGGAGATGCAGGACGAGGACAGCAGCAAGCAGGCGATGGAGCGGGCGGTAGCGATCGCGACAGAGATCCTGCCCGGGTGCGATGCCGCAGGTGTGTGCGTCGTCTATCGCGGGGAGCGCGTCGACACGCACGCCACGAGCGACGACGCGCTTCGCCAGTTCGACTCACTGCAACACGAGCTGAAGGAGGGTCCGTGCCTCGACACTTTACGACAGTAGGAGACCGTGCAGAGTAGTGACCTGTCGATTGATGAGCGGTGGCCCAAGTGGGGCCCCGAGGTCGCCGACCGGCTGGGACTCTTCAGCATCGTCAGCTACCGCTTGTTCTCCACCGACAGCAACCTTGGCGCGTTGAACCTCTATGGCAAGAACAGATCGGCATTCAGCGCCGATGACGTCCACGACGGCATGGCTCTCGCCGCGCACATCGGCGTCGCCCTAGCGGGCGCGCTTGAGGTTGAGAACCTGGAGAAGGCACTCGGGGGCCGAACTGTGATCGGCCAAGCGACTGGCCTCCTGATGGAGCGGTTCGACCTGACACCAGACCGCGCCTTCGGTCTTCTCACCAGGATCTCGCAGAACAAGAACCTCCGGCTACGCCAGATAGCCGAACAGATCGTGCAGACCCGGACCGTACCGAAGGCGTAGTCCGCGCCGAGCAACGTTCGGTGACTAAGCAGCTGCTTAGCCCGATCCCCAGCTACTCCGCCACGACCGCGAACAGCTCCAGGGTGTCCTGCGCGGGCTGCTTGCCCATACCGCTGGGGTGCCCTGTCAGCGTCACCATCGCACCACTGTCCG
>ENA-OFCI01001189-OFCI01001189.1-metagenomes-genome-assembly--contig:-NODE-1189-length-12394-cov-3.749007_pt1 | contig 12394 bp, 9 predicted proteins | sample MGYA00153391_OFCI01 | MGnify analysis MGYA00153391
TGGCAATCTGCCCACGCCGGATCTGGTGGTGTTGCCGGACGAGCCGTACCAGTTCAACAAGGCGGACGGCCCGGAGGCGTTCCCGGGTATGCCTTGCGCGCTGGTCTGTGGGCGGTTCGTGACCTGGTACGGGCCGGCCATGGTCGAGGCGCCGCAAGCACTGCTGGCGTCGCTGCGTTCCGCGCTCGTCTGATCGGAAGTCGATGGCTGCCAGTCCTCTGTACACGATCCGCTTGCGAAGACCTCACGACTTAGGGGCATGTCCTTCCTACGTCGAGGCCTGCCTATCGGGATCGTGTGGATGTTTGGACTGGCGTGGGGCGGAATACGGCTGAGCTGTATCAGGGGATGGCAGTGCACGAGCTGCACGGGGTGTCACCATCGTATGAACCGTTGTGTCGGGCCGTTGCCGGCAGCGAACCGACACGCGCGTTGCTCGACACTCTGCCACGGGTCAAGCGTCAGCCGAACCTGTTGCTGGGCGCGGTGCGATTCCTAGCCGGCCCGGTCGATGATCCGACTTCCTTCCTGAACTGCGCGAGGAGCGGACCGGTCCCGCTGCCCACCCGGCTACCCGAGGTGGTGTGGCGGGCCGGATTCGACCTGAACCCGTTGCAGGCCCACCGTGACGACCGCCGATGGCTGGCCTCGCTGGTCTGGCCTGAACAGATCGACCGCGTCGAGCGCCTGGACCAAGCACTTGGCCTGGTCGCCGCCGATCCCCCACGACTCGACGCCGGTGACCTCCTCGTCGACCTGCCCGGGCTGCTCGCAGACGCACCCTCGGATGGGACGTTGGTTGTCTTCCACTCCGCAGTGCTGGCCTACCTGGATGAAGAACAGCGCAGCCGGTTCACCGATGTCATGCGCGCCGTGAAGAGAACCCGAGACGTTCACTGGGTGTCGAACGAGGCGAACGGCGTCATCAGTGGCGCCGACATGAATCCGAGACCTCACGGCCGGTTCATCCTCGCCCACGACCAGGTGCCGGTTGCCGTGACCGGACCACATGGCCACAGCCTCGACTGGCTTCCATGACTCAATAGGTCAGTCGCAGTTGGGGATCGGTGAGCAGTTTCCTGAGACCGCTGAGGCTTTTCCGCTATGCACTCGTCTCCCAGCTGGTGGTACCGCCCAGTTTGAGTCGGGCCCGCACGTGAGTGACCAATGACGGGAATACCAGTTCTTCGGAGACAACAAGCGCATCGACAAGGCTTGGCGCGTCGAGCGGGGTTGCGTGCGCCTGCGCGAGCAACCCCGCGGGATTGGCAAGTGGAGACCGGTAACGGGCCACGGTGATGTGGACGATGTCGGCGTTGTTCTTAGTTTGGGGCGGCAGGAACAGGCTCGCTGTGATCGCTGCTCGGAGCTGCTGGACTGGTTCGGTCGGCGCCGCTACGGCAATCACGCTCGTGTCAGTGACCACGAGCCATCGGAAGCGAAGCTCGAATGGTCCATGCTGCGCAGCAATGTCGGCTAACTGTGCACACCATTCAGCACCGTGGCGTGCCCAGATTTCCTGCTTGGATTCGCCGTAGTCGATGTGCACCGCCAGCAGCCAGGCGACGCTCAGGTGCAATGTGCCAGCCGGACAGATCAGAAGAGTTGGTTCCGCGGCAACAAGGCCTGCCTGCGCTGCGGTGAGCTGATCGCGAGCCGAATCGTCGGGTTCGATGTGGACGTTGTATGCGCCGCAGTCCTTGTTCCAGTCCCGCGATGGTCGGACGCGGTTCCCAATGACGTCTTGGGCAAATCGCCTGCGCAACTGAGCGATCTTGTCCGGCACGTCCATGGGCGCAGCGTCTCACGAGGCGTCACATGACGCGTCATCACCTGTCTCCCAAGCGGAACGTCGCGCGGGTCAAGATGACGAGCTGCTCGAGCCCGACAGCGATCTGCGTATGGGGATCCCGCGCGGGACACTCGGCGTCCCCCTTGAGTGCGATGCGCAGGGCCCTTGGGCCAACGACACTCAGTGGCAGGAGGCGCCGATGTGAGCGCTCCAGAGCGACGGGTTCCACGCTTCTGAGTTGATCAGATGACATTGTCGTTGTGAGGCATCCGCCGGGAGCGAGCGTTCGCCATGATGGCTAGTCGCACCTCCTCCACCCCCAGAAGTAGCATCACGGCAACGTAGATGACGAGGTCGGCCACAGATGCGAGGGCGACGACGAGGGCAGCCCCGATCCAGTCTCTGGGTAGAAACGGTGTCAGGGCTGCGGAGACTCCGGCCGCTGCGGCAGCCCCAGCTAGTCCGGCGACTACCATCCGGCCTAGGGCGAAGATCATGGAATGTCGGGGTCCGGCATCGGCCGCAGTGCCGGTGGCGTGTGAGGATCCGAGCCGCCGCCGCACGAGACTGGTTGTGACTGCGGCGCCGACGCAGTTGGCTGCGACGAGGCCGGCGGCCAGTCCGTAGATCCGGGCGTGGGCAGGCAGCGTCATGGATGCTGCAACGTCGACCAGGACCATAGCGGTCGAGACGAATACTTGGACCAGAGCTGGGGTCTTGGTGTCGCCAAGGGCGTAGAAGGCCCGTGACTGCACTTGGTAGATGCTGAAAGGCAACAGACCGAGGGCGAACACGGCAAGGACGCTGCCGATCTGGTCGGCTTGGGCGTATGTGGTCTGGCCGTGCGCGAACAAGGCGACGGCCACGGGCTGGCCGAGCACGACCAGTCCCAGTGCGGCGGGGATGATGAGCACGGCGCTGAGTCGCAGCCCCTGATCGAGATCGTGGCCCATCAGGTCCAGTCGTTCCTCCACGGCGTGGCGTGACATCCGCGGGAGCAGAGCGGTAAGGACCGAGACGGCGACCACGGCGTACGGGAGCTGCCAGACGAGGAAGGCAGTGGCGTACTGGGGCAACTGATCGACAGCAGTGGCGAGCCGGGTAAGGACCAGGTACGCCAGTTGGGTGGCTACGACATAGAGGAAACTCCACGCGGCGAGCCGGCCGAGGCGACGTAGCCCCATTCCCCGCAGGTCTAGTCGTAACCGCCAACGGAACCCACTCGCACGTAGTGACGGCAGCAGGGCAGCCGTCATCGCCACCACCCCCAAGGTGGTGCCAACACCGAGGACCACTCGTTGAGAGATCGACAGGCTTGCCGGCGTGGCGGCTGGCGGTCCGGGCGCCAACACGAACAGGGCAAGCGTGGCGATCACGACCACGTTGTTCAGGACAGGCGCCCATACTGGCGCCGCGAACCTTCCTCGTGTGTTCAGGACCGCCCCAACCGTGGCGGACACCCCATAAAACAGGATCTGCGGCAAGAAGAACCACGCCCAGGCCACGGCCAGATCGAGCTGGGCGGGATCGTTGGTCGTGGAGTACAACCCAACCAGCTGCGGGGCGGCCACCATCGCCAGCGCGGTCAGGGCGGTCAGGACCAACAAGACCAACGTGAGGAGCCGTTGAACGTAGGCATCGTCCTGGTCCTTGGCTCGGGCCTGAACAAGAACAGGCACCAGCGTCGAAGCCAGGACCCCGCCGACCAACAGGTCGTAGAGGCTGTTCGGCAACGTATTGGACACTTCAAACGCCTGTCGCACCTCGCCGACACCCAGCACCGCCACCAACATCGCGAGACGCAGAAACCCGGTGACTCGCGAGGCAACCGTCCCGATCGCCATGGTCCGGGTGTCCCGTGCCAGACCGCGCGCGTCTGCAGGTGTGCCCATCACCTACTGCCGGCCTGGCTTCAGATGACTCTTGGTCTGGTTGATACCCACAGGCTGGCCGTCGCGGCTCAAGCCCTCCACCTGCACGAGATCCTGGCCCGCTCCCCGGGCCCCTCGAATGTCATGGATTGACAAGCCACCGACGTCAGAGCGAGCGGGTTGCGACCACGACGCCCGCCTCGGAAAAGACGTGCTCATAGCTGACATCGGAGAAGCCGGCGCCATTGACCGCAGCGACCCACCAGTCTGGAGGGCAGGGCCGAAGCCGGCCCCTACCGCTGCCAATGCGAGCGACGTTCGTGGCCAGTCGCCACCACCCCGCCGGCCCACGGCGAAGCATCGCCGAAGCCTTCTGCAGGAACACCCTGCGGTGATGCTTGTCCAGCTTCCGGCCCACCATCATGTCGGCAACGACGATTCGGCCGCCAGGAACGACCCACCGGTGCATATTGCGCAGCAGCTGTCGCTTGTCATCGTCGGTCAAGTAGTGCATCGCGTAACTCGAAACGATCAGCTCGAAAGAAGATGCCGGTAGCTGCAGTTGGGCCATGTCAGCCACCAAGGTGGTGATCGGTGCCTCTGCCCGCTCTGCGTCCGCGTGCAGGGACCGCAGCATCTTTGAGGAGAGATCTGTCGCCAAGACGCCGCTGGTCAACGCGGCCAGGGGCAGTGTCAAGAAACCTGTGCCGGCTCCCAAATCCAGGCAACGATCGGTGTCCACGGGAGCCGCAAGCTGCAGCATCCGTTCGCGCAGCTGCGCGAATCCAGACGACCCCTCGACGGTTTCGGCCCACTGATCCACCCGGTTATCCCACACCGATCGGAGCCTGCGCTGGCGCGGTGAAAGCTTGGTCATGCTGTCAGCATAGGGACGCAACATGCCAACTGCTGTACCCGACTACCGGTGACGACGGTGCCGGCGGCGGGCTCTCGCCCCGCTCACGGCGAGCAGCAGCAGAAAACCGGCTCCCAGCCCTACGAGCACCACTGTGCCCGTATGCGGGTCGCCAGGCTGCGGCTGGGCGGCGACTGCGTGCGGCCCCTTGACCGTAGGTGACGGTGGGGACGTGACTGCTGGGGAAGGCGTCTGGGTCTTGACCAGCAAGGCGGAGGAGCCCGCGACCTCGACCGGAACGGCCGTGACGCGGCTGCCGTCAGCGCTGACCGCCAGCCCCAGCAACTCGCCGAGCTCCTGCACATCCGCGGCGCTACCGCCACGGTCCACGCCCAGAGACGACCACACGGGTCCGAGCTGCTGCCAGGTGTAGAAGGTCAGGTCCGCGGGGCTCAAGCCAGCCTGGATCAGCACCAGTGCCTGATCAGCAACCGCAAGCGTCGGCAGCAACCGTGTCCCCCGCGCGGGCGGCGCCGCAAGCTCCTCCCAGCCGCCGGTGTCGTTGCGCGCGATATGAGTGCGCTGGGTTCCGCTCGTCGCGTCGGTCCATGCCACGGCGAATCCATGCGGCAGGCCCGCGATGCTCGGCATGCTCAGCACGGCGCCTCCCAGACCAGTGAGCTCGTCGGGCTCAGCTCGCGCACTGCCCGCGCGGCTGAACCGCCAATGGGCCCCATCCACGGACTGGTACACACCGACCGTGACGCCATCAATCCCGTCTCGGCCGGCAACGGCCAAGCCGAGGACTCCATCGCCGCTTACCGCCAGCGCAGAACCGAACGGGGCCTGCGCGACACGCGGCAGCGTCATCAGCGTACGAAGGTCCAGTTGCGCCGTTAGCAGCCCAACCTGGGTCGTGGACCTCACGGGGCGCAGCGAACACTCCGCACCAGGCCCCGACGAGGCCGTCCACGCCACGAGTGGAAGCTGTTGGTGGTTCGGCGCGGCCAGCAGGGTCGGTCGGTCCACCAGTGCGCCCGCAGATGCCGTAGCAAGCACGTGGTAGCTGAACTGGTTGCCATGCAGGGCTGCGATGAAGATCTCGCTGGCGCGCTGGCATCCACTCCGGGTATCCGAGCTGGCTCCCCCCGTGACAAGCAAACTCCCATCCGCGGCGAAGCCAAGCTGAGGGTCGTAGCTCTTCTTCTGTCCCGGCGGAACGACGGTCATTCCCGCGGACCAGTTCTGGCCGCCATCCTTTGAGACGCTGATCTGGATGCGAGCAGGTTTCAGGTACGGATTCGCCGCAACTGCCATGCGTCTGGGATTATGCGGGTCGATGGCGACGGTGGGCTCTGACATGGCCCCCGCCGGAACGCGAAGAATCGTGTGCGCCGTGCTGAGAACCGGCGCCGGCACCGGGGTTGCGCTTGCGGCCGCGACTGGATGCAGCGCGACCAAACCGGCGACGACTAGGGCGGCCGGAACGACTGACACGCGCCGACGGCGGCATGGGGCAAACACGTCTCGAGCCTGCCACGTTGGCGGTAACGGTCAACACGGTGTCACCGGGCGCAACCGACACCGACTAGCTCCGCGGCGCGAACAGCGACGAGGATCTTGCCTCGAGACCTGGTATGAGCCCGCGGGGCCGGCTTGACACGCCCACTGGCGTCGTGGATTCCCGCCAGGCCTCGACGCCCGGTGGATGACCGGCCAAACCGCCTCCGCGCCGTCGGAGGAATTCGGTGACCAACCAATTCCGTTAGATCGGTCTGCGGACACCAACCCGACGCAGCTGGGTCCTCATCGTTAGTCAACGGCGCATCACCCGCTCTTGAGCGTCATCGGTCAAATCGGCTAGCCAGAGTTACGCGCCGACCTCGACCCAATACCTGCGCTTGCGCGAGCATCCGTCCTGGGCGGCTACGACGTTCTCCAGGACACCACCGCAGCTCGCGATAATCTTGGCGGAGCCCCCATTGTTGTCGTCGCAAGTCACCAGAACACGGTTGAGTCCCAACGACAACGCGATCTCTAGAGACTGGCGCATGATGGCTGTGGCGTAACCGCGGCGACGAAAACCAGGACGCACGCCGTATCCGAGATGACCGCCAAACTCTGCGAGGTAGGTGTTCAGCGCGTGCCGAATTGAAACCCTGCCGACGATCTGCCCTGCGGCCTCGGCAACAAGAAACGTCGCTGGCACCGTGTCTTCAGGTAGGTCAACGCCAAGGCGCCGGCTCTCCAGGCGCTCACAGTAAACCGGCCATGCCGCACCATGCTCGCGGTCGAAAAGTAACTCGAAGCCATCCTCCGCGAGCTCCTCATGCGCCATCAGCGCCTGCTTCTCATCCAGAACACCCAGCGGCCGCAGGAGCACCGACGGTTGCCCACTGGTCTTGCCGTCCACCTCAGCCAACTCCCTTGGTTCACACCACGTCGGTCTATCCGGCCCCTGACGGGGTTTCCATGTTCCCCACGCGAGATATGACCGGGGTGGGTGCCTCCTATGCCCCGAGGACGGCGATGCTCACCCGGCCTAGTACCGCGCTTCAGCCGGCGCCTGCCGCTTCCCAACAGCCAGTCCCTCAACCCTGCGCACACAACCCACCAGCAGGGGCGGGATGACGAGGTGTCAACGGAGGTTCACGCAATTCACCCGTCCGGTCTTCCCCTTGCCTGTGACTCCCAGGTGGAACGGGAGCTCTTGGGCTTTCCGCCGAGCTTCGGACGCCGCCGTTACCAGCGACGCCCGTCGGGGTGGGGACAGGCTCTTGAGCACTAGCCCAGAACGACGTTTGTCGACATCAGTCGACCCTCCCATCCTCGAGTTCACTCGCAATGTGCGACCTCATGTCGCACCGGCAGTTCCCACTGCCCCGGTAACGGAACCGCCAGCGAGGACACTGCGGGTAAGGGCATGTTCACCCGCGCTGGTGTCTCACAAGCCCCGCCCGTTGAACATCCCGCCCGTCTTGCGGACAGTCAAGGGCCCCTCTGATCGCAAACTGTCGCCGCAGTGTCGACGTCGACCTGCGCCGTCATCGCACCGGGGTCGCTTCGAGCGATAAGCCGCACGTCCAAACATCCCCTCATCGACCGCATATCGAGCATGAGGAGTAAGGCACCGATACCCCACAGTCATCGCCGACGTCAATGAAGTCAGCGCGCGGCGGAGCCCTCGACGTAGTCCGTGTCTGATGGCTTGATCCAGCTCATCAGGCCGCGCAGCTCGCGTCCGGTCGCCTCGATCGGGTGGGCCGCACCCTTTTCGCGCAGCGCTGTGAACTCCGGGGCGCCAGCGTCCTGGTCGGCGATGAAGCGCTTGGCGAAGGCACCACTCCTGATGTCCGCAAGGACAGACTTCATGTTCTCCTTGACCCGCTCGTCGATGACGCGAGGACCGGACACGTAGTCGCCGTACTCGGCGGTGTCGGAGACCGACCACCGCTGCTTGGCGATGCCACCCTCGACCATCAGGTCGACGATCAGCTTGAGCTCGTGCAGGCACTCGAAGTACGCCACCTCGGGCTGGTAGCCCGCCTCGACGAGAGTCTCGAAGCCATACATGACCAGCTGCGACGCACCACCGCACAAAACGGCCTGCTCGCCGAAGAGGTCGGTCTCGGTCTCCTCTGTAAAGGTCGTCCTGATGCCGCCGGCGCGCAGGCCGCCGATCGCCCGGGCGTAGGACTTGGCCAGCTCCCAGGCGGTGCCGGACTCGTCCTTCTCCACGGCGACGAGTACGGGCACTCCCCGACCGTCGACGTACTCGCGGCGCACGAGGTGACCCGGTCCTTTGGGGGCCACCATGGCGATGTCGACACCTGCCGGAGCCTGGATGTAGCCGAATCGGATGTTGAACCCGTGCGCGAAGAACAGGGCAGCGCCTTCCTTCAAGTTGGGCGCGATCGACTCGGCGTAGACCGAACGCTGAGCCTGGTCCGGCGTCAGGATCATGACCACGTCGGCCTCGCGCACCGCCTCGGCCACCGAGACGACCTTCAGGCCCTCTGCCTCCGCCTTGGCCTTGGACCTGCTGCCCTCGGCCAGGCCGACGCGGACGTCGACGCCGGAGTCACGCAAGTTCAGTGCGTGGGCATGGCCCTGGCTGCCGTAGCCGATCACGGCGACCTTGCGCCCCTGGATCACGGACAGGTCCGCATCGTCGTCATAGAACATTTCAGCCACGGCGGGCTCCTTCAGGTGGGTGATGTGGTTGCGGCATTGAGGTTGCGGCATTGAGGTTGCGGGAAATCAGGTTGCGGGAAATCAGGTTGCGGAAAATTCGTGCCCTCAGGCCGACCTCAGCGAGCGGTCGGTGATCGAGCGGGAGCCACGGCTGATGGCGACCCTTCCGGACTGCACGAGCTCCCTGATGCCGAATGGTTCCAGGATCCGCAGCAGCGCGTCGAGCTTGTCGCTGCTGCCTGTGGCCTCGATGGTCACGGCGTCGGTGGCAACGTCGACCACCTTGGCCCGGAACAGTGCGGCCGTCTCAAGGATGTGCGAGCGGGTCTGCATGTCGGCGCGGACCTTGACCAGGAGGATCTCCCGCTGGACGGAGGCGTTGTGATCCAGCTCGACGACCTTGAGCACCTCCACCAGCTTGTTGAGCTGCTTGGTGACCTGCTCCAACGGCAGATCCTCGACGTCGACGACGACCGTCATGCGAGACACCTCGGGGTGCTCGGTCGGGCCGACCGCCAGCGAGTCGATGTTGAACCCGCGACGCGAGAACAGCCCCGCGATACGGGCCAAGACCCCCGGCTTGTTCTCCACCAGGACTGACAGCGTGTGCTTGTGCATGACGATCACCCTTCCAGTCCACTGATTCTGTTGGCGAGCATGAGACCCCGCTCCGCTCCTCGCTTCGCTTCGATGCTCACGGCGCCTAATCCTCGCGGTCCCACACGGGCGTCAGGCCGCGTGCAGTCTGAATCTGGTCGTTGCTGACGCCAGAGGGAACCATCGGCCACACCATCGCATCGCGATGGACGACGAAGTCCACGACGACGGGAAGGTCGTTGATCTCCATCGCCTTCTTGATAGTCGCGTCGACGTCATCGGGTGAGTCACAGCGAAGCCCGACGCAGCCGTACGCTTCGGCCAGCTTGACGAAGTCGGGAACGCGGACCTGTGCGTGGCTGGTGTGCAGGTCGGTGTTGGAGTAGCGCTCGTTGTAGAAGAGCGTCTGCCACTGACGGACCATGCCCAGGCTCGAGTTGTTGATGATCGCAACCTTGATCGGGATCTTGTTAATGACGCAGGTCGCAAGCTCCTGGTTGGTCATCTGGAAGCAACCATCACCGTCGATGGCCCAGACCGTCCGCTCCGGCTGGGCAACCTTGGCTCCCATGGCCGCCGGCACTGCGAAGCCCATGGTGCCCAGGCCGCCGGAGTTGATCCAGCTGTGCGGCCGTTCGTACTTCACGAACTGCGCAGCCCACATCTGGTGCTGGCCGACGCCGGCCACGAAGACCGAACCCGGTCCACTGATTGCGCCGATCCGCTCGATGACGTACTGCGGGGAGAGCGCTCCGTCATCGGGTGCGGAGTAGCCCACCGGGAACGTGGCCTTCCACTCGGCAACCTGTGTGCGCCACGACTCATAGTCGCCCGGCTGGGCTGCATTCGTTCCGCCGCCCATTGCGGCGATGAGATCGCTGATGACGTCCTTGCAGTCGCCCACGATCGGCACGTCGGCGACGCGGTTCTTGGAGATCTCGGCAGGGTCGATGTCCGCATGGATGACCTTGGCATAAGGGGCAAACGTCGAGAGCTGACCAGTCACCCTGTCGTCGAAGCGGGCGCCGAGTGCGATCAGCAGGTCGGACTTCTGCAGGGCCGTGACGGCTGCCACCGAACCATGCATGCCCGGCATACCGAGGTGGAGCGGATGGCTGTCAGGCACGGCGCCACGCGCCATCAAGGTGGTGACCACGGGGATCTGGGTCAGATCGACGAGCTCGCGGAGCAGGTCGCTGGCACCAGCGCGGATGACTCCCCCGCCGACATACAGCACGGGACGATGCGCCTCGCCGATCAGTCGGGCCGCCTCCCGGATCTGTTTGCCGTGAGGCTTGGCCACGGGACGGTAGCCGGGCAGGTCAAGCTTCGGCGGCCACACAAAGGTGGTCATGGCCATGAGCGCGTCTTTGCTGATGTCGACCAGGACCGGACCCGGGCGGCCGGTCCCGGCGATATGAAAGGCCTCAGCTATCGCCCGCGGTATGGCGGCTGGGTCTGTGATCAGGTAGTTGTGCTTCGTGATCGGCATCGTGATGCCGCGAATATCTGCCTCCTGAAAGGCATCGGTCCCGATGGACCTGGAGGTCACCTGACCGGTGATGGCGACGATGGGGACCGAGTCCATGTAGGCATCGGCGATCGGCGTGACCAGGTTGGTCGCCCCCGGACCGCTCGTGGCCATACACACGCCGACCTTGCCACTGGCTGATGCGTAGCCCTCGGCGGCGTGTCCCGCGCCCTGCTCGTGGCGCACGAGGATGTGCCGCACCTTGGTGGAGTCCAGCAGCGGATCGTATGCCGGGAGGATCGCACCACCGGGGATCCCGAAGACGGTGTCGACGCCGAGCGACTCCAGTGCCATGACCAGAGCCTGCGCTCCAGTAACCTGGGACGCAGCCACGCTGGCGGTCACGGTGCCCGCGCGGGTCGAACCCGCAAGATCCGCAGGCGAGGGACCCCGCTGCCCGGACGCGTCTGGTATCGAGTCGGGCCCGGGGGCCTTGACTTCAGTCACTTTCGTCACCGCTTTCAAGAGGTAGCGTCTCTTGCACTTCAGTGGTCCGAAACGGTCCGAGAGGACGAACCGTCTGCACAAAAAAACCCCCCGGTCCGGATGCGGACATGAGGGGCAGCGCGCTGACTCGGGTGCGAGTCTGCGCGCTAGGGAAGAACGGGAATTCGGGCCACGCGATAACCGTGCAGCAGGGGCGGTGAAGTGTCAACCGGTTGTGCGTGCGGTCTCAATATTTGGACACTTTGTCCGACAAATGGGACTTCTCTAACCGCAGACGGCCCCCTGCGCGGCGCTGCCGACAAGCTTGCGGTACTTGGCCAGGACGCCTCGCGGGTACCTGGACTCGGGCGGGGTGAATCCGACGGCGCGCTCAGCCAGCACCTCTGGCGTCACGTCGACGTCGAGCGTGCCGGCGGCCACGTCGAGACGGATCCGGTCACCGTCCTTCACAAAGGCGATGGGGCCCCCGTCCTCCGCCTCTGGGGCCACGTGGCCGACGCACAACCCAGTGGTGCCACCGGAGAACCGGCCGTCGGTCAGGAGAAGCACCTCCTTGCCCAGACCCGCGCCCTTGATCGCCCCAGTGACGGCCAGCATCTCGCGCATACCCGGACCACCCTTGGGTCCCTCGTAGCGGATGACCAGCACGTCCCCGGCTGTCAGGGAGCCACTGGCCACGGCATCCATCGCCGCGCGCTCACCGTCGAAGACTCTTGCGCTGCCCTCAAAGACGTTCGCGTCAAAGCCGGCCGACTTGACGACGGCACCCTCGGGCGCCAGAGAACCGCGCAAAATGGTCAGGCCCCCGGTCTTGTGGATAGGCGCGGAAATGGCCCGCAGGACCTGACCGTCGGGATCGGGGGGACGAACGTCGGCGAGGTTCTCAGCCATCGTGCGACCCGTCACCGTCAGGCAGTCGCCATGCAGCAGTCCCGCATCCAGCAGAGCCTTCATGACGACCGGGACACCGCCCACGCGGTCGATGTCGGTCATGACGAAGCGGCCGAACGGCTTGACGTCGGCAAGGTGGGGGACAGTGGCCCCGACCCGCGCGAAGTCGTCCAGGGAGAGGTCGACCTCGGCTTCGTGGGCGATGGCCAGCAGGT
>ENA-OFCI01001190-OFCI01001190.1-metagenomes-genome-assembly--contig:-NODE-1190-length-12391-cov-4.632215_pt1 | contig 12391 bp, 9 predicted proteins | sample MGYA00153391_OFCI01 | MGnify analysis MGYA00153391
CGCTCCAGGGCCGCAAGCGTGTCTGGGTCAACCACGCAGTCATGGGCAATAGGTGCCGTCATAGTCCGTGGCGAACGCGACATAATGCATCTCGGTGCAACTCGCCGCAGCGCGAGAGGTTGTGGGACAGTTCCGTGAAGCTTGGCCGAATAGCCCGGCGGCGCGTTGCTTGCGGCGTACTGTTATCGTTGTTGCTGTGAATGGAGTGCGCCAAGCCATGAAACGTGATCCCGTCACCCTGCTGTTCACCACGCTGGCGGTCGCCAGCCTGTCGATCGCCGCGTTTGCCGGCCGTGCGGAGCCGCAGCCGGCCTTGCAAAACGACAACAAGCCCAGCGCTGCGCCCCGATCGCCGGGCCCGCGCGCTTCGGGCACGAAAGCTGGCCATGACGCCGCCACGCCGTCCGAAATACCGGCCCGCGGCTGGTGGGCGATCGCCAAGCGGGTCGCCGGCAAGATCTCCAGCGACCGGCTGCTGACCGAGGCTGCGCTCGTGCAGCAGGGCGTCCAGTGGTGAGGACCGCCGCGTCCTGAGGACCGGGTGGGCGAGAGGCTCAGCGGCGCTCGAGCGGGGCGACGGCGAGCTCGGGGGCGATCAGGCGCAGCAGGACGACCGCACTGACGGCCTGCGCGGCCAGGATCCCGGCGAGCACCGCGAGCTGGAAGCGGGCCGCCGACGCCGGGCTCGCTCCGCCCGCCAGCGAGCCGACGAAGGCCCCCGGCAGCGTGACCAGCCCGGTCGTCCGGGTCTGGTCGATCGCGGGCAGCAGGGCTTCGCGAACCGCCGCCGCGACGAAGGGCGTGACCGCCTGGCGCGCCGAGGCGCCCAGGGCAAGCCAGCCCTCCACCTCGGTCCAGCGGTCGGCCACCTGGTCGCGCAGGCGACGGCCGGCCAGGGTGCAGACCGTCATCGTGCCGCCGAGCACGATGCCGGCGAAGGAGATGACGTAGCGCGGACTGCGGGGGAACGCGCCCGTGCCGAGCAGCAGGACCAGGACCGGCGTGGCGCCCGCCGCGCTGGCAAGCAGCACCTGGCCGACCCGCCGCCGCCCGGCCCCGAGCCGTCGCCCGGACGTGACCGCTACCGCGCCGAGCATGACCGCCACGAAGGCGGCGGCCACCCAGGCGTTGCGGAACGCCAGCCCGAGAACGAGGGCGACGACCGCCAGCTGCGCGGCCGCGCGGGCAACAGCCAGCGCGGGGACGCCGCGCAGCCCGACCCCGCCGACCGCCAGCGCCCCGGCGGCCAGGGCCAGCAGCCCCGCCAGGGTCAGCGCCGAGGCGAGGTCGACTCCCACCGGCCCAGCCGACCACGCGGCCCGGCCGGCGGCTCCGTAGGGTCGGGTTCGTGGACGTGACGACCGGGGGCTCGAGGCAAACGCTCGCCGGCGCGGTCGGGCTCGCTGTCGGCATCGGGCTGGACGCGCTGGTGGCCGACCCGCGGAGCGGCCACCCCGTCGCCGTTTTCGGTGGCGCTGCCGCACGGCTCGAGCGTCGCGTGCATCGGGACAGCCGCGCCGTCGGGGCGGCGTACGCCGGGGTGCTGTGCGGCGCCGCCGGGCTGATCGGCGCGAGTGTGCGTGGGCGCCCGCGCCGGCTGGCCCTGGGCACGGCGGTCGCGACGTGGGCGGTGCTCGGTGGTACGACGCTGCGGCGTGAGGCGGCGGCGATGGACGGGCTGCTCCGAGCCGGCGACCTGCCCGGGGCCCGGCAGCGCGTGTCGCACCTGTGTGGCCGCGATCCCGGCGAGCTCGATCTGCAGGGGCTGGCCCGCGCCACGGTCGAGTCGGTCGCGGAGAACACCTCGGATGCGGTCGTCGCCCCGCTGTTCTGGGGGGCCGTGCTCGGGGCGCCAGGGCTGCTGGCCTACCGCGCGGTCAACACCCTGGACGCCATGGTGGGACACCGCTCGGTCAGGTACGCGAAGTTCGGTTGGGCGGCTGCCCGAGCCGACGACGTGGCGAACCTCGTACCGGCGCGCATCACCGCGGCGCTGGCGGTGGTCCTCGCGCCGGTTGTCGGCGGTCGACCGCGGGCGGCGCTGCGCGCATGGCAGCGCGACGGACGCAAGCACCCGAGCCCGAACGCCGGCCCGGTGGAGGCAGCCTTCGCGGGCGCGCTGGGGCGCACTCTCGGGGGTCGGATCGCGTACGCCGGGCGGGTCGAGGACCGGCCGCTGCTCGGTGACGGACCCAGTCCGGTTGTCGACGACGTCGCCCGCGCCGCGCAGCTGTCGATGGCTGTCTCGCTCGCCGCCGCCGCGCTGGCCGTGTCGGTGCGAGCCTGGCTGGACCGGCGGTGAGCGGGGCGCTGCTGGTGGCTGGTACGACGTCCGACGCGGGCAAGAGCGTCCTGACGGCCGGCTTGTGCCGGTGGCTGGCCCGCCAGGGCGTGTCGGTGGCTCCCTTCAAGGCGCAGAACATGAGCCTGAACAGCGCCGTCACCGTTGACGGCGCCGAGGTCGGCCGGGCCCAGGCGATGCAGGCGGCGGCCGCCGGCATCGAGGTCGAGGCCGCCATGAACCCGGTGCTGCTCAAGCCCGGCAGCGACCAGACCAGCCAGGTCGTGGTGCTCGGCCGGCCATACGCCGATGTCTCGGCGCTGTCCTACCGCACTCACAAGGCGGCCCTGCTGGAGATCGCCCTGGACTGCCTGGCCGATCTGCGTCGCCGCTACGACGTCGTCATCTGCGAGGGAGCGGGCAGCCCCGCCGAGATCAACCTGCGGGCGACCGACATCGCCAACATGGGCCTGGCCCGGGCTGCCGGGCTGCCGGTCCTGGTGGTGGGCGACATCAACCCGGGCGGCGTGTTCGCGGCGCTGTTCGGGACGCTCGCGCTGCTGTGCGCCGAGGACCAGGCACTGGTGTGCGGCTTCGTGGTCAACAAGTTCCGCGGCGACGTGGCGCTGCTCGAGCCCGGCCTGGCAATGCTGCAGCGCCTCACCGGGCGTTCGACGTACGGCGTGCTGCCCTGGACCGAGGGCCTGGAGCTCGACGTCGAGGACTCGCTCGGGCTGTCCGCCCCGGTGGCGCCGCTCCCACCGGTCGGGCGTGACGTGCTGCGCGTCTCGGTCGTACGGCTGCCGCGGCTGTCGAACTGGACCGACGTCGACGCGCTGCGCAGCGAGCCGGGGGTGCTCGTACGGTTCGCCACGACCGCGGAGGAGCTGGCCGACGCCGACCTGGTGGTGCTGCCGGGCACCCGGGCGACCGTCGTCGACCTGGCCTGGGTGCGCGCACGGGGGCTGGACCGGGTGCTCGCCGACCGGGCGGCGCAGGGCCGCCCGGTGCTGGGGGTGTGCGGCGGTTACCAGATGCTCGGTCGGTCGGTGCAGGACGCGGTGGAGTCCCGGGCCGGCGAGGTGCCCGGGCTCGGCCTGCTCCCTGTGACGACGGTCTTCGGCCCCGACAAGGTGCTGGGTCGGCCGACCGGGCGCTGGGGTCCGCACCCGGTGACGACGGCGTACGAGATCCACCACGGCGTTGTCACCCGGCACGGCGGCGAGCCGCTGTTCCTGCCCGATGAGGGCTGCCGGTCGGGGGCGGTGCTGGGCACGGTGTGGCACGGGGTGCTCGAGTCAGACGGGGCCCGGCGGGCGCTGCTGGCCGAGGTCGCTGCTGCGGCGGACCGGGACTGGTCGCCCGGCACGGCGTCGTTCGCGCAGGTCCGTCAGGATCGGCTCGACGCGCTCGGCGACCTCGTGGCCGACCACCTGGACACCGCAGCTGTGCTTCGGCTGCTGCACGAGGGACCGCCCGCCGGCCTGCCGTTCGTCCCACCGGGCGCCCCCGACTGAGCGCTTCGGACCACCGAACCGGGCAGTCGATCCTTGCCCACCCCGGCACCCGGGCGGTCTTCCTGTCGGCCCGCGGGACTTTGTGTGCGTTACCTTAAAATGAAGCACACAAACTGTCCATGTGGCCCCGCAGAAGTAGGGACAAGAGCGACATCGACGCCAAGTTTGTGTGTCGGAATGGCCGATGATGCACACAAAGTTGCCGGTTGGCCCGGCGGCGATGACGGCCCGCCCCGAGGTGCGGGCGGGCCGTCATCGCGGGCAACGGGTCAGGCCGCGGCGGGTGCGTCCTCGAGGGCGCGGACGGCGTCTTCGCGGCTGACGTCGACGAGCATGCCCATCAGCACAGCGGCAGCCAGCAGGATGCCGCCCCCGACGACGAATCCCAGGCTCCAGCCGTCGACCAGCGCGACGGTGTACCGGGCGTCCGGCGCGCCACCGGGGCGCGGGACGCCGCCGGGGAACAGCGACGTCGTACGCGCGGTGCTCACCGCGGTGAGCACCGCGAGGCCGAGTGCGCCGCCGACCTGCTGACCGGCGTTGAGCAGCGCGGAGGCGATGCCGGCGTCCTCGTGCGGCACCCCGGCGACCGCCGAGCTGGTCAGCGCGACGAAGGTCATGCCCATGCCGAAGGCGACCAACGCCAGCGACGGCAGTACCGTCGTCAGGTAGGAGCTGTCGGTCTGCAGGCGCAGGCCCAACGTCACCAGCCCGAGGCCGGCGAGCGATGGCCCGACAGTCAGTAGTGGCCGCGGACCGACCCGGCCGAGCAGCTGCGAGCCGATGCCTGCGCTGACGCCGATCAGGACGGTCATCGGCAGGAACGCCAGACCGGACTTGACCGGGCTGTAGCCGTTGACGACCTGCATCCACAGAATCAGGAAGAAGAAGATCGCGAAAATGCCGGCGCCGACCAGCAGGGCGCCGAGGTCGGCGCCCAGCACGCTGCGGGTGCGGAACACCCGGAACGGCACCAGCGGGAAGCGCGCCCGTCGCTGCACGATGACGAACGACACCAGCAGGACGACGGCCAGCGCGAGCACGCCGGTCGTGCGCCCGGAGCCCCAGCCGAAGTCGTTGCCCTTGACCAGCCCGTACACCGCGGCCATCAGGCCGCCGGTGACGAGCACGGCGCCAGGGACGTCGAAGCCCTGGGCGTTCTCGTCGCGGCTGTGCGGCACGACGGCGAGGGCACCGAACACCGCCACCGCCGCGATCGGCAGGTTGACGAAGAACACCCAGCGCCAGGAGGCGTACTCGGTGAGGACGCCGCCGAGGATCAGGCCGAGGGCCGCGCCACCGGCGGTGATCGCCGCGTAGATGCCCAGCGCGCGGTTGCGCTCCTTGCCCTCGTCGAAGATCACCGTGATCAGCGAGAGCGCAGCCGGCGACATGAGTGCACCGCCGATGCCCTGGACCGCCCGCGCGGTGAGCAGCACGCCGAGGTTGCCCGACAGACCGCCGACCAGGCTGGCGACAGCGAACAGCACGGCGCCGCCGATGAAGATCTCCTTGCGGCCGACCCGGTCGGCGAGCTTGCCGCCGAGCAGCAGGAAGCCGCCGAACGTGAGGGTGTAACCGGTGACGACCCACTGCAGGTCGGCGTTGCTCGAGACATGCAGGGCGCGGCTGATGTCGGGCAGGGCGACGTTCACGATGGTCGCGTCGAGCACCACCATGAGCTGGGCGATGGCCAGCACGAGCAGGGCCAGGCCCTTGTCGACCTCGGGTGGGCCGCCTGCTTGCAGGGAGGTGCCCGACGGGCGCGTGCTGTCGGCGACGGTCATGCAGAAGCTCCTTTGTCGAGTTGGCTCAACGACCGTAGACCGGGTCTGCAGACCGGTCAACCGCTGTAGAGTGAGCGCGTGCCAGTCGCAGACGAACGCCTCAGCCGTGAGGAGCGCCGACACCGGACCGAGGCGGCCATCCTGCGGGCCGCCCGTGAGCTGTTCGCCGAGACAGGCTTCGAGCGCACGACGATTCGCGGCGTGGCGGCCCGGGCCGGCATCGATCCGGCCCTGGTGATGCAGCACTACGGGAGCAAGGAGGGGTTGTTCGCTGCCGCTGCACGCTGGACGAGTGACCACGAGCGCATCCTGACCGCGACCTCCGACAGTTTGCCGTCGGCAGCCCTGGCGGACCTGTTCGACAAGTTCGAGTCCGCGACCGACCGGGAGGCGGCGGTCGCCCTGCTGCGCAACTGCCTCACCCATCCGAGCGCGGCGCGGATCATGCGCGACGAGGTCATGTGCGACCGGGCGGCCGCAGTGGCCAGCACGCTGGAAGGTCCGGAGGCCGAGCTGCGGGCCAGCCTGTTCGGGGCCTGCACGATCGGCGTGGGCATCGCGCGCTACCTGCTCGAGCTCGAGCCGCTCGCCAGCGCCTCCCGCGAAGACGTCGACCGGCTCATGCAGCCGGTCCTGCGGGCACTGATCGAGCAGCCCGACGACGCGCCCGGGGAGTGACCCGTCGGGCCTGGCTGCTCTTCGGGGTCATGTGCGTGGTCTGGGGCGTTCCGTACCTGCTCATCAAGGTCGCCGTCGCTGAAATCGCCCCCGCGGAGCTTGTCCTGGCCCGTACGACCCTCGGCGCCGCCGTGCTGCTGCCGTGGGCGGTGCGCAGCGGCGCGCTGGCCCCGGCGCTGCGGGCCTGGCGGCCGCTGCTGCTGTTCGCTGCCCTCGAGATGGCCGGCCCGTGGTTCCTGCTGGCGCACGCCGAGCGCGACCTGTCGAGCTCGCTGACCGGTCTGCTTGTCGCAGCCGTACCGCTGGTCGCCGCCGTCGCGGGCCGCGCGTTCGGTGAGAGTGATCGCCTGGACCGGGTGCGGGTGGCCGGGCTGCTCGTCGGGCTGCTCGGCGTGGCGCTGCTGCTCGGGCTCGACGTACGAGGTGGCGACCTGCCAGCCGTCGGAGCCGTGGCGCTCACCGTCATCGGCTACGCCACCGGCCCGCTCGTCGTCAGCCGCTCGCTGCGCGACATCCCCAGCCAAGGGGTCAACGCTGCGGCTCTGACCGCCACCGCCGTGCTGTTCCTGCCATTTGGCGTGGCGTCGTACGACGGGCTGCCGTCGGGTCGGGTCATCCTCGCCGTGCTCGGCCTCGGGCTGGTCTGCACGGCGCTGGCGCTCGTGCTGTTCTTCGCGCTGATCGCCGAGGCGGGCCCGCACCGTGCGCTCGTCATCACCTTCGTCAACCCTGCCGTTGCGGTGGCGCTGGGCATTGCGCTGCTCGGCGAGGCCTTCACCGTCGGTACGGCCGTCGGCTTCCCGCTGGTCCTGCTCGGCTGCCTGCTGGCCACCCGCCGGGGGAGGCAGGCCGCAGCGCCGTCGGCGAGACTGAGGGTGTGACCCTGCTGCTCCTGTCCACCGCTGACACCGACCTGCTCGCCGCCCGAGCCGTTCAGCAGCCGGCGCTTCCGCTCCGGCTGGCGAACCCGGCCCGGACCGACGCACCGGACCTCGACAGCGTCGCGCTGGTCGTCGTACGGCTGCTCGGGGGACGGCGCGCGTGGGACGGCCTGGACGTTCTGCTCGACGACGCAAGGACGCGCCGCATCCCGGTTGTCCTGCTGGGCGGGGAGGGCGCCGACCCGGAGCTGACATCGCTGTCGACAGTCCCGCCGGGCGTCGTCACCGACGCGGCCGCATATCTGCGCGAGGGCGGCCCGGACAACCTGCGCGAGCTCATCGCGTTCCTGTCCGACACGGTGCTGCTCACCGGCCACGGCTTCGCGGCCCCCGTGCCGCTGCCGCCGTACGGACTGCGGCCGCGCCCCCACGACCCGGCCCGCCCGACCGTCGGCGTCGTCTACTACCGGGCGCACGAGCTGTCCGGCAACACGCGCTTCATCGACGTGCTGTGCGAGGCCCTGGAGGCCGCAGGTGGCAACGCCCGGCCGGTCTACGTCCCGTCGCTGCGGCCCGACGCGGACGGCCGGGTCGCCGCGGTCGAGGAGCTGCTCGCCGGTCAGGTCGACGCGCTCGTCGTCACCGTGCTGGCCGGCGGCGGCTCGAATGCGGCCGACAGCGAGGCGTGGGACGCCCGCGCGCTGACCACCCTGGACGTCCCGGTGCTGCAGGGGCTTTGTGTCACGAGCAGTCGCGCCGACTGGGAGCGCTCCGACGCCGGGCTCGCACCGATCGACGCCGCCATGCAGGTGGCGATCCCGGAGTTCGACGGCCGGCTGATCGGCGTGCCGTTCTCGTTCAAGGAGAACGGGAGTGACGGCGTACCGGCCTACGTCGCCGACCCCGAGCGGGCTGCCCGCGTCGCCGGTACGGCCGTCGCGCACGCCCGGCTGCGGCACGTGGCCAACGTCGACAAGAAGCTCGCCATCGTGCTCAGCAGCTACCCGACCAAGCACTCCCGGGTCGGCAACGCCGTCGGGCTCGACACGCCCGCCAGCGCCGTCGTGCTGCTGCGGGCGCTGCGCGACGCGGGTTACTCGGTCGGCGGTCCCGCCGGGGGCGACGAGGTGTCATGGCCCGAGGATGGCGACGAGCTCGTGCACACCCTGATCGCGGCCGGCGGGCACGACGTCGAGTGGCTGACGGAGGACCAGTTGCGAGCCGCGGTCGCGCGGGTGCCGCTGGCGACGTACGAGGCGTGGTTCGCCACGCTGCCCCAGCAGCTGCGTGAGCGGATGGTCGAGCACTGGGGCCCGCCGCCGGGAGGGCTGTACGTCGACGGCGACGAGATCGTGCTGGCCGCCCTGCAGTACGGCAATGTCGTGTTGATGATCCAGCCGCCGCGCGGTTTCGGCGAGAACCCGATTGCGATCTACCACGACCCGGACCTGCCGCCGAGCCACCACTACCTCGCGGCGTACGCCTGGCTGCGCGAGCAGTTCCGGGCCGACGCGGTGATCCACCTTGGCAAGCACGGTTCGCTGGAGTGGCTGCCCGGCAAGGGGCTTGGGCTGTCGGCGGCCTGCGCGCCCGACGCCGTGCTCGGCGACCTGCCGCTGTTCTACCCGTTCATCGTCAACGACCCGGGCGAGGGCACCCAGGCCAAGCGCCGGGCGCATGCCACCGTCGTGGACCACCTGGTGCCACCGATGGCCCGCGCCGAGACCTACGACGAGATGGCCCGCCTGGAGCAGCTGCTCGACGAGTACGCGCAGGTGCAGGCGATGGACCCGGCGAAGCTGCCGGCGATCCGCGCCCAGGTGTGGGAGGTCGTACAGGCCGCGCAGCTGCACCACGACCTGCACATCGGCGAGAGCCCGACCGACGAGGAGTTCGACGAGTTCGTGCTGCACGTCGACGGCTACCTGTGCGAGGTCAAGGACGTCCTGATCCGGGACGGCCTGCACGTGCTCGGTCAGGCGCCGACCGGTGAGCCGCGTATCGACCTCGTGCTGGGCATCCTGCGCGCCCAGCAGACCTGGGGCGGGGCGACCGGGGCGCTGCCGGGGCTGCGCCGGGCGCTGGGTGCGGCGTACGGCCTGGTGGAGGACCATCGCCGGGAGGCCGACGAGCTGGAGGCGTTGGCGCGGCGGCTCGTGCAGACCCTCGACCTGAAGGGCTGGGACACCGCCGCCGTCCCCGCCGTCGTTGCTGACGTCTGCGAGCGTGCCCTGCCAGATGTCGAGGCGGTGCTGCGCTTCGCGTGCGAGGAGGTCGTCCCCCGGCTGGCGCGTACGACGGACGAGGTGGACAACCTGCTGCACGGCCTGTCCGGTGGGTTCGTGCCGGCCGGGCCGTCCGGCTCGCCGACCCGCGGCCTGGTGGGCGTGCTGCCGACCGGGCGCAACTTCTACTCCGTCGACCCCAAGGCGATCCCGTCACGCAACGCCTGGACGGTCGGCGTCGCGCTCGGCGACAGCCTCATCGCGCGCTACGTCGCCGACCACGGCGAGCACCCCGACACCGTCGGGCTCGTCGTCTGGGGCACCAGCGCGATGCGCACCGCCGGTGACGACATCGCCGAGGCGCTCTGGCTGCTCGGCGTCATGCCGGTGTGGGACCAGGCCTCCCGCCGCGTCAGCGGCCTCGAGCTGGTGCCTCGCAGGCAGCTCGGGCGGCCGCGGGTCGACGTCACGCTGCGGATCAGCGGGTTCTTCCGCGACGCGTTCCCGCACGTCGTGCAGATGCTCGACGACGCTGTGCAGCTGGCGGCCGCGGCCGAGGAGGACGACAACCCGCTGCGCGCCCACATCGCCGCTGACGTGGCCGCCGGCGCCGACCCGCGACGGGCGACGGCGCGCATCTTCGGCAGCAAACCCGGGGCGTACGGCGCCGGGCTGCTGCCGCTGATCGACAGCCGCGCCTGGAAGACTGACGCCGACCTGGCCGAGGTCTACGCCGTCTGGGGCGGCTACGCGTACGGCCGCGGCCTGGACGGCACGCCCGCCCGTGGTGACATGGAGCGGGTCTACCGGCGGGTGAGGGTCGCGGCGAAGAATTCGGACACCCGGGAGCACGACATCGTCGACAGCGACGACTACTTCCAGTACCACGGCGGCATGGTCGCGGCGGTGCGGGCGCTGACCGGCGAGAGCCCCGAGGCGTACGTCGGCGACAGCGCGGTGCCCGACACCGTCAAGACCCGGACCCTGCAGGAGGAGACCCACCGGGTGTTCCGCGCCCGGGTCGTCAACCCGAAGTGGATCACGGCGATGCAGCGGCACGGCTACAAGGGCGCGCTGGAGATGGCGGCGACGGTCGACTACCTGTTCGGCTACGACGCGACCGCCGGTGTCGTGCAGGACTGGATGTACGAAAAGCTCGCCAGCGCCTACGTCTTCGACGAGACCAACCGGGCGTTCATGGCCAAGAGCAACCCGTGGGCACTTCGCGGGGTCGCCGAGCGGCTGCTCGAGGCCGCCGACCGCGGGCTGTGGGAGTCGCCGGGCGACGCCACGCTCGCCGGCCTGAAGCAGACCTACCTGGAGCTCGAGGGCGACCTGGAGGGCGGGTGAGCCGCCCGCTGATCGGCATCACCAGCTACCGCGAGCAGGCCCGCTGGGGCAGTTGGGACGTGCCGGCCGTGCTGCTGCCGGCGACCTACCCCGAGGCGGTGGCGGAGGCCGGCGGCGAGCCGGTGCTGCTGCCGACCGGAGCCGCGACCGCCGCTGTCGTCGCCCGGCTCGACGGTCTCGTGCTGGCCGGTGGCGCCGACGTCGACCCGGCCTGTTACGGCGCCACGGCCGGAAGCCACACCATCGGGCTGCGCCCGGACCGCGACAGCACCGAGCGCACCTTGCTCACGACCGCGCTCGCCAAGAATGTCCCCGTGCTCGCGGTGTGCCGCGGCATGCAGCTGCTCAACGTGGTGCTCGGCGGCGACCTGGTCCAGCACCTGCCCGACCGGTCCGGCACCGACTGTCACGACCCCGGCCCGGGCCTGTTCGCCGCGCACGAGGTCCGGTGCGCGCCAGGCAGCCGTATCGCGCAGCTGCTGGGCGAACGGGTCGACGCGCACTGCCACCACCACCAGGCGCTGGACCGGGTTGCCGACGGCCTCACCGTCACCGCCTGGGCGACGGACGGCACCGTCGAGGCCGTCGAGCGACCCGGCGGGGCGTTCTGCCTCGGTGTGCAGTGGCACCCGGAAGCCGGGCAGGACCGGCGGCTGTTCCAGGCGCTGGTCCAGGCCGCCACGTCACCCTGATCAGCCCCTTGCCGCCGGGGGTCACCGGCTCTATGGTCCGGTCCTGATCCATAGAGCATCACCACCGGCCGGGAGCCTGCCCATGAGCACGAGGTCCGAGCGCCTGACGAACGAACCCGTACCCGACGCGGACAGCCGCCGCCTGCACGAGCTCGGCTATGCGCAGGAGCTGTCCCGCAAGATGAGTTGGTTCTCCAACTTCGCGGTGTCGTTCACGATCATCTCGATCCTGACCGGCGGGATCACCACCTACTACCTTGCGATGGCCGCGGGCGGGCCGCGTACGGCGACCATCGGCTGGCTGTTCGTCGGCCTGATGTCGACGTTTGTCGGGCTGGCCATGGCAGAGGTCTGCTCGGCCTACCCGACCGCGGGCGGGCTGTACTACTGGGCGGCGAAGATGGCCCCGCGCCGGCCGGCGCTCGCGTCGTGGTTCACCGGCTGGTTCAACCTGATCGGGCAGGTCGCAGTGACGGCCTCGATCGACTTCGGCCTGGCCACCATCGTCGGCTTCTTCCTGCAGCTGACCGTGCTGCCGGACTTCGCAGCGAAGCCATGGCAGATCCTGGTCATCTACGTGCTGATCCTGCTGGCGCACGGCTTGCTGAACACCCTTGGCGTCGGGCTGGTCGCCGTGCTCAACGACATCAGCGTCTGGTGGCACCTGGGCTTCACCGCGATCATCGTCGGCGCGCTGTTCCTCGTACCGACCACGACAACCCCGATCGGCACGGCCTTCACCGGCTACGCCAACACGACGGGCTTCGGTGGCGGCGGCCTCGCCGGGATCTGGATAGCGGCGGTCGGCCTGATGCTCGCGCAGTACACGATCACCGGTTTCGACGCCTCGGCGCACATGACGGAGGAGACGCACAACGCGGCGGTCGCCGGCCCCCGCGGCATCGTCACGGCGATCTGGGTGTCGGTGGTCGCGGGCTTCGTCCTGATGGTTGGCCTGTCGGTGGCCGTGCCGTTCGCGC
>ENA-OFCI01001192-OFCI01001192.1-metagenomes-genome-assembly--contig:-NODE-1192-length-12388-cov-3.633990_pt1 | contig 12388 bp, 10 predicted proteins | sample MGYA00153391_OFCI01 | MGnify analysis MGYA00153391
TGCGAACGGTGGGGAGGCCAGCGGCCTAGAGCAGCGCGGGAGGGAGTTTTTCAGAATCAGCGCGCGCTGGAGGGAGTTTTTCCGATGGGAATGAAGATTCCCCTCCCGACTCGTCCTCCCCAAGCCGCCATTCGGGCAGCGACGCACAATTTCGTCGAGAGGAATCCGCGGGGCCAGCCATCGTTTCACCCTTGAGCCATGCAAATCACAAGGACCATGGAACAGTTCGGGTTTCTCGCCTCGCGTCGGCAGCTCAAAAGCATGAACATCGGGCGTCATCGCATCGACCGGGCAATCGCTGACGGCGACCTGTTACCGGTGCGCATGGGATGGGTTGCAACCGCTAACGCGAGCCAGGCCTCCATCATCGCAGTACTCCACGGTGCGCGGTTGACCGGCGGTACGGCCCTGGGCTCCTACGGAATCTGGTGTGGTGACGACCATCGAATTCATCTCCAGGTTCCTGAGGATTCCCATCGTGTGACGCAGGCTCCTCTCACCCCCATCGCTCGGTTCACGCCCCCGCGATTCTTCGTCCCCACACTTGTGACCCATTGGGCCCCGTTTGAGATCGGTGAGGGCCTGGCACCGGCGTGGCGGGTGTCCATCTCAGATGCGATCGGCCGCTTCGCGACTACTGAACCCGTGGAGCAGGTCGCCGCCGCGCTGGAGAGCGCAGTCACCACGAATCGGATGACGCGTCGGGCTGTTGCGCACATCATCCAAGGCCTCCCGAAACGCCTGCATCGGCTCTCGAAGGACTTGACATTTCTCGCCGGGTCCGGCCTGGAAACAATCGCCAGAATGCGGTTTGACGCACTCGGCCTTCGGGTTGTGCAGCAGGTGCAGATCGGGATTGACAGAGTCGACCTTGTCATTGATGGATGGCTCGTTATCGAGCTGGATGGCGACCAATGGCACGAGGCGGCCACCGATCGAATACGCACGAATCGCATCATCCGATCGGGTTACGGTGTGTTGAGGTTCGGCTACGCCGACATCTTCGAGCGCTGGGAGGAAACGGTGGCGACTGTGATGCGGATGCTCGAGGATGGGCACCGCAGATGAGTCCCGGGTGTATCTGCTGCAGATCGCGTTCGCGACGGCAATCGATTTCGTCGGCCGCTCCGCAGCGAGGGAGGGAAATATCCGAATCTCATCGAAAACTCCCTCCATCTGATGCTGATTGCTCAAAAATCCCTCCCGCGCAGAGGAGGAGGTGGAGGCGGTGGAGGCGGAGAGGCGGTGGCTGAGGCGGAGAGGAGGAGGAGGAGGAGAAATTGATAGGGACCGCGGCGCTACGCCCATCGTCGCGTGAGTTTCGACACGCTAAGCCCCGAAGGGCGCCCACCCCGAAGGATGAACGCCCTGCACGATCACCGCTATTTTTACAGCGCGGCAAGCTCTTCGATCACGCGATCGCCGGGAGCGGCGATCTGCATGGACGCCTTGATCTCGGCACGTCCAAGCAGCTCATCCATACGGCGGCGGCGCGCCTTCGAAATCAGGGTGACGACGGTTCCGACCTTGCCCGCGCGGCCGGTACGACCGGAGCGGTGCAGGTAGGTCTTGTACTCGTCGGGAGCGTCGGCCTGGATCACCAGTGAGATGTCGTCAACGTGGATGCCGCGGGCCGCGACATCCGTCGCCACAAGCACATTCACTCTTCCGCTGGTCAACAGTTGGAGGTTGCGCGTGCGACGGGACTGGTTGAGGTCACCGTGCAGCGAAGTGGCCGGGATGCCGGCATCCTCGAGCTGGTCGGCCAGTTGCTCGGCGAACGCACGGGTACGGGCGAAGATGAGCGTCTTACCTTCGCCAGCAGCGAGCTCCTCGATGATGCGGGTCTTGTCGCGCTGCTCGATGAGCAGCACACGGTGGTCGATCGTGGACGAAGCCTGGTCTTCACCGGCGACCTCGTGCACGGCCGGCTCCTTGAGGAACTGCTTGACCAGGGTGGCGACACCCTTATCGAGAGTGGCCGAGAACAGCAGCTTCTGACCGCCCTTCTTGGTGGACTCGAGGATGCGCTGCACCGGCTCGAGGAAGCCGAGATCGCACATATGGTCGGCCTCGTCGAGCACGGTTACGAAGACCTCGCTGAGATCGAGACGGCCCTGCTCAATGAGGTCCTCGACTCGGCCCGGTGTGGCGATGACGATATCGACGCCGCGCTGGAGGGTAGAGACCTGCTTGTACTGCGGAACCCCGCCGACAATTGTCGTGGTGAACAGGCCGACGCTGCGGGCGATGGGCTGCACCGTGCGGTCGATCTGCATCGCGAGCTCGCGGGTAGGAGCGAGGATCAGCGCGCGGGGCTTGCGGCCCGGCTTGCGTCCGGCGCCACCCATGTTCTCCATCAGGCGCTCGACGAGCGGTGCTCCGAAGGCGATGGTCTTGCCGGATCCGGTCTTTCCGCGACCGAGCACGTCCTTGCCGGCGAGCACATCCGGGATGGTGGCGGCCTGGATCGGGAACGGCGACTCCGCACCCATCAGGATGAGCTGGCGAGTCATGTTGTCGCCGATGCCCAGGTCTTTCCAGGTGACACCGGCCGCGTCGCCCGCGGTGATGACCTTGGCCTCGAGACGCTCGAGCACGACGTCTTCGTGGGCGGCGAACGCCGCGGACTTGGAGTCGTTCTTGGCCGGGTAGTAGTCGCTGTCGCGGCGGGGTGCGCGATCATCAAACGAGCGCTGCGGACGGTCGTTGCTGTACGACGGGCGATCCGTACGAGCGGGACGGTCGTTATAGGCCGGACGGTCGGTACGAGCCGGACGGTCGTTATAGGCCGGACGCTCGGTGAGAGCCGGACGGTCGTTATAGGCCGGACGCTCGGTACGAGCGGGACGGTCGCCGTACGAACGATCGGAGTGCGACGGACGATCCGTACGAGCGGGACGGTCGTTATAGGCCGGACGTTCCGTGCGCTGCGGGCGGTCGCCGTATGCCGGGCGGGCCGGGCGATCGTTCGCGTTGTAGGCCGGGCGGGCGGGGCGATCGTTGTAGGAGGGACGCTCGGTGCGCTCCCCATAGGAGGGACGCTCGGTGCGCTGCGGGCGGTCACCGTAGGACGGACGCGCCGGGCGGTCATTTGTCGGAGTCCAATTCGGGCGGCGATCCGTGGATGCCGGCCGGTCGTTTCCAGCCGGGCGGTCCCCGGTGCGCGCGGCGCGCTCATCCGCGTTCCATCGCTTCTTCACCGGGGCATCATTGTGAAAGCCTCGGTGTCCCTCGCTTCGGCTGCCGTTTTTGGCGGGTCCGGCGGAGTTGTACTTTTTGACAGGTCGGCCTGAGGCCGCTTTTTTATCGAATGGCATAGTCGTATTTCCGGGTTGTTTTTAATTGCATGGCAGCGCACTGCCAACAAGCAGTGCTTCTGCGGGAACCCGGGCAGTCTTTGGCCAGGACCGTTTCACATACGTGATTGTTCCCACGTATTCCAGGGAGTAGCTGGAGATGTTCTCTTATGGTGAGAACTGAGGGAAACCGGCCCGAAAGACTTACAAACCCATTCGCGTTTCTTTCGCGATGTCTAGAGCCGACTCGGCAACGTTACAGTACCCCCGCCCAAAGCGCATTAGATTGGCACGAATGCGTGGTTTGAGAGTGTCGACGCCGTCGCGGGTGCTCACGGCACTCGTGACGATTGTCGTGGTGCTCTCCCTCGCCGCGTGCGCTCCCCCCGGTTCGCAGTCTGAGAAGGTCACGCCCTCCGCACAGCCGCTCTCCCCGCAGGCGAAGACCTCGCCCCGCATCGTTGTCGTCGAGAATCTCGAGTACGGCAGCGCCACCGGAGCACAAGTGGATGTGTGCCTCCCCCGTGACTCGTCGGTGGCCGTCACCCCGCGAGCCGCGATCATCTCGATCCACGGGGGCAGCTGGCGGGCGGGCGACAAGTCCAACATCTACTGGCGGAGTATCTGCCAGTGGATCGCCTCTCAGGGTTTCGTGGCCTTCTCGGCGGATTACGGGCTGGCTCCGCAGCATCCGTTCCCTGCCGGTTTCGACGATGTGCGCGCCGCTGTGCGCTACATGCGTTCGACTGCCGTCGTCGCGAAGTACCACATCGACCCGAAGCGCATCGGAGCGTTCGGCGGGTCGGCCGGCGGCAACCTCGCTGCCCTGCTTGGCGTCGCGGGCACCGGCAGTTTAAGCTCAGGCTCACGGGTCGCAGCCGTGGCCGAGCTGAGCGGCCCGACCAACCTCACCGGCGATGGCAGCGAACCAGCGGGCTTTCGCCCCCTCGAGCTCTCCTACCTCGCCTGCTCGAGTTTTGAAGCCTGTCCACAGGCGGTGCGGGCCTCGCCCCTGTTCCAGGTGGATGACTCCGATCCGCCGTTCTTCATCGGGCACTCGCTCGACGAGCGCATCCCGCTCTCGCAATCGGCGGACTTCGTGCGCGTGCTTCGGGAACACGGTATCGATACCACTTTCGTGACGGTGAAGGGCCAGTTGCACTCGATCGCGATGCTCAACGATGACATGCGGTCGCGGATCGCCACCTTCTTCCACGCCAAGCTGGACGGGCCGGTCGTCGGCTGATTTCAGCGCTCGAAACGGGTGGACTCCGCAGCGGTAACGGCGACCCGGATGCGATCGCTCATGTCGCCCGAGAGCTCGGGCAGCGCATCGAGCGGGAACCAGGCGGCCTCGGTGTTCTCCCCATCGGCGGGGAACGGCTCACCCGACACCCAACTGCAGCGGAACACCAGGTCGAGATACCGTGACCGGTCGCCGTTGTCGTAAGTGACAAGGTCGATGACTTTTACCCAGGACAGGGATTCGACGTGAGCGATGACATCCGCCTCCTCCAGCACTTCACGCTCGGCCGCGACGGCGGGCTCCTCGCCCGGGTCGACGATGCCGGTGACCGGAGTCCACGCGCCGCTGTCGGCGCGGCGAACCAGAAGCACCTCAGCGCCACGAAGCACGACGGCAGTCACCCCGGGCAGCCACAGCTCGTCATGACCGACCTTCTCGCGGAGGGCGAGCACGAAATCAGGGGTGGCCATTCGACGAGCCTAGCTTCGCGGGTCGGGCACCCTCGCCGTGGTCGGGCGTCCGGGCGCCGCGGCTTGCGTGCGGGCATCCGACCACTTCGGGGCGAGAGGGCCTAAGGGGTGGAAGAAAGCGCCGCCTTCGCCGCGCGACGATCCGTGCGCCGTTCCTTCGCGCCCTCGACGAGGTAATAGAGCACTGGAAGCACGATGAGGGTGAGCAGCGTGGATGACACCAGCCCACCGATCACGACGATCGCGAGCGGCTGCGAGATGAAGCCACCATGACCGGTCAGACCGATGCCGAGGGGCACCAGCGCGAAAATCGTCGCCAGCGCGGTCATGAGGATCGGCCGGAGTCGACGCGAGGCGCCGTTGATGATCGCCTCAGCCACCTTCATTCCCCGCGTGCGGTATTGGTTGATCAGATCGACAAGCACAATGGCATTGGTGACCACGATCCCGATCAGCAAGAGCACTCCGATCAGCGACGCGACACCGAGGGGTACTCCCGAGATCACCTGAAGCGCGATGGCCCCGGTCGCCGCAAACGGAATCGAGACGAGAAGCAGCAATGGCTGGCGCAGGCTCTTGAAGGTGGCCACCATCACGACGTAGACGATGAGGATGGCGGCGAGCAGGGCAAGGCCGAGCTGGCCGAACGAGTCGCTCTGTTGGGTGGTTACGCCACCGAGGGTCGCGGTCGCGCTCGCAGGAAGCTTCAGCTTCGCCACAGCGGCTGACACGATCGCCGAGGCGCTTCCGGTATTGTCCGTGCCCGGCACCACCGTGAGGGTGGCGCTGCGCAGCCCTTTGATCGTGGTGATGCTCGAGGGCCCGTTTACCGTGGCGATCGTGGCGAGGTCGGAAAGCGGCACCGCGCCCTTCGCTGTCGGGATCGAGAAGGTGTTGAGCGCGTCCGTCGTGAGCGGGGCGGTGGAGTTATTGACATAGATCGACAACATCTTGCCATCGATGACCACACTGCCGGTGGCGCTCGGGTTCATCGCCTGGGTGACGATGCCACCGACCTGTACCTCGCTGAGCCCGTCGGCCGCTGCTTTCGCCCGATCGATCTGCACCGCTATATAGGGGAGCGAGGCGGACAGGTTGCTCGACGCACGCGAGACCACTGAGAGGTTCTTCATTTTCGCGAGAATGACATCGGAGGCCTTCCGCAAGTCGGCATCGCTGCCGGCCGTGACGTTGACCTCGATGTTGGAGGAGGCGAAGCCGCCCTGCGCGGTGGCCACCGCGAGCTCGCCCTCCCCGGTGGTCTTCTTCAACTGGGCGGTGACCGTGGCCTGCAGCTTGGCCTGGTCGGCATCCGGATTGGTCGTCAGCGAAAAGGTGCTCGAGCCGCCTCCGGAGAACGCTGCGCGCAGCGAGCTGCCACCGGATCCGATGGTGAGCAGAACGGTGTCGACACCCTTCACGTTGCGCAGCAGGGTCTCAACCTTCTTCGAGGCGGCATCCTGTGCCTCGAGGCTCGTGCCGAGAGGCAGAGTCTGCGTGACGGTGAGTGTGTTCTGCCCGCTGTTGCCGATGAAGTTTGTCTTCAGACTCGTGGCGAGAAATCCGCTGCCCGCTAACACCACCAGGGCTGCGATGAGCACGAGAGCAGGAAACTTGAGGGTCCAGCGGATGACCGGAAGGTACACCTTTTGCAGCCGAGTCGTCTGCTCGAACTCGTCCGCACCGGTGGAGGCCGCAACGGACTCGCCTTCGGCACGCCGGCGCGCATTCTTGCGGCTGCCGAGAAACCAATACGCGAGCACCGGAACAATCGTGAGCGAGACGAACAGCGATGCGAGGAGGGCAATCGTGACGGTGATGGCGAAGGGACGGAACAGCTCCCCGGTGAGTCCTCCGACGAGTGCAATCGGCAAAAATACCGCAACTGTGGTGATTGTGGAGGCGGTGACGGCCGTCGCGACCTCCCGCACGGCGGTGAGGATGGCTGGCAGCTTTTCTTCGCCGAGACCGATGTGCCTCTTGATGTTCTCGATCACGACGATGGAGTCGTCAACAACCCGCCCGATCGCGATGGTGAGTGCCGCGAGCGTAATGATGTTGAGCGTGTAGCCGGAGGCCTGCATGCCGATGAAGGTGATGAGCACAGAGACGGGAATCGAGATCGCGACGACGAGGGTCGACCGCACCGAGAACAGGAAGACGAAGATGATGATCACGGCGAAGCCGAGGCCGAGCAGCCCTTCTTGCGCAAGGCTGTTGATCGACTGGGTGATCGATGGCGCCTGGTCGGCGACGACCACGAACTTGGTGTTGCTGCCGAGCTGCTTCTCGAGAGTCGGCAGGTCGCTGCGCACCAGATTCGATACCGACACGGTGTTGCCGGCTGCCGACTTGGTGACGTTGAGCGAGACGGCTGGCTTGCCATTGACGCTGGAGTAGCCGCTCGTCGGATCGTTGACGACGGCGACGGTCGCAACATCCGCGACAGTGGGGATCGTGAGGGACCTCGCGCCGAGCAACGGAAGGGCCGCGATCTCGTCGGTCGTGGTGATGCGCGACCCGGACTGCACCGTGAGCGTCTTCGAGTTCTCGGTTATCGATCCGCTCGCGAGGAGGGTGCCATTAGCGGTGAGTGCGGTCTTGATCGACTGGATGCTGAGGCCGTTGGCAGTGAGCTTTTCGGCATCCGGTGTGATCGTCACGCGCTGGGTCGCGGCGCCGAGCAGGCTGACGTCGCTGACGCCGGTGAGCTGCTTGAGGTTCGTAACCGTGAGAGTCGACAGCTTCGACGCGAGGGTGTTCGCGTCCATATCGCTCGTGACGGCGAGCTGGATCACCGGCAGATCGCTGAGGCTGAAGGTGATCACCTGGGGGGTGACGCTCGCAGGGAGTCTCGTCTTGATGCGGTCGAGGGCGAGCTGGACCTTTTGCTCGGAGGTGGCGATGTCGGTACCGTACGAAAATGAGGCCGTGACAGTGGATGCTGCGGTATTCGAGGTCGCCGTTGTCGATTCGAGATTCTCGATCCCCTGCAGCGCGCTCTCGATCGGAGTGCTCAGGTCGGTGTTCACGACGTCGGGCGACGCACCAGGGTAGCTGGTGACGATGAAGACCGAGGGCAGCGAGAGAGAGGGGATCAACTCCTGCTTGAACGAGGTGAGCGCGATGCCTCCGAAGATGCCAATCACGATTGTGATCAGCGCGATGAGGGCGCGGTTACGAAGGCTGAAAACCGAAAACAGATGCACGGGGGGACTCCTGGAGCAGCGGCGGGGGAAGCGCACGACCATGTGCTCTTCGAAAGTATCTCAGGGCTTGCTGGGCGTGTGCATACTCTCTCAGGAGTAAGTAGGAAGGGCTAGACCACGTCTGCGAGGAATGATTGGTCGAGTAGCGGGCCACGCGCAAGCGATACCCATGCGGCGCTCAGAGCCGTCACCGCACGATCCGTTTCATCCGCTGAATATCCGAACGGAATGCGAAGGAAGCGCTCGAATGCGCCGTCAATACCGAAGCGGGGACCAGCCGCGAGCAACAGGCCTTCCGCCCGGGCGGCGAGCGTGAGCTGCGAGCTCACCGGCGCACCGAGATTGACCCAGGTGGTAAGCCCGCCGTCTGGGGTCGGCACCCTCCACTCGGGGAACGCGACCGCGAGCCTGTCGGCGAGGTGATCTCGGCCCGCCCGCAACTGAGCTCGCCGGGTTTCGAGAATCGCGTCGTAGTCCTCCAGCAGGTTCTTCACCACGAGCTGTTCAAGGGCCGGGGTTCCGAGGTCCCCCGCGCTTCGCGCTCGTGTGAGCTTCTGGATGAGCTGGCGCTCGGCTCGGATCCACCCGATGCGCACCCCGCCCCACACGGTCTTTCCCACTGAGCCGATGGTGACGGCAGCACCATAGGCGGCGAGGGGAAGGGGTGCATTCACGCGATCGATGGTGAGCTCGGCCATGGTCTCATCGGCGACGATCACCGTGCCCTGCCGCTCGGCGAGCGCAAGCAGCCGCTCTCGTTGCGCGGAAGGCATGGTACGCCCGGTGGGATTGTGGAAGTCGGGCATGAGGTAGCCCATCGCCGGACTGGAGCGTCGGAGCGTCTGTTCGAGGGCGGCCTCGTCCCACCCTTCGTTGCTGGTAACGCTCACGGGAACGAGCCGCGCGCCGGTGAGTCTCAGCGCTTCGTAGGCATGCGGATAGCTTGGCGACTCGACGAGTGCGCTATCCCCGCGACCGAGCAGGGTCCGCGCGACCAGCGCGATCGCGTGCTGGGCGCCGAGGGTAATCATGATTTGCTCCGGCTCGGTTGGCACGCCGCGCGCGGTGAAGCGGTCCGCGACGGCGGTGCGCAAAACCGGGAGTCCAATCGGATCGAAGCCCGAGTCTCCGAGATAGGCCGGCAGTTCGGCTGCGGCTCGATTGACCGCCTCGACGAGTGCCGGAATCGCGGGAAGAGCCGCTTTGCTGAAGTCGAGGTACCCGGTCTGGTGGGTGTCGAAGATGGGCGGGAACCGTGTGGGCAGCCGTGCGATGCTGCCCGATCCGCGCAGGCTGTCGAGGAATCCGGCGTCTCTCAGCTCGCCGTAGCTCGCGGTCACGGTGGTGCGACTGACCCCGAGCTGCGCGGCGAGGTCGCGTTCCGCGGGCACCCTGGTGCCGAGCGGGATGCGGCCGTCGAGGATGAGCAGGCGGATGCGGTCGGCGAGCGCCGCATACGCGGGAGCGGTAGTGGCCTCTCGCCATCCGCGCACCAAGGAGGCCAATGACCGCGCAGAGAGGGTATTCATAGAACCACTCTAGGAGAATTGGCATCTTGCAAGAAAGCCAATTACCGAATTGGATTGGCCCATGATGATTCGGCGTATTCCCCAATTGCTCGTCGGCCTGTTCCTCTACGGGTTCGCGATCGCGATGATGGTGCAGGCCGGCATCGGCGTCTCTCCGTGGGACGTGCTGACGCAGGGCATCGCCCGGCAGACCGGTCTCGCGTTCGGCCTCATCACGAACCTCGTCGGGCTGCTCGTATTGGTGCTCTGGATACCGATCCGCCAGAGGCCGGGTCTCGGTACCCTGCTCAACGTGCTGCTGATCGGGCCGAGCGCCCAGCTCGGCCTCTGGCTGCTTCCGGTCGCACATGAACTGTGGGAGCAGGTGGTGCTCTTCGCCGGCGGGCTGGCGCTGCTCGCCCTTGCAACGGGCCTCTACATTGGTGCCCGATTCGGACCGGGGCCGCGCGACGGCCTGATGACGGGCATCCATCGCCGCTGGGGGTGGCGCCTGTGGATCGTGCGCACCTCGATCGAGGTGACGGTGCTGGCCATCGGCTGGCTGCTCGGAGGCAACGTCGGCATCGGCACCGTGCTCTTCGCTCTGCTCATCGGGCCGATGGTCAACGTGACCATCCCATTGCTGATTGTGCCGATCGCGCCGACTGCGGTCGCCGCTGCCGAGCGGGTGCCGTCATGATCTCCGCCGTGTCGCTTGCCACCTCCGGTCCCTGGGCATCCGTGACCGCGCTCGCGATTGCCCGGCGGTACGAGTACGACCGGTAGCGGACGCACGCCCGGCGCAGAGGGCCGGCATCCACCCCTGTCCGTGACTTTTGCCCTATGAGTTGTCGCACCCGCCTGGATGAAGAGGGGGATCATCGGAGGGAGAGGAAGGTACAGGAGGCCATCGGGGGATCTCCTGGATCGGCACGTCCGTTGTTTGACTCCCTCGTGGCTCGCACGCGGGAGGGGACCACGCGCAAAGGTCGAGTGCGATTTCGAGCTTCCAGCGGCACCTTCGCGGCCCTGAGCGACACTCGCGCCCGCCTGTTTGGGCGCGAGTGTCGCTGAGGGCCGCGGAGCCTCCCGATCCGCGAACCGCAGCTCCTTTCCAGAGCACCCTTGCGCAAACCCAACTCGCGATATATCTTGAGTTTGTTGAGACGCGATATAGCTCGAACGTGGATGTCGCGGCATCCGCCCCATCCCCACCCAATCGAAGGAGACCCCATGGCCCAGGAGAAGTGGCTCATCGACGGCGAGAAGACCATCGACATCGAGATGATCCGCAAGCTCAAGGTTGGCCTTGTCGCTGGCCAGGTGAATATCGTCGGACACGACGACCCCGGCGCTCGCGTCGAGGTGCACTCGGTGCGCGGCAAAGCGCTCACAGTCACGATCAACGGGGACACGCTCGAGATCGACCATCCCCAGCTTGGCTGGGACAACTTCATCGAGGTGTTCAAGTCGTTTCGCGGCAACGCGAGCGCGGACATCAGCATCATGGTTCCTCGCGATGTCGGCCTCAAGTTCGGCATCGTGACTGCGAGTGCGCTCATCAGCGGACTGACCGCGGATGCCCGCATCAGCACGGTGAGCGGCGACGTGATGATCGACAACCATCACGGTGACCTCGAACTCAACGCGGTGAGCGGCGAAATATCGGTGCGCGACCACTGCGGCAGGATCGTGGCCCACACCGTCTCGGGCGACCTGACGGCGAGTGGCGAGATCATATCGTTCACCAGTGACGGTGTCTCCGGCACCGTGTTCCTCGACATCCGGGGCATCCCACAACTGGTTCGGATCAATACCGTGAGCGGCGACGTCACGACGCGACTCGAGCCGGGCGTGCCCGTGCAGTACAAGATCAACACCGTGAGCGGCAAACTGCAGCTCGACGATTCCGAGATCCGCGGGGTGCGTGGCGGATACACCGGCACGTTCGGCACGCTGGAGGAGCACTGGCTCGAATTCCGCGCCAACACGGTCAGCGGGGACGTCTCCGTGCTGCACGCGGTGAGCGCTTGACTCCCCCGGTCTTCGCCCACGGGCACCTGCGGCTTTACCTGCTCAGCATTCTCGCGACCCGGCCGATGCACGGCTACGAACTGATCCAAGCGCTCGGGTCCCGCTTCGGCGGCACCTACGTTCCGAGCGCCGGCACGATCTACCCCCGCCTCGCCAAGCTGGAAGACGAAGCGCTCGTCACGAAGTCGACCGACGGACGCAAGACCATCTACGAGATCACGGATGCTGGACGGGCCGAGCTCGAAGCCCGTCACAGCGAACTCGATGGCATCGAGAATGACGTCACCGACTCGGTGCGCCGCCTCGCCGACGAGGTGCGCGCTTCGGTGAACAACGCCATGAAGACGCTGCGGGCCGACCTGGCGGCGACGGCGCGCGAGGCGGCGGGCAAAGCTGGTGCGGCGGGCGTAACTTCGGCGACCCGATTGCGCGAGGCCGAGATGGTGCTCGATGAATTCCGTCACCAGGTGCGCATCGACCTGCGGAGCCGCGTCGGACAGGGGGACCTCGGCGAGGACGTCGTCGCAACCCTGCGAGAGCAGCTCGCACAGGTGCGACAGACCCTGCGCGGCTGATCCGCACCTCCCGTTTTTCCGACCACCTCCCCGGAGGCCAGTGGTTC
>ENA-OFCI01001194-OFCI01001194.1-metagenomes-genome-assembly--contig:-NODE-1194-length-12360-cov-2.716538_pt1 | contig 12360 bp, 11 predicted proteins | sample MGYA00153391_OFCI01 | MGnify analysis MGYA00153391
TGTGGTTGTACGCGACTACGATCCGGGGCTGCCGAGCCTCCGAGTGGATGCGCGCTTGATTCGTCAAGCGTTCGTCAATGTCGTGTTGAACGCCGTGCAGTCGATGCCCGCGGGGGGTCGCCTCACGCTGCGGATGAAGAACGATCACAAAGGGGTGAAGGTGGAGATCGGGGACACCGGACCGGGGATCCCGGCAGACGTGCGACCGCGCATCTTCGAGCCCTTCTTCACGACACGCGCGACCGGCACCGGGCTCGGTCTCGCCGTCGTCAAACGCATCGTGGACGGTCATCGCGGCGAAATCGACGTGACGACCACCGGCGAGAGCGGCACGACCTTCACGCTCCTTCTGCCCCTCGATCCCGACGAGCCGGCGAGCGTCGACATCGCGCGCCTCTGACTAGCTCACTTGGGGCGAGCCCAGACGCCGAACACGTAGTTGCCTTTGCCCACGCCGTCGACCTCGATGTGGAACGAGTACTCGACGTCCTCGTCCTGGCACCACTGCTTGTCGGCCTCGACGATCGCGACGGGGTTGCTCGTCTTGTCGTCGGCCACGAGCGCGCCGTTCTTCTCGACGAGGATGTCGAGATCTTTGATCGAACCATCTGCGACCGCGAAGTACCGGTAGCAATACCCGCCGGTCAGCTTGAGCGTGTACGTGTCGCGCTTGTCCTTGATGTGGTGCAGGTGGCCGATGACGGGCTTGGCGTACTCGAGCGAGCCGGTAGGCGTGCCGCACTTGCCAATGATGGTCGCGAAATCCTTCTGCGCGTCTCCAGTGATCATCGTCGCTTGCCAGCACTCGCGGTCGCTTATGGCCTTCTTCGGGAACGACGACTTCGCCGTGGACTTGTTGAGCAGCGGGGCCATCGTGATGGGCGTGCCGGACTCGTTGGGGTCAGCATCCGCAGGATCCGAGCCGTTCGCGCTCGGCGCAGCACTGGCGATCACGCTCGGGGCGGTGCTCGGCGCGGCGGAGGTCGCGGCGCTCGCTGTCGCCGAGGTGGCGTCCGTGGGAGGCGTGCCTCCACCACAGGCGATTAGGATCATCGGGACCGCGAAGAAGAAGGTGCGCATGGACGCACGGTACCTATCCACGCCTCCCCAATCAACGCGCAACGCCCTTACCTTTACGTCACGCGCCGATTCGTGGTACGAGGCGCCACATGTTGGAGCTGATCAAGCGGGTGCGTGACGAGCGTGCGCGGCGCGCCAAAGAGCGCAAGGACCGCGAGGACGACGACGACCAAGGAGGCCCCGGCCCCTCGGCCTTCGCGATCAACATCGGCGCCTTCTTCGCGACAAATCCCCGCGGCCCCGCCCTCGCTTAGCTAGCGCTTCGTCTCCGGTGGCGAGCCCCAACCTCGCCAAGCGAGTGCGCTATTGATTCACGTCGTCGCGAGGATCTTGCGTAGTTTGGCAACTCCTACGGCGTCTCCTAGGACGATGAGTGTGCTTCCTTCTTCGAGGACGAACTCGGGCTCGGGATTGTAGACGAACTCGCGGTTTTGATCGCGCACGGCAACCACCAGCACCTTGGTGTCTCGGCGGATGGGCGCCTCGCGGAGAGCGTGGCCCGCGAACGGAGAGCCCGTCGGAATGGGGACCTCCTCGAGGCGTAGGTTCTTGTCCTTGTCGCGCAGCATTTGATCGAGGAACTCGTTCACCTCGGGGCGGATGAGTTCGCTCGCCATGCGCATGCCGCCGATCATCGTCGGGCTCACGACGCTCGTCGCGCCGGCCTTCAGCATCTTGGGCCCGGCTTCGTCCTCGGTCACCTTCGCGACGATGCGCGCTGTGGGGTTGAGGCTCCGCGCGCTCAGCGTGACGTACAGGTTGTCTTTGTCGTGCGTGAGCGCCGCGACGACGCCGCGTGCGCGCGTGACGCCGGCCTCGATGAGCACGTGATCTTCGGTAGCGTCTCCGATCACGTACAGGAGGGAGTCGTCGCCGTGGAGCTGAAAACTGAGGCGATCCACGTGCTCCTTGTTCTTGTCGATCACGACGAACGGCGTCTTCGTGACCACGAGCTCCTCGATGACGTGCTTGCCGGTGGACCCCGAGCCGGCGACGACGATGTGATTTCTCAGCGCCGCGATGGCTTTTCGCATTCGATTTCTCCGTAGCACTTGCCCGATGACGCCCTCGACGAGGAGCGCCGTCACGTTGCCTTGCACGTAAGCGATCGTGCCCACGCCGCTCAAGATGAGCGTGACCGTCAGGGCGCGCGCGCCAGGCACCTCGCGCATGTTGGTGAGCTCGGCGAACCCGACCGTGGTGATCGTGATCACCGTCATGTACAGGCACTCCGAGAACGTCCAGCGCCCATGACCGAGGATGAAGTAAGCGACCGCGCCGATGAGCACGAGCGCGGCGAGCGCACCGAACGCGTAAGCGATCCTTCGAAGCGAGGTGTTCACGCCAGCGAAGGGAATGCGCATCCTTTACTCTTTGCTCGCGAGCGCGAGCTTGTTCTTCGCCGCGCGCCCGAGCTTGGTCTTGCCGCCTTTTTCGACGACCCACGCGAGCAGCTCGAGGCCGAGCGGGTGACCGTCTTCGGCGAAGTGAAAGCCCACGTAATAGAGGTGATCGAGCGTGAGCGCGCGATCCTTGCGAAGCGCCGCGCCGACGTCGAAGTTGCGCGCGAGCAAGCCCGCCATGCGCTGCAGCGAAGGGTCGTTCGCGCGAGTGGCGGGGCGTGTATCCAGCGAGCTCTTCTTGAGCTCGAGCGCGGCGAGCTGGACGCGATCGTCGTCCGTTGCCTTGTCGGTCTTGCACACGATCGCGAGCACGCTGGCGGCACGCTCGTCATGCCCGCCCTTCTTCAGCTTTTGCGCGGCTGCACGAAGCGCGTCGGTCGCGCCTGCGGGATCCGCGTCGCGCGCCACGTCCAACAGCGCCTCCCAGTTGCGTCCTGTCTTCGCGAGGCGATCCATCGCCTCTTCCACGAGCTGCTTGCGCAAAGCAGACGGCACCTGCTTGGCGATCGGCGCGAGCACCTTGCGCACGAGCCACGCGCGATCGGGATCGGTGGTCTCGAGCATTAGCTTGGCGAGCGCCGTGGCCGCGTCTGCGCGACCCGCGAGTGCCTCAGCGGCGAGCTCTGCGCGCGCGCGAGGTAGCGTGGAGAGGGCCGTAATCAGGCTCTTCGTAGCTGCCTCCGACTTCTGCGACGCGAGGTACGCGAGCGCGAACCGTGCGCGCTCTTGGTCCTCGTGCGAGAGCAGCTTCTCGAGTCGCTTCATCGCCGTGCCCGGCACCTCGAGCGTCGAGAGCGTGTGCAGTGCCGCGTGCGCGAGTGATCGATCCGTCGACTCCGCCGCGTCGAGCAGCGCGCCGATCACCTTCGGATCTCCCTTCGAATCACCCATTGCGAAGCGCAACGATATGAGCGCCTCTTGCTTGACGAGCGGTGACGAGGTTTTTGCCGTGGCGAACGACAACAAGGTCGGCAGCGCGCGCTCGTCCTCGAGGTAGCCGAGGATCTTGATCCCCGCGGCGAGCACCTCGGGCGCGGCCTTCGCTTTGGCCTGTTTCTCGATCAGGAGGGTAGTCTCGGTGACGTAGCTCCTCTTGTCGCGCCCGCTCGCGATCTTCAAATGATGCCGGACCGCGTGCGTCGCCGCTTTGATCGCCTCCGAGTCCGTGGACACGATGCCCGCGAGCAGCGTGGAGAACGCGTCCTTGCCGCCAAGCTCCGCGAGGATCGCGTCGAGCGCCCTCCGCTCGTCGGGCTGAGCCTGCGGCAGGCGCGCGCGAATGATCGGTACGGCCTCTTCGCCAACGCTGCGAATCGCGGTCGCTGCGGCCTCGCGGACGTCTTGCGCGCTGGAGGTCACGAGCCTCATCGCATGCGCGAGCGCCTTCTTCGCCGTGCCTGCGTTCGCCATCGCGAGCAGCGCGTGCCGCTCGAGGCCGGGCACCTCACTCTCCAACAGCTTCAACAAGGACGCACTCGCCTCTGGGCTCTTCACCTTCAGCTCGCCCAACACGATGCACGCCGCGATCTGCTTCTCGATGCTCGGGTCTTTGAGCATCTTGATGATCTTGTCGACCTCACTCATGGCATCTTCGTCTTTCCGGCTGAGAGAATCGCCTTGAGCTCCGCCGCGGTGACGGGCACCACCGAAATGCGCGATCGCTTGACGATCATCATCGCGGACAGCGTCGCGTGCTGCTTGATGAACGCGAGGGTCACGGGCACGGTGAACGCGACGACAGGCTCGAAGTCCACCGCGCTCCAGTCGCCCTCATCCGTCTTCGCGGTGGGGTCCGGGTAGGCCTCTCGCTTGACGCGAGCGATGCCCACGATCTCCTTGCCCTCGTTCGAGTGATAATAGAGCGCCAAATCGCCCTTCTTCATCGCGCGTAGGTTGTTGCGCGCCTCGTAGTTGCGCACGCCGTCCCAGGCGGTCACCCCGTCACGCAAGAGCTCCGAGAACGGGTATTTGTATGGCTCGCTCTTGATTAACCAGTAGGCCATCGGGCAGAAGGATACACGGATGACGATCGGTTCCGCGCCCAAGATTGCACCGCAAAACGAGCGCACTCGCGCGGACGCGATCCTCACCGACGAGCTTCCGCTGACGGCGCGCGCGCACATCAGGTTCGTACGCAAGAGCCTCCGACCGGGGCTGCTCGACAAGTCTCTGCGCGAGGGTCAGCGCCTGTTGGGCTCTCTGTGGATCGACCGCTGCACGCGGCACATACGACACGTTCACGGCCTCGAGCGCATCGGCAAGCTCGATCCGAACAAGAGCTACATCTGCGTCGCCAACCACCGCAGCTTCTTCGACCTGTACGTCGTGACCGGCTTCCTCGTACGGCACGGTCACTTGCCGCACCGGCTCCTGTTCCCGGTGCGCTCCAACTTCTTCTACGACTCGTGGACCGGCATCTTCGTCAACGGCGTGATGAGCTTCTTCGCGATGTACCCGCCCGTGTTCCGCGACCGCAAGCTCGCGCACCTCAACGTCGCGTCGCTAGACGAGACCGTGCGCCTCCTCAAGGGCCCAGGCATGTTCGTAGGCCTGCACCCCGAAGGCACGCGCAAGATGGATGCGGATCCCTACACGCTCCTGCCCGCACAGAGCGGCGTAGGGCGAATCATCCACAACTCGCGAGCGACCGTACTGCCAGTCTTCGTCAACGGCCTAGGCAACGATCTACCCAAGCAAATCAAAGGCAACTTCACCGGCAAAGGCGACCCCATCCACGTCGTCTTCGGCGAACCCATCGACTTCGGAGATCTCCTAAACAAGCCATCCTCACCACGCATCTACAAGCAGATCGCAGAAAAATCTCTAGAGGTCGTCAAGTCGCTAGGCCAAGAAGAGCGCGCCTACCGCCCCTAACCAACTAACTAAATTCCCTCCCAGCCACCTGCGGCCGCCAAGCCCGGCGGACCCACACGCAGCAAACAAAAGGACCGGAGCGCGCGGCGCTTTTTTTCTGGTCTGCGCTGCGTAGGCCAGAAAGAAAAGTGCTGCGCGTCCGTGCCAATCCGCACCAAAAAATCCAGGACCCGCCGAGCCACCACCTACCAATCAAGCAACCAACAGCAGGTGCCCCCAATCGCCCCGCGCAGCGGAAATAGAAATTACTTCCCAGCGTCCGCGGGCGCCCCCGCATCAGCAGTAGACGCCCCAACGTGGGGCTTATTCGGATCCTCGAAGCCGCCAGCCTCGAGATCGATCGCCCCTGGCTCCCAGCTCGCGCCGGCCTTGCGGACGTTGTCGTCGCAGCGGTCGAGCATGCGGGAGGCGGCGCCATTTTCACCCGGTAAAAAATGTCGAAAGCACAGCACCGGTGCGCCTTGGAAGCGATCGTCGATGTACTTCACGATCACCTTGTAGCGAGCCTTCGGCTGGGGCTTGAGGTGGATCTGCTTCACATAGCCGCTCGTCTTGATCTCGCACCAGGGGACCTTCCCAGAGTCTTGCGTGCAGTCCTTGTTCGAGCCGACGCGATTGGGCATCTCCATGACGTGCAGTTCGTAACGGGGAAACGTGGTCGGGTCGTCCTTGGGATCGTATTTGGTCCACGCGAGCTGCAGGAGCGACGCATCCGTCGGCGGCGGTACGTCGATGAACACGGCCGCTTCACCGCGGTGCTCCTGATCGTCGACGGCCTCTTCGCGCACCGAGTACGAGCCGTAGGCGTCGACCGTGAACTTCGAGAACTCCTCCTTCGGATCGACGGTGAGCGTCGTGAAGGAGCCGGGCGGTCGCGCGTCCAAGAACCAGTTTCGATCCGTGAGCGTGCCGCCTTGCACCACCACAGCGCGGCCGTCGCACTCGATGGATTGACCGGGCTCGGCCTTGATCTTGTTTCCGCCTTCACCCGCCACGCCGCTTACCTTGCACTTGACGGTGACCGCGGGAGCCGGGTTGCAGCTGTCCGACGGGTCGCGCTGGAGGTGGATGGACACGTCCAGATCGCTCGTCGGCACGGTGACGATGTCCATCATCAGACTCTTGCCGGGTGTGCCCTTGCACTGCTGGCCGGGCACGCTCTCGTCGACGTACACGTAGAGCGTGCGCTCCATCTTGATCACGCGCGAGATCTCGAGCGAGAGCGCGTCGGCGTCTGGGCTGACCGCGACGATCGCCATCGACGTCGTCCAGTCGATCGCCGGTGCCGGCGGGACCTTCGAGTGATCGGGGCGAGCCTCCTGCCAGAGCAGGAGCCAGTCGTCCGGGTTGTGGACGACGTAGTAACCGGACTTCTGACCCGTCAAGCCCGTCACGGGCACGTGCGAGAGATCGTAGTCGAGCCCTACCTCGCGCACGACCTTGTCGCCCACCTTCGCCTCGTGAATGATCATTCTGTTGATGGGCGTGCAAGAGAAGAGGAGCCCTAGAGCTGCGACGATCGTGCGGCGTGACATTTGCGGCGAGCCTACCGGAAATTACAAAACCGAGAACAGGCGGAGTCCGCCGCCCAACCAGCCGTGGACATTCCCGCCGCTCGCGTACGTCCCCATTGATGCGTCAAGAGTCGGCCCGACGCCCCAATACGGCTTCGGACGAATGTCGATGCCCACGTGCAGATCGAGAAACTCGATCCCTTGCAGCGCCGAGCTCTCGACGACGTTGCCCTTCACGCTGTCCGAGGCGGTGAGGTTCACGAGGTCGTACGCGACGCCGAGCCCGATGTGCGGATCGACGAGCGAGCTCGGACGAAAGTGCCACGCGGCGAGCGCACCGAGCTGCCATCGCCGCGCCGTGCAATCGGCTCCACTCGGACATGTGGTCGTATCCGCGGACGACGAAGTGGCCAGAGCGAATGTCCCGAAGAGGCCCACGTAAAGATGAGCCGTGATGAAGTAGCCGAGGTCTGCAGTGAACGGGACCGAGCTCACGATGACGTCGCCGATGGGTCGCGAACTCACACGACCCACTGGGAAGCGGGCTCCGGCGCGCAAGCCGAACGCGAAGCCCGTGTTGCTGGGCTCCGTGCTCGCGTCCGTGAGCGTCGCGGCGTCGTTTGCCGCGTGTGGAGAAGAGTCCGTGGCGTCGCTGCCGGCGTCCGCGATCGCGTCGTCTGCGGGCGCCGCGTCGTCGGGGACCGCTACGGCCGGGGCGTCATCGCCGCGCGCCGAGGCCGCGATCACGAACCACGCAGACAGGCTGATGGTTGCGGAGGCAACGATCGCGGAGCGCATCGCGCCGAGCATACACACGTTCGGGTGCACGCGGCCGTGTCCGGCTCCGGCTCTAGAGCGTCGCCCACTCCCAAGCGTCGTCGGTCCCGCCGAGCGCACGCCAGGCTTCTCTCAACTCTTCGGGCAAGGCAGAGGCGAACGGTGGTTCGTCCAAGAGGCGAACCCACGCACAATGCAGCGCGATTCGGTCCAGCTCGCGGATCGCGCCGGTCTTGGAGGTGATTCGGGCGCTTCCGCCGTACACGACGTCACCCAAGAGGGGCGCCTTTGCGAAGCTCGCGTGGACCCTGATTTGATGCGTGCGTCCGGTGATTGGCGTGATGGCCAACAGCGCCGCGCGCTCCGTCCGCGCCACGACCTTGAATCGCGTCTCGGCGTGCACGGCGTCTCTGCCTCGCGCGGCTCTCAGTCTCGCATCACGAGCATGGCGCCCGATCGGCTCTCGCCAGACTCCATTGTCCACCAAGTGGGTAGTCGCCGTGATTGCCACATAGCGGCGCGCGTACTTGCCATTCTCGCGCGCGGTAACCAGACGATCCCTCGCGGGCTCGGTGGTGGCGAAGACGACAACGCCACTGACGCCACGGTCCAAACGCGACGTGGGATGCAGCGACGATGGGTCGACTCCTAGCTCGCGCGCGACGAGTGCCACGAGCGTCCCTTCATGACCGCGATGATCGGAGATCGTCGGAATGCTCGCGGGCTTGTCGGCCACCACGATGCCTTCGCCCTGGAAGAGGATACTCGCCGTCTCGGTCGTCGCGCGCGCGGTGTGCACGGTGATCTCGTCGCCGACGGACAGCTCGCGCTCTGCGCTCAAGCGCTGCCGCCCCAAAAATACGCGGCCTTCGGCGATCGCAGACTCGACCTCACCCATCAAAGCGAGGACCCGAGCGAGCGAGCGCGCGTCGGCTTCACGCACCACCCACCGCTTCAAGAAGGCAGCTCTTCGCGATCGCGGCTCAGTCGCTCGACCGTCCCGGCGCCGCCGTCCACACGCAGGCGCTCGCCCGTTCGAACGACGCGCGTAATCCCTTCGACGTTGACGACGCTCGGGACTCCGAGCTCCCTCGCGACGACCGCCGCGTGAGAGAGCGGTCCGCCAAGCTCGGTGACGACGCCCGCGGCGACGAGGAACAACGGCGTCCAGCCGACGTCGGTCGTGTGAACGACGAGGATCTCACCCGGTTGAAGCTGGCCTATCTCGCTCGGTCCGTGGAGCACGCGGGCACGCCCTTCGACGACGCCCGCGCCCGCAGGCATGCCCCTCAGCGTGCTCGCTCCCGAAGGCGGCAACAGCACGCTCGACGGCGCGCCCGTGAACGTCGCGGGAGGATCGGGTCTCGCGAGATCGCGCGCGTACTCGGCGCGGCGCAAGCGAACGACGGGCGCGAGATCGGTGCGGGCACTCCGCAGCACTTGGCTGATCTCGTCCACCGTCAAGAAGAACACCGGAGGTATCGCGCCGACGGGAGTCCCTGCGAGCGCGCGCGTGTCCTCTGCGAGCTCGGGCATCAACCGCGCGAGCCTGCGATCGGCGTCGAGCGCGACATGCCGCATGGTGCCGAGCACGCGCGTGACCCAGCCGCGCATGCGCTCGCGCAATCTGGCTGCTTTCTGTGCCCGCAGCGCGATATGACGCATCGCCGTCTGCTCGAAAATCCCCAGCTTGGGCAAGAGACGCTGCATCTCTCCGTCTGCATGCGCTCGCGCTCGCGCCAGCAGCGGCTCGATGTCGATCGATCGTCCGCGCAACGCGACGCGCAGCATCGAGAGCACCGGCCGAGGATCTTCTCTCCATCTCGCCGTCGAGAGCTCCGCCTCGCGCACCGCGCGATCGCCATACAGCTCGAGGAAGCTCACGAGCGCGCGTCGCGTGGGCCCGTCCGGGATCGCGTCGAGGCCTTGGGTCTTCTCGTCCAACAAGGCCGCGTTCGCCTCGGGCTCGCGCTGCGCGAGCATCACGACGCGCATGAGGCCGATAGCGGGGCGCGCACTCTCGAGATCTCGAATGCCGCTCGTCAGCGCTTGTGCCGCGCGCTCCGCGTCGATGGGCGCGACGCGTGCGAGGAGCATCGTCAACAGGAGGTGCGTACCCAGAGCGCTCGATGCGCACGTGAGCATCACGGTGCCGGTCTTCTCCAGCATCGACTGCACGTCGCCGATCGTCCGCGCGAGCGCCTCGTCCGGCAAGATGGCGAGATCGAGCGCGTGATGGAGCTTGAGCGCGCGCTCCGCCCAGCTCTCGAACTCGCTCACTTGTTCGTCGAGGCGGAGCTGCTGCTTGATGAGTCGCGTGACGGTCAGCGGGAGCTTCGCGTAGAAGCCCTTGCGCGAGACATCGCCGGACTGGATCGCGAGCGTGTCTGCACCGCCGCCTCCGCCGAGCTCCACGAGCGTTCGCGGATCGAGCCACGGCACCTGCGAAGCGATGCGCATGAACTGGCTCAAATTCAGGTACACGCGGCCGTGCACGCTCGCGACGAGTCGCGCGCTCTTTGGCACCGAGCAGCCTAGCGTCGCGAACGCTTGTCGAAACCCGGCCTCGCTGAACGCGCCCGCGACCGACCACGTGAGCGGCGTCGCGACTCCGGGCAACGCCTCGCCAACGTTGACGTTGCTCCACACCGTGACCGCGTCACCGCCCTCCGGAAATCCACGACCCGTCGCCGGCCGCGCTTGCACCACCCACACACGCTCGTCGTCCACGGCGAACTCGAGGTCCCATGCGATGTCCTCGGCCTTCTCGAGGCGCTGCGCGACCTCCGCGAGCTGCGAGATCTGATCGGGCGAGAGGCTCGGCGCCGTCGGGCGCTTCGACGCGGTCTGCTCGACGCCGTGTGCGCCCACGATCAACATATGAGGCTTGTTCGCGATCACTGCCTCGACGACGCGTCCGCGATCGTCGACGCGCAGCAAATCAGGCGTCGCGATGCCGTCGACCACGGGCGCGCCGAGCCCGAGCGCGGCGTTGATGATGCGCTCCTTGCGGTAGCTCGAGTGAGGCGCGCGCGTGAACATCACGCCGGCGCTGTTGGCGACGACGACGCGCTGGAGCACGACGGCCATGCTCACGTCCTTCACGCCCCGCGCGGCGAGGTACGCGAGCGCACGGCCCGACGCGATGGACGCCCACACCTCGGAAATCGCAGTGGCGAGCTCCTCGGGCCCGCGTACGCCGAGCCGTGACTCCGCGATGCCCGCCATCGACGCGACCGATCCGTCCTCGAACGTCGCGCTCGAGCGCACAGCGAATCCCCACGGGAGCCTTGATTCTTGCTCGTTCCAGAGCTGCGTGAGCTCCTCGCGCAGGCCCTTCGGCATCTCCGCGGCGAGGAAATGATCACGCGCGTCTGCCGCGCGCTCGAAGTTGTCGCGTCCGCCGGCGCTCCGCAACAACGCCTTCGGCTCGCACCCGGGTGGCAGTTGTTTGAGCGCCTCGACGAACGCGCTCGCAGGGAGCACCCACGCGTCGGGAACGGCGAACCCATGTCGCACGAGCCACGCGAGGCGCGCGGCCTTACCGCCTACGAGACGAGGGTCGTCCGAGACTCGCTTGTCGGCGATTGACGATAGAGGAACGATCCACACGGCGTTGACCTAGCTGCGCCAGGTGCCGCCCTTCTTGGCTTGGCCGAAGAGCTCGAGGTCTTGCTCCTTCTTGAGGAGCACTCCCAAGAACGGCAGCTCGCGCACGAAGCGCTCTTGGCCGATTCCTGCGGTCTTGAGCACGGTGATCCAATCGACGAGCTCGCTCGTGGAAGGGCGCTTTCGCAGCCTCGGGAGCGCACGTAGCTCGTAGAACTTCACGACAGCTTGGTCCACGAGCGCGTCGTCGATCTTCGGGTGGTGGACGCGCACGATGCGCTTCATCAGCTCTTGATCGGGGAAATCGATGAAGTGGAAGACGCAGCGCCGCAGGAACGCGTCAGGCAGCTCCTTCTCGTTGTTGCTCGTGATGACTACGACGGGGCGCTCTTTGGCGACGATCTCGTCGCCCGTCTCGTTCACGACGAAGCGCATGCGATCGAGCTCGTGCAACAGATCGTTCGGGAACTCGATGTCCGCCTTGTCCACCTCGTCGATCAACAAGACGCGCCGGCCTTTCGGCTCTCTGGCGTAGTCGTAGGACGTCTCGGCCGTGCTCGCGAACGCACGACCCAGAGGGCCGAGCTTGATGTAGCGGCGGATGTCCTTCACGTCGCCGTCCCCGAAGCGTGCATCATACAAGCGCTGCACGGTGTCGTAGACGTAGAGGCCGTCTTGCGCGCGCGTCGTCGACTTCACAGGCCAGTGAATGAGCGGTAATCCGAGCGACTCGGCGATCGCCTCCGCCAAGAGCGTCTTGCCGGTGCCGGGCTCGCCCTTCACGAGGAGCGGTCGCTCGAGCGCTAGCGCGCAGTTCACGGCGGCCTCGAGCGACTCGTGGGTGAGGTACGTCGGCGTGCCTTCGAAGCGGCGAAATTCCTGGCTCACGAGCGTCGATCTAGGCCGCGCGCGTCAAGGCGGCAAGCTCGAGAAGCTCTGAACGGGGCCATTCCAGCGCTCGTCGTTCCAGTCGACCTCTTCGAACTCGCCGGCCGTGTAGTCGCCGATCACGCGTCGCCAGAACGCCATTGCGCTCGGGTTCTCTCTTCGCTGACGGACCTCCCACGGTCCACGGAAGCGATCGAACAGGCCCAGCGCGGCGT